>Ga0214921_10001847_pt1 | contig 35429 bp, 38 predicted proteins | sample LL1505_MetaG_FD_177992 | JGI IMG/M metagenome (GOLD analysis project Ga0214921, IMG submission 177992) | Freshwater microbial communities from Lake Lanier, Atlanta, Georgia, United States - LL-1505 | ecosystem: Environmental > Aquatic > Freshwater > Lake | place: USA: Georgia | collected... | reverse complement strand
TCTTCAATTACGTCGAAGATCACGGCAAGCCTCTCGCCGCTCTCTTGGAGTCAGCAAAAAGCGGTAGACCAATATATTTCATCTCTGGAAAAACAGAAGCAGACACAAGAGAATATATTAGAAAAGTTGTTGATACGGAAAGAGATGCTATATTGGTTGCGAGTTATGGCACTACTAGCGCTGGTATCAATATTGTTAATATCGACAATATTATTTTTGCCTCGCCTACTAAATCTATAATTAGATTGTTACAGAGCATTGGTCGTGGTCTCAGAGTATCTGCAAAAAAGAAGACACTCAAAGTATTTGATATTGTTGATGATCTCTGTTGGTTAAAACACAAGAATCATATTTTTCGCCACTTTGAAGAACGTGTAAAGATTTACAAAAAAGAAAAGTTTGATCATAAGATCTTCTCTATGTCTTTAAAGGACAGTATAAAAGATAAATAGAGTAGGAGGGCTGCTATGTCTGACTTAGTACCCGAACACCATTTTGATGGGATTGTAAGAGTAGTTAAACTTATTAATGGTGATGAACTATTAGGAATAGTTCGTGATGCCACTTCTGATAAAGTTGTCATGATTCTTCCTGCTAAAATAGAATCAGCATTTACAAAAGACGAAACAGGCGGTCTCGTTGAATATGTAAAGCTTATTAACTATGCAGCAAATGTAGTAAATCATGAAATTTCCATCAATAGAAATTCTATCATGTATATTGCTGCTCCCATTCCTGAATTAAATGGAATGTATGATGCCTTCTTCATAACAATGAAGACTGATCCAACAGCAATCATAAACAATTCAAACAATGAAATTTTAATGGGTCCAGAAGCTGGTCTTCAAATGTTGAATGACCTTTTTACAAATGAAGATTTTATAAATTTTGTAAATGACATGATTGACAGCTTTGAAGCAGCTGAAATATTAATAGAAGACGAAGATATAGAAGAAATAGAAGAATCTGAACCAGAATTGCCTGTAATGGACACTCCTCAAGAAGAGGCTCCAAGTCCACCTAAGCCAAAGAAACGCCGTATAATGAATCCTGAGGGGAAAAAATTACCTTTTAATCCAGAAGGCGACCCAAAATCAGCGGAGAGCTGGTCGGATGATCCAAAAGATTATATTTAACCCAAATTTCCTGGAGCGTCTGGCGTCATCTCATAATGAGAATATTTAAATGAACATGAGGCTTTTTGGGGTATGATATCTGCCGAATCTGATTGGAAATTTATTCCTGACAATGCTACGGGAATAATATGTTTAAAATTTATAGTAAATAAAATATTATTATTGCACTCTTGTTGAGATTGTGCAGTGTTAAATTTAAACAGGGGATCATATACATATAGACTTGCTTTATAATGCCAGTCTTGATAATCTACATTGTATGTAGAATCATCCGCAATATTTGATAAATTACGAATCCACGAATAAATACTTCTCCAGTTTGATAGATTTGAATCTACTAAAAATTCAACATTCAAAGGTTCAAACACAACTCCCATAGTAGGTATTGGTATTGTAGTTCCTAAAGTGGTTGGCTGTGGTTGATCATTTAATTTGATTCCAGGAATATTTGCCCGCTGACACATTAACTCCATTTGATTAGTACCGCGACCAAAAACCAATTTAAATTGATTGTTGTACAGAATATTGATGTTGTCAGCGCATGGATTCGTTGGCATAAAAATATTTATCCAAAAAGAAAGACCTCCCCATTTCTGGGGAGGTCTTCGTGTGTCTTACACACGGTCACCTATCAGATGGTGTTGCCGTGGAGGTTGGTTACTGCGGTGAAACGGTAGTACTGGTTGAGACCAGCAGTTAGGTTGTCAGCGTCAGGTAGTTTGCTGGTGTTGATAACGAAGGGGTTAGCAACTACACCATAGCGGGTCTTGAACGCAATACGGGGTTGGAAAGTATTGGGATCAACTGCGCGTACCATTTGTAGCGGAACGTATGGGCAGTAGAAGAGACCTGCATCGTAAGCAGATTCACCCTTATAGCCAGCAACGAAGTAGTTGTAGCCGAGTGGTGAATATGGATCGATGTAGACCTTGATCTTGCCATTAAGGATACCGGCAAAGGTGCTTTGGGTGTCATCAACATTTAGTTGAGGAGCAATTCCGGGGCTGAGGCTCATGAAGCCAGACATGGCGAGGGCTGCTGCGGTATCGCTATCGCAGATGATGAAGTTACCCTTACCACGGCGGGTTTCCTTAGCGAGAGCATTGCATTCGCGCTCGATTTGGAAGCTGAGGCCACGGAAACGTTCTGCAGACCAACGACCGTCTGAGTCATCATCAAGATTATAAGTACCAGCAGAAGTCAAGTCATTTTGTTGTGAACCGGCTTTAGCAACGTAGTAAATGGTCTTGACGATTTCACGGTTGATTTCGGCAAGAATTTCGGTGCTAAGTAGGTTGGCCAACTCTGCTTCGGCATCTAGACCGTGAACGGCCTTGAGGTCTTGAGCGAGTTCGACGGTGTAGTTGCTGCTTAGAGCGCGTGTACGAGCTTGTACAGCAACACGGTCGATTGAGAAGGACATTTGGTTCCAAGTAGCATATGCACCACCTGCTGCACCACCAATACCTTCACCGAAATTGGTGAGGATACCACGCATGGTAGCAAGGTTAGCAGCCGAAGATGGCTTAACACCGCTAGCATAGTTCCAGCCAGCGCTGAGACCATTACCATTATTAGCACCACCGAATGTACCTAGAGTCCAACCGCAACCACCGAAGGATGGTTGTGGCTCTTGGAACATGGCTTCGGTGTAGGTTGTGCCAGAGTAAGCATTGGCGTAACCGCTACCTTGATAATTTGCACGCATGGCAAAGATCAAGCCAGTTGGAGCGGTCATTGGTTGAACGCCGCAGATGTCATAAGCCATGAGATTTGGCATGGCGCGACGAACTAGGCTGATAAGAACGGGATCGTAACCAGAAACTTGGCCGGTGTTGTAACCAGTAGAGCTGGAGGGACCGCCAAGGTTGCTGTTACCATTCATATCTTCATAGAGATGTTGGCTACGAAGGACTTGTTCTTGGTTCTCAAGAAGGACAGCGGTGACCTTCTTACGGTAATCATCTTTGATTTCTGGAAGCGCGTCATGGTTTAAGACGGGATTCCATTTCTCAGTTAAAATATCATATGGTGTGTTTTCTTGAAATTGCATTTTGTAATACTCTCCTATTGAGTTAAATTATTTAGTAAATTTTGCGTTTATACTTTCTTATTCATTCTACCAAGGGCACTGACGTAACCTTCAACCAAGGTTCCGGGTACGTTTGTTGGCTTGGAGAATGTATCGACTGCATCAACAACGCGGGCTGGTGCAGGCTTTGATCCGGGCATGTAATTTTCCTTAATGGCAACGAGCTTTTCACGATACTCTTCGGGAGTGGTAAACTTTACGTTTTCCATCAAATTTTGAAGCTTGGAAACTTGAGTATCAGCAAGATCTCTGGTTTCAGCAACAAAAATTCCTGCGCATTCAGTGAGAGAAACTTCCTTACGAAGATTCATGTTCTCATTAATGCTTTGATTAAGACGAGTCTCTAGATCGCGATTTTGAGAATAGAGTTCATCAAGAACATTGTACTTCTCGGCAGGAACATCAATGTAGTGATTCTCAAAAAGATTCTTTAGACCACCAATAAAGTTTTCGGCAATTTGAGTCTTGATGCCTTGTTCAACTGCTACGGCGTTCTCAGTCATCCACTCTTCGACTACATAATCTAGATAATCGTCAACCTTTTCGACCAAGGTTTCGGTGACGTTATTCAAGTGAGATTGAACACCTTCATCAAGTTCAACCAAGATGCTGGTAAGATTCTTTTCTACACGATCTTTGACAGCGGCTTCAAAAATAGCTTCAATTTGATTTACGAGCGAAAGAGAAACTTCTTCACCCAAAATTTGAGAAATAGCATGGCGGAATTGTTCATCAACTTCCTCAACGTTTTCTTCTTCTCCACCTTCTTCATGTTCGGCGGATTCTTCTTCAGTGGTTTCTTCTTCTTCGTGAGAAGCTTGGGCAGAACCCTTAGAACCTACCATAGCGGACATGGTAGCGGGAACGCCGGGCTTACCAATTCCTGCTACAGTAGCAGGCATACCTGAAACGATTGGAGAAAAAAATTGTGATCCACGACCACTCATGTCCATATCGGACTTACCGGTCATGTCAACGACTCCCTTGCCCATGGCATCGGAGACGGCTTCTGATAGAGACTTTTTGTTGTTTTTCTTTTGCATTTGTCAATGATCCTTGATCTTTTATTATTTAGAGTAAATTAATTTTTAAGTTAATGGAGGCAATCCATATTTATTTTCTGCCTGTGAAAGTTTAACATCTTGAATTCTTGCTTGTCTTGCTGCTCTTGTTTTTGCTGCAGTTTCTTCGGCTGTTTCTGGTTCAATTGGTTTGACACCAGTTTGTGGGGCCAATGGTCGGAACCATCCATCTTGTGGTGTGTAACCAGCACCTTGCCAACGATTAGCAACTTGCGCACGGGCTATATCTCCAATTTGAGCTTCCATTCCAGGACCACCGCTCAAAGTTTCTATATCACTTGCAACTTTATTAAATATATCACCAAGCCCTCCACCTAATTTTGCAATACCCTTTTTGCCACCAAACATATTAGTTACCGCTTGTGCACCTGCTGACCCTAAAGCTCGTCCAGCAAATCCTGCAAGCTTGCCACCCGCAGCCAATCCAAGAGCTTTTGTGGGATCCATGTCCAACATTTTAGATTGTTTTCCCATCAAAACATCATTCCAGTCTAAAGACTTGTTGCTTGGAATTGTTTTGTCTTTACGTTCTGGAATACCAGAAGGCATTCCGGTTCCGGGTGTATCTATTCCTGGACGTTTTATTAAACCGTTGTATGGAGTTCCATTTTCCGTATCTTCGTCTTCATCTTTTTCTTGAGATTTTGCAGCTTCATCCAAACGAATATTTTGATTCAAAATTTGAATCAAACTCATTTTAACAGATTCGGACAGTTCTTTTCTCATTAGATGTTTCTGAAATATTGATTAAACAAACTGACAATATTCTTGTCTAGATTTTTTCCACTTGAACGTTTAATTATTTTTTTTGCTTCTTCCGTATTTCTTTCAGACCAAGAATTATTTTCATAGATCCATTCTTTTCCTTCCATGATTCCATTTACAAAAGCATTGGGGGCAGAAGGATCTGCTACAATATCGACTGCAGCAAGCATAAAATCTTCTTGAACTTCTTGATAACCATTCTTGGTCTTTAAAGAACCCATTCCACGGGTAGATACACCAAGTTGGGCACCTTCTTCAATTAGGTTCTTTACGATGCGGCCCATTGGGGTATCCATGATCTTAGCCTTACCGTAAATGGTATTGCCATCTTCATGAAGTTCCTTGACGATGTGCGAAACACGATCAAGATTGACAGTTGGACCAGTTGGGTGGTTTAGTTCACCAAGAGCACGGCCTTTATCAACATATTCTTTAATATATCTTTTGCATTCATTTACAAGAATACCTTGAGGATATACTCTTCCATTACGATTCTTTACGCTGGCTTGCATAAAGATACCTTCGATGAAATAAGCCTTATCACCGTTTCCGGTGTTCTCTTTGATATACTTAATATCTTCGTTGATTTCGGTTATTAGCTTCATTTGGTTCTTGGTTTTAAAATGTTTTGCGAAACAGTCTTGTATTCTTCTTCAAGGCGATCCTTGACTTTGGAGTACATTAGCTTTGCTGTATTTTCTTTGAATGCAACTGCATTTTCTTCAATTACATTTTTGATAATTTGTCTGGTTTGATTCTTCATTATATGAGTCCTTTAGATTGGTTGTAAAATTCAATATGAGTTTGGAAATTAACGGGATCTGTAAAGATTTCTTCAACCATCTTTTGTCTATTTTCTGAACCTAATGCTTCAAACAAATTTTTTATTGCGTCCATATCAGATTCAGTAATATTTAGAACACTATAATTTTTAAATTCATATTTTCCAGGCTTAAATCCTTTAACAAATTCAACAAATTCTCTTAATTCATTAGATTCTTTGGTATATTCGTATTGATATAATAGCTTTTTAGAGCATTCTTTATAAGTGTTGTCAATAGATTCATTGAGTTTTAATGCCAGAGCATGAGTAATATTTTCTTTAAAATAATCTTCTTCAAGGTTTGCCAAACCTTTTAATCCATTTTTTAATAGTGTTTTGTTTAAAGTACTCATTGAGGTGGTTGTCCTGCTTGCTGTTGTGCCATCATTGCCATTTGTTCAGCTTGTATTCTTTGACGATCAACCTGCATTTGTTGATCCAGAATGCGCATTTCTTCTTCAGTTTGTTTTAGTATATTTTTACGAATATATTCTGTTGAATAATATTGACCAATATATGGTTGAACAAGAGACAGAATTTTCATGCGTTCCGCCAATATTTCAGATTCTTTTAAATCTACAAAATAGTTATCGGTATTGAAAACAATCTTTAATTCATTTCTTAACTCAGTCCAATCTTCATCGGTCATTACACCTTTTAGAAGCAATTGAACTCTTAACAGATCTAAGAATAATTTTGTGAATTGATGACGAAGACGTTCTATGAATTTATAAAACTTTACTTCTTCTCTTGTAATTTCTACTGAACGTCCCATATTGAATCCGGTTGATTCTGAAGTCAAGCGACTTACTGGAACATTTAGTGAATGATATAGTTTCTTTTTGAAAAACTCAACGTCTTCAATTTGAGAAGTAGATTGCAATCCAGGCAAAGTGGTGATTTCAGTTCCACGAGAACCTTCTCTACGTGGTAACCAGTAATCTTCTAGAACGGAAAGATGATGTCTATCATCACGAATTTCACCAGTTGCTTGATTATAAATGACACGATTTCTGAATCGGCTCATCATATCGCGCATGTATTGTTCTGCCTTTTGTTTTGGCAGCTGGCCAACGTCAACATAGAATACTCTACGTTCGGGTGCACGGGCAATGCGGTAAACTAGAAGAGCATCTTCTAGTTGTCTCAACATGTTTAGTGGTCTGATTGCTTTATGAAGATAACCAATTACTCTTTTGGTATTCAAATCAACTACACCAGATGGTACGTATACTACGCTATCTAAAGAAAGATGAAGCCCACCAGGGCCAGTCATCATATATGATTCTTTATCAGTATTGGTGTAAAGATAATACTCTTCAATATCTTTGATAGTAGATACACTTTGTCCATTTATGCTGGACATTTCTTTATTAACTTTACGAACCTTTTTAACCTTTAAAGGATCAATTGGAAGAATTTCTTTTATGCCTTCATTTGGAAGATCTTTGTCAATTGTTAAGTTATAAAATATTTTTGAATCTATGTACCAGCGTCTAAAAATTTCATAACTTTTTCCATTAAAATCCAATAGATGAAGAATTTTATCAAATTCTTTGTGTATTTTAAACTTGATTGGTTCAGAAATGGGAAGATCTTTAAGATCTAATTTTACTACTTTTCTATCTAAACCGGGAACAATTGACGCATTTATAATCTCATCAATTGCATTATCAACTTCTGGATACATTGACATGTTTCTGTATTGTATTACAGAAGCATTTTCATCACGAAGATTGGCAGCATAATCCAAAGCGGTTCCAAAGAAACCGCCTGCTTCGACAGTTACTGTACCATCAAAGATTTCTGGAGCGGTAAAGGATTGAATGGCTTTATCAACTCTAGCCGACTTATCTTCCTTTTTTTTACCAAATTCAAATCCAAAAAGTTCTATCTCCATTGTGTTTTCCTAATATAAATTTAATTTTGTTTGGTTATATATGTACCAGAACTGTCAAGAAGTTCAATGTAATCATAAACCATTATAACCACAAAGCTATTTAACGAATTTGGATTGGCCATATTAAAGCTTATTGGTTGGATTGCAGTTGGCCAGCACCCATGCATGATAAAAGTTTTTAAAGAATTTTGAGATTCGCCATCAAGATGTAAATGGTTAATTCTCCAATTTATTGCTTTATATTTGGCACTATCTGCAGTGGCAGTGCCAGCTACTCCAGTTGCCTGAAAAGATTTATTATTATCGTGGTTATTAATAGCATCTTGCCATTGATGAAATTTTTTCCACAAATCGCCTTCTATTGATGTATTGTCATCTAATACAGTAAAAGACCATGTTCCGTAATCTTTTTCACCAGGATAATGATATTTTCTTCCAAAATAATCATAAGAAAGAGTCTTACTTGATAATTGAGGAATCATAGTAGATCTTACATGAAATTTAGTAAATGCTGCTTTAGAAGTTACAGAACCAGCTACCGAAGAAAATGTTGGAATATCTCCTTCAATGTAAAATCTGTTTGCGCGTGAACCACCTTGAAAATTTGTTTTAAAATCAGTGATTGTCATTATTATATTCCTTTGATAAAATTAAGCTTATCAAAGACTAATTGCACTGTAAATGAAACCAAATCAGTGGAACCCATGTTTAAATCTATTTGACTTACTACAGATGGCCAACATTTTTGCAATTGAATTTCCCGAATACTGTTTCCATTATTATCATATTGTTTGATTCGCCATGTTTTTTGCAAAGTTGCATAAGTATAGTCTTGGCTTTTGTGAGTTTTATGTCCATCTAATAGTTCTTTCCACCTATTAAATGCTCTCCATAAATTATTTTTATTGCTGTCGTCATATACTGTAATTGGCCACGGAGAATATTGTCTATCTCCAGCATAATTAACAGGTCTTCCTCTATATGGAATAGTAATAGTATTTAACTGTGCCATTGGAAGTTGTGCAGCAACTATTTTAAATGTTGTATCGTTTGCATCTGGAGCCATTCCAGGCCAGCCATCAACTATGCGAGCTTCAAAACGATTAGCCCTGGTTCCACCATTGAAACCTTGTTTAAAATTTGTTATACTATTTTTTGATGGTGATGGCATATGTTATTAAGCAACTAGATTTACGGTTACAGATAGTGATTCGGTACTCAATATTGGTTTTAGTATTACAGTTACATTCAATGCTTGTGCATTGTCAATATTATTTGTAGAGTCACAGATAATTTGAGTTTTTGTATTGTCAAGATATGCTGCATATTTTTCAAGATATACAGAAATTTCTGAGCTCAAATTACTTCTTGTTGTTGCGTTGTTTACTAGATACAAATATTTCAATGTAATGTTTGTTACATCATTTGTGACTGCCATCTTTAATCTGGCAGGTCCAATTCTTTCATCTATTAAGATTGTTGTTGAAGTTCCCGCAGTAGCACCAACTAAATCTTGGCCCAAGAACGGGGGTGTATAGGTGACAAAGAAATTTACTCTATTTGTTCTTAAAGTGTTTTTGGTTGTAATATCATCCCATTTAATAGAATTTGAAATGGATCCATTAAGAACAGTAGAACGACTCAATCCAGCAACGCTTAGATACAGTTCATTTCTATCTTTTGTTCTATTAAATGCGCCAGCTACATCTGATACAGCAGATATTGTATATGTAATTTTTGTGTTTGCTGCAACAGAATCTGTTCCTAAATCTGTTACATTTTTCAATCCACATACATTAAACATTCTACTCGCAAAAGTTGATCCAGCACTTACTGGGGCTCCGGGTAATAAAGTAGCATAAGGTGCCATAGAATATCCAGATCCAACTGTTCCAGTACTGTCTGCGACAGATGGGAATATGGCAGTTGTATATGGTTTATTCAATAACCATGTAACTGCTCCAGAACTTGCTGTGCTACCAAAGAATACATCCAAAGTGGTATTGTTGTCAGTTTCATATTTGTTTAATCCACCAGTAGTACCAGCAACTACAAGAATACCACCGTATGCCAGATAATTGACGGCATAGAGGAAATCTGTGCCGGGAGTCAAAGAACTAAGGTATCCTGCACCACCATTTTTAAATATTCCGTAAGTACCACCTTGGGTTGTATCAGAAACTAAGCAGTATGTAATACCACCCAATTGGTTAAGATCGGATACAAGATCATTGGGATTGGTATAAGCAATGTATGTGTCTGCGGTGGTTCCGCGAGCGGGTGAATATTTTGTTGCTCTGGAGTATACTAACCATCCAAAAAGTCCACCTGGATCCTTTTCTGCAGCACCATTTTGGCCGCTAAAAGCTGGTTGATTGAACGTAGAACCGGCAATAATACCAGCAATAAGAGGATTGAGTGCGGTTTCAGTTTGATACTGGTTGCTATTTGTAAAGGAACTTAGAGATGGATTGGGCATTTTGAACCTTTTTTATCTTAATTATTTAGATTTTTTTATACAGGATACCAAACAACGCTCCCATCCGAAAATTCTTCATCATCATCTTTGTCATTTACCATAAACAAAACATTGTCATCTTCTGGTTTTTGAGCATTTTCATAATTTAATTTAGAAGTTTCTATTAAATCCGAATAATATTCCTGTCTGGTCAGCCAAGCAAAAAATACCAAAGTCATTACTAAATCATCATGTTGGCCATCTTCGGCTTTATAGGTATTTGATTTGGAAACAAATGACATTAACTCTTGGATGATTCTTTCGTCATTTAAAAGTATTTTATCTTCTTCCACAAGACGTTTTAATATGGCACATCCAAGTTTTTTGGTTTGAGCTGTGGTTCGCAAACCCATTTCACTTTTACCTTGGGCAAAGCCCTGTGAAAGTACTTGACCTTTTCTTCCATTGATTCTGGTCATGAGTAAATTTTCATAATTTAAATCTTGGTATAAAATATTTGATACTTGGCCACCAATGTCATTGGTTTCTACAAGAACATAAGCATTGTTGTATTTTTCTCCAACTTTTTTAATAATCTGTGGAAAATTAAAAGGACTGATTGTATTATTTCGATATGTGGCCACAATTTTATATGGAGCTTCAGTTCCTTCAACCACAGTAAATGCAGAATAGTCTGATCCCTGCCCACGTGATACGTCAGCCTGCAAGAAGTATGTTTTATCTGGATCAGGTTCTACAAATAGTCTTAGTCCATCTGCGTCTTCACTTATGAATTCTTCTGGGGCAAGTACATTTAATTTGGTCGATGAAATTAAAGTATTTGCTGATCCTAAGAAGCTGCAACCATATTCTTGTTGAAACTGTTCTTCGCTGGTATTGGCAATTTGTTCTGCTGCCCATACATCATCTCTTCGCGGACCACCGGGAGTAATTGGAACTTGTCTCCAACTTACATCAATAGGAACAAACTTATTTTTTAGTTTATGGCCTTCTGGACGATTTGCATCTACCCAAAGTTTATGAAAATGATTCATTCCATTTGGAGTAGAAACAATAATAAGTTTTGTGGTCAGACCAGCCGAGATAGTTGGATAGGTGGATGAATAGAATTCTTCTGCAATATGTGAGGGCAAGAAGGCATACTCGTCTAGTAGAAGTAAATTATAAGAGCCACCACGGATAGCAGAAGACGAAGTTGCATCACATACGACTCTAGACCCATTTTCTAGTTTAAAGCTGGTCTTATTCCATTCTACAACACCTTGTTGTAGAAAGTGTGGTAAGTTTTCATATGCTAATTGCAATTTTGCAAACAATTCATCTTTTGCAGTCTTTAGTTTGTTGGCGAGAATTGCACAGCTGACGGATTGATTGAAAGTAACATAATGTGTAATATAACCGATTACTGATGTAGATTTACCAGATTGGCGAGGCCACTTAGAAATGGTAAAACGATTTTCATGAATTGTTTTTACAAATTTTTGTTGGTAATCATACAACTCAAAAGGCATGACACCTTTATCAAGTGTTTTTACTTTAACATATTTACTACAAAAATAAACCGGATCGTTTGCACACTTTACATATTCGCGTAACTGTTCTTCGGTATATTGAAGCTGTACGCCCGGTGGTTTTAATTTTGAATTATTTCTATAACCTTGTTGATTATTGTTTAGGCTCATTCTTTACTACCTCTGCCTCAATCACATTTTTTTCAGTACTTCGTTCTTTATTTAATAAATTTTGCAGATCTTTGGTTGATCCAACAAATACAGAATTGTTTGTTTGTTTTATTTCTGTTTTTGAAGATGTTGTGTCTTTGGCTTTTTTGTGCACATCTAACATATTGTTATTCAAGTCTGCCATAGTTTTTAAAAGTATTGCAACTACTTCAAATGCTCGTGGAGAATCTGATTCTGTTGCTACCTTTAAAGCACTTTCAAGAGCTACATTACCACTTCCTATTAATTCTTTTAAATTGGTTTGTACTTGTTCATAATCTTTTTGAAAATTATTTACATCAAAAGTACCGCCCGATAGGGATTTATTTTCCTTATCCGGTGGAGTAGGAACATTAAAAAAGTTAGCCAAATTTTTATTGATATTCATATTAATCTAAACCAAAATCAATTTCATTAACAACATTTGTAGAATTAATATTTGTTGTTCCAAAGACTTTACCAAATATAAAAGATTTAGCGGTAAAGTTTATGGATGAAATATTAATTCTACGTGTACTTAAGTCACCATCATATCTTTCACTAATACTATTTCCTGTCATAATAATAGGAATATTTACTCCACTGTGAACTTCATTCATATCAAGTTGGATAAAATGTTCTGGATTAAAATATGGAATTATTTGTTCCACTATCTGTAAAGTATCATCTATATGTCTGGTATAGATGTATAAAGATAAATTAACATTTACAGGAACTTCTTGAAATATAGTTTTTCCCGTTGCCTGGCAAACACCATTTACTTGATTTAATGAATTTGCATCTGAAAATTTATTTCTTCTTCTAGTTGGATCGGGAGCTATAGATGTTATGATATAGCTCAACTTTGGAAGTTGAGTTTCAATTCTGGTCGTATCTGTTATAGAAGATGGCTCCAACAAACGACGAATAAATTTTTCCTGTGGGGCATATGTTATTGGTACACGAATTTGCAATGGATCGCCACCATCGGGATTTGCATGTTCGATGATTATATTGTTGAATAGTGAGCCAAACCCTACTACCAGCTTTCTTAAATTTTTATTATAAAATTGTCCAAACATTTATATTTCCTTTAAGAATCGCAGGCAGCAAAAGGATCATTAGCATCAAATGTGTAGCCCATGGCTTCGGATTCAAGAACATCATTTATGCCGGCTGTGGTTCCTATTCCATTATTCAATGGAATAATTGTGGATCCGCAAAGTCCTCTAGTATCATCCATTACTTTATTTATCGCAGGATTATAAGTATCCATTTTTTCATAGCTATATGTGAACAATTCAGCAGTTATAAAATAGGAATACAATTTTCCAAGGGGGTAAAATGGATTTTCATGTTCTACAAAGTTTATTTCAAATAAAGATTTTGACAGAGGAAAATAAATTAAATCTCCTTCTCTTGGTCTTATAATGGTGGGATCAATATCAGTAACCTGTTGTTTAAATCTTTTTCTAGCAAATATTAAAGATATCTTATCTTTAATTTCCAAACCAAATTGAGTTATTACATCCGTTCCTTGAAATCCTTTATAATCATGAATATACATTTCTATTGTATATGTTTTTTCAAATGATGATCCTGGGTCTTCTCCAAAAACTTTATCAATATTCAAATATTTTCTTGGAACATATACACAATCTTGACCCATAGCCTGAATAACTTCTATGGTTATACCTTCGACCAGAGTTTGTTCTGGTCCAAAATTAGTTGTGTTAATGTATGGGTTTGTTGCCATTTTATCCTATAAAGGGATCTACGGGGAGTTCCATTGTCTTTAGCAATGAAGTATCAATTTCTGCAAGTTCACGAACAGCATCTTGCATTATTGCACCAGCATTTAATTGTGCTCCACCGGGCAACGGAACACCAGAAAATTTCATTAAATTTTGTGCCCATTGTTTTTTTAATAATGCCGAATAATATCTTTTAAATATACGATCATTCCAAACTAATGGATATAATTCTGGATCTATACGAACATATGCTTCAATTAATAAAAATTGGCTTGCAGATAATTTTGTATAATCTGTTTCTAAGAAAAGTCTGGTAGTAGTTTTGCTATAAGTAAAGGCAGATGGGTAATTGAATACATCATTGACAAGTTGCAAATAACTCATACCTTCAATATAAGACCCCATAGGTCCTGTTGAAAACCCTGTTTGGTTCATATATAAACCAAAGAAGTCAAATAAAGTTAATTGATATCTTAAATCAAATATATAATCACCAACTGCATTTCCTGTTGGATATGCTTTGTTAACAGTAACTATATCTGATGCAAGTGGCCAATAAGCAGTAGAACCATCACTTTTTGTTTTTAATTGTGCGCCAATAGCACTACCAAATGTAGATACATCAAAATATTGTTTATTTATATCATCCGATGTTATTTCTTTTACAAACAGAGCTCTTTGATTAAAATCAAAATGACGATCCTGCATATAATCCAAAGCTTCATCTAGACGATCTTCAGCTTGCTGTGGATCAATGTTTATTTGGATTACTGGGGCACCCAAAGAACGGAAAGTGTAGTCTATAAACTCTTGGCGAGTGGTTATACTTGTGCTCATTATAAAAATATTTATGAATTCTTAAACAGTTTGTTATATTCATCAAATATTTTTTCATTTTCTTGATTACGATTTATTGTAACCTGAATATATTGAAGTTTTTCAGGATCATAATCTTCTACCATAGTCTTATGTGCTTTTATGGTATCATTATAAAAATTTGGATCATAATTGGTAAAACCAGGCATTTTCATGGGACAATTCAATACGGGATAATCCAGTTTTGCATATTCTCCATCACCTTGTAACAACCATGTTTGTTTTTTATCACCACATCCACATCCAGAACAATAAAAATAGTCAGAATGACTGCTCTTTTTTAAATATGGGCATTGCCCAACTTGTATGTTATCACCATAACAAGACAAAACTCTTAATTGTTTTGTTGGTACATCAACTACATTATTATTAAAACCGCGTGAGGCAATTGATGCCGCAAACATCATAATTTTTTTAAACATATTAGACACTCACATATGTTATATTTATTCCGGCTGGAATAACATAATATTCTAAAAATGATTTATATGCTTGAGGTACATTTCCAGTTATTCGTATAAACCCAGGAGAACTGGTTTGAACTAACGTTGTATTATAATCCATACCAAACAATGATGTTAAAACCCATTTAATGGCTTCCGGTGTACCTTTTTTATCAAAATAATGTGTATCTGCTTTTATTGCAAACTTTCTAATATTTGGTAATATGGGAGCTAAATCACCACTAAAATCACAACCAGAGAAATAATAATCCGCAAGTGCTTCTAAAAATATAGAATTCATCAATAAGGGTGATCTTATTGTATTCCATTCTAATTGAGCACCATAACCATATTCAATACTTAACAACCATCTAAGATAATTTTTAATAAGAACTGTTATATTGACCGTTGATGGGCTATTAACTGCTTCTTTAATTATCCAAGAAGGAAACAAAGAATCTATGGTTAATTGATCTCCTTTCCAATAATTTCCTTGAACATTATAAAACTCAGAGCCATATTTCTCTTTGGCCAATTGAACAAGTTTTTCAATTTTGCCGGCTAACGATACTGGAAGATGGTTTAATAATAAAATCATAAACTATAAATTACGGTAGTTCCAGCCATTGTTTTTGTAGAAAGATATTGTGTTAATGTGTTTTGCCCACTCACAGAAAGACCACTTACATAAACATTTACAGTTCCCGGTACAGTACCGTTTGAAACAGTAATTAGAGATTTGTCTTCTGTACCTGATATTCCAGATGCAGCAATTGCATTTTTAAAATCTTCTAAAGTTACACAACGCTGAAAACTATTTGCATTAAAGGTAAATTTAGATTTTGCTTGATTTAAACTCAATGAATTATAACCACCAGAAGGTGTTGTTGAAACGGTTTGAATAACATATGAAGGAGGTGAGATTGAAGCACCATTGCCTACTGTACCATTTGAAATGACGGCCTGAATACTTACTCTTTTAGAAGTGGATATAGTGGCTGCATTTGGCAAATTATTAGTAACTAAATAATTTCCATCTGATGAATGCGTTACAGTAAATATGTTTTGATTTGAAGATGCTGTATTATTTCCTTTGTCTACTCTGCTCCAATATGTTTTGACACCAGTTGCAGAAACATTTTCAGTATAAAAAGAAATAGTTCTTGGATCAACTTCTTTGGGTATTATACAAGATTGAGTTGTATAATCATAATTTGTATATATGGCTGTACCAGATCCAGCATAAAGATTTGTAGCATATCCAACACCATCTCCTGGAATTGGATCTATATTATAAAAATATATCAAAGCTCCATTGGAGCCCTGTCCATTAAATGTAGTATACCTTAATGCACCACCCGTATAAGTTGTAGAAAGTGTTGCAGAACAAGAAGCCGATTGGGTATAAGGTATCAATATAGAGCTTAATGATGCTGCTGCCAATACACCTTCTACCATGTTTGCTGTCACAGGCCATGAATTAGTGTATCCAAACTGTGCATAAACACCATTATATGCTGTGGCTGTAGCCAAAATTTGCAAAAGCATATTAGCTGCAGTTCCCTCATCATTAAAATTAATATCATTTAATTCAGGTTGTTCTTGAAAAAATGTTGAGAGGGATAAAAGAATATCATCAAAGTCTAAAGATGCTACATTTAAATTTTTAATATCATATGTCATTAAAGATTAACCTCTATTGTGCAAAAGGCGCTTTGAGTTTTTAAACCATCGCGGATGTAAAAATTAATATTAAATCGCATTAACGTATCATCCGAATAAACCATAGATGCTTTTACTTCTGTTAATGTTGAAATATTTGATTGTATTGATGAAGCCAAAACTGTTTCAATGATATGACGATTTGCTTGTCTATCAAATAAATAATCAAATAAGTTACATCCAAATCTATGATTTAAATGCTCTCCTTTTTGAGTTCTACATACATTTTCAATTTGTTGAACGTACATGTTATAGTCACTAACCATGCCAAAATCTTTTAAATTAGCACTTGTAGAAACTTTTTGTAACAAAATATTGAAATCTTTAGTTTTAACCATTCATAATATTTATGAAGATTAATAAGGGCTGTCTACTGCCATCTGAGAAAGCATCAATCTGGTTTCATGGGTTCCGCTATTTGTGATAACATGTTTAATTCCAACAATCCAATAATATCCATTTATAGTAGAAAATGTCTGTTTATTTGGATTTTTAGATATTCCATTGACATTTATGAACGCAACAGTACCTAATTGATATTTAAAATCACCAGCGGTTACAATTTCTAGTTTAGGACCAAACTGCAAAGCATCTAAAAATTCTTGTCTTTTTACTGGAGTTGAACTATTTGTATACCAAAATGTGGCAACATTTTGTCTTAATTTTAAATATGCATCAAATTTTGGACCATATTCTGGACAAATACAACTAAATGGTGCACCGGGAGAACCCCACAAACAACCCAACCAATCTTTTCCTAATTTTGGTGATGTAGCTACTTCTATACATTCATCAGAGGGTTTGTCAAAATAAACATCAAGAAGATAAGTTGCACCTGGAGCCCCACCACCAGATGCTCCGTATGGTCCTGACCACAGACTTCCTAAGGTTACACCAAGAGCTTCTGCAGTTTTTTTTATAAAGGGAAATCTATCAAAACAATTTTCTAAAGAAGAAGGACTTGATGTCAATCCTTTTGTTATGGCCGCATTTGCACATGCATATGAATCTTTAGAGTTAAAAGGAAATAATGCCGATTTGGAATTATTCGTACCCCATGTTTTTATTTGTCCACTATCCATTTTTAATCCTCAGCATAGTCCATCAACAACATTTTCAACAGAAAAATAATATAAGTATTTACCAACATAACTATTGCCAACTAAATTTCTACTATCCATCAACAAATCAGCATAAGGAATCATATCCATTTTAACTATATGACTTATATCGCCTTTAGTTGCATCAAATGTAGCTTGTTTGGCGCCAACAGGTCTCCATTTAAAACCAGAAGAGGCTATAGGATTAACCCAACCAGGAGGTAAATAAGTTTGCTGGTTTATAGTTAAACCCAGTGGTCTTTCATTTACATTGATAGCCCAGGTTTCATCTTGAGATGTATTACCTTTCCAAACAGTATCTAGGTCCCATTTTTCTAATTGATGTATGTAATACGTTGCACCACAATTTCCATTTGCCGTATTTCCTTTTGCAGCAGGACCGCTGTTACCATAAGTACTATTAAAATTTAATTTTACCCAATTATATCGATAAGGTTTATAAGTAGAAGTTGCTGTGGGATCACCCGATCCAGTATTGCCTACCGTATTATCAAGTTCATACTGAGTTAATAAAGCAAAAAATGGTTCAGTTTCTTTGCCCATGCAACATAGTACATACATGATAAAATTTTGTTTTTCAATTTTTCTACTTAATTCTAATCTATCAGAATCCCCAGAATTGCCAATACTTGCTAAAAAGTTTTTGTGACGTATTAAAAGAATATCTTGTAAATGGGTTGCGTTTCCAGGTATACCTTCTGGTGGAAGATTAACATCATCTGGATAATGTGGATGTACTTCAGTCATATCAAACATGTTTTTCCACATATCTGGATTGTCCACATATTGGAAATAGCCACTATTTCCCATAAAATTTAAATTTGCAAATTTCTTTTGATTGCCAAAATCTTGCCCAAGCAATGTTAAAACTTGGCCATCACTAACGGGTTCCAATTCATTATAGTATCCCCAATGGTCTTCACAAATTATTTCATCAGATCCAGCAGTAGCTCCCGTCAATCCTTTAGAATTTATAACTTCTATATTATACTTTTGTCCTTCATCTTGGAACTGATAACTTAAAACATCTGCATAATATGAGTTTCCAGGATTGGACAAAGTACATATATCATAAACTTTAGGAATTTTTCTTACATAATGGTAATTCTTAGATACGTATTGGTTATTTGGATCTGTTCTGAAATGATTAATTTTTCTATATTGTTTTCCATCTGCCAGTTTTTGAACTGGATCTTCATTGTTATAAACAGCAAATCTTAAATAATTTTCATCAATTTTAGAAAAAGATTTATCAATTTGAATATCAATTGGAAAATATTTAAAATTAATACTATTATTAAAATCAGTCCAGAACATAAATCTAGGACCAGATTCTGATGGTGGTGTATCTTCGGCAGACGGTGCTGCTGCACTAGCCAAATAATTTAGATATTGAATTATGTTATCTGTTGGACTTTCAATTCTATATTCTTTTGGATTTAAAGTTTTGTATAAAAGATAATTATTTGTTTTATCAATTATTGGTGATGTTGCTAAAAGATCTAATTTTTGTAATGGTTTTATTATATTTAAATAAACATATTCAATAAATTCAGATATTTTATATACTTGAGGAATTGCCCAGTTTTTATCTAAAGCTAATAAGTCAGAATTTAAAGAATGTGATTGTGAATATTTGTAAAACACATTACTAAAATATATGCTTACATAATTTTGTTCTGTTGCAGAAGCCGCGTTTGTAATATAGGCATTAGAGGTTATATCAAAAACTGTTTTAGCACCACTTGCATAATCAAATTGTATTTGACTTATAGAATTTACTTCTAAAAATGAAGCAATGTCAATTAAATCTCTAACAATAAGCGCACCAGAAGGAAAAACATCTGTAATATTTTCAACAAATTCAACTCTTTCAAATTGACATTGAATATTTGTTTTTGTTATATCTAATATTTGTTTTCCAGATTTATCTAATAAGATAATATCTTTGATAGTAGAATAACTTGGATTGAATTTTGAATCAGTATTTGGCATGTCTCACACTTATTTAAATGATATTAAATTACTTAAAATACCGCTCAATTTTCCGGGTACAAAAACTTTAATATTTTCATTCTGTCCTGTAACATATTGCAAATTAGTTAATGTTACTCCAGCTCCTGTATTGGTAGCGGGAGGAGGTGGTGTCGCAAAACCTGCTGTAGCATAATCAGAATCACCAGCTAAAATAATAGATCCTGCATCTGGAATAGCTTGTACAGCTACAGCTTCTGTAACAGGAACTTTGTTTACGGTTCCAAACGCATCTACTGATCCATCTGTCAACACAGAATATGAAGATCCTGAAATTGGTTTATTTATAACAGAAAGCTCATCATAAGAAGTCGCCGTAATAAAATCATTTACTTTTGGTTTTTTTACTACAGATTTACCTGTATAATAATCACTAGACTCAACAAGAGCAAATCCTCCAGTTAAACTGAAATTACCAACAGAACTATATTCCCACTTTTTACCAGATGTTGAGCCAATATATTCAGTTATAATTGATGCTGCACCTGCAACTGAAATGGGAGGAACCAATCCTTCAGGATCTGACGATAAACTTGTCGATAGTTTATTTTTATTATTAGCCAAATATAAAGATACGCTGTAAGCGGCCAAATCAAACGGATCAATGTAATTATTGGCCAACAAAAATAACCATATTGAATTATTATCTTGGTAAATGTTTTGAGAAAATTCAACTAATGTTGTGTGGTCATCTATTACCACTTTTTGAGTTTGAGCCAATGGGGTATTTATTTCGTAATGACTAAAAAAATCACAAATAGTAAAATTACCTATTGAGCTTGAAAAAGTTTTAGTGGGTAGTGTTGAAAAATATTTCATTTGTTACCTCAAATACTTAGCAGCGATTTCGGACTTGGAAAGTATCTGACCTCCATTTGGTTCATTTGGATCATACGTTCCAGTTTCAAACTCTTGAAAAACTAAACCCAGCATAGTTAAATTTGAATGTCCAGATGGAGTAAATCTCATTATAGGATCAATTTCATCATTTCTTTTTACAATTACTGTTTTCAATACCATTGTTAGAGGTCTTCCTAAAAAGTCACCAGATATTTCTTGACCATCCAATCCTTCCATACTAAATGCCCACAAATTTTGAGGATAAGATCTTTCGGGCAAATTGGATGCAACTTGTGGATAAGAACATTTATAAAATGTTCCAACAATTTGGTCAATTTGGTTAGCTTCATTAGCATTTTTTGGAACCATTATATATTGGAAAAAATATTGTTTTCTTCCTTCTGAAGTCATGGTAAGTTCTGTTACATTGCTAAATCTGCGATAAGTAGAAGTTGCAAATGTTTTTTCATAATAGAAAAATGCTGGTTGCAGTAGACGCGAAGCAAGATTACCCAAACCTCCACTATTTCTTAATCCAGCTGCAGTCATTACAGGTGCTATAGGATTGTCATTAGATACACCAAATTCGTGTGCTACCTGATAACCTGGATCTTTTGGCATAGGAAGTCTTATAACTTGAGCGGGAAACCCTCTAATGTCAGCTGGTCTTCTTTGCCTACTAAGTAATGAATAGGGAGCAACATAAAAACTGATCCAACCAACTTGGTCTCGGGCATAAGAACCTAAAGGATATTGAAGAAAGGCCATATATCAATATTTATAATTTTCATAAATATTTTTAATGGCGTACAGAACCAAATATTTACCAAAAAATCCTAAAAAATATATAGGTGATGTTTCTTCTATTACATGCCGTTCATTATGGGAAAGACATGTTTGCAAATTTTTAGATGAAAATGATCAAATAACAAAATGGTCATCAGAAGAAATAGCAATCCCATATATGAGTCCAATAGATAAAAAGATTCACAATTATTATCCTGATTTTTTAATAGAGTTTAAAACAAACAATAACAAAGAAATTTGGATGGTTGAAATAAAACCAAAAAAACAAACATATCTAAAAGAAAATGCTTCTAAAAAAGAAACATATACTTGGATAATCAACACTGCCAAATGGAATGCTGCCAAGTCATATTGTGAAAAAAACAATATGGAATTTAAAATATTAACAGAAAAAGAACTTTTTTCCAATGCCAAATAATTCAATAACCAATATTAAAGATTACTTTTCGCGGCATGGTGGATTGCAGCGAAGCAATCGATACCAAGTATATTTTGAAAATCTTCCCAGAGGAATTGGTTTAGGTGGCCCTACAGATATTCAAGCTTTGAATGTTACTATTGGTGCAAGAGCTTTAGATGCCGTGGCAGACAACTTAACTGGCTTTGGTTCTGGTAGAGCTGTTCCCAGAAGTCAAAAATTTGTAGGTGGCGTATTTATGGCATTTCCAGTAACAAATGATAACCATATATTAAAGCTATTTAATAAATGGTTTGATACCCTGTATAGCGGCTATAGACAAGGTGGTAATTTTACTATAGGTTATTATGACGATTTAGTAAAAAATACAAATATGATTGTTGACATTTTAGATCCTAATGGAAATGTCAATACTAAAATAAGATTTTATGAAGTTTATCCATTGGAAACACAACCAATGGAATTTACAATGATGAAGAATAATGAGTATTCTATTATGCAAGTATTAATGAATTATAGGGATTTTAAATATGTTTGAATTAATAAACGATTATCTACCAACTTACACAACCGAATTACCTTTTAGTAAACAAAAAGTACAATTTACTCCATTTAAAGTAAAAGATGCTAAAAATATTGCAATCGTATTGCAAGAAGACAATAAAAAATTAGCTTTGATTGCTATGGTTTCTGTATTAAAAAATTGCACAAAAGATGTGGTTATTCATGACTTATGCATTGCTGATGCCGAATATTTGTTTTTACAAGTACGTGGAAAAAGTATAGAGGAATATATTACACTTATTTTTAACGATACAAAAAAACAATTTAATATTAATGAATTAAAAACCAAAAATAATATTCAATCACAAGAAATTATTGTTGGACCAAATTTAAAAGTGGTATTGGAAACACCAAGAATTAAAGATTTATTGAATTTAGAAACTTTAAATAAAGAAGATATTTTAAAATCATGCATCAAAAAACTAATTGTAAAAAATGAAATATATGATGTTAATAAGTTTGTTCCACAGGAATTAAAAGAAACAATTGATAATCTTCCTTTATCGTTTGTATTGAAAACTGAAGAATTTATGAAATCTCAACCAGAACTGTATGCCGAAATAGAATTTAATAATGAAATAAAGGAGGTCTCTGGGATTTTAAATTTTTTTACTTATCGGTAAAGTTTTTTGATTTGTATGATTATTATCAAACAAATTTTACCTTAATAAATAATTTTTCCTGGAGATTAAAAGAATTAGAAGAAATGTATTTTTGGGAAAGAGAAATCTATACAAAACTATTAAGTGATTATAATGAAGAAGAAAGAATAAAAACAAATAGTATGCAACAAGGACCAATGTTTTAATGGAAAACTCTCTGCAAAATGATTCTGGTTTTAAACTTGATATATCTGCGGATATGACAAGGTTAAATACTGCAATACAGACAAATGAAGTACAACCCAGTTCTTTAATTAATCCCATACAAGACATACCGTTACCAGATCAACGTTCATTTGAATTTAATGAAGTTGCCGCATTACCGCGTAGTATACCTAATAATATACAAAATGATGCTCCTCTTCCACAATCTTTTTATACAAATCCATCTGCAGTTCCTAATCTACCAAAATCAACTTATAACAATTTTCAACCTTCAATAGCTTTACCAGAATCCGTTATATTAAAACCAACAGCAGAAAAAATTCAACCTTATTCTGAAGCACGTGCATCGGCATTAAATGATATAAAAGTTTCAGTAAAAATTAAACCAGAAGATGCATTAAATAAAGCCAATCAAGTTGATAAAAATTTAGATAAAGTTCGTCTAGATCTTGAATCATTAGCAGGTGAAATGCGCAATCCTGATAGTAGATTAATAGCAAAAGACAACTATGAAGAAAAAATTACCATACCAGCAGAAAATTTAATATTTGAAAACAGAAAAAATAGGATGACTCAACATCCTGACTGGAAATGAAAAAGGCCCCGTTAGGGGCCTTTTTCTTAATCATTCTCCATTTCGGAGAAGTACTTTAGAGGATCCTTTTCCTCAATGTCTTCGCTAGCAATAGGATTTTCAATAACATCATCCTCAATGCTTTTTTCTACAAACTGTGCACGGATATCGTCTCCGGTTGCCTTCTTGAGTCTTTCACTCAGTTCAGTATAACTCTTAAACTGGCTCTTGTCGGTAAACTCCTTAAGAGAATATTGCTTTTTCCAAAGTTCCTCTAGCTTCTTGTCATCCCCACCAAGAAGTGGGGCAGGAGATGCAAATTCTGAACGATCATAGTTAACGTAACCTCCGACATTACGAATCTTGATCTTGAAGTCTGCACCAGTCCAGAAGTTGAATGGGTCAACTGCGACCTCATCCTGATACTCCGGGTGAGCTAGGCTCTGGATCTTTTGGAAGATCTTTGTGCCATACTGATAAAGAAAGTTCTTTCCTTTGTTCTCTGGGTTTGCTGGATCTTCAATAACAAGAATATTAGAGATATAAGTCAACTTGCGCTTACGATTGCGTGCAATATTCTTATCATCCTCAATACCACTATTCCACAGTTCTGTATTAGACTGGCAAATTGGGCACTTTTCTCCGAGAGTCGTTGGGCAGTTTTCAAACAGCCAGCCACCCTTACCCTTAAATGCGTGACTATAGACTGCTACGAAAGGAGCATCTTCTCCTTCAATTTCGGGAAGGAATCGGATAACGGCATAACCGTTACCAGACTTATCAATCCCCGGCTTCCAAATACGGTCATCCTTATAACTTTCCTTGGATGAAAGCTTGTCAAGCCGTTCAGTTAGAGATGCGACCGAGTTCTTACTTTTCTTCTTAAAATCTGAAAAATTTGCCATAGTATCTTCTTTCCCCGAGGTTCTACCTCGGCCTAGTGTTACACCTATAATACAACCAATCCCAGTTTAGTCAACTGGGAGTTTTCTAGTTTTTGATTTTTTCATAAAATGCAAATCTTGAGCTTCTGCTTGAATTTTTTCAACAATTGGTTTGCTTAACAATTTACCAGCTGCTGATGGATCCAATCCCATTTCTTCTGAAAGTTCTAAAACACAATCCATAAAAGATAATTTTGTAGATTTAGCTCGTTCTATTACTTTATTAGAAAACTTTTCTTTTGCTGATTCGTCTATGTACATAATACAGTCTACCACCATTATATTTAATTTCAATAATTAATTTGACCTAAATATTCCTAGATCTATTTAGAGGACCATATGCCAAACATTATCATCGAAACTGGTGGAACAACTGCTTCTGTTGCAACTGATCTTGCTCAACTTTCTGGTATAACTACCAATTTTCAAATTTTTAAACTAGGATACGGCGTCACTGGGTCCGTAACACTTGTTTCATCCAGCAACCCATTCCCTGTTTCCGTTGGAGCCACTTTAAGTGCCAATATAACTGGTTTTAGCGGTCCTATGAGTGTTCAGGGCATTGCCAGTGGTACTCCATTGACTATAACTGGTACTGTTCTTGCCTCTGGTATTACGGGTTCACCTGTATATGTAAAAACTTTTACTGGATCACAGGTAGAAGTTACAGGCGGTCGTTACTTATCTAAAACGAATGATTCTGTATCAGTATGGGGTCCAAATGGAATCACATATATTTACGCCAGTCTAGTAGATCAAGCTGGAAAATCTTTAAGTTATTCCAATGGTGCTTTAAATGTAAATGTTATTGGCGCAACCATTAATGCAACAATTCCTTCTACGGTAACTGTAGTGGGGCTTTCTGGAGCAACTGCAGTCAATGTAACTGTAGGAAATACTGTTGGCATTAACGATACAAATATTATTAATGGAATGACAAACATATACTCCAGAATGGGAGTTATGGGTGGTACACTAGATGCCATCTATAATGCTCTAGCTGTATTTGGTTTAGTTAGACCAACATCGGTAAGATCAACCGTATTGTCTTTGACGACAGCTTCTACTGTGCTTGGATCTGGATTTACTTGTGCTGCCGGAGTCAATCTAAAAGCACTTGGAACAAACACCGATTTAATTTATCTTGGTGGAACTTTATTGGGTTCCAGCTATGGATATCAATTAGAACCAGGAGAAAATGTATTCCTCAATGTTTCTAATCTCAATATGATATATGCCATGTCAAAGAGTGGAACACAGACATTGAGTTATTTCGCCTCATAATATGCCAAATACAAATACATTTTTAACTTTAGTAAAGTCAACTAATGCATATGTTTCCGAATTTGTCGGAAATAGTGCAGACCCTTGTTTTACAAAAGGTTTGTTGGAAAGCTCTCCAACAATTTATAAAAATGGTAATAGTTTTTTTATTGACTATTCAGCATCTTCAAATAGTTCTGATTTAAAATTTACAAAAAGATTTTTTGGTTCTTTGACTGTAGGGAACACTTTTGCTGTATCTGGTGGAACATATTATGTTGAAAGTACTGGTCAACAATTAAGTTTTGCTGGTACATATACACTCAGTGGAATTACTGGAACTTTTAATCAATACGTAAATGCTACTGGAGTTACATATTCGACATCTTTGGTTGATGGTGTTTATGCAAACAATAACTTTTCTGGGCCTTTAAATTATACTGCAATCAAAGGTATAACTGCACAATATTTTATATCTAAAGTAAATAAAACAGATCCATATAATATTGAATTTTTAGGAATATATGGAAATGATTATGGATATGAAGAATATCTAGAAGTCGTAGGATCTACATCAAATTCTCTTAGATATAAAATTAATTCACCATTAAAATTAAATAATGGAAGTGAAATTGTATATTTAAATAATCAATCTACCGTAACGAATGAAAACTTATATTTTGCTCCGGTAACAGTTAATGTTTACATGCGTGGTGTACCAGATCTTGTTACATTATCACAAAATAAAAATGTTAATGGATTATTAAAAATTTTAAATTCTAATGGAACTATTTTAAAGATTTTAAATAATCAAAATTTATATCAAAGATATTGCAGATCAATAGCAGATACAACAAACTATTATGATTGGTATGCTTCGCATAGAACATCTAATTTTGAAAATATATACAATCCTTATTCTTGGGATGGATTGTCTCTTTCAATAAACTATTATTCATTTGTAAAAATAGGAACTACAGTAACTACTGTAACATCAGAAGTTTTAATAGATGGACAACCAGTACAAACTAATACAAATGTTCTTATTGTAGATGGTGTGCAAACAAACTATAGTTCATATATTTCGCAAACAAGATTATCAAATCCTACATTAAAATTGGATTTGTCAGATTCTTCACTTTATGGTGCATCGGTTGAACCGTATATAAATTCTGCTTGCTCGGTACCATTAACTGATTCTTACTTTTTAAATGGTGTTATGGGATTTGATGGTGCATCATTCATATATTTGAAATCTGCAGCATCTCCAGCAACCATATTTTTAAAGTTTAAAAGAGAAACCGAAATGGTTTTGCAAATAGTTATTTAAAACTGCACCCAGCTATAATTATTTCCATCATAATAATAGGTATACACAATACCATTTTTTTCCCATTGCTGGCCTACAACTGGATTAATTGGTGGTGTCTGAGAAGAAAATAAAGATCCATTTCCAATATATTCCCACGTTTCAGAATTTTGAAAAGGGGATTCATATGTTGAAAATATTGCTTTATATAATTTACCTTCATATAAAATGACATCCCCGTAGATATAACCTACGGGAGTGCCATCAATATTTGTTTTTTTGTAATTTCCTCTAAACATTTAAAAATATTTAGAGGTTACAGTTTTTATTAAAATACTGGATCTTCGTCTGGAAGAAGAACTTGCTTTAGACCACTTTCCAAAGCTTTTTTCCAGTTGTAATAATATTCTTTCATATCATCACTTAACTCTGTTACAAACCAGACTTCGGATTTTGGAAGAGAAAATCCATTTTTAATATTAGTATATGGCATCCAGGTAACCAAATGCCATTGAAATTCTTCTGCTGGCATAAGTGCTGCTGTATTTTTTACAATATACGAATTTCCTGATTCCATATATTCTGCAATAATTTCTTCACCATATTTAAATTTAAATAACCCTAAATTCATATTAATCTCCTATTTTTATTATACACTATTAATTTACACAATCAAGTATTTTTTTTAGAACATCCACATGATTTTTTAATTTGCGCTGGATCTAGTGGAGTTTGTTTTTTTCTTTCAACAATATTAGTACGCATTTGTTCTGGCAGTTCATTAAATGAAGGAACATTTATTTTTTTATCATTAGAAGTAAAGGAAGGAAGTTTACCTTTTGATTTTTTTACATTTTTAACATAATTAATTACTTCTTGATCTTGAAAATACAATTCTCTAATCTTTAAAGTATACCATGGAATATAAAACTTATTAAATTTAATTCTTCTTTGTTCACAACCACAATTTCCATTAGTAATATACATGATTAAATTTTTAATATAAAGTTTTCTTGTAAAGAAATCAATTATATCTCCTAATTTTAATTTATGTTTTTGTATTAATAAAAATTTTTGAAATTGTATTTTTATAATTTTATTATAAACACCATATTCCAATTTACCTTTATCAATAATATTGCCAGAATCATCCAAATACACTTTAAAAGGATTGGTATGATTTCCTACAGTACTGGTATTAAAACCAAAATGCATATCATGTAAATTTGCCATAGTTTCTCCAATATATTTATCAGTCACCTGCTGGAGCGCAACATTTAAGAAGATTACAGAAAACTGGATTGCTATAAAAAACAATATCTATATTACCACAAACACCAGTAATACAGTTATACTTTATTTCATTTGCTTCCAAATCTTCTTCTACACCAGCAAAGCATATCGCACTGTCTGTAGTTGTTATACCACATAAATCTACTTGATTTTGTGCTTCCCAACACAATGGTATCCATTTCTTTGAACCAGGAAATAGCCATGGTTTTTCTATTTCAGTATAGGTTGGATTTTTAAGAGCATCTATAAAAGAATATCGTGTGTAAGTTGGATCTATTTCAGGTGGTAAAGTCAATCCAATATGGTTATCTGTACCTTTTAATAATTCTTTTCCTGCTAAAAATTCTCTGTAGAAAGATTTATAAAAATATGGGGCAAACATTCGATATATATCATCACCTTCATTTCTAGCCCTGCCACGACATGCCGGTACCCAAACAAATGATGCTGATCCTGCAAAACGATTCACTGCAGATTCAACATTAAGGGAATCATTATTCAAACACGCATAACAACTATTTTCTGGATCTTCTTCCTGACATTTAGCATACAATATATTTGTAAGAATACTCAGATTAACAGGAAAATTAATTGGTATATATTGATATTTTTCTACTGGATAACTTGGACCAGTCATTGGATAATTGTAAAGACTAAAATAACCACACAAACCGGGGCTTCCAGATGCCCCACCAAAACCATTTTCAGAATTTGGAATAATATATGTTATTCCTTGTCCATTTTCGTCAATTTTATATGCAAGACCATTTGTAGTAGATTCATGCAAGAAATCTGGATTTGTATATATTTCCCAAGTGTCCAAATCTCTATCATAACCAAGATAGTAATGACGTTCACAATATTTAAAATAAGAAACAGTTCTAATTTTATGTTCTGGGCATGGAGCTGCTTCACCATGTCCCCAGTTACTAAGACCATATCGGTCTAATCGTTTTTGAAATATATCTTTACTCATCCTGTATGAGACTGTTGGAGGAATATCTACATTATATGATAATGCATTCCCTGAATCTTCCGGTATGACACCTTTAGTATAGATGGGCTCAGCATCATGACCAAAACATGGTCCAGGTACAAAACAAGGTGGAAATATTGGTTCTCGTAAAGTTTGAATTTTACTAATCATTGGGCGACTATCACCCCAAACTGATAAATATGATAATCCGCATGTAGAAAATAAACCACCTGGACTGTTATCTGCATTAAGATTATCAATTTGCATACCCATATCTACTTGGTCACAAATAGTGGCTTCACCACCTTCTCCTTGTGCTCCAAAATTTGGAGAAAATGCTTGTTTTGTTACTCTACGCCAGTCAGCGCGCATCCAAAAATAATGAGGATTTCCGCTATACGATAAATTTCCATTAAATTCAGGTTTTCCTGTATCGGGATCACTTTTATAAATGTTGTACGCCAAAGCAGAACAAGTATCTTGTTGAATTGCTGGGTGATCTGCATCTATTATTTTTGAACAACAAATATCACCATATAACCATTTTGAAAAATCCCACCCTCCAGGAATTGCATGAAAGAATGCATCTCTTTTAAAATATGCTGGTATAGACTCCCAATTTTTGTATTGATATTTTTGTGTATCGGGAGCAAATGATTTGTAATCCCAATTTTTAGCATTTAAACCAGCAGATACTATTGCAACAGCATGGGCATAACCAGCTGATATATCAATTATTTGATTATTTTGTATATTTGTTGGAACTTCGGTTCCAAAATTTTCTACGCCATATCTAGTATAGCTATACAATCTGCTAGAAGATAATTCAGTTCCAGGAATTTTTAATCTATAATAAACATAAAATGCATTGACTCCTGCAGCTATTTTATCAATAGTTACTAAACTTGGATCAAAATTTCCAAGATTAAATTGAACACTTGCAGTCATTCCGGGCACATATGTTTCTGGGTCGTATTTAGTTGGAACCATGGTAGCATCGCCCCATACATATACTCTATTATTATTTGCAACACACATACTATAGTCAGAAGAGCTATCTATTGCAGTAATAACATTACCAGTAGCAGGGGCATTGTAAGATGCATTTATTATGGGAGAATGTGTAACGCCATCACAATGTATAGTACAAGCATATGTTACATTCCATGTTCCTTTTAATGCTTCTACTTCTGAAGGAATAAATGCCGTAATTCCTTGCAAGACCGTAGTTGTTTCTCCATCTGGGCCACTTCCGACTGGAATCTGTGGACCATTGATATTTCCATTTTGATCAATTTGCCAATATTTTCCATATATTTCTAATTTATTTTCATTTGTTAATAACAAAGTATTAAAATGACCTGCAGCAACATCAGTATATCTTGGTTGACTAACTCCTAAATCATTTGTAGCAAGATATGCAGTGATTCCATCTTCTGGTGTAGGTGTAGTAGAATATGCAACTAATGTTCCAAGTAAATTGCATGTTTGGTCATACACTGGTGGTTGTGGTACCACACAATTATCTCCTACTAATACAGCCTGGTTTCCACAACTATTTGGGTCAGTACCACCGCCACCACCTGGACCACCACCTGGAAGGGTTGGGTGGCATTGTGTAGTAGAAACTCCATATCGACATGCACAAATATATTTACGATAAGTAATTTCCGTGAAATCCGGTTTTGTTACCGATGCATAAAAATCTTTAGTCCATTCTTCTTCTTTAATATAACCGGGTCGCGGAATATGATTAAAATAAAAGAACCCTAAATTGTCATCACTAGGATGACCACTTATTCCAAATCCTTTATATCCGTAATTAGCAGATTCTTCATAGGAAATTGGAAAACCTTTTTCACACTGCCCATGTTCATTGTCGCTCAATGGCGTAGCAAATACACCACCAAAATCATCTAAAGCAACATAATGTTTTAATCCTGCAGCAACTTTTGTCCAAATAAACCAAGCATTTGTACCGGGATATCTTAAATTATTTGGATTTATAACCGCATCATGTCCTAATCCTGGGTAAAAACTGCACTGGTATGTTTCTCCATAAAGACTACATGCATCTTCTTTTGCAAGAGAAAAAGTTGCAAACTTGGCTCTGCTTCCCCAAGCTTTAAGTCTATACGCATTAGATGGTCTTTTTTCTTTTGCTGCTCTGGGACCATAAGCGGAACCAGCATTAGATTGAACAATCTCAAATGGTTGATATAAAAGTGCAGCTGCTCTTATACCATAACTTGAATTTTCACCATTACAGTTTGTTTTGGCATATTCTTTAGAATAATCATCAACGTCATCTTCATATGCTTGATTGGCTTCCGGTGCATTAAGATCATATACAAGACCTGACAACGCACCATATCCAAAATCACATAATGCTACGGCGCAATCATCTCCTTTAAATGCAATATCTATGACAGTTCCGTCTGGAATTTTTTCAGGACTTTGTGGGGTTGGTGGATTAGTACTTAAATCAAATAAACCTGCTAAACTCAAATACCATGGAATACATGCTATTTGCGATGGATATTGTATTGCAATATTAGGATTATCTGTACAACCAGCATCACCTCCTGCAGGAATACCACCAAAAACTGTTATTTTTCCAGAATTATCAATAACAAACGTTCCACCAAGACCACAAACTACTTTTATTGGGTTTAAAATACTATACGGACTATCTGGATTTGTATCCATTAATGGTGGAGGAACCATTTTTGCATCATTTGTATACGGAGGACATATTATTTCTTCGTTATTAGTGAATGATGCAATTGACTGTGAACAACCCCATGCTGTTAAACCACCTTTAGTTGAACCCAGTGGTAATGTTGCCTTTCTTGGTAAGAAACAACGCATTTGTTCTTTAACACCAGATGAAGCATCATAATCGCCCAAACCTTCTGTATTTAATAATTTTTGTTTTATAATTTTTGGAGTTGTTGCATTTTGAGTTCCTGCACGAACATCAAAGAAATTTATTAAATCAATATATCCGCTCAGACCCCCAGTAAGTAATGCTATTTTATCAGCAATTACTAATTCTTCTTTTCCTTCATTGTTTATAATGTATCTTCCGGCTTGTATTATTTTATTTACATCCGATGAAATATCTATTGCATGATCTTTTATTCTTAATACACCATGCACAATCATTAATTGAAGCCATTGGTTTACATAATCATATGAACCTAATAGATGGCTAAAATTCCATTCGGGTGGCCCAGGTGGTTGGTAATCTTCTTCACACCCCCCATCAGTAAAATATCTCATAGCAAAAAAATATCTGTAATAATGTTCTAAAAATTTTATTCCATCAAAATTACCATCTGGTCCTTGAATATTATTATCACGAGATAAATTTTCCATAGTGATTAAATCAAAATGGAATAAAGGAATTCCTGATCCTTGGTACATTACTCTTCTGGGCACGCCTCGCTTAACTTGCCACTGTATTGAAGTGTATTTCCATGGTTCCCAATATGTTTTTCCTGATGATCGATTTACAAATTTACCCGGATAGCCTCTTTCAAAAGGTATAACTTGATAATTGCAATTATTCATCATTGACGACATTTCAATAGTCTGGCTTGCATCATCAGAACGATAAGCATAACATTCAAAATGATGTTCTAATTGTATAAACCCAACATATTGTTCTTTTAAAGAACAACTTAAACCAGATACTTTTTTAAATCTTACTGTTATGTCTTTTTGTTGTCTATTAATTGATACCTCTACACCTTTATAAACAGGACCAAAGTCTTGTCTATATGATGCGTTTCGACCATAACGCCATATGCTATATGCCATTTTATGGTCGGTTTTAGCAATTCTTAAAAGATATGGAGATATTCCCCATTCATAGCATGATCTTTTATAATTGGGATTGCGTGCAATCGTAAATCCGGCCTGAGGCTGTCCAGGGTGAAAATGGCAATTTATTCCAACACCAACTGTAGTAGTTTGTGTTGGTACTTTTCCTTGTTGATCAAATAAAGGATAGGAAGATCTAAATTGTGCAGATCTTCCTTTTCGCATTAATTCCCAATCAAGACCTCTTACTCCACAAGAAGCACACCAACAGCAACCAGCTTCATCGATTGATAACATTGGAGGAGAAAATGGCGGCATGTAGGAAACATAACCCAACTGATATGAAGTTATTCTTACATTAACTCTGTTAAATACCGAATCTCTTGGTCCACCATGTATATGCGGAAATGGCGTGCATGCACAAGGAAATACTGGATTTGTTGATCTATCAAGTTGTAAACGACCATCCTGATAACATTGATATACTCCAGTATCAAATGCTGCTCCTGCATAAGGTTTCTGATATGACCAGTTTTGACAAGAGTTTTGAACATTTTCAAAATTATTTGTTTGATTGCCATTTTCATCAATCATACGAGTCATTCCCAAAAATCCATTACATTGATTAATATATGGATCATGGTCAAATGAATATTCTCTAGGATACCATATTAAATTACAACCAGAATACTTGTATGCAAATATAATTGGTTGCGATGCTTCCGACCATACTGAATAAAAATCTCCAGTACAACATGATTTTCTACAACGTTGATGTTCTGGGTGCGACAAATCACGATTGCCAGACAACCATTGGGCAGCACTTGAGTTGCACGGTGGTCTGTCATCATTCCATACTCTATTAGCAGGTTGATCAAGTGGTAAATTTAATCCCGGTTGATTGGGATCAGCATCTGTTGTTGGTAAATTTTTAGTTAATTTAATTTGTTGGGCGCCATCAGATCTGGAACCAAAAAAACTATTTTTAATAGTATTAATTAAATTATTTTTTAAAGAAAATGTTTCTGTTGTTTTTACACTAGATGATCTAAAAGTATTATCAGCTAAACCAGATCCTTCGTTGAGTCCGCCAGTCATAGGATTACCATTATTAGTAGTTTCTGTCCTCCCAGGGCAATTACAACAACATTGACAACTACCACCACCAGCGTTAGGAACAAACCATCTTCGTGTTCTGCTTCTCGGTGCTCCTGGTCTGGGTACATATAAAGCAATCCAATCATCTGGACTCACTTCGGCATGTTCATTCATAGAAGCGCCGTATAATGTTATAAAATCTTTATAAAAAGTAGGATTGCAGCAGAATGATGTAGGAACTGGCTTACAGCAACAGGCTTTTTTAGGCATATGAATATCTCACACTATATTTATACACAAATACAACAAAAGCTCCTTTTGGGAGCTTTTGTTGCTACAAACTTTACTAAAATTTAACGAGAGCGATTACGGACTACACGGTAGTACGAACGACCATTCTTTGTCTCACGAACTACGGTGTAGTTCATGTCAAAACGATCAAAAGCCTCACGGAGGTCATGCATTGTTGCGCGCATGTTAGTGACGCGGAAACGCTTGCGGGCCTCGCCAGCGGTCAAAGAAGCACCACTACGCATAAAATCAAACACTCTCTGAATCTTGGTCGGACGGTCAACAGTAGTAATTTCCATAAACTTTCCTTTCTTATAAGAAGTTGCTATAATATACACTTTATATCTTGACTGTCAAGCAATTCCCTAAATAATTCTGACTGAAGGAGGCCCTATGGCTCAGAGCAATCGTCAGTTCGTAAAATTTGTGAGACAACATCTTGCAGAATACGGTATGAAACTTATTATTGG
>Ga0214921_10001846_pt1 | contig 35442 bp, 48 predicted proteins | sample LL1505_MetaG_FD_177992 | JGI IMG/M metagenome (GOLD analysis project Ga0214921, IMG submission 177992) | Freshwater microbial communities from Lake Lanier, Atlanta, Georgia, United States - LL-1505 | ecosystem: Environmental > Aquatic > Freshwater > Lake | place: USA: Georgia | collected... | reverse complement strand
CCATCGTGTCCACCCGACTGCTCTGCGGGGCTGAGACGCAACAGGAAAGGGGGCAGGGTCCTATGGCGACTCAGCACCAGGGCAGTGCTGATCAGCAGGTAGGCGGTGGGGATGCCCAATGCCAGCGGTAACTCATTCGTCACAGCGAGATCTGCTGGTGGTTCCGGAACGTTAGGAATGTCTTAAGAGGGCGTCTCCCAGGACTTCTTGGCTCCCCCGGCCTAGTGAAACCAGTGCTGGTGCTGACCATTTAGTCAATCACCAAGGGCGTTTCGGGCGCTTTTGGGAAGTGGTGAGACTCCCCAGCACCTTCTTAGAACGGAGAGGGAGGGATTCGAACCCTCGACAGAAGTTGCCTCCTGTAACTCCTTAGCAGGGAGCCGCTTTCAACCGCTCAGCCACCTCTCCAGCGGCTTGGAAAGCTTATCAGTGCCCCCCCCTGCTGGGCAGCCTGGGCAGCCGGTGCTTGAAGCCGCAGAGCACTTCCCAGGGGATGGTGCCGCAAATTTCTCCCCAGGTTTCGGGGCCGATCTGGTCCCCTTCGCTTTCTCCCAGCAGGGTCACCACACTGCCCACCTCCAGCTCGGGCAGGGCTGTGGCATCCACCACCAGTTGATCCATGGTGATGCTGCCCACCTGGGGCAACCGCTGGCCTAGGGCCAGCACCTGCAGGCGGCCCGACAGCAGGCGGGACACCCCATCGGCGTAGCCAATCCCCAGCACCGCCAGGCGGCTTGGTTGGTTGGTTACGTGGCGGTGGCCATAGCTAACCCCAACTCCGGCGGGCACATCCCGCAGCAGCGTGACCCTTGCCCTCACTGCCATGGCGGGCTGCAGCGGCAGGCTCTGGGCCAGGTGCGGGGCAGGGGCGTGGCCATACAGGGCTAAGCCAACCCGCACTAGGTCGTAGTGGAGCGAGCGATTACTGAGGGTGCCAGCTGAATTGGCCAGGTGGCGGAGGCCGGGCTGTAGGTCCAGGTCTTGGAGCCGCTGCAGCACCCCTTCGAAGCGCTGCTGCTGCTGGCGGGTTAGCGCCCCCTCCGCCTGGTCGGCATCGGCCAGATGGGAATAAACCCCCTGCACCTTTAGGCCCTCCAGGGCAGAGAGTGATTCCAGTAGCTGTGGTCCTTGCTCCCAGGCCACCCCGAGGCGGGCCATGCCAGTGTCGAGTTTGAGGTGGGCCTCCAGGGGCCTACCGCCGGCGGCGCCCACCTGGCTACAGATCAATCCCTGGTCGAGGCCGCTCAGGGTGGGCATCAACCGCCAGTGAAGACAACAGCGGAATTCTTCTGGCTGTTGCAGGTTGCCTAGCACCAGGATTGGGGCGGTGATACCGGCCTGGCGCAGTTCGATGGCTTCCGCCAGGGTGGCCACCCCAAAGCTGCAGGCGCCGCCGGCTAGGGCAGCTTCTGCCACGGTTACCGCCCCATGGCCATAGCCATCGGCCTTGACTACGGCCATCAGGCCACAGCCCGGCCCCAGGGACCGCTTGAGGCAGGCGGCGTTGTGGCTGATCGCCCCTCGGTTGATCTCCACCCAGGCCCGTTGTTGGGGCCCCACCAGCAGTTCCTCCCCAGGGGCGCGCCCATGCATCAGGTACGACATTCACGGGGCCAGGGATTTCGTTAGCATGGCGTCATCCAGCTGGGCTGGCATGGGTCACGTTCTTGTTCTGAATGCGTCCTACGAGCCGCTGAATATCACCAGTTGGCGTCGGGCTGCGGTGATGGTGCTCAAGGGTAAGGCCGAGGGCCTTGAGCACGAAGACCATGAGTTGCGAGCTGAATTCTTTCTGCCCACGGTGATTCGCCTGCGCCAGTTTGTGCGGGTGCCCTTCAAGGAATTGCCGCTTACCCGCCGCAATGTGTTCCAGCGGGACCGTCACACCTGCCAGTACTGCGCTTACAAGGGGGAGCAACTCTCCATTGACCATGTGATCCCCCGCAGCCGTGGGGGCCAGGACACCTGGGAAAACGTGATCACCGCCTGTATCCGTTGCAATGTGCGCAAGGGCAACCGCACCCCGAAGGAGGCGGACATGCCGATGGCTTCGGTGCCGCGGCGCCCAGCCAGCACGCTTTATTTCGAGGCCACCCGCCAGATTCGCAACGGCCGCTATGCGGAATGGCGCAAATATGTGATTGGGGCCTGAGCTAGTTCGTTTGGGCGAGTTCTTCCAGTTGCTGTTGCTGGTCTGCATGGACGCAGGCCTCGATTAATTCCTTGAGTTGGCCCTCGAGCACGGTTTCCAGGGGGAAGTTGCGACCCAGGCGATGGTCGGTGGTGCGGTTGTCTTTGTAGTTGTAAGTGCGGATTTTTTCGCTGCGATCGCCACTGCCCACCTGGGCCCTGCGGGCGGAACTTTCGGCGGCATCGGCCTCTGCCTGCTGCCTGGCCAGCAACTTTGCCCTCAGGATTTCCATGGCCCGTTCCCGGTTTTGCATCTGGGAGCGCTCTTGGGTGCAGAACACGCGGATGCCGGTGGGTTTGTGCATCAAATCCACGGCGGTTTCCACCTTGTTCACGTTCTGGCCGCCGGCGCCGCCGGAGCGGGCCGTGCTGATGTCTAGGTCTTTGGGATCAATCTGCACATCCACTGGGTCGGCTTCTGGCATCACCGCCACCGTGGCGGTGGAGGTATGAACCCGCCCCTGGGATTCGGTGGCGGGCACCCGTTGCACCCGGTGCACCCCCGCCTCGTATTTGAGCTGGCTGAAAACACTGTCGCCGCGGATCGCCAGGATCAGTTCCTTGAAGCCCCCCAATTCCGCCTCCGAGGCGCTCACGGGCTGCACCTGCCAGCCCACGGTTTGGGCATAGCGCTCATACATCCGGGCCAGGTCGCCGGCCCAGAGCGAGGCCTCGTCGCCGCCGGCCCCGGCGCGGATTTCCAGCATCACACTGCGTTCATCGCGGGGGTCGCGGGGCAGCAGGGCCAGGCGCAGCCGTTCTTCTAGCACCAGCCTTTGGCTTTCAAGGCTGGCCAGTTCCTCCTGGGCTAGTTCCTCCAGCTCTTTGTCATTGCGGTGTTCCCTGAGCAGGTCACGGGCCTGCACTGTTTGGCTGTTGAGGCTTTGCAGCTGGCGGTAATCCAGCACCAGGGGTTCGAGCCGGGAGCGTTCCTTGGCCAGGGTCAGCAGTTGATCCGGATCGGCCGCCACGGTGGGGTCCGCCAGTTGACGTTCGAGGGCCTCAAAGGTGCGGCAGGTGGCCTCAAGCCTTTCGGTAACGAAGGAGCTATCCACGGATTAGAGGGGAGGCCAAGGTAATGGGTCCACAGCACAAAGCCGGATGCCCCCAGGGGAGCATCCGGCCTGGAACTATGCAATCAAAGGTGATCAGCCCTTTGCGGTGGTGGCGGTGGCCGCATCGGTGCTGGCACCGGCCATGCCGTACTTGCGCATAAAGCGATCGACACGACCCTCGGTGTCGAGAATCTTCTGGGTACCGGTGTAGAAGGGGTGGTTGCCGCTCCACACGTCGACATGCAGCTCGGGCTGGGTGGAGCCGGTGGTCATTACCACTTCTCCGTTGCAGATCACCTTGGCGTCGGGATACCAGGTGGGATGGATTTCGGGCTTGGCCATGGGGTGGATCAGCGCTTGGAGAACTGGGGAGCTTTGCGGGCCTTCTTCAGGCCGTACTTACGACGCTCCTTGGCGCGGGGGTCACGGCTGAGGTGACCTTCGCTTTTGAGCGGTTTGCGGTTGTCTGGGGAGAGGTCGCAGAGGGCCCGAGCAGCCCCTTGCTTGATGGCATCGGCCTGGCCGGTGAGGCCACCGCCGCGCACATTGACCAGGAGGTCGTATTCCTTGCCCAACCCCAAGGTTTCCAAGGGCGCCTTGACGGCACTTAGATAGATGGGGTTGTAGTTGAGATAGTTATCACCAGGGCGACCATTGATTGTGATCGCACCGCTGCCGGGCACTACCCGCACGCGGGCCACTGCCGTTTTACGACGGCCGGTACCCCAATAGACAACGCGCTTGCTGCTGCTGATGGTCATTTGACAGTGGCGGCGGGGTTGAGCTGGAAGGGCTGGGGCTGCTGGGCGCCATGGGGGTGTTCACCACCCTTGTACACGTGCAGCTTGCGGAACAGCTGACGGCCAAGGGAGTTGTGGGGCAGCATCCCTTTGATCGCCTTTTCGATGATCCGTTCGGGGATCCGGGCCTGGAGGGCGGCAAAGGTTTCCACCTTCATGCCCCCGGGGCGGCCGGAATGGCGGCGATAGACCTTTTCGTTGGCCTTGTTGCCTGTGACCTTCACCTTGTCGGCGTTGATCACGATGACGAAGTCACCGGCGTCAAGGTGGGGCGTGTAGGTGGGCTTGTTCTTGCCCCTCAGCACCTGGGCCACTTCACTGGCCAGGCGACCGAGACACTGATTTTCCGCGTCCACCACATACCAGTGGCGTTCGAGGGTTGCAATAGATGGGACGACTGTTTTGTTCATCGCGCCGGCAGGCCGGAATCACACGGGGCGTTTCCCACCACAGGGATGGAAAGTTGGACAGGGGCTGGAGCTGGAATCCAGAGCTGGATCCCGAGATCGCAGGGCCATTACCGAACGTAGTTCAACGAACGTCCGTTGGTCTTGGCCCGATTAGATCTCGGGCGGCGGATCGGAAATCTCCAGCCGATACCGCGGTTGACAATCATACCACGCCCACTGTGGGAAGAGGCTTTCTGGGTAGCCCACCCGCAGCAGGCAGAGCCCTTGGGGGGGGGCGGCTTCCTTCACCTCCTCTCGCCGTTGCTGCCGCCAGCGGCGCTCAAAGGCCCCTGGGCTGAGCCTGTCCTCGCCGATGGCCACCAGTTGGCCCACCAGCAGCCGCACCATGCCGTATAGGAAACCGCTGGCCTGGATTTCCAGCCGGAGCAGATCCCCCTCGCGCTCTAGCTCCACGGCTTGCACGGTGGTGCGGCCATGGGGGCGGCTGCTGCCGGCCCGCTGGAAGGCGGAAAAATCGTGGTGGCCCACCAGACCCTCGAGGGCCATGGCCATGGGTTTTTCCTTGAGGCGACAGTTGTAGCGATGCCAGCTGTAGGGGCTGAGGAAGAGGTTGGGTCGGCGGCCGTTGTAAATGGTGTAGCGGTAGCGGCGGTAGCTGGCGGAAAAGCAGGCATGCCAACCCTCTGGGGCCGCCACCGAGGCCCGCACCCGGATGCTGGCCGGCAGCCGACCGTTGAGGGCTGCGGCCCAGCGTTCCGCTGGTATGGGCCCATGGGCATCGAAATGCACCACCTGGGCTGCAGCATGAACTCCGGCATCGGTGCGCCCGGCCGCAAAGCTGCGGGATTTTTCTAGGCCTTGGGATAAGGGTTTGGGGGCCGGATCAAGGGCACTGATCGCTTGATCAAGGGTCTCTTGAACGCTGATATGGCCCCGTTGGCGTTGCCAGCCACAAAAATGCCCTCCGTCGTATTGCAGACAGAGGGCAATGCGTTGGGGAGCTGAATCTGGACTCAAACCAGCTCGATGATTGCCATCTCGGCACTGTCACCGCGGCGGGGCACGGTGCGGATGATTCGGGTGTAGCCGCCGTTGCGGTCGCTGTAGCGATCTACGGCCTTGTCAAACAGGGCATGGACCAGCTGCTTGTCGTAGATGTAGCCCATGGCCCGGCGACGGGCGGCCAGGGTGCCCTCCTTGGCCAGGGTGATCATCCGCTCGGCCTCATTGCGCAGGGCCTTGGCCCGGGCTTTGGTGGTGGTGACCCGGCCTTCGCGGATCAGCTGAGTGGTTAGACCACGGAGCAACGCCTTGCGTTGGTCGGCGGGGCGTCCCAGCATGGGGACTCGGCACTGGTGGCGCATGGGTCTAGGAGGAGTCTGGTGTTAAGGGCCGATCAGGCGGTAGGACCTATTAAGCGGTGGTTCGGCTTTGGGGCAGGGAGATGCCAATCCGCTCAAGCGCTTCAATCACTTCATCGGCCGACTTGGAGCCGAAGTTCTTTATCTCTAGCAGGTCTTCATAACTGAAGCCCATTAGGTCGGAAACGGAATTGACCTGGGCCCGCTTGAGGCAGTTGTAGGCCCGCACTGAAAGATTCAGTTCTTCCAGGGGGATTTGGCTCTCGGCGGAGGGCTCAGGTTCCAGGCCGGGCTCCTCCACCATCGAGAGGGTGGCGAGGGGTTGGAACAGGGTGATGAGCTGGTTGGCCGCTTGGGCCATGGCGTCATCGGGGGTCATTGATCCATTGGTATGGATTTCTAGGCGCAGTCGCTCCCTGGCAGAGCCCCCTTCGCCCACAGCGGTTTCATCCACCGAGTAGTTGACCCGGCGCACGGGCATGAAGACGGCATCGATCTGCAGCATGTCGAGGGCGGCGAGGTCTTCGCTACCCCGCTCGACGGGGCGATAGCCCACCCCGCGCTCCACATGCACTTCAAGCTCGAGGGAATGGCCGTCGGCCACGGTGGCAATCGGCCGTTGGTTATCCACCACCGACACCTGGGAGGAGAATTGCAGGTCTGAAGCCTTGACTTCGGCGGGACCATTCACCACCAGACGGCCGATCTCGGTGTCGCGGCTGCGGCTGTTGAGAATCAGTTCCTTGCAGTTGAGCAGGATGTCGAGCACATCCTCCCGAACGCCAGGAACAGTGGCGTACTCGTGGTTCACCCCAGAGATGCGCACGGCGGTGACCGCAGTGCCCTCAAGGCCGCTCATCAGCACGCGCCGCAGGGCTGTGCCCAGGGTGGTGGCTTGGCCGCGATCGAGCGGACCAATCACGAATATCCCAATCTGGGAACGGTCTTCGCCGATCTGATAGTCGACGCGGTCAATTTGAAACTGCAGCACGGTCGGTAGATCGGAAAGAGCGAAGGACCCCGAAGGGCAGGAGATAGAAGAAGCGAATCAGACGCGGCGGCGCTTGGGCCGGCGGCACCCGTTGTGGGGCAAGGGGGTGACGTCCCGGATCAGGGTGATCTCAAGGCCAGCCACCTGAAGGGCGCGGATCGCCGTTTCCCGACCGGAGCCAGGGCCCCGCACTAGCACTTCGATCTGACGCATGCCCTGCTCAAGGGCGCGGCGGCCGGCGGCTTCCGCGGCCGTTTGGGCGGCGAAGGGGGTGCCCTTACGGGCGCCCTTGAAACCACTGGCTCCAGCCGAGGACCAAGAGATCACTTCACCGGCCGTGTCGGTAATCGACACGATCGTGTTGTTGAAGGTGCTTTGGATGTGGGCCACACCGTTGGGAACGTTGCGCTTCTGCTTCTTAGGGCCGGTTTTTTTGGCTGGCTTCGCCATGGCGGGAAACCCTTACGGGTGGGGAAGGACGGGGGTTGGGGAAGGGGGATCAGAAGGGGTTTATTTCTTCTTACCGGCAACGGTCTTGCGGGCGCCGCGACGGGTGCGGGCATTGGTGCGGGTGCGTTGGCCGCGCACTGGCAGACCCATGCGGTGACGGCGGCCGCGGATGCAGCCGATGTCTTGCAGGCGCTTCATCGCCATCCCTTCCTGGCGACGCAGGTCCCCTTCAAGGGTGTAGCTGTCGGCGGCGCCGCGCAGCTTCTGGATATCGCTGTCGCTGAGATCCTTCACCCGGGTATCGGGATTCACGCCGGTTTGGGCGAGAATCTTCTGGGAGCGGGAGAGACCCACGCCGTAGATGTAAGTGAGGGAGATCTCCACCCGCTTGTCACGGGGGATATCGACGCCGGAAATCCGAGCCACTGGGGAAATGTCGTATGGGGTGAGGGCGCGACCCTTGGGGGGACCGGCCGTTGTTCAGGGGTGGCCCACGGGGGCCAGGGGCCAAAGGCCAGAGATCCTTGGGGGATCAGCCTTGGCGTTGCTTGTGCTTTGGATTGGTGCAGATGACCATGACCCGACCGTGGCGACGGATCACCCGGCACTTGTCACACATCCGCTTCACTGAGGCACGCACCTTCATCGGTGGGCTCTCCTTTTGACAAACAAACAGCTTATCATGCCGCCCTAGGCAAGTGCTAACTGAACCTGGGCAGCAACCGCGTCAATGGTGCCGGAGCTGGGTAGGCGCTTCAGCTGGCCGCGGTCCTCGTAGTAGCTGATCAGTGGGGCTGTTTGCTGCCGGTAGACCTCAAGGCGATGGCGGATGATCGCTTCGTTGTCGTCGGCACGGCCCCGGGCCAGCAGCCGTTCCAACAGCTCGTCGTCTGCCAGTTCCAGCAGCAACACCCGTTGCAATGGCTGATTTAGCTCGCTGAGCAGTTGGTCAAGGGCTTCGGCTTGGGCCAAATTGCGGGGGAAGCCATCCAGCAGCCAGCCGCCCGCATGGGCGGCTAAGCGACCGCGGACTATGGCCAGCACCAGGCTGTCGCTCACTAATTCGCCGCGGGCCATCACCGCTTCGGCCTCCTGGCCTAGGGCCGTGCCCGCCTGCACCTCCGCCCGTAGCAGATCGCCGGTGGATAGATGCAGAAGCTGTTCGTTTTCGGCCAGTTTCTGGGCCTGGGTGCCCTTACCAGCCCCTGGGGGGCCAAGGAAAAGCAGTCGATGGGTCATTGGCGCACCATCCCTTCGTAGCGCTGGGAAATCACGTAGGTCTGTACTTGCTTAGCCGTGTCGATGGCCACCCCCACCAGGATCAGCAACGAGGTGGCCCCTAGGCCCTGGAAGGTTTTGACATTGGTGGCCCCCTCCACCGCTGCGGGGATGATGGCCACAGCGCCAAGGAAGAGGCCGCCCAGAAGGGTGAGTCTGTTCTGGACCCCACCTATGTATTTGGCGGTGGCGGTGCCAGGTCGCACCCCTGGAATGGCGACACCTCCTTTCTTGAGGTTGCTGGCGATGTCCTGGGGGTTCACCGTCAACGAGGCATAGAAAAAGGAGAAGCCGGCGATTAAGCCGAAAAACACCAGGGCATAGACCCAGGGGGTGCTGCTGTTGGGATTGAGATAACCGGCCACCTTCACCAACCATTCACTTTTGGTGAGGTTGGCGATCGTGAGCGGTAGGAAGATCACTGCCGAGGCAAAAATGATCGGCATCACCCCGCCGGCATTGAGTTTCAGGGGCAGGTAGCTCTGGCGTTCCGGCAGCATGGCACCGCTGCCCACCTGGCGTTTGGCGGAAACGATCGGGATGCGTCGGTTGCCCTCCTGAACGCAGACAATCCCCAGAATGGTGATCAGAAACACCAACACCAGCACCACGATGCCAGCGATGGTGCCGCGGTCGCCGCTTTGGGCCAGTTCCACGGTGGAGCCCAGGGCCCTGGGAAGGGTGGCAACGATATTTAGGAAGATCACCAGGGAGGCCCCCTGGCCGATGCCCCGCTCGGTGATCACTTCGGAGATCCACATCACCACCATGGAGCCAGTGACCAGGGCCAGGGCTGTTTGGATTACGAAAACTGTGTCTGGGATTGATTCAACGCTGTAGGGCCGCAGGATCAGGGCAAAAACGGTGCTTTGCAGAATCCCCCAGCCCAGGGCCACATAGCGGGTGATCTGGGCGATTTTGCGGCGGCCTGCCTCCCCCTCATTCTTTTGGAGATCCTCCAGGCTGGGGAGGGCTGCAGTTAGCAGCTGAAGGATGATCGAAGCGTTAATAAAGGGCAGGATGCCCAGGGCAAACACCCCCAGGGAAGAGATGCCCCCCCCGGTAAAGATGTCGAGGAAGCCAATTAACTGGCCCCCCTGCTGGATGAATTGCTGAAAGGCCACCCGGTCAATGCCGGGCATGGGGATATATATGCCAAGTCTCACCAGCAACAAAAGGCCCAGGGTCGTGAGAACACGGTCCCTGAGCCCCTTGGCCTGGATGAATTGGGTGAGAACTTCGCCAGCGCTTGGGGTGCGACCCCGACTTACAACCATGGGGCGTGGACGGGAGGGGCGGTGGAGATCAGTCGATTAGTTCGCAGCTGCCACCGGCGGCTTCGATCTTTTCGCGGGCGGAAGCGGTGAAGGCAGCGGCGCGAACGGTGAGCTTGACCTTCAGATCGCCATTACCAAGCACCTTAAGCGGATGCTTGGGGCTGGTGAGTAGACCTGCTTCCACCAGGGATTCGCGGGTAACGATGCTGCCGGCCTTGAGGTCGGCAAGCTTTGCCACGTTCAGCACAGTGAACTCCTTGGGGTTCACCAGGGTGAAGTGCTTCAGCTTGGGCACCCGGCGGTAGAGGGGCATTTGGCCCCCCTCAAAGCCCGGGCGGGTGGGACGACCGGAGCGGGATTTCTGGCCGCGCATGCCGAAACCGCAGCTGGCGCCCTGGCCGGCGGCAATGCCGCGGCCCTTACGGAGCTTGCGGCGACGGGCGCCTTTTTGGGGCTGGAGGGTTTGAAGACTAATGGACATGGCTACGGACTCAGGAATAGATCTGCTCTAAGGGGATGCCGCGCTCCTTGGCGGTGTCCTGGTGGGTGCGGAGTTCCCGCAGGGCCACCATGGCAGCCCGGGCGTTATTCAGCGGAGTTTTGCTGCCCAGGCGTTTGGCCAGCACGTTCTTGATCCCCGCCAGCTCGAGCACGGTGCGGATTGAACCGCCCGCGATCACCCCGGTACCAGGGGCTGCGGGACGCATCAGCACGCTGGCGGCGCCATCGCGACCGGTGCTCAAGGTGGGAATCGAGTTGTGGCGGGTTAGAGGCACCTTCACCAGATGCTTCTTGCCATCGGCCACGCCTTTCTTCACAGCACCGATGACGTCGCCGGCTTTGCCGACACCAACGCCCACCTGGCCCTTTTCATTGCCGACGACAACGATGGCCCTGAAGCTCATCTTTTTGCCGCCTTTGACGGTCTTGGAGACCCGGCGGATTTGCACCACGCGCTCCTGCCATTCGGAGTCGCGCTCTTGGTTGCGGCGATCACCGCGGCCACCGCCGCGGCCCCGTCGCTCTCCGCCCCGTTCACCCCCGCGGCCGGCGCCACGGCGTTCGCCTTGGCCCTCAGCTGCGGCGGGAACGTCGGCTGCCCCGGGAATGTCCTGGGCCTGGATCTGGTCGTTGGATTCGGTCATGGTTTCGCAGGATTCAGAACTGAAGGCCCGCTTCCCGGGCGGCATCTGCCAGGGCCTTCACCCGGCCGTGGTACAGGTTGCCCCCGCGGTCGAAGACCACCTGCTGGATGCCCTTGGCAAGGGCGCGCTTGGCCACCAACTGGCCAACGGCGACGGAGGCGTCGCAATTGGCACCGTTGGTAAGGCCGGTGCGCAGATCCTTGTCGAGGCTCGAAGCAGCCGCCAGCGTGTGCTGGGCGGCGTCGTCGATAACTTGAGCGTAGATGTGCTCGTTGGAGCGGTACACCGCGAGCCGCGGACGGTCGGGGGTGCCGGCGAGATGGCGACGCAGGCGCCGGTGGCGGCGCTGGGTCTGAAGTTTGCGGGACGTGGAAGACATGGCTGGATAGCAGTGTGCTGAAGAACGGCCTTATTTCTTGCCGGTCTTTCCGGCCTTGCGGAGGATCCGCTCACCCTCGTACTTGATCCCCTTGCCCTTGTAGGGCTCGGGGGGACGAATGGCCCGCACTTTGGCGGCTTCGTTGCCCACCAGCTCCTTATCGGAGCCGGAGACCGTTACCTGGGTGTTGTTTTCCACGGCGAAGGTGATGCCCGCGGGGGGCACCATCTCGACCGGGTGGCTGTAGCCCGCGTTCACCACGAGGGTGGTGCCCTTGACGGAGGCGCGGTAACCCACGCCAATGATCTCAAGCTTGCGGGTGAAGCCGGCGGAAACCCCCTCGACCATGTTGGCCACGAGGGTGCGGCAGAGGCCATGGCGTTCCCGGGCCCGACGGCTGCCGTCGGCGGGATTAACCGTAATCAGGTTGTCTTCCTGGGCCAGCACCACCCCTTCGGGCAGCACACGGCTGAGCTCACCCTTGGGGCCCTTCACCTTGACGGCGAGGCCATTGATCTCCACTGAAACCTTGGTGGGTAGTGGGATCGGATTTTTGCCTATACGTGACATGGTTTTGAGCTCCGATCAGTAGACGTAACAGAGCACTTCACCGCCAACGCCTTCCTTGCGGGCATCGCGGTCGCTCATTACACCCTTAGAGGTGGAAATGATCGCCACCCCCAGGCCGCCGAGCACCTTCGGGAGTTCCCGCCGGTTGCTGTAGATGCGCAGGCCGGGTTTGCTCACCCGTTGCACGGAGCGAATGGTGGGCTGGCGTTGTTTGCCGCTGTATTTGAGCGACAGCACCAGCTCTTTGCGTACCCCATCGCCTTCCTCGGCAATCTCCGAGATGAAGCCTTCCTGCTGCAGCACCCTGGCGATGCTGCGGCACATTCGGGAGGATGGGATTCGGGTGGTCTGGTGACGCTTTTCACACGCATTGCGAATGCGGGTGAGCATGTCTGAAATCGGGTCGTGGTTGGCCATAGCGGTGTCCGGAACGTGAGCGATCAGTTGCTGCGGAACGGCATCCCCATCTCGCGGAGAAGGGCGCGGCCTTCTTCGTCGTTACGGGCGGAGGTCACGATGGTGATGTCCATGCCCCGGATGGCGTCGATCTTGTCGAAAGAGATTTCGGGAAAGATGATCTGTTCCCGCACCCCAAGGGTGTAGTTGCCCCGGCCGTCGAAGCTCTTGTCACTCACCCCGCGGAAGTCGCGGATGCGTGGCAGGGCGAGGTTGATTAGGCGCTCCAGGAAGGCATACATCCGGTCACCCCGAAGGGTTACGGCGATGCCGATCGGCATACCGGCGCGGATTTTGAAGCTGGCGATTGCCTTCTTCGCCCGCGTCACCACTGGCTTTTGACCGGTGATGTTGGCAATTTCCGTGAGGGAAGCTTCCAAAGACTTTGCGTTTTGGGCCGCTTCTCCGAGCCCCCGGTTCACGGTGACTTTCATCACCTTGGGAACCTGGTGCATGTTGGAGAAGTTGAGATCCTTAAGCAGCTTTGGCTGGATCGCTTCCCGGTAGCGCTGTTTGAGTGACATGGCTGGGGGGGTGGTGCTTCTGGTCTGGGTCAGAAGCGAGTAGGTGAGTGGTTATGAAAAAAAGCGGGGACCAAGGCCTAGCGAACTAGTCGAGGAGCTCACCGGTCTTTTTGAGGCGGCGTTTTTTGTTGCCGTCCTTGTCGGTGACAAGTTCCACTCGGCTGGCCACCTGCTTGCTGTTGGAGTACAGCATCACGTTGGAGGCGTGCAGAGAGGTTTCCTCTGTGACGATCCGACCGGTTTCCCCTTCCTGGGTGGGCTTCACGTGTTTTGTGCGCAGGTTGACCCCTTGCACGATTACGCGGTTTTCCCAGGGGAGGGTGCGAATCACTTCACCGGTCTTTCCCTTGTCCTTTCCAGCGATCACCTGAACGGTGTCACCTTTGCGGATCTTCATCTTGATCCGGGTGGGGGTGGAGGTAGCCATCTCAGATCACCTCCGGAGCAAGGGAAACGATTTTCGTGAAATTGCGCTCACGCAACTCCCGGGCTACCGGGCCGAAGACCCGGGTGCCTTTGGGGTTGTTGTCGTTGTTGATGATTACCGCTGCGTTGTCGTCGAAGCGGATCGAGTTGCCGGTGTCGCGACGGAGGGTATGGCGGGTGCGAACCACCACGGCCTTGACCACGTCCGACTTTTTGACACCCATGTTTGGCATGGCGTCTTTAACGGCGGCCACAATCACATCGCCCACGTGGGCGTAGCGACGGTTGGTACCTAGTACACGGATGCACTGGATGCGTTTGGCGCCGCTGTTGTCGGCAACGTTTAGGTAGGTTTCCTGCTGAATCATGGTGAGAAGTCCTCAGCTGGCCCCTTTGGTGGTGGTCATGATCTCCGCCACCATCCAGCGCTTGGTGCGGCTGAGGGGGCGGGTTTCGGTGATGCGGACCCTGTCGCCGAGTTGGCAACTGTTGTCCTCATCGTGGGCCTTGTAGCGGGTGGTGCGGCTAACCGTCTTTTTGTAGATGGGGTGGGGGAAGCGGTTTTCGACCGCCACCACCACTGTTTTGTCCATCTTGTCGCTGACGACGGTGCCGACCCTTTCTTTGACTGCCATGGTGATCGTGGGGGTCAGAGGGTGGCGGTGGCGGAGCGGGATCGCTCCTGTTGCACCGTCAGCAGCTGGGCCAGCTTGACGCGGGCGTGACGGAAGCGGTGCGGGGTTTCTAGGCGGCTGGTGGCCCGCTGGAAACGCAAATCAAACAGCTCCCGGCGGGTGCCGCTGATCTGTTCGGTGAGTTCGCTGTCGGTGAGCTTGCGCACCTCGGCGATTTCAGAAAAGGCCATGGTTAGGACTCCACTGCTTCGGGTTGTGCGGTGGCCTCGACAAGGGCCTCCTCTTCTTTGACGATGAATTTGGTTTTCACCGGCAACTTGTATTGGGCAAGGCGCATGGCCTCCTTGGCCTGGGCCTCAGTGATTTCCGGGCCGCCAATCTCAAAGAGAATGCGACCTGGTTTGATCACTGCCACCCAGAACTCCGGGTTGCCCTTACCAGAACCCATCCGGGTTTCAGCGGCCCGCATGGTGACGGGCTTATCTGGGAAGATTCGAATCCAGATCTGGCCGCCCCGTTTGGTTTGGCGGCTCATGGCCCGGCGGCAAGCCTCGATTTGGCGGGAAGTGATCCAGCCACATTCGAGGGCTACGAGGCCAAAGCTGCCAAAGGAAATCGTGTTCCCCCGGGTGGCGATGCCGCGCATGCGACCTCGCTGCTGTTTGCGGAATTTGACGCGACGTGGACTAAGCATGGTTTAGGCCTCCCTCACTCCTCGTTTGAGCGATCTTCGAACTCTTGGGGCCGCCGGCTGGTCCGACGACGGGGAGCGGCACCCACGGGCACTGGCTCCTTCTGGCCTGGCAGGACCTCTCCTTTGAAAACCCAAACCTTGATGCCCAACACCCCATAGGTGGTGCTGGCCACTTTGGTGGCGTAATCAATGTCGGCCCGCAGGGTGTGCAGGGGGACCCGACCCTCACGGGTCCATTCCGTCCGGGCAATTTCTGCGCCGTTAAGACGGCCGCCCACCTGGATCTTCAGACCCAGAACTCCGGCCCGCTGGGCCCGTTGTACGGCCATGCGAATTACCCGGCGAAAAGCAACGCGCTTTTCCAGTTGCTGGGCGATGTATTCGGCCAGTAGGTAGGCATCGGCGTCGACCCGCTCCACTTCCACCACGTTGATACGCACCTGGCGGGTGCTATCTCCGAGGGTTTTTTGGATGCCGGTGCGAAGTTCCTCAATGCCGCTGCCCTGGCGACCAACCAGCACGCCGGGGCGGGCGGTCTTGAGTTCCACCTCAAGCTGGTCGGCCTTGCGGGCGATGTGCACGCTGCTGATGCCAGCTGCGGCGTACTTCTTGTTGATGAACAGCCGAATCTTCTCGTCCTCTTGGAGGAGGAGCGGGTAGGTCTTGGCGGGGGCGTACCAGCGGGAGCGGTGTTCCTGGGTGATCCCCAGGCGCAGGCCGGTCGGGTGAATTTTGTGTCCCATCGGTCTTCTCCTGGGGGTCAGGCGTCTTGGGGAGCCACACCTATGGAGATGTGGCAGGTGGGCTTTTTGATCGCGAAGGCCCGCCCTTGGGCGCGGGGGCGGAAGCGCTTCATGGAAGGTCCCATGTCGGCACTGGCCACGGAAATGACCAGGCTGCTGGGGTCCATGCCGAGGTTGTGTTCGGCATTGGCCACGGCAGAACGGAGCACCTTCGTGATTGGTCCGGTGGAGCGGTAAGGCATGAACTCGAGCATGATCAGGGCGTCGCGGTAGCTCCGACCCCGAATTTGATCGAGTACACGGCGCACCTTGGATACCGAGCCGCGCACGTAGCGGGCATGGGCCAAGGCCTTGGTGGTTTCGTTGGTTCTGGGTGCCATCTCAGCGCGCTCCTTTCTTGTCCTTGATGTGGCCCCGGAAGGAGCGCGTCGGGGAAAATTCCCCGAGCTTGTGGCCGACCATTTGCTCGGTCACGTAGACCGGCACGTGGGCTTTGCCGTTGTGGACCGCGATCGTGTGGCCGATCATCATCGGCAAGATCGTGGAAGCCCTGGACCAGGTCTTGATGACGGGCTTTTCGCCGGCAGCGTTGTTCTTCTCCACTTTGCGGAGAAGACTGTCGGCAACGAATGGTCCTTTTTTGAGTGAACGTCCCATGGCGGTTTAAGCGAACAGCATGCAGAAGTGAGTCATCAGGAATCCCGTCCGCCACGGCTCCGCTTGGATGTGCGGCGACGCTTCCGGAGGACGAATCTGTTGCTTGGCTTGTTCCGCTTCCGGGTCTTGAGGCCCAAGGCGGGTTTGCCCCAGGGGGTGACAGGCCCAGAACGGCCAATCGGAGCTTTACCCTCACCACCACCGTGGGGGTGGTCGCAGGGGTTCATCACACTGCCCCGCACCTCAGGACGGCGACCGAGCCAACGTTTGCGGCCGGCCTTGCCGAGGCTGGTGTTACGCACTTCAGCGTTACCCACTTCGCCGAGGGTGGCAAAGCACTCCCGGCGCACTAGGCGCACTTCGGTGGAAGGCAGCTTGAGGGCAACGTAATCACCCTCCTTTGCCATCACCTGGGCGCTGGCGCCGGCGGTGCGCACCATCTGGCCGCCCCGACCGGCATAGAGCTCCACGTTGTGGACGCTCGAACCGAGGGGGATGGCCGACAAAGGAAGGGCATTACCCACTTCGATCGGTGCTTCGGGGCCGGAGATCACCTCCTGACCCACCTGAACCCCAGCGGGATGCAGGATGTAGCGCTTTTCGCCGTCTGTGTAATAGAGCAACGCCAAGCGGGCGTTGCGGTGGGGGTCGTATTGGATCGCGGCAACGCGACCAACCACGCCGTGCTTGTCACGGCGGAAGTCAACAATCCGATAAAGACGTTTGTGACCACCACCGCGGTGACGGCAGGTAATAACACCGCGGTTGTTGCGACCTTTGCGGCGGTGTTTTGCCACCACAAGGCTCTTTTCAGGCTTGCGACGGGTGATCTCACTGAAATCACTCACCACCCGGGTGCGGGTGCCGGGGGTGTAAGGGCGGAAGGTACGGATTCCCATGGCTAGCGCTCCTTAGGACTCAGGGAAAAGCTGGATGCTGCTGCCTTCGGCCAAACGCACCACGGCCTTTTTGACCTGGGCGCGGCGTCCGGAGAAGCGACCGACTCGGCGGGTGCGCCGCGGCGGATTCATGGTGCTGATCCCGATAACTTTGACGTTGAACAAATGTTCAACGGCAGCTTTGATGTCGGGTTTTGCAGCCCTCGGGTCCACCTCAAAGGTGTACTGATTTAGCTCGAGGGCGCGGGTTGCCTTCTCAGTGATCAGGGGCCGACGGATTACATCCGCCAGGCGATCGGTGAAACGCTCAGCCATTGCCGTAGACCTCCTGGATCTTGACGAGGGCGTCTTCACTCAGCACCAATTTCTTGGCGTTAAGCAGATCGAAGACATTGAGCTGGTCGGCGGGGATCAGCTTCAGGTTGGGGAGGTTGCGCACCGAAAGCTTCACAGCCTCGGATACATGGGCCAGCACCATCAGCACCTTGGTGCCTTCAGGAATACCCCAGCGACCCAGGGCTGCCACCACCTCACGGGTTTTGGGCTTTTCGAACTGATCGGTGAAGGATTTCACCACCACCAGATCTTCGCTGCGGCTCATCAGGGCCGTGCGCAGGGCTAAACGCCGTTCCTTACGGTTCATTCCCAGCTCATAGGAGCGGGGCTTAGGACCGAAAACCACACCACCACCAGGGCGGAGCGGGGTGCGTATCGAACCCTGGCGGGCGCGACCGGTGCCTTTTTGCTTGTAGGGCTTACGGCCGCCACCGCGAACTTCGGCACGGGTGAGGGTGCTGGCCGTGCCCTGGCGGGCATTGGCCAGTTGCCGCACCACAGCCCGATGCACGATGTCGGCGGCGGAGCTTTCCTTGGCGACCTTCAGCTCGAGGGAGGCCTTACCGGCCTCTTTCCCTTGCCAGTCGTGAACAACACAGTTGACCATTGTTTCGTCCCTCACTTCGCGGCCTTCGCACCGACCCGCAGGGCGGGACGGATGCTGAGCAGAGCACCGGGCTTGCCGGGCACTGATCCCTTTACCACCAGCAGATTGCGCTCGGCATCCACCTTCAGCACCACCAGACCTTTCACCGTGGTGAGGCTGCCGCCGTAGCGACCGGCCATCCGCTTGCCGGGGTACACCCGACCTGGGGTGGTGCCGGCGCCGGTGGAACCGGGCTCGCGGTGGTTCTTGGAACCGTGGGTCATCGGACCACGGCTAAAACCGTGACGCTTTTGATAACCAGAAAAACCACGGCCCATGGTGTCGCCGCTGACGTCCACTTTCTGGCCGGGCTCAAAGGTTTCCACCGTTAGGGGGGAACCAAGCTCAAGACCTTCGGTGGAATCGACGCGGTATTCCTTTAGGTGACGCAGCAGCTCTTCGCCTGACTTGGCCAGGTGACCCTGGGCAGGACGGTTTACAAGCTTGGCGCGAACGTCACCAAAACCCACCTGAACAGCGCTGTAGCCGTCGTTGGTGGGGGTTTTTAGTTGGGTGATGCGGCAGGGACCAGCTTCGATCACAGTGACCGGGATGGATCTGCCCTCTTCGTCGAAGAATTGGGACATGCCCAATTTCTTCCCGAGAATGCCGATGGACATGGGTAGGGGAAGCACGCCAGCTGGACGTCCCAATGGCAAACGGCGCACCGTTTGCCATTGGGCGATGGATCTGTCTCAAAAGCTTGAGGACAGGGTTGGCTGGGACTTTGCGCCGCTGCCCCGGGGGGCATGGACCGGCGTTAGTTTCCCGGCAGATTCCTCCTTTCCAAGAGGGCTGCACTGGCCAGAAAGGACGCCATCACCTGTGATGGCTCCCGGCAATTCCGCTGGAGGCCCGGCTAGCGGTCGGGCACAGCATCAAATGCACAAGCAAATAACATACCTCATCACCCCTGGGGTTCCCCCTGGCCCACTGCTGCCAAACTGTTGGCATCGATGTGGTGCACCCCCATGCCCCTGCTGCTAACCGGCCGTAACTTTCGCCGGGATCTGGAGCGGGAGCGGGCCCTGGCCCTCTACGCCCCCCTCGAGGGTGGGGCTGAAACCCGTTTGCTCAGGCGCCTACGGGCAGCCGGGTATCACACCGAACTCAGTTCCGTGCGTGGTTTGGGGGATCCGGAGGCCTTTTTACTGGGGCTCCACGGCATTCGCCCCCCCCATCTGGGCCACCAGCGGGTGGGGCGCGAGGCGGCGGTAGGAGAGGTGCAGATGGTGATGCCGCTGCTGGGGCCTGCCCTGGCAGGGGGATCTCCGGTGGTGATTTGGCTGCTGGAGGGCCAGGTTTTGTCTGAGGCAGAGCGGCTCAGCCTGCTGGCAATTTGCAAGCGTGAACCCCGCCTCCACATGGTCTTGGAGATGGGCGGTGCCCGCAGCCTCCGTTGGAGCCCCCTTGGCGCCGTTCCCGTCGGTTGAGCTAGGTCCTTGGCTGGATCCGGCCGAGGCCCTGGCCCGGGGGCAGTGGATTAAATGGATTGGTGGGGCCAGTAACCATGATTTGGTGGCCCTTGAGGACCTAGCTGGCCTGGCCAGCCTGGCCGGCGCCCATTGCCTCGATGTGGCGGCCGATGGGGCGGTGGTGGCCGCGGTGCGCAGGGGCATCGACTGGGCCCGGGGCCAGGGCTTGCCCCGGGCCCCCTGGCTGATGCTCAGCCTTAGTGATGGGGAGGATCCCCACTTCCGCAAGGCATTTTTCGATCCAGACCGTTGCCCTGGGGACTGTCCGCGGCCCTGTGCCCGGGTTTGTCCCGCCCGGGCCATTGGCGCCAGCGGCGCTGTGCTCACCGAGCGCTGCTACGGCTGCGGCCGCTGCCTGGGGGCCTGCCCCCTGGGGCTGATCGAAGAACACCAGCAGGTGCTGGGGGCGGAGCAGCTGGCGCCGCTGGTGCGCAGCCTGGCCCCCGATGCCCTGGAACTGCACACCAGCCGGGGGCGGGGGGCGGCTTTTGCCCGCCGCTTGGCTCAGCTCCAGGCCCTTGATTTACCCCTGAAATTGCTCTCCGTGAGCTGTGGCGAAGGGTCTGAAGCCCCCGGGCCTGAGTTAGCCCCTGGGCTCCAGACCCCAGCCTTAGCCACCTATCTCTGGCAACTGCATGGCCTTTTACGCAGCACGGGCTGGCCCCTGCTCTGGCAACTGGATGGTCGGCCGATGAGTGGTGATCTGGGGGCGGGCACCGCCCAGGCCGCGGTGGCCTTGCTCGGCCGCTGGCGGCCAGCATTGCCGCCCGGGCTGGTGCAGCTGGCGGGTGGCACCAATGGCGACAGCCTCCGGCGGGCGGCGGCGGCCGGCTTTGTCGGGGCCCCGGCGGCCGGAGGCATTGCCGGGGTGGCCTATGGCGGCAGTGCCCGCTCCCTGCTCCAGCCCTTCCTGGTGGCGGCGGAAGAGCGGGGCCTGGGGTTGTTGGCTTGCCCAGACCTTTGGCCCCTGGCCCTGGCTGCCCTGCGGCAGCTCTGGGGGCAGCCCAGCTGAAGGCGCCTCAGCTGCTTCAGGCCATTGCCGTTCAACAATTGCTAGAACCCAGAAAAACGGGGGCCCCTGTGCTGGCAAATTCCGAGCCCGCCCCGATCACCATCAATGAGCAGCGGGTTACAGACGACCTGGACCGCTTGCTGGCCGTGCTGCCTGCGGTAGTGCAAGGGGCCCTGGCTGCCCCGGCCCAGCGCCAGGGGTTGTTGGAGGTGGTGCTCGACCTGGGTCGCCTGCCGGAGGCCCGTTATCAGGATCGGGCCATGGATCTGGGCAGTCAGCCCATTGACCGGGCAGACCTGCGGGAGGTGATTGAGCAGCTCGGCTGCTTTGGCGGCGATAACCGGGCAGGCATTGAACGCACCTTGCATCGCATCAGTGCCCTGAGGAACCGGGCGGGGGAGGTGATCGGCCTCACCTGTCGGGTGGGCCGGGCTGTGTTTGGCACCGTGGCCATGGTGCGCGACCTGCTGGATTCTGGAGAATCACTGCTGCTACTGGGGCGTCCCGGGGTGGGTAAGACCACGGCCCTGCGGGAGATCGCCCGGGTGTTGGCCGATGAATTGGGCCGGCGGGTGGTGGTGATCGACACCAGCAATGAAATCGCCGGGGACGGCGACATTCCCCATCCGGCCATCGGCCGGGCCCGGCGCCTGCAGGTGGCCCGGCCAGATCTCCAACATCAGGTGATGATCGAGGCCGTGGAAAACCACATGCCTGAGGTCATCGTTATCGATGAAATCGGCACGGAGCAGGAGGCCCGGGCGGCCCGCACCATCGCCGAGCGGGGGGTGCAGCTGGTGGCCACCGCCCATGGCAATGCCCTCGCCAACTTGCTGCGCAACCCCACCCTCAGTGACCTGGTGGGAGGTATCCAGTCGGTGACCCTCGGCGATGAGGAGGCCCGCCGCCGGGGCAGTCAGAAGGCGGTGTTGGAGCGGGCGGCGGCGCCCACCTTCCCCCTGGCGGTGGAGATGCATAGCCGCAGCCGTTGGGTGGTCCATGGCGATGTGGCGGCCACGGTGGATCGACTGTTGCGGGGGGAGCAAGCCCAGCCGGAAATCCGCGAGGTGGGGCCCGACGGCATCCTGCGGGTGGAGCCGCCGTCTCGGCCCCTGCCCCTGCGTCCTAGGCCCCAGCTGGTGCCAGTGCCCCTGCCGCCCCTGCCCCTGGGCTCCCGCTGCGCCCCGCCTTCCCCAGGGGGGACTGCCTTGCGGATCTATTGCTGTGGCATTGCCCATCGCCTGGTGCTGCAGGCGGCCCGGGGTCAACCGGGGCCCGTGCAATTGGCCGAGGCCTTGGACCAGGCTGATGCGGTGTTGGCGGGGCGCCATCAGTTGGGTCGCCAGCCCGAGCTGCGCCGCCAGGCGCGGGAGGGGGGGGTGCCCATCCATGTGATCAAGGCCGACAGCTTGCCCCAGGTGCAGAGGGCCCTGGAGCGGCTGTTGCGCCATCACAACAGGAGTTGATTCTGACCAGGGGTTTGACTGGAGCCCCGTCGCTATGGCTAGATAAGTGCTCGGGACGTCTTCGGGCGTTGCCTCCCATCCCGATGGGTCGTCGCCAAGCGGTAAGGCAGCTGGTTTTGGTCCAGCCATTCCTAGGTTCGAATCCTAGCGACCCAGTTTTTTAATTTTCCCTGTGCTGGTCACGGATTTCGACGGCGTAGTCGTGGATGGCATGGCCGAGTACTGGTGGGCTGCCCGCCAATGTGCCCTGCAGCTGGATGGCTCCTTGGCGGCCCTGCCGGAGGCCATACCCGAAGATTTCCGCCGGCTGCGGCCTCGGGTTTTATCCGGTTGGGAAATGCCTGTGTTGGCTGCCTCGATTGGCGGCCTGGGCCCTGGTCCTGGGGCCTTCAGGGCCGATTACCCCAAAGCCTTGGCGGCAGCGCTGGCCGGGTTGGGCTGGGAAGCCCAGGGGCTTACCCAGCTGTTGGACCAGGTGCGGCAGCGGGCCCTAGGGGCGGATCGCCAGGGCTGGCTCGATCGCCATCGCCCTTACCCCTGGATGTTGGGGCGGCTGCTCCAGTGCCAGCGGGAGGGGGAGCCCTGGCGGGTGCTCACCACCAAAAGCGCAGCCTTCACGGCGGAATTACTCCGGGCCCATGGCCTCAGCCCCCAGGCAATCCATGGCCGGGAGGAGGGGCCTAAGCCGGCGGTGTTGCAGCGCTTGCTGGGGGGGGCAAGCGGGCGGGGGGCTGGGCAGCGCTGGTGGTTTTTGGAGGACAGGCGCCTCACCCTGGAGGCGGTGCGGTCGACGCCGGGGTTGGAGTCGGTTCACTGTTTACTTGCCAGTTGGGGCTATCTGCTGCCCGAGGACAGCGAGCACCTCCCCGCGGGCTTGCACTTGCTCACCCCAGAACAATTGGCCACCCCCTTGGCCAATTGGCCCTGAGGCGTTACAATACATTTGAACTATCGGAGTGGTTCCCGTTGGCCGTTACATCGGGCGGCGGGGGTGGCACTTCATCACCAGTGGTCGCACGATGGCCGGACTTGTCCGGGGCAGCGGTAAGCGACCCGTTCCTTCGCTGACTAGCAGACATGACTGCCGATTCGAAATCCCTGCAGGCGGCCGCCGCCGCCGCTGCTTCCGCCGCTGCTGAGCGGGAGAAAGCCCTGGGGCTGGTGCTGAATCAGATCGAGCGCAACTTTGGCAAGGGGTCGATCATGCGCTTGGGGGATGCCTCCCGCATGCGGGTGGAAACGATCTCCACTGGGGCGCTAACCCTCGACCTCGCCCTTGGGGGCGGTTACCCGAAGGGTCGGGTGGTGGAGGTTTATGGCCCGGAGAGCTCCGGTAAAACCACCCTCACCTTGCATGCCATCGCTGAGGTGCAGAAACGGGGGGGGGTGGCAGCCTTCGTGGATGCTGAGCACGCCCTGGATCCCCTCTACGCCGCCGCCCTGGGGGTAGATATCGAGAATCTCTTGGTCTCCCAGCCGGACACGGGGGAGATGGCCCTTGAGATTGTTGATCAGTTGGTGCGTTCCGCAGCGGTGGACATCGTTGTGGTGGACTCCGTGGCCGCCCTGACCCCCCGGGCGGAAATTGAAGGGGAGATGGGTGATTTGGCCGTGGGCAGCCAGGCGCGGCTCATGAGCCAGGCCATGCGCAAGATCACCGGCAACATCGGCAAATCTGGTTGCACGGTGATCTTCCTGAATCAGTTGCGCCAGAAGATTGGCGTTACCTACGGCAATCCGGAAACCACCACCGGCGGCAATGCCCTGAAGTTCTATGCCTCCGTGCGCCTAGATATCCGCCGGATTCAGACCCTGAAGCGCGGCACTGAGGAATACGGCATCCGCGCCAAGGTGAAGGTGGCCAAGAACAAGGTGGCGCCGCCCTTCCGCATTGCCGAGTTCGACATTCTGTTTGGCCGCGGCATCAGCACCCTGGGCTGTGTGCTCGACATGGCGGAAGAAACCGGCGTGGTGGTGCGTAAGGGGGCCTGGTACAGCTACGACGGTGACAACGTTGGTCAAGGCCGTGACAACACGATCACCTGGCTGGAGCAGAACCCTGAGGCCAAGGAGGTGATTGAGGCCAAGACCCGTCAGAAGCTCACCGAAGGAGCTGATGTGACCGCCAATTCCATGAAGCCCCTGGCCGTGGCTGCGGCCAAGCGCAAGGAGGGGGCTGAACGGGAAACGGCTGCGGCCCTGGATGAGGCGGTTACGCCGTTGGCGGAGGCGAGTTGATTTCGCCCCGGTGCCCGGGGGGGCGCCCCTGACGGTTGCTGTTTTGGGGGGGCAGTGGTCTTCCCCCGCTGCGCTGTTGCTTTTGGATGCTGCGTAGGTGCTTGCTGAGCCGGTCCAGCTCTTGGATCGCCTCAGCCCCTTCCAGTTTCACTAGTTCAACCCCGTGGCGCATCTCCACCCAGCTGATGCCGTAGTCAGACACCAAAAAGCGCACGGCATGGCCATCTAGGAGGTCTGCCACAAAGGAAGCCCCTTGGCTGCCGTCGCCGCAGCTGTAGCAAGAGGCATGGACCCCTTCCTTATGCAAGCTTTCCGCCAGGGCTTGGAGGCTTAGTACCAGGTCTTTGACCAGATCCTTGTACTGGGCGGATAGGCGCAGGAACACGTGGCGACCGCAATTCCCGCAATTCTAAGGATTTTTTTAGATTTAGCCAATTGAAATGCCTAGGGTGCGGCCTGGGTCAGTGAATCGGCACGGTTGGCCCCGCTAATCAGCCGTCCGCCAGGGTCCACCAGCCAGCGGCGGGGCCGATGAAGCGCACTGTCACCCAGAACAGCGCCAGGGCGCCAATGCCCACCCAGGCCCCACGGGTGCTAACACTCACGAACTGGCGGGCCTGGTTTTGGCTGAAGGGAAGCCACTCCACCAGCCGGGGGGAGGTGTCTTTTGGGGCGTTTGATTTGGGCTCCCGGGGGGGCAGCCCCTGGGCGGAACGGCGGCGGGCTTCACCCATGGAGAACAAGGCGGCAGATCAGCAGTGTTGCAGTGGCTCCAGCCCCTGGGGGCTAATCAGGCAACAATCGCTCCAGGGGTTCCCAGGGTTCCAGGGCTTCCAGCACCCTTTGGCCCCAGCTGCGGCCCCGTAGGCGCCCATCCAGCACCGCCACCCGGCTGCCCTGGCCCCGCAGGCCGGCTACGGCCTGTTGGAGCCGTTCTAGGGCTTCGGGTAAAAGCAGTTCCCGGAACCAATCCCGGCCGCTGCGGCGCGCCGCTTCCACCCGCGCCGCCGTGAGTGGATCCTCAAGGCTGGCGATCGGCAAGGGCCCCAGCAGCAGCTGGCAAGGCAACGGCAATTGGCCCTGGTGTTCCAGCCACCAGCTCCAGCGACAGCAGATCACCCCATTGCTTTCCGGGGCAGTTTGTTCGTGGTCCACCCGGCTGCCGAATTCCGCGGCCAGGGCACTGGTGAGCGCTTGGCGAAGGGGATCGTCGTCTATTAAAAGCACCGAAAGGCCCGCCTGGCCAAGGATCAGCCGTCGACATTCCTGCAGCAGGTGTTGCCCATAGCGGGGGCTGTTGGGCAGGGGCTGCCGGGCTGGCACATAGAGGGGCAGCGGTTCCTGGCGTTGGGGGTCATGGAGGGGTACCACCACCGGTTGGCGAAGGCCCAGGTCGTGGAGCCTTTGCCCCTCGGGCATCCAGGCCCCCACCAGCACGGCCCCCCGTTGGTTGAGTAGCCCATCGAGGCTTTGCAGGGGCCGCAGCGGTTGCCGTTCCCAGTTCCACTGCAATAGCTGGGGATCGGCCACGGCCCAGCTGCTCCAGCCACTGCCACCACATTCCAACCAGCGCTGCCAGGGCTGGGGTAGGCAGCCCTGGTCTTGCAGCAAAAGCCGCAGGGGGGCTTCGTCCTCCGGGGCGATCGTTAGGCGCGGACTGCGGCCCAGGGGGCGATTCAGCAGTCGTCTGCTGAGGCGCTCATGCAGGGTGAGCAGCCCTGGGGCCAGCTGGGGTCGTGCCCGCGCCAACTGGTCCCAGTGCTGGGGGGTAATCACGATCGCCTGGGCTTGGCGCAACAGCGATTCCAGTTGTTCAGCTTCGGCACACACCAGTTGGTGCTCCCCCAGCTGCCCCTGGCGCCAAACCTGCACCAGTTGGCCAGGATCGAGCAGCCAGAGGCCGGCTTCCCCCGGTGGGTCGCTGCCCTGCCACAGCGGTCTGCTTAGGCCCACGGAGGCCAGCCGTGGCAGCTCCCGTTGGAGCAAACGCCGCTGCAACTCCTCGCTGGCCACCAGGGCCACGGGCCGCTCGGTGAGCATCACCGGCACCAGCAAGCTCAACAGCCAGCTGCAGTTGTTGTCGGCACTGATCGGAAACAGGCTGTGGTCGCCCCGGCGCAGGCTGCGGGCCACCAGGCGGGTGAGGGTGAGGTGATGGGGCCAGCCGGATCCCTCACTCACATCTAGGAGTTGCTTGAGCCTTTCATGGGCCTGGGCTTCGAGCATCCCGAACTTTGAGCATCCAGCAGAGTTGGTTGGCGCGATCGTAGGAAGCTGGGCCTCTGGCGTCGTGCCGAAGATGACAGCAGCAATCAAGCTTCAGCAGCTCCTGGGGGGCGCCCCCATTGGGGTGGTGGGCCTGGGCCTGATCGGGGGCTCCTTGGGCCTAGATCTGCGGGCTTTAGGACTGCGGGTCCAGGCATTGGTGCATCGAGAAGCCACGGCGGAGCGGGCCCTGGGCCGGGGCCTGGCCGATGCGGTGGGCACCGATCCCCGGGTGCTTGAGGGCTGTGCCCTGGTGGTGCTGGCCCTGCCGCTGGATCGTTTGTTGGACCCGGATCCAGCCCTGGTGGCCGCCCTGCCCCCGGCGGCGGTGGTTACGGATGTGGGTTCGGTGAAGGCGCCACTGCTGACCCGTTGGGAGCCGCTGCTGGCGGGCCGTTTCGTGGCTGGCCATCCGATGGCGGGTACCGCCAAGGCCGGGGTAGAGGCCGGTGAACGCCAATTGTTTGAAGGCCGTCCCTGGGTGGCCACCCCCACTGGCCGCACCGATCCCGCTGCCCTCGCCCTGGTGGAGGCCCTGGCGGGGGCGGTGGGCGCCCGCTGGTGCTGTTGCCCAGCGGCTGACCATGACCGGGCCGTGGCGATGATTTCGCACCTGCCGGTGCTGGTGGGGGCCGCCCTGCTGCAGGCCGCCGCCGCCGCTGGGCGGTCTGGGGGGGATAGCTCTGAAAACAGTCAGCTGCCGGCGCTGCTGCGGCAGTTGGCCTCCAGTGGTTTTGCTGACACCACCCGGGTGGGGGGCGGTAATCCGGAGCTGGGCACGCTGATGGCCCGTTGCAACCGAGAGGAACTGTTGGCGGCCATCACCCAATACGAAGGTCAGCTGCAGGGGTTACGGCGCCTGGTGGAGGCCAGCGATTGGGCTGGGTTGCAGGCCTCGCTCAGCGCCTGTGCCCAACAGCGACCGGAATTTCTCTGACAGAACTTCTCCGATAGCAATTACTTGCTTCAGCTCAGGGATTGCAGCAATTGACGGCAGGCCATCTCCGCCGAGAGGCTCACCCCCGCTGTCCCCTCCCCCGGGTAGATCGCGTCGCCGCAGAGCCATAGGCCCGGCAGGGGGCTGCGGCTGGCCAGGCCAAAGGGGCCAAAGCGGTTGGGTTGCTGGCCCAGGCCGCCCACAAAGCCAAAGGGGCGGCCGGTCCAATGGGCAAAGGCCCTGGGGGTGGCTAATTCCCGCTGGATCCAGTCGTTAGGCCTGATCCCCAGTAGCTGGCCCAGGCCGGCTTCGATCCCCGCCTGGGCTTCCCGCTTACGGCTGGCATAGGCCTCCTCCCCTAGGTCAAACCAGGGCCGGGCTGGGGTGAAGACGCTGGCGATCACGGTGGCCTGCCCCTGGGGGGCTCGGCCATCGCCCTCCTGGCTTACCGACACAAATAGGGAACCCGGCTGCTCCCAGGCCAATTGCAGGTGGCTGGCACAGCTAGGGGGCAAGCTCTGGCGCGCCACCACCCCATAGAGCACCAGGGCCCCGGAGGGGTCACCAAAGCTGGCGATCCGTTGCCCATAGGTGGGGGGCATTTGCTCCGCCAACAATTGCGGCAGGGCCTGGGGGGCCAGGCTGCAAACCACTTGACGGGCCCCCAGTTCAAAACGCCGTTGGCCTGGGCCGCTGCCGCTTATCCGCCAACCGTCTGGTGTCTGCCGCAAGCTTTCAACCCGATGGCGCAGCTGCAAACGCCCCCCCCAGTGGGCCAGGGCGGTTTCCAGGGCAGTGCTTAGGGCTTGCATGGACCCCTGCAGGTGCCAGAGCCCCAGGGGTTCCTGGGCCATGGCCAACACCGTGGCCCCATAGAGGGCGGCGGTGCGTTGGGCCGGTTCCTGGGAATAGAGGCGCAGCTGCAGATCTAAAAATTGCCGCAGCCGTTGGTCCCCACCGCAGCCACAGAGCCCGAGCAAATCGCTGATGCTGGCGCCGCTGAAAAGGCCACTGGCCAGGGTGCCGGGCCCGAGGGCCGCAAATAGCTGGCCCAGGTCCCAGGGGTTGCGGGGGGGCAGCACCGGCTGGCGGGCGGCAAAGGCCCAGTTGGCTTGGTGCAAAGCAGCGCATAGCCGCCAGAAGCGTTCACTGCCGGGAAATTGCCGTTGCCTTTCCCGCTGCCAGCGGCCGGGATCGCGCCAGAGCTGGATTGGTGCCCGGCCGTCATTGAGGTCCACCACGCAGCCGGGGTCCAGGGGGACGGCGGCTGGCACTGGTACCTCCAATTGCTGGAACAGTCGCCGGTGAATCCCGCCCGCTTCCCAGCCCGCCACCTGGGTGGCTCCCACATCAAAGGTGTATGGACCACGCCGAAAGGTGCCCGCACAACCTCCGCTCTGGTGGTGGGCTTCCAGCAGCAGCACCCGTTGGCCGGCCTGGGCCAGCAGCGCAGCGGCGGTTAGCCCGGCGATGCCAGCCCCCAGCACCGCCCCATCCCAGGTTTCGGACTGGATTTCTGTGTTTTTTTGCACCCAGTGGCTAACCCAGCCTCGCCATGCTGGCAATTTCACGGCCAAGACGCGGATGGGCCAAGCTCCCCAGGCTCGTTTGTTTCGTAAGCGTTTGCCTGCCGCCCAGTTGCCGCGGCTGGAGGCGGAAGTGGAGGGCCTGGCTGCTTTGGCGCCCGTGGCCGGTGCACTGGTGCTGCCAAGGGTGCTGGGCTGGGGCCTGGTGGCGGGGGGCACCCAGGCGGAATTGCGGCTGGAGTGGCTTGATTTAGGGGGCGACGGCCCTGAAGGTTGGGCGGCCCTTGGGGAGGGTTTGGCCCAGATGCATCGCCGCGCCAGGGGCGCGGCCTTTGGTTGGCAGGGGGACCGCTTCATCGGCGCTGGCCCCCAGCTGGGCGGCTGGGGTGAGAACTGGGGTCAGTTCTTTGCGGAACGGCGCCTTGCCCCCCAGTTCGCCCTGGCGGCCCAACGGGGCCTGCATTGGCCAGGCAGTGGGGCCCTGCTCAAAAGGGTGCCGAGCTGGCTGAATGGCCACGGGGCGGAGCCGGTGCTGGTGCATGGCGACCTTTGGGCCGGCAATGCCGGGGTGATTGGCGATGGCCGCGGCTGCTTGTTTGATCCAGCGGTTTCATTTAGTGACCGGGAGGTGGACCTGGCCATGGCCCAGTTATTTGGGGGCTTCCCTCCGGCATTTTTTGATGCCTATAAAAAAGAATGGCCGCTACCGGCAGGGCACCGGCAGCGGCGGGATGTTTACAACCTCTTCCATTTGCTTAACCACGCCAATCTCTTTGGCGGTGCCTACAAGCAGCAGTGCAGCGGGCTAATCGACAAACTGTTGGCCCAGGACTAATCAGCCCAGGTACTCCTGACGCAATTTGGTGACCTGTTGAACCAGATGATCGCGTTTGGTGCTGGTGCTGAGGTTTTTCCAACTCCAGTTGCCCACCACCACCAAGCCCAGCAGTTCCAGCAGGCCAGGCACCACAGGCAAAAGATTGATGGTGTCCAGTACCCCTTTGATCAGGATCTGGGCCACGATCACGGCCACCAGGATGCCAATCGACTTGCCGATGCGGCCCATCTGGTTCCAATCAACCCCTTCCAGGGAGCTGTTCACCTTGCCGATCACTTCGCTGTAGCGCTCCTTGAAGTCGGCAGCGGCATCCTTGAGGTCCCCTAGGGGGTTCGCTGGGGAATCGCCCCCTTCGGTAACCGCCTCGTGGACCTCAGTTTTGACTTCAGTCGTCTCGCTCATGGACCCTGGGTAAGAAAGAATTGGGCCCAACGTATCGAGTCCTTCAACTTTTCACCAGCTCTGGTGGTCCTCGATCCGCATTGGCTGATGGTTTTGGAGCATGACCTGCGCCTGGAGCTGCCCCAGGAGGGCTGCGCCCTGCTGTTGGGCTCCCGCCAGGGAAAGGCCTGGGTGCTCCATTGGGTGTGGCCCTGCCTCAACCGCTGGCAGCCCCAGCAGGAACGCACGAAGCGCTTTGCCGTTGATCCGGCTGAACTGGTGGCTGCCCAGAAATGGGCCCGCCAGAAAGGCTGGTTGCTGCTTGGCGCCGCCCACAGCCATCCCCAGGGGCCGGCGCAACCATCCCCCACCGACTGTGAATGGGCCTGGGAGGGGGCGTTGATGGTGATCTGGGCCGTGGAAGCAGGGTTCTGGGGGGCCTGGTGGATGGAGCCCACCCCAGGGGGATTGAGGCCCCGGGCCCTGGATTTGGGAAGATAGAAAAAATCATTGGTGCATTTCGCACCTTTTGGCCTTACATGCTCCCCCCCGATACCAGCGGCGTTCAGCTCAGCCCTGATGAAATTGCCCGCTTCTCCCGCCACCTGATCCTGCCCGAGGTGGGCATGGAGGGGCAGAAACGGCTCAAGGCCGCCTCAGTGCTTTGTGTGGGAACCGGTGGCCTCGGTTCCCCCTTGCTCCTTTATTTGGCGGCCTCCGGGGTTGGCCGGATCGGCATCGTTGATTTCGATGTGGTGGACCACAGCAACCTGCAGCGCCAGGTGATCCATGGCACCAGCTGGGTGGGTAAGCCAAAGATTGAATCAGCCAAGCACCGGATCCATGAGATCAACCCCCATTGCCAGGTGGATCTCTATGAAACAGCTCTCACCAGTGACAACGCCCTGGCGATTATCGAGCCCTACGATATCGTTTGCGATGGCACCGATAATTTCCCTACCCGCTACCTGGTGAACGATGCCTGTGTGCTTTTGGGTAAGCCCAATGTGTATGGCTCGATCTTTCGCTTTGAAGGTCAGGCCACGGTGTTCAACTATCAGGAAGGGCCCAACTATCGCGATCTATATCCCGAACCGCCCCCGCCGGGCCTGGTGCCCTCCTGCGCTGAAGGTGGAGTGGTAGGTGTGCTGCCCGGCATCATCGGCCTAATCCAGGCCACCGAGACGATCAAAATCATTACCGGTATCGGCACCAGCCTCAGTGGCCGCTTGTTGCTATTTGATGCCCTGAAGATGAGCTTTAGGGAGTTGAAACTCCGGCCCAGCCCCGAACGGCCTGTGATCGATCGTTTGATTGATTATCAGCAGTTTTGTGGGGTAGGTGGAAGCGCCCCTGGCCAGGAGGAGGCCGGGGCGGTGGAGAGTATTTCCGTAGGGGAATTAAAGGCCCTACTCGATAGCGGCGCCAGTGATGTGTTGCTGCTTGATGTGCGTAATCCGCCCGAAGCGGAGATCGCCATGATTGAAGGGGCCCTGTTGGTGCCCCTTGATCAGATTGAGAACGGCACGGCGATCGAGCGGCTCCGCCAATTGGTGGAGGGCAAACGCTTATATGTGCATTGCAAGCTTGGCGGCCGCTCCGCCAAGGCCCTGATTGCCCTCAAGCGCGAGGGTATCGAGGGCACAAACGTGGCTGGGGGCATCGACGCCTGGAGCCAGGAGATCGACCCCTCAGTTCAGCGTTACTAGTTGATGGCCACCCTGGCCCTGCCCCTGCGCCTCTGGCCCTATTTCGGCCGCCAGCGGCCCCTGGCAGGGCTGGCCCTGCTTTGTGTTTTACCTGATCCGATCTTGATGATCGGCATCCCGGTGCTGCTGCAGGTGGTGATCGACCAGGCAATTACCCCTGGCCAGCCCGGTCGAGCCCTACCCCTGCTGGTGATCCCCTGCCTTTGGCTGCTGTTGGCGGTGGTTTGCAACGGCCTGCAGGTGCGGTTGTTTGCCCAGTTGGGCGGGGAACTGGGCACCGAGTTTCGCCAGCGCCTATTTCGTTCACTGTTGGAACGCCAGGACCAAGCCAATGGCGACCAGGAGGGTGAGGAGCAGGCTTTGCTGACCCAGCAGATCCCCACCCTGGAATCGGCGGTGGTGGTGCAACTGCCTCTCTATATCTGGACCATCGCCCAGTTGCTGCTGGGGGTGCTTTTGATGTTTTACACCGATTGGCGCCTGGCCCTAGTGGCGGTGGTGTTAACGCCTCTGCTGCTGGTGAGCCAGGTGGCCTTCACCCCGGCGATGGCCCGCCGGGAGGAGGCGCGGGTGGCCATCGCCAGCAGCCTGCTGGCCTTCGCCGCTGAAAGGCTGCGCAGCCGTGAGTTGTTGGATCTGTTTGGCCTGCGGGGGGCCAGCCGGGCGGAATTTGGTCGCCGCAACCTGGAGTTGATGCGCTGTGGCCGCCGGGTGGGGTTGGTGTCTGGGTTGCAGAACGCCGCCCTCACCGCATCGGCCCTGCTCACCCTGGTGAGTGTGTTTGCCCTCGGCACCTGGCTGGTGCTGCAGGGGCAGCTGAGTGTGGGCAAGTTGGTGTCTGGTCTTGGCATCGCCACGGCCCTGGTGAGTGGCATGTGGCAGCTGGGGCCCTTGATGTTGCCACTCCAGGCAGCCAGCACTGCCCTCGATCTGCTGGAACGCCAGCTTCCCTCCCGCCGGGGCCCCCAACGCCGGCCCCCAACGCCAGCTTTGCCGCCCCCCCCTGGGCTGGCGGAGGCCCTGGAGTTGCGCCGGGTGAAATACCGCTATGCCGAAGGCGGCGGCCTCTCGGAGCTGAACCTGCGCATCGCCGCCGGCCAGTCCCTAGCCCTGGTGGGCCCCAGTGGGGGCGGTAAGAGCACGGTGCTGCGCCTGTTGTTGCAGCAGCTAGCCCCCCAGCAGGGGGAATTGCTGCTGGATGGCCAGCCCCTGGGGGGCTACGACCGGGACCAATGGCTCAAGCAGGTGGCGCTGGTGCCCCAGGAGTCGGTGCTTTTTGATCTCAGCATCGCCGAGAACATCCGCCTTGGCCGCCTAGACGCCACTGATGCCGAGGTGGCGGCGGCGGCCAGCGCCGCTGAGCTAGACGGCCTCCTGGCTGGGTTGGCCGACGGCCTGCAAACCCCAGTGGGCAGCGGGGGCGGCCGTTTGTCGGGGGGGCAGCGCCAGCGCATTGCCCTGGCCCGGGCGATGCTGCGGGATCCCCAGCTGTTGCTGCTGGATGAGGCAACCAGCGCCCTCGATCCAGCCACGGAAGCTGCCATCAATGCCACCCTCAGCCGCCTTGGCCAGGGCCGCACCGTGGTTTCGGTGCTGCATCGCCTGCGGGCCGCCGCCAGCATGGATCAGGTGGCAGTGATCGCCGACGGCCGGGTGGTGGAACTGGGGAGCCCCGCTGAGCTGCTGGTGGCTGGTGGTTTGTACGCCTCCTTTTGGCACCGGCAGATGAGCGGTTTTGATATCAGCGCCGGCCAGCGGGTGCGGATCACCCCAGAACGGTTGGCGACTATCCCTCTTTTTCATGATGTGGAGCCGGCGGTGTTGAGCTGGTTGGCCGCGGAGTTTGTTAGTGATCGGGTGCGGCCCGGGGAGGAGGTGTTTAGGGAGGGGGATGCCCCCGACAGCTTCTATGTGGTGGTGGCTGGCACCTTGGAGATGTTGCAGGCGGACCTTTGGGGGGGCTTGCCTGTAAAGCAGGGGGTGCTGGAGGAGGGGGATTTCTTTGGGGATTCCGGATTGCTGGAGGACCGCCCCCGCTCCGTGACCGTGCGGGCCCGGGGCGACGGCCTGTTGCTGAGGCTGGATCGGGATCGCTTCCTTGATCTGTTGGAGAAGGACCCTGACTACAGGCGCTTTTTCCGCCATTCCGCCAGCGCCAATGTTTAGCGGAGCCCTAGTTGATAGCGGCGGTTGCTTTGCCTCTGGCTAGTAGCTGGTTATGGGTTTCAACTGTCATACATGGGTCCCAGGGTGGGGGGATAAGCCTGCAAAATAATTTAAAAATAAATTATTGACTCTTACCTGTGGCCAGCAAACATTTTTTGCGTTTACCCCTGGCCGCCGCTCTATTGCTGTTGTCTGCCGCTTTGCCGGGATGGGCTGAACGTCAGATTTTGGTGAACCTCAAGGATCGTTATCTCTATGTGCTCGATCTTGATCCAGCCAAGTTCCCCGCTGAGATCGCTTCCTCTGCCCTAGTGCTCAAGGCCCAGCCCGATGCCGCCAAGGTGCTCGGTAAGTTCCCCGTGGCCATCGGTGCCCCGGAATCCCCCACCCCCACTGGCTTCTACAGCATTTTAGAGAAGATCAAAGACCCCACTTACTACAGCCACAGCAAAAATGCCCTGCTGCCGCCGGGCCCCTGCAACCCGGTAGGCAACCGTTGGATGACCTTTAAAGGTGCCGACGACAATGCCTATGGCATCCATGGCACCGCTTGGCCCGAATGGGTGGAGCGCCGGGAAGCGGTGAGCAAGGGCTGCATTCGTATGCTTAATGCCGATGCCGTGAAGGTGTTTGATCTGGTGAAGCTCGGCACCCCCGTGCGCATCACCCGCGATTGAATCAAGGCGATTGAATCAAAACGTTTCGCCCAGTGATTCAGGCTCAGTAATCAACCCCGCGTTTGAGATCAACGCCCCGTTCGGCGTAGTGCTTATGGCACACCATTTCAGAGTGGACGCTGGCCAGGTCGAAATAGGCGGGGGGATTTTTGCAGCGGCCAGTGATGATCACCTCCGTCTCGCGGGGCTTGCGCAGCAGGGTCTGCACAATCGGTTCCACCGGCAGCAGTTCCAGGTCGACGGTGGGATTGAGTTCGTCAAGGATCACGGTTTTGTAGAGGCCGCTGTCAATGGCAGCGCGGGCAATTTCCCAGGCCCGTTCTGCTTCCACATAGTCGATCGGTTGTTGCTGGCCCCGCCAGACGATCGCATCGCGCCCGGAACGCAGGTGATCCACCAGGTGCGGATAGCTTTCCCGTAGGGCGGCGATGGCGCTGTCTTCGGTGTAGCCGCTGCCGCCCTTAAGCCATTGCAGGATCAACACCCGATGGCTTTTGTCTTGGCTGATCCCTTTGCCGATGGCCTGGAGGGCCTTGCCCAGGGCACTGGTGGATTTGCCTTTGCCTTCCCCCGTGTAGATCTCGATGCCTTCAACACCGATATCAGCGGCGCTTTCGTGTTGATGGGCCCGCATCTCTGAATGCAGATCCGCCAGGTTCACCAGGGCCCTCGGCGCCCCCCGACCGGTGGCGATCACCTCCATGCCCGCTGGTTTGGCCGCCAGGGTGCGCACCACCTCGGCGGCATCGAGCAAGCCCAGATCCAGCACAGGATTCAACTCATCCAGTACCACCACTGAATAGAGGGCACTGGCGAGGGCGCCCCGGGCA
>Ga0214921_10001845_pt1 | contig 35473 bp, 43 predicted proteins | sample LL1505_MetaG_FD_177992 | JGI IMG/M metagenome (GOLD analysis project Ga0214921, IMG submission 177992) | Freshwater microbial communities from Lake Lanier, Atlanta, Georgia, United States - LL-1505 | ecosystem: Environmental > Aquatic > Freshwater > Lake | place: USA: Georgia | collected... | reverse complement strand
ACAAAGAACCGTCTAGGACTATAACGTCTAGTCGGGCCACAATGTCTGGATCTTGGATGGGTGCATAAATGCTCAAAAAGTCTGCTTCTCCTAAAGCGTTCAAAGAAAACATCAAGACTGAAGTAAAGGCTGGCAAACCAGTCAAGCAAGCAGTTGCAATTGCATATGCAACCAAACGCGCGGCGGCAAAGAAATGAAACCCGGACTTTACGCCAATATCAACGCTAAAAAAGCACGTATCGCTGCTGGCTCTGGCGAGAAAATGCGTAAACCCGGATCTGCCGGAGCGCCAACCGCCAAAGACTTCAAAGAGTCGGCTAAAACGGCGAAGAAAAAGTGAAGAAAGGCGTATCGTTATCGGTTGGGCGCGGCGAGAAGTTGCCAGTTAAGCAAGGCGCAGGACTGACTGAAAAAGGGCGCGAGAAGTACAACGCCGCAACAGGTAGTCACTTGAAAGCGCCAGCGCCTAATCCCAAGACGGAAGCCGATAAAGGCAGGAAGTCTAGCTTTTGCGCTAGAATGGAAGGGGTTGTAGCCCATGCTTCTGGCGATGCAGAGCGGGCTAAGGCGTCACTTAAACGCTGGAAGTGTTGATGGCTGACTACACCGGGATTAACGCTGTTGGCAACGTCGCATTGGGTGGTAAACCACTCAAGAGCGACTCGGATGTGCTGTCAACAGCGCGGGATCGCCTGTCAATGGCAATCTCGGCGTATTCCGAAAGTCGGGAAGATGAGTTAGACGACCTGCGGTTCTACGCGGGTAGCCCTGACAATCAATGGCAATGGCCCGCAGATGTGCTGGCGACTCGTGGTGCGGTGCAGGGGCAGACGATCAATGCGCGGCCATGCCTGACGATTAACAAGCTGCCGCAGCACGTACATCAGATTACCAACGACCAGCGCCAGAACCGGCCTAGTGTTAAGGTCATCCCGGTTGATGACAATGCTGACGTTGAGGTTGCCGAGATTTTCAACGGCATGATCCGGCATATTGAGTACATCTCGGATGCCGATGTAGCATACGACACGGCCTGTGAAAACCAAGTAGCGTATGGCGAAGGCTACATCCGGATTCTGACCGAGTATTGCGACGACGATACGTTTGATCAGGACATCAAGATCGCCCGCGTTAGGAATAGTTTCTCGGTCTACATGGACCCGCTGATTCAAGACCCGTGCGGCAGCGATGCTAAATGGTGTTTTATCACCGAAGATCTGTCTAAAGACGAATACGCGCGGCTTTTCCCGAATGCGTCGCCTATTTCTACGCTGGAAACGCTCGGTATCGGTGACCAGAACCTGAGTCAATGGCTCAACACAGACACGATCCGTATCGCAGAGTATTTTTACTGCGATTACGAGCGTAAAAAGTTAAATTTGTACCCCGGCAACGTGACTGCGTTTGAGGGTACGCCTGAAGACAAGCAGTTAAAGGCGGTTTACGGCACGCCAAAGAAGTCGCGCCAAGCAGAGATCAAGAAGATCAAGTGGTGCAAGATCAACGGCTACGAAATCCTTGAAGAGCAGGAGTGGGCCGGTAGTTGCATCCCTGTTGTGCGGGTGATTGGCAACGAATACGAGGTCGAAGGCCGCATTTACATCAGCGGGTTGGTGCGTAACGCTAAAGATGCCCAGCGGATGTACAACTATTGGACTAGCCAAGAGGCAGAAATGCTGGCGCTGGCTCCAAAAGCACCGTTTATCGGATATGGCGGTCAGTTTGAGGGTTACGAGACCCAGTGGAAGACCGCAAACACGAATAACTGGCCTTATTTGGAGGTCAATCCAGATGTAACGGACGGCCAGGGTGCAATTCTGCCGTTACCGCAACGCGCACAACCGCCAATGGCTTCATCTGGCCTGTTGCAAGCTAAAGCCGGTGCTTCCGAGGACATTAAGTCTTCAACTGGGCAGTACAACGCCTCGTTGGGCATGACTTCTAACGAGCGTTCTGGCAAGGCTATCTTGGCCCGCCAGCGTGAAGGCGATGTTGGCACTTACCACTACCAAGACAACTTGGCACGGGCTGTACGGCATATTGGTCGGCAATGTGTTGACCTAATCCCTAAAATTTACGATACGCAGCGCATCGCCCGGATTATCGGGATTGATGGCGAGACGAAGATGGTCAAAATTGACCCTACGCAGCAGGAACCTGTGCGTAAGATCCAGAACCAAGAGGGTATTGTGATCGACAAGATCTACAATCCTTCGGTTGGCAAGTACGACGTAGTGGTTGCAACTGGTCCGGGTTATGCCACCAAGCGCCAAGAGGCTCTTGAGGCGATGGCGCAACTGTTGCAGGGTAACCCGCAGTTGTGGACGGTCGCGGGCGATTTGTTCGTCAAGAACATGGACTGGCCCGGGGCGCAAGAAATGGCAAAGCGGTTTGCCAAGACGATTGACCCCAAGCTCATGGGCGACGCCGAAGATAATCCAGCTTTGCAAGCCGCGCAGCAGCAGATGCAAGCGATGGCGGCAGAGTTGGATCAACTGCACCAGATGTTGCAGAATGTCGGCAAGTCGATGGAAGCGCAGGACATGGAGCGCAAGGACTACGAAGCCAAGATTAAGGCGTTTGACGCTGAAACTAAGCGTATTGCAGCGGTCCAAGCCGGTATGTCTGAAGAGCAGATCCAAGACATCGTTATGGGTACGCTACACGGTATGATTACGAGTGGCGATCTGGTTAGCGAGATGCCCGGACGAGAAATGAACGAAATGATGCCAGAACAAGCTGAGTACGCACCACAGCAAGGGATGATGCAATGAAAGCCTGTGATTTCGTAGGTTTGCTGTTCTTAGGGCGTGATGTAGCCCATAGCGTACACCTGAACACCCGCAGTTACAGCAAACACAAGGCGTTGCAGAAGTTCTACGAGTTGATCATTGAAGCGGCAGACGATTTTGCCGAAGCCTACCAAGGGCGGCACGGTCTGATTGGCCCAATTACGTTGATGTCCGCCAAGAAAACGACTAACATCATAGAATTCTTGGAAGCTCAGTTAGCTGAGATTGAAGCCGCTCGTTATGAAGTTGTCGACAAGACTGATATGTCTTTGCAGCAGTTGATTGACAACATCATTGAAGTCTATTTGAGAACCCTCTACAAACTACGCTTCTTGGCGTGAGGTAAATATGGCCGCGACGTACAAATATTTAACGGCATCGGCTAACGTCAAGCCGATGGGTGGCAAGCTTAAGGGCATCTTCGTATCTGCCGCCAGCAGTACACCAACGATTACGGTGTACAACAGCGCAGCCGCTACCACGACCGACACGATTGTTGGTGTGTTTACGCCAACTGGTGCAACCAGTTATGTGTTTACCGGCGACGAAGGCGGGGTTTATTTTAGCTCCGGCCTGTATGTTGTGATTAGTGGAACCGTTGCAGCAACGGTTTTCTTCGAGTAAAGCATGGCAAATACGACGATTACGGCACTACCGTCAGCGACTACCCCGCTTGCGGGAACCGAAGTCGTTCCTATTGTCCAGAGCGGCGTAACTAAAAAGGTTGCGGTTAGTTACATTGTCGGTGGGTCTGGATCTGTTACTACCGTCAACACGGGCGCAGGGCTAACTGGTGGGCCAATTACCACCAGCGGCACGATTAGCCTTGCAACGACTGCGGTAACCCCCGGCACTTACACCAATCCGGGCTTTACGGTTGATGCTTACGGTCGATTGACCGCTGTAACTAGTGGTTCTGCTCCAGTTACAACCGTTGCTGGTACTGCAAACGAAGTCACCGCAACCGGCGCGTCAACAGTCACAATTTCGTTGCCCGCTGCACTAACTTTTACGGGCAAAACAGTAACAGGCGGTACATTTACTGGCGGCACGATCAACAATACATCTGTGGGCGCTACAACGCGGTCTACGGGTGCTTTTACGACGTTTACGACCACCAGCGGTCAGATTACAACCGCACCAACTAGCGCCAACGATCTTGTCAACAAGACATACGTTGATTCAATTGCTGCTGGCTTGACGTTCCATGAGGCTTGTAATCTTGCAACAACCGCTGCTTTGCCAACGGTAACGTATAGCAACGGATCAAGCGGTGTTGGCGCTACGCTAACCGCATCGGCTAACGGTGCGTTGTCGGTCGACTCGGTTACGCCTAGCGTTGGCAACCGAATTCTCGTTAAGAATCAAGCATCTGCGTTACAGAACGGAGTTTATACTGTAACTACGGTTGGCAATGGGTCTACCCCATTTGTGCTGACTCGTGCAACCGACATGAATACGTCGGGCAGCGGTTACAACCAGATCAATTCTGGCAACTACTTTCTGATTACGGCTGGCACGACTAACGCCAATACGTCTTGGGTGCAAACCACCCCGCTGCCGATTACGGTTGGCACGACTAGCTTGGTGTTCACGCAGTTCGCGTCTGGCTCAACCGTTTACACCAACGGAACCGGCCTGTCGCTGGCTACCAACCAGTTCAGCATTACCAACACGGCAGTCACTTCGGGCAGCTACGGTAGTGGCTCGCAGGTCCCTACGTTCTCAGTCAACGCCCAAGGCCAGCTAACCGCAGCGGCAAACACCAATATTGCGATTGCTGGTTCGCAGATTACGTCTGGAACGGTCGGAATTACCTACGGCGGTACGGGCGCAAACTCGCAACAGACCGCAATCAACGCGCTGGCCGGTGCTACAACGTCTGGATCTTATCTGCGTGGCAACGGCACAAACGTGCTGATGTCTACGATCCAAGCAACGGACGTACCAACGCTGAACCAGAATACGACTGGCACGGCTGGAAACGTCACGGGCCTTGTTGCAATCGCTAACGGCGGTACGGGTCAGAACAACGCTTCTGATGCGTTCAATGCGTTGTCGCCAATCACTACTGCTGGCGATCTGATTGTTGGTAGTGGGACTAACGCTGCTACCCGTTTGGCTATTGGTACTGCGGGGCTGTTTCTTAAATCGACTGGCGCAACGGCGGTTTGGGATACGGCTCCGGGTGGTGTTGCTAGTGTCAGCGTTACGTCTCCAGTTGTTAACACCGGAAACTCAGTAGCGCCTGTTATTGGTGTAAACGCAGCTAGCGCTAATACCGCCAACTACCTTGTCCAGCGCGACGGTAGTGGTAATTTTGCCGCTGGTACGATTACGGCAACGCAATACACGGTCGGTTCTAATTACTATTTGACTTTTTCTGGTGCAAACCCAATACAAGCATGGGACGCATCCAGTTATTTTTCTTATGATCGTACAAACAATCAACTTAATGCTGTTATTTCAGGAAGCGGAGTTCTTGGTTTAACCGCAACTTCTGTTCAATCATACAAACCTTTACAGCTTTGGGGGTCAACTTCGGGTTACGTTGGGTTTGCCGCTCAAGCAACTGCTGGAAGCACAACGTACACTTGGCCGACAGCACCAATTGCTAGTTACTATTTGCAAACTGATGGTTCTGGAAATCTGTCGTGGGCTGCGGCTGGCGGTGGTTCACCTGCTGGCTCAGACACGCAAGTTCAATACAACAATTCCAACGCTTTCGGTGCTTCGTCGGCTTTTACTTTTAATAGTGGTACTGGAGTTGTAACCGCAACTGGTTTTGCAGGCGCGCTTAACGGTACGGTTGGTGCAACAACACCAACAACCGGCGTATTTACAACCGCAACGGCTCGGGCAGCAGCAACGCAAGATTCAGTAGTTTTGCAAGGTCGTGCTGGTGGCACAAACAGCTACGGTGTAACGCTTACCCCAACGACGCTGACTGCCAGCCGTACTCTGACGCTGCCAGACGCCAGCGGAACAATCTTGCAAACCGGAACAACAGTTACGGTTCAGCAAGGCGGCACGGGTGCAATAACACTTACTGGAATTCTAAAAGGTAACGGCACTAGCGCATTTACTGCCGCAACTGCTGGTACGGATTATTCGGCAGGTACAAGCGCCCTTGCAACAGGTATTGTCAAATCAACAACCAGCACCGGGGCGTTGTCAATTGCTGTTGCCAATACAGACTACCAGTCTCCGATTGCGCTAACCACAACCGGCTCTAGTGGGGCGGCTACTTTTGTTGGGAACACGCTTAATATTCCGGTGTACACGGGAGGCGGTTCTTCTGGCCCCATCCTTGAGTCATACCAAACCATCAGTTCCAACTATTCCCTGACCGCTGGCTCTAATGGTTTTAGTGTCGGGCCTGTATCTGTGGCGACTGGCGTTGCCGTAACTGTACCTACGGGCCAAGTTTGGCTCATCGCTGCTTAAAGGATCAATCATGAGCGCAATCAAACTTCAAGGCAATTCTAGTGGTGCTGGAACTTCGGTTCTTCAGTCTGCCAATACCGCAAGCACACTTACCCAGACGCTACCAGCTACGGATGCGGTGACACTTGGGTATTTGAACATTCCAGTTAGTTCTACAACCACTACGCTTGTAGCCGCAGACGTAGGTAAAGTCGTATCTTTGTCTGCTGGTATAACGATACCCGCTTCCATTTTTGCGGCAGGGGATGCCATCTCTTTGTACAACAATTCGGCAAGCACCAAGACAATTACCTGTTCTGCGGTAACTACCAAAATTGCTGGAAGCGATACAACCGTGACTTCTGCAACGCTTGCAATTCGAGGCGTCGCGACCGTTCTGTTTATTGACGCCACCAACTGTGTGTTGACGGGCAACGTGTCATGAGTGGGATTATGCTAGCTGTGTTGGGCGGAAAGCCGAGCGTTTTAGCCCCGTCCTCAGTTGAATATCTTATTGTTGCTGGTGGTGGTGGCGGCGCAGCTCTGTTTGGTGGTGGCGGCGCTGGTGGTTTAAGAAGTTCAAGTTTTTCAATTTCCGTTGGTACGTCTTATCCTATTGTTGTTGGGGGTGGAGGTTCTGGTGGTGCATCAACAAGCGATCAGCCTAACAATGGATTAAACGGTTCCAATTCGTCCGTTTTTGGCGTTACATCTGCTGGCGGTGGATATGGCGGCGCACAAGCAAACGGAAATACTGGCGGTTCTGGAGGTGGCGGCGGCAGTTGGGCTGGTGTTGCTTACAACGGGGGTGCTGCCTCTCCTTCTGGTCAAGGTGCTGGGGGTGGAAACGGTATAACTGGCAACGGTGGTGCTGGTGGTGGCGGTGGTGCAGGAGGGGCAGGGGAAACCCCATCTGTATCAACAAACGGAGGAGCGGGAGGCGTAGGTTCTAATTCTTACTCAACGTGGGCAACTGCTACATCAACTGGCGTAGGTGGTTATTATGCTGGTGGTGGTGGTAGTGGTGGATATGTCGGAACGCTTTTAATTGCTGGGACTGGAGGCTCTGGAGGTGGCGGGGCAGGCGGCGCTTACCCAGCAAACAACGGAAATCCGGGAACAACAAACACGGGTGGCGGTGGCGGTGGAGGAACGAGAAACAGTCAAACAGTTGCAGGCGGCGCTGGCGGTTCCGGTATTGTAATTTTGCGTTATCCAAGCAGTTACAAAGATGCTGTATCTACAAGTGGAACGCCAGCTTTTGTCAACTCTGGTGGGTATAAATATTACACATTTACCGGCGACGGTTCAATTACGTTCTAAGGCACAACATGGCTCATTTTGCAAAACTTGATGAAAATAATGTTGTGTTAGAAGTTCACTCTGTTCACAACAATGAACTGCTTCAAGACGGTGTTGAGTCTGAAGACAAAGGAATTCAATTTCTTGTAGGTTTGTTTGGTGGAGCTTGGAAGCAAACCAGTTACAACGGAAACATCCGTAAAAACTATGCTGGCATTGGCTACACCTACGACCCAACCCGTGATGCTTTTATTCCTCCACAACCATTTCCAAGCTGGACATTAAACGAAGGCACTTGCCTTTGGGATGCTCCAACACCGTATCCAACGGACGGTCAGTTTTATCAGTGGGGTGAATCTGTAACAAATTGGGTTGCAGTTCCAACCGAATAATGTAAGATAACCGTACTGGCGCGGTTCACCAGGGAATCTCAGGATTCAAAATGACCGAAGAAGTAGCGTCTGAAGCGGAAGTAGCGCCCGCGCCGGAACTGGATGTCACGGCGACTCCAGAACCTGTAGATACGCCGGAAGTTGCGCCCAAGACCTTCTCGCAAGAGGAACTTGATGCAGCAATCCAAAAACGTCTCGCAAGAGAACAGCGAAAGTGGGAGCGTGAGCGTCAAGCATTGCCGCCCGTTGCCGTTGATGTCCCGCCTGTAGATCAGTTTGATTCGGTTGATGCGTATGCAGAAGCCAAGGCAATCAAGCTAATCGAGCAGCGCGAACAGCATCGCCAACAGACGGAGATTCTTGAGGCATATCACGAACGTGAGGAAGAGGCTCGGACCAAGTACGATGACTTTGAACAAGTCGCGTATAACCCGACTCTCAAGATCACGACCGTGATGGCGCAAGCGATTCAAGCCTCTGATGCTGGCCCTGATGTAGCTTACTACCTTGGGTCCAATCCAAAAGAGACAGATCGTATTTCCCGTCTTAGCCCGATCTTGCAAGCAAAAGAGATTGGACGCATTGAGGCTAAAATAGCTAACGATGTTCCGGTCAAACGTACTACGTCCGCGCCCGCACCCATTTCACCTGTAACTGCTAGAACTTCAGGCAACCCTAGTTATGATACGACCGATCCCCGGTCGACCAAGACCATGACTACCTCGGAATGGATTGAAGCAGAACGGCAGCGGCAGATTAAGAAACGGCAAGCTCAGTATCGCTAACTCTTTTTAGGAATTACCATGTCAAATAGCATTCTTACGATTGACATGATCACTCGGAAGGCTCTCGAAATCCTTGAGAACAACCTTGTGATCACCCGTAACGTCAACCGCCAATACGATGACTCCTTCGCTGTTGAAGGTGCCAAAATTGGTTCGACCCTGCGTATTCGTCTGCCCGACCGCGCTCTGGTGACTGACGGTGCTGCCCTGCAAGTTCAGGACGACAACGAGCAGTTTACCACCTTGACGGTTTCAACCCAGAAGCATATCGGCGTGAACTTCACTTCTGCCGAATTGACCATGCAGTTGGATGACTTCGCAGAGCGCGTTCTCAAGCCGCGTATCTCGCAGTTGGCTTCTAGCATTGATGCTGACGTTGCCAATGCGTACAAGAACATCTACGCATCGGTTGGTACTCCCGGCACGACTCCAGCTTCGTCGTTGGTGCTGTTGCAAGCTCAACAGAAACTGAACGAGGCCGCTGCTGTCATGGACCCACGCTACGCAACGGTTAACCCCGCTGCTAACGCAGGTCTGGTTGAGGGCATGAAAGGTCTGTTCAATCCTACGGACACGATTTCCAAGCAGTTTAAGAACGGCATGATGGGAACTGGTGTTCTTGGGTTTGACGAGATCAATATGTCTCAGTCGATCAAGCAGCACACCACGGGTAACTTCCCTGCTTCCCCGATTGTTTCCTCAAGTGCTACGTTTGTTGAAGGTCAGTCGACCCTCGCTATTACGTTCACCAGCGGAACCAAAACGGTCAAGCAAGGTGACGTGTTTACCATCGCTGGTGTGTATGCCGTTAACCCACAGACCCGTGAGTCGACTGGTTCGCTTCAGCAGTTCGTTGTGACCGCTGACAACAGCGTGACCTCCGGTACTGCAATGACCTTGGCAATTTCTCCGGCGCTTTATACGTCGGCAAATGCTTTGGCAACCGTTGATTCGTTCCCTGCAACTAGCGCAGCCATCACGTTCCTTGGAACTGCATCAACCCAGTACCCACAGAACTTGGTCTACCACAAGGACGCAATCACGTTTGCTACGGCTGACTTGTTGCTCCCGCAGGGTGTTGACATGGCTTCGCGCGCTGTCCACAACGGTATCAGCTTGCGTGTGGTTCGCCAGTACGACATCAATAACGACCGTCTGCCATGTCGTATTGACGTTCTGTATGGCTTCTCAACGATCCGTCCACAGATGGCTTGCCGCCTCTGGGGTTGAACCTCTTTTTAAGGAAATATCATGGCTCTCCCTAATGGCGCAGGTGGTTACCAAGTCGGTGACGGCAACCTGAATGAAGTTATCCTCGGCTACCAAGCTGCTCCTCAGTCTGTTACCGCTACGGCAACCCTGACCGCCGCACAAGTCGCCTCTGGCGTCCTGTTGGTTGGTTCTGGTGCTACCGCTGCTCAGACGTACACGCTGCCCACCGGAACGTCTATTGACGCTCTAGTGTCCAGCGCCAAAGTTAACAGCACGTTTGAACTCGTGTTGGTGAACCTTGGTACGTCGTCTGGCACGGCAACTCTGGCAGTTGGTACTGGCGTGACCGACGGTGGCAACGCTCTCGTAGCGGTTGGCACTACGGCCAGCGGTCGGTTCCTGTTCCGTCGCACCGGCGACTCGACTTACGTCGTTTACCGCGTCTAAGTCTAAGGGGGAGGGCCACAAGCTCTCCCCTTTTTTAAGGAATTACTATGCCTAATACGCAAGCAGTTGGAGTCGCGTATTCCGATCCTGAGTTCACTACGATGTACGCAAGCCAAGAGATTGGGTACTCGACTGGAGCGCAAGGTACGGTTACGCAAGCAACCAGCAAGTCTACTGCGGTCACGCTTAACAAAAGCATGGGCCGCATCACAATGAACAACGCGGAATTGGCGGCTAACACCGCTGTTTCGTTTACGATGAACAACTCGCTGATTTCTGCTAACGATACGATCATTGTGAACGTGTCGGGCGGCGGTACGGCAGCGGCGTATACGACTTACATTTCCAGCATGACAACTGGATCTGCGGTTATTACGTTGCGTAATATGACTGGCAGCGCTCTTTCTGAGGCTGTCATTCTTAACTACGCAACTATTCACGGCGCAAGCTAACAGGCGGGGCTTCGGCCCCTCCTACTGAGGTTTACGATGGCAACATATTCCGCTGGTGATCAGATCAACCGCGCCCTGCGTTTGTTGGGTGTCCTAGCAGAAGGTGAAACGTCATCGGCATCGGTGATGCAAGACTCGCTGATGGCAATGAATCAAATGATTGATTCATGGAACACCGAGCGGTTGTCGGTGTTCTCTACCATAGATCAAATTGTTAATTGGCCTGTCGGTGCAATTAACGCTACGCTCGGTCCATCAGGATCTTTGGTGCGTCTAAACGGAACCGCCGTCCGTCCCATTTTGGTTGATGACGCGACGTATTACCGAGATCCGCAGACTAACGTGTCCTACGGGATCAAGCTAATCAATCAGCAGCAGTACGACGGGATTGCGGTCAAGACCGTAACGTCTACCTACCCGCAAGTCATGTTCGTAAACATGACCTACCCCGACATTGACATCTACATCTACCCCAAGCCCACGCGCTTGTTGGAGTTTCACTTCATCAGTGTTGAGGAGTTGTCGCAACCAGCTACGTTAGCGACTACGCTGGCTTTCCCACCGGGATACCTGCGGGCGTTTACCTACAATCTGGCGATGGAAATCGCGCCTGAGTTTGGTGTGGAACCATCAGAGCAGGTTAAGCGCATTGCCATGACCAGCAAGCGCAATCTGAAGCGCATCAACAATCCTGACGATGTGATGTCGATGCCTTACGCAATTGTTGCAACGCGCCAGCGGTTCAACGTCTACGCTGGTAACTACTAATGCAAACGCCGATTCTGGGATCGGCGTATGTTGCTCGGAGCATTAATGCTGCCGACAACAGAATGGTCAATCTCTTTCCTGAGATTGTCCCTGAAGCCGGTAAAGAACCAGCGTTTCTAAACAGAGCGCCTGGGCTACGTTTACTGACCACCGCCGGTCAAGGTCCCGTCCGGGGATTGTGGACGTATGGCGGTATTGCTTACATTGTTAGCGGCGATACGCTCTACTCAATGGCCGGATTGGGTACGCCGGTCGTTATTGGTACAGTTTCCGGTACAGGTCCCGTTAGCATGGTGGACAACGGTACGCAGTTGTTCATTGCCTGTGGTGGGCCGAGCTACATCTACAACAATAGCACGGGCGCGTTTGGGCCGATCACAGATCCAGACTTCCCCGGCGCTTTGACCGTTGGCTATCTTGACGGATACTTTGTTTTCATTGAACCCAATAGCCAAAAAGTCTGGGTAACCACCCTGCTTGATGGAACTTCAATTGATCCGTTAGATTTTGCCAGCGCGGAAGGATCACCAGACAACCTAGTCAGCATGATTGTTGACCACCGCGAAGCGTGGTTGTTTGGGACTAACTCGGTTGAGGTTTATTACGACGCTGGCAACGCAGATTTTCCGCTGCAACGCATCCAAGGCGCGTATAACGAGATTGGTTGCGCTGCAACATTCTCGGTTGCCAAACTGGACAACGGTTTGTTTTGGCTTGGTTCAGACGCTCGCGGCCAGGGTATTGTCTACCGCTCGCAAGGCTACTCAGGCCAGCGGATCAGCACTCACGCGATTGAGTACGCGATTGCTCAGTACGGCAACATTAGCGACGCAATTGCCTACACGTACCAGCAGGAAGGTCACTCTTTCTACGTGTTGACGTTCCCGTCTGCTGACAAGACTTGGGTGTACGATGTATCTACACAAGCGTGGCATGAGCGGGCTGGCTTTGACAACGGGCAATTTACGCGCCATCGCAGCAACTGTCAGATGGCGTATAACAGCGAGATTGTTGTTGGCGACTTTGCTAATGGCAATCTGTACGCTTTTGACCTAGACGTTTACGCCGACAACGGTAACGTCCAAAAATGGCTGCGCTCTTGGCGGGCGCTGCCAACGGGCCAGAACAACTTAAACCGCACCGCACACCATAGCCTACAACTAGACTGCGAGTCTGGCGTTGGTGTCAGCGGTTTGCCGTACAGCGATCTGACATTTCTGGTAACCGAAAGCGGTCTGTTTATAACGACCGAATCTGGTGACTTTTTAATTTCCTCTGAAGCCGCCAGCGGGTTGGGGGTAGATCCTAAAGTTATGCTGCGCTGGTCAGACGATGGCGGTCACACTTGGTCAAACGAACATTGGTCACCGATTGGCAAGATTGGCATCTACCAACAGCGCGTATTCTGGCGGCGGCTCGGTATGACGCTTAAACTGCGTGATCGAGTTTACGAAGTGTCTGGCACAGATCCAGTCAAGATTGCCATCATGGGCGCTGAATTGCACTTGAGCGGGACCAACGCATAATGGCAGTCACTAATAACACCACCACAATTCCATCCTCGCGGGTTCCGTTAACGGATGACCGCACGGGTTTGATTGCGCGTGAGTGGTATCGGTATCTCAATAACCAATACACCAAGACTAGTCAGAACGCCAACGCGGTGACTCCCGGCGACTACGGCGCGATTGGCGATGGTCTAATTGATGACTCAGCCAGCATTCAAGCTGCGCTTGATTCTGGCTATGACGTTTACCTGCCGCCCGGACGGGTTTATGCGATTGGCACGACGCTTACGATGTCCACGCCTAACCAGTCGTTTGGCGGCCCGGGTGTTCTGCGTATCGTTGGAGCAATCAATGGCGTTGAACTAATTTCGCCAACGTCTACAATTGTGACCGGCATCCAGTTAGACCTGACGTTTGACTCGCCAGCCCAAACCGCTGGTTGGGCGGTTTACGTCAACAATAGTAGCCGCATTAAAATTAGTAAATTAAACATCATTGACGGGTACGGCGGTCTGTATGTTCAAGTAGCTAATTGGGTAGTGGTTGACTGGATGTGGGCTTCTCTTAGGGGGCCGGGAATAAAATGGTACGGAGACTCAACGCATCGGTCTGACGTTCTAAATCTTGGGTTTGTTGTAGTTGACCCGGGCGAAGGCCAGTACGGAATGGATTGGGATGGCAATTGCCATAGCTTAAATGTTCTTGAACTAGGGATTGTTTGCGGGGGTGGCGGCGGCAAAGGCATGATTATCAGAAATACTTCTGGGTCACCCTTCCCGTACATCCCTGCAATTGGCCGAATCGCACACATTGAAATTGATTATGCAGCAAGCCACGGCGTAGAAATCCAAGCGGGATTAGATTACGATTTTTGCATTCCTTATGTTTTGGGTTGTGGAACATGGCCCGGATATTCTGGGGTTTATGATGGGTTTCATATTGCCGCCGGAATCAATGCTTATGAAGTTCGTATTACTGGCGGCAAATCAGTAGGCAACACGGGTTACGGTATTAACAACCTTGGCGGGGTTATTTTATACTCTGGAAACACCGCTTTATATTCCAATTCATTGGGTGAAGTTAACGGTGATTTTTGGACAAAATCACCAAGATATGTAGTTGATGACGATTACTATCTGACTGTTAGCAGCAATTCGCCGTCTATTGTTTTTGCACCTAACGATTATATATCTTACGACAGAACAAATAACGCTTATAACTTTCAAATTGCTGGCAACGGAATTTTTCAGATAGCACCCACTTATGCTCAATCTCTTAAACCTCTTGTCTTACCTCAGTACACGGTGGCAACGCTTCCGACAGGCCCTATTGGGGCAACCGCTTACGTTACAGACGCCCTCGCCCCAATGTACAATACCACCGTTGTCGGAGGCGGCTCCTCCGTTGTCCCAGTCTTCTTTGACGGCTCCAATTGGAAAACCTGATATGACCACCTACATCTCGCCGCAACCAAAGCTGCAATTTCTGGACAACAACGGTGTGCCGTTGTCGGGCGGCAAGGTTTACACCTACGCAGCCGGAACCACCACGCCGCTTACGACCTACACGGACTACACCGGCAACACGGCGAATTCCAACCCAGTCATTCTGGACAGTCGCGGCGAGTGCAGCATCTGGTTGGGTACGTCTTCGTACAAGTTTAAACTTGCAAACACAAGTGATGTAGAAATTTGGACCGTTGACAACATCTCGGTTCTGACCAGTTCGGCCAATATTACTTACGTTGAATCTGGCACGGGTGCAGTTACTGAGACTGTTCAAGCTAAACTGCGTCTGGGTTGCGTTTACCCAGAAGACTTTGGCGCTGCTGGCGACGGTACGACCAACGACACGACCGCGCTACAGAACGCAATCAATACTGGGCGCGACGTTTATCTTGCGGCTGGTAAGACCTACTTGCATACCACCGCGCTATCAATTACCACAAACAACCAATGGTTGGGTGGCCCTGGTTATCTTAAAACCTCGGGGGCAATCAATGGTGTCAACCTTGGTGGGTCAAGCAAAGGCGTTAAATTATCGCTCAACTTCAACTCGCCGGGGCAGACTTCAGGCTACGCTATCTACATCAGCAACGCAGATCGAGTAACGATTGAGCGTCTGTATATGTATGACGCTTTTGGTGGTTTGTACGTTGAGCAAGCTAATGTAGTTGAAGTGCAATGGATGTGGGGCATCATTCGCGGCCCGGGCATCAAGTGGTACGGCGACGCCGCCAAACGGTCGGACATTCTTGCCCTTAATTTTTGTGTGCTTCGCCCCGGTACTGGTTATTATGGTCTTGAATGGGACGGAAATTGTCATAGCCTGAGTACAAACCGTTTAGATATTGTTTGCGCTACCGAAAGTGGCGGGATAATTACAAGAACTTCATATGGAGCGGTGATCCAAAACACGGTTGGTGGGTACAAGTCAGTAACAAGCGGAACAATTGCCGGTACAACTTTGACGCTTACAACTTCTCCAACCAACCCGATTGTGGTCGGAATGTTAATTTACGGAACCGGCGTAACTTCTGGCACTACTATCGCAAGTGTAATAAATTCAACAACTTACACCGTTTCTGTCAGCCAATCTGTTGCAACTACTCCGATCACAACCCAACCAGCGTTTTTCCCGGCGATTGGTAGATTCAACCAACTGGCGGTTGACTATTCGTTGGGTGCGGCTATTCAAGTTAAATGTGGTGTGGACTATGATTTTGTAGGGACGTATGTTACAGGTGCAGCCAGCGATGGAATGTACGTTGATCCAAGCATTGACAGTTACAACGTGCGCGTGACGGGCGGCAAACTGATCGCTAACGGAGGTTATGGGATCAACAACACGACCGCTGGTCCCTTGTTGATGTCAGGCAACGTATGCTTAACTGACAACACAAGCGGCGTTAGCAACGGGGCTGTTTGGAATCTTGCGCCTCGTCAAGCGGTTGATGACTATTTCTATATGAACCTTGGCGGCGACAAGACGCTTGCCAACGGCACATCGCAGATCAATTTTTACCCCAACGATTACATCGTACACAATCGAACGTCGCCAAGGAAACTGCGGTTCTACATCGGCGGCGTTGAGGTATTTGATATCGGTGCGGATTCTGTTGACTCGCTTATCCCGTTCAAACTCAAGACCTACACCGTTGCTACGTTGCCAGCCAGCCCCGTCAAGGGATGGGTTGCTATGGTCACGGACGCTACCGCTACGACGTTTGCCAGCACGGTTGTTGGTGGCGGCAGCAATAACGTACCCGTATACTATGATGGTACGAACTGGAAGATCGGATGATTCAACATTTTTTCGGCCCCGGCGTCTACGCCAAAGAGTCGCGCATACCGGCGGGTCATGTGTTGGTTCAACACGCCCACAAGTATGACCATCTTTCAATTTTGGCTAGTGGGTCTGTAGAAGTGGTGGTGGATGGGAAAACGTCTGTTGTCAACGCCCCCGCGTGTTTTACGATTGAAGCCAATAAGCACCACGGCGTTAAGACTTTGACCGATGCCGTTTGGTACTGCATTCACGCTACAGACTGCACAGATGAAAACGAAATTGATGACGCGCTGATTCAACCAGCAAACATGACAGAGTTTGCAAATGTATTGCAAACTCTGAAAAAGGAGTATTGAAATGCCTTGGATGATAGCTGCGGCTTCTCTTGCTTCTGGATACATGGGTTCTAGAGCCGCAAGTAGAGCTGCCGATGTACAAGCGCAAGCGACTCAATCGGCGCAAGATGCTCAAGAACGGATGTTCAACAAGCAACTTGAACTGCAAGAGCCGTGGCGTAAAGCGGGCGAAGAAGCACTTAATAAGCTGCTTCCTCTGTCCATGAACTACACGCCGTTTGGCATGGATCAGTTTACGCAAGACCCTGGCTATCAATTTAGATTAACTGAGGGAATGAAAGCATTGGATCGTACTGCCGCTGCTCGCGGTGGGTTATTGTCTGGCGCAACGCTCAAAGGGGCGCAACGCTACGGTCAAGAATTAGGTTCACAAGAATTTCAAAACGCTTTTAACCGCGCCCAAATTGAACGAGCGGCGCGGTTGCAACCATTGCAATCATTGGCCGGAATAGGTCAAACAGCAGCAGGTACGTTAACCGGCGCGGCGGGCGCGTTTGGCGCTCAGACAGGTCAGAACCTACAAGATGTTGCAAGCGCTAGAGCTTCTGGGTATCTTGGTGGTCAAAACGCTTTGAATCAAGCACTTGGTCAAGCTGGACAGATGTATCAATACGGGCAGCGCACAAATGCGTTGGCTGATTTCTACGGCAGGACTCCAGCGCCAATTGAAAATAGGTAACAATCATGGCACTCCGACCTCTTGATCCAGCGATTGTCAACGCTTACCAGCCGCCCAAGTTTAATATGCCAGATCCTTTGCAGGATGTGGCGGCTATGGAACAGATTAAAAACGCTCGGATGTCTCGTCAAATCCGTGAGCAAGATTTGGCAAATGAAAACGAATCCAGAATATTTTTAACAGACATACAAAATCAAATTACACAAGAGGGTGGGCCAGAACTGCGGGTAGCAATACCAAAAATGCTTGTCCACCCAAACCCTAAAATTAGGGCGGCTGCAAGCGGAATTCAAGAACATCTTGATCGTATTGATAGAATAGCTGAGTACAAAAACCTTAACCCAGAAGATCAACCAGTTGCCCCAACTACCGGCGCAACAACGTCGCGCGTTACCGCACCGCAACTTTCTTTGCTTGAGACGGGGCCAGAAGGCGCTGCTCCACGCACGTTTCAAAACGCGCCGCCGGGGATGGCGGGGGTTACTGTAGGAACTGCTGAACGAGGAAGCAATTTTACTCCCGCCGCAACATCTAATGCTTTGGTTCCTGACGCGTTTAGGCAACAGATACAAAACGAGTTAGCCAGAGCAGAAAAATTTGCTAGGTTTTATGAAATTCAAGCGTTGCGAGACCCTAAAGAATATAAAGACGCGGCAAAACAAGCCCGCGATCAAGTAAATTCATTAAGGAAAATGCAAACTATTGAGCCAAACAGATTGCTGATGCTGGGCGACGTTTCCATGATGACGCCTCCCGCGCCAGAAGGAACCCCCGCAGAACAACGAATGTTTGATGCGTACATGAATATGACGCCCGCGCAACAAGCGGCGTTTGATAAATTTCGAATGGCTACCAAACCGACTACAAACATAAACGTCAGCGCCACGAACACTCCAGCCGGAAAAAGTTTGGCTGAACCTGTTGGAAAACTTGCCGCTGCGTCGCTAGGAAAAGCTGAAGGTGCTACGGAAATCATGAACGCCGCGAATTCTGTGCGGGACGCGCTTAACACCGGCAACGTGATTGCCGGTCCGGGCGCGGGTATACGGACTAAATTTGCTCAAGTTCTTGAAATGGCCGGCGTTGGCGATAAAGAAAAGTTGACCGCCACCCGTACCGCTATTCAAGGTATGGCTGACTTGACTTTGCAAAGCCGCGCTGAATTGAAAGGCCAAGGTCAGATCACAGACGCGGAAACCAAGTTGCTGGAACGCGCGCGGTCTGGCGATATTGCCGATATGACTATCGCAGAACTTCAGACTGTTGTTAACGTATCGCAACGTTTGGCTGGCCGGTTGTGGTCTAACCATCAGACGTTGCTAGGTACGATGGAAAAAGACCCCGCCGCCCGTGACGTATACAAATACTACACTCCGACTGCGGTCATGCCGCAAGCGCTTGGGGAAGGTAAATCTGTATCTGAGCAAGAGAAGAAAGATAGATTAGCTGGGTTAAAAACTATCTTTGGCGCAAAAAAACCATGAGTGAACAATTCCGCGAGCAGATCAACACCGCGCGGAGGCGCGGGTACAGCGACGATGAGATTGTTGACTTTCTAAAACAGAGCGACAACCGCGTTAATGAGGCGTTGTCGTCTGGTTATAAGTCAAACGAAATCCTTGATTTCCTTGCGCCTAAGCCCTCAATGGGTGAAGAAGCGGTACGGAAAGCAGGTATCGTAGGGCGGTCTGCAAGCGAAGCGATGATCGGCCCCGCAACGGGCGCGTTGATGGGCGCGCCGTTCGGTCCAGTTGGTGCGGCGGTAGGTGGCTTGGTTGGTGGTTTAGCAATTCCCGCTGCCGATGTCATAGTTCAAGGTTACAACCGTCTTGCCGACAGTAACTTGAGAATGCCATCTCAAGTAATTTCAAACTTTCTCCCCGGCCCTCGTCCAGAAACTTCTGGCGAGCGCGTACTTGGTGCGGCCACCAACGCGCTTGCGGGTACTGTTGGATCGGTAGCAACTGGGCGCGGCGCTATGGCGATGCCGGGGATGTTTGGCGCGGCGGGTAAAGAAGCCGCCCGCGCGCCGGTTGGTCAGATCGTCACCGCGCCAGTTTCGGCGGCTACGGCGCAAGGCGTAACCGAAGCAACAGATAATCCTTTGGCCGGTCTACTTGCAGGAACTGCGGTTAGCGGCGCGGCGGGTCTGCGGCCTACAAAACGTGAAGCTACCCCGTCAACTGAGCAACTGAAAGCGCAGTCCGACGCGGCTTATAAAGTGCTAGATAACTCTGGTTTTCAATTTTTTAGGAAAGAATTTAACCAGCACATGGACACGCTGCCTAGCAAACTGCGGTCTGAAGTTGGCTACGCTGAAGGCACATCGCCTAAGATTGACGCGGTGATGGCACAACTTAAGTCTGACCGGCCAAAAGATATTGTTGAGTTGCAAGCCCTTAGAAAAGTTATAGGCGGCGCGGCAAAGAGTCCAGACCCACAAGAGCGTCTGATAGCAAGTAGGCTACTAGATGAGTTTGATGATTATTTGATGAACGCGCCCAACAAAGCATTGATAGTGCGCGACCCTGCGGCGTTAGAGGCTTGGAAAACTGCCAAGTCTGACTACGCCAAGATGAAGAAAAGCGAGCTAATCACCGACATTATCGAACGCGCCGACGTCTCCCAAGGAAACAAAGAAGGAAACATGGCGTCGCAACTGTCAGCGTTGGCTAAAAACGAAAAGAAAATGCGGTTCTTTACGCCGGACGAACAGCAAGCTATTAAGGACGCCGCCAAAGGCGGCACTACACAGAACATCCTTCGCACGTTAGGAAAGTTCACGCCGTTAACGCCCGCATCAACTATCTTTACAGTCGTAAGTCCATTCGGCGCGTACACCGCTGGCGCTGGTTACGCCGCGCGTGAGTTGGCTACAATACGACGTGAACAAGAAATTAACCGACTGGCTAATCAAATGCGTCTTGGGGCGCGGCCAAAGGTTATTGAAAGCGCGGGCGCAAACGTACCGGTATTTGCAGGTCGCGGCGCGTTGAATGCTCTTTATTCCGGCAACGAAAATAGCTTGGCTCCATGATGGTTACATTATCTGAAGTTGATCACAAGATTGACGCCCACGTGGACGTCTGCGCGATCCGGTACGAAGGTATCGAGAAAGAGACGCGCGGTATCCACGCGCGGATTAAGCGCCTTGAGCAAATCCTGATCACAGGCGGTGGTGCGATCATTATGATGTTGCTGTCCATCATTCTGAAAGGTCATTAAACGGTAATCGACAGTTCGTAAGATGAAGTTCCTTTTTCTGGAGCCTGACATGAAAGACGACATCCTTGCCGCGATCAATGATTCTGAGCCAGTTGACGCGCTGAACGCGCTGTTCTCGGTGGCTTTCCTCGTTGCTAAAGCATCGAACATCAACGAGTTCACGCTTTCTTCTTTGTTCTCTTCGACCGCCGACGCGCTCTTCCAAGCTCACGCTGATGACGAAGAAGTTGAAGCCGAAGAAGAAGAAATCGACGAGCAAACCGACGAGTAATGCTCAGACCCCCCGATGACCTCGGGGGGTCACCCAACCGCAACAAAACTGTGCTATTTGATGTGGTTCTTCTAATAGGATGAAGAATGAAACCACAAAAAATCAGCGACGAAGAGTTTTTGCGGATATGGGAAGAACTTAAATCACCCGTCAAAGTTGCCAGATTTACGGGGATTTCTGAGCGGCGCGTTCATTCTAGGCGTCGTTCTTTAGAAAATAAGTTAAAACTTAATCTTGCAGTTGGCAAACCAATCCACATTCAAAAAGCTAGACACGAAGCTGGCTTGACTGATGGCATTGCCATCATTTTTTCTGACGCGCACTTCTGGCCCGGTATCCGCACAACCGCCTTCAAGGGCCTCCTGTGGGCCATAAACGAACTTAAACCGCATATCGTAATCGCCAACGGCGATATTTTTGACGGAAGTTCGATCAGCAGACACGCTAGAATAAATTGGGGCGCGGTCCCAAACGTGAAGCAGGAGCTAGAAGCGTGCCAAGCGGCGCTTAAAGAGATTGAGGATGCTTGCGAGAAGGCCCGCCATCACACCCAACTGATCTGGCCGCTAGGCAACCACGACTCGCGCTTTGAATCGCGTTTGTCCGAGGCAGCGCCACAATTTGAAGGGGTCGGCGGCACGGCGCTCAAGGATCATTTTCCCAAGTGGCATCCGTGCTGGTCTTGCTGGTTGTCAGACAATGTAGTGGTCAAGCACCGATACAAGGGCGGCGTTCACGCTACTCACAACAACACGGTCAACTCTGGGGTCACGACTATCACCGGCCATCTACACAGTCTCAAGGTCACGCCGTTTGGGGACTATAATGGGACTCGATGGGGTGTAGATACTGGTACGCTTGCTGAGATTGATGGGCCACAGTTTATTGACTACCTTGAAGACGGTCCCGTCAACTGGCGCAGCGGGTTTGCCGTCATAACGATGAAAGACAGTAAACCGCTCTGGCCGGAGCTAGTCAGCAAGCACGCCGAGGGTATCATCAACTTCCGTGGTCAACTTATTGATGTGAGCGAATTCTAATGGCTAATTTTGAACAAGCCTTTGAGAAGATGATTGCAGACGAAGGTGGCTACGTTCTTCACACTATCCCCGGTGACACGGGTGGGATGACATATGCAGGTATTGCCAGAAACAAAAACCCCAAATGGCCTGGGTGGAACCTCATTGACCACGAAGAAACTAACAATTCGTTGCTTAGTGGAATGGTTCGTAACTTTTATAAAGTTGAGTTTTGGGATCGTATCAGAGGGGATGAGGTTACGAACCAAACTGTTGCAGAATCGGTTTTTAACTTCGGTGTAAACACCGGCTTGTCAGTCGCGGTCAAGCTGGCGCAGTTGATCGTAGGTGCTACACCAGACGGCGCGGTTGGGGACAAGACCGTGGAGAAGTTCAGCAATGTTGAACCAGAAGCGTTCAAAAAAGCCTACGCGCTGGCAAAAATTACCCGGTACACAGACATCTGCAACAAAAACCGCACGCAGTCTAAGTTCCTGTTGGGCTGGTTAAATCGCACTCTGAAAGGGCTGAAGTGATGGATCTGATTGGTATTGGGTCAATTATTGAAGGAGTTGGGAAAGTTGCAGGTGATCTCATTACGACCGACAAGGAGAGACTTGAGATGGCGCTCGAAGAGCGCAAACTCTCTTTGGAGGAAAAGAAGATTGATCAAGCCACCGATCTCGCCCAGGTGGATATCAATAAAATTGAAGCTGCAAGCACTAGCGTATTTGTCAGCGGCTGGCGTCCTGCTGTGGGTTGGGTTGGGGTTGCTGGCTTGGCTTACCAATTTCTTGGCTACCCTTTGATGCAATGGTGTTGGGCGTTTGGTCAGGGCGTAGACCTGATCCCAAAGGGTTTGGCCGCACCGCCAGACCTTCAAGTTGAACAGTTGATGACCTTACTCGCCGGTCTTCTCGGCTTCGGCGGGATGCGTAGCTTTGAGAAATCCAAGGGAGTCGCGGCGAAGTAGGTCGCGGTAGGCGTTAATCGCCGCTTTTAAGTCGGCGTTTAGCGCCTCAATCTCCGCGTTGAGTAGGTTCATTCGTTCAGTCGATTCCTTGGCGAACTGCACAAGGTTCTCATAGCGCCACGCGCCAAAATCAGTCATGGTTGTTTAGCCTGTTGAAGTAGTTCGATACGCTCGCGCGACACGCGCAGCACGTTATAGCGTTGGTGGATGCGGCGCAGGATGCTGGCGCGCCCCTCAGTCGCTTTCTCGTGGTTCAACATCTCCAGCACCATCTGCTCGTCCAGCGTCTTCAGAGCTACGTTTAAGCCCCGCCAAGTGTGATTCAATTCGCACCTCTAAATCTTTGAGCGTTTCAAGTACGCGGTTGTAGTTGCGCTGCGCTGCGGCCAGTTCGCGCTGGCGAATTATAAGTTCTTCCCGCGCGGCGATCAGTTTTGCCCGGACTAATTTCATCGGATCACCTTCTCTAGTAGTGTGCGGGCCAGCGGTTGCTTACCCAGTAACCAAGATTGAACCCGGCCCATGTCCCACGTGATGACGCGGAACTGGTTTGGACGCTGGTAGGCGGTGCTGATCTGGCGCTTGTCCCAGTCTTTTACGATCTTGCCGTTGATTATCAAAATAAAGCCTCTGGTACGTTGGACAAGTCCAGCTTTGGTTTGCGCTGGCGTTTGATTTTCTGGACGATGTGCGGATACGGCGGCATATGCCAGACCCATCGGATGACGCGGCCTTCGTCGTCAAGGATTCCGTATCTCATTTCAACGCCTCCATAGCAATGTCAGACACAGCGCGTTTGTCTTGGAGCGCCGTCCAAATTTTTTCGTCAATCGTCTTCTGAGTTGACATAATGTAGACCCAGACGTCGTGGCGTTGGCCGCTGCGATGTAAGCGTCCGACCGTCTGCTCAAACAACTCCAGCGACCACGGCAGCGATACAAAGACCATCTTGCAGCCGCCGTGCTGAAGGTTCAGACCGTGACCGGCAGACTTAGGGTGAACCGCCAGCAGTTCAATCTGACCGGCGTTCCAGCGCCCGATGGCGTTATCATCGTCAAGCGTAACTAGATTGGAGTAACGGCGGTGCAGTTCCATCAATTCTTCTTGGTACTGGTACACCAGAATTGTGTTGGCGTGTTGGTTCTCGGCCAGCAAATCGTCCAGCGCCTCAAACTTATGTTTTGAGAACCAGATCGGCGTCTGATGCGTGATGAACTTGCCTTTCATAACCAGATCGGGCGTCTGATACGTGTCGTATACGAACCCAGACGCCATTTGTTGTAGCTTGCCCGTCACCACACCCGCGTTCAAAGCGACAATGTTTGCGGTGTCGTACTCCAGCACAAACTCTTTTTTAAGTTTGTTGTAGTGATCCATTGGCATCTGACAGTCCACATGGACGATATGCAGCGGCGGTAGCTTGTCGCTGTACTCGCCCGGTTCAAGGACGTAGGTGGCCGGTTTAATACGCTCCATCACGTGTTCCAAACTACCGGCGCGCGGCGTCCATTGGCCGAATTCAGGATTTATGGCGATGAAGTATTGCTGCAAGAACGCGCCCTTGGAGCGCCCGAGCAGCGTCTGGTCGATGATCTTGCATTGCCCGTAGACATCTTCCAGTCCGTTACTGGTAAACGATCCGGTCAAGCCCCACCGGATTTCGATTTTATCTATCAGCTTGGCGAGCGCCTTGAACCGCGCGCCATATGGGTTCTTGAGCCGCGTCAATTCGTCGAAAATGATGCAGTCAAAGTCCAAGTGCGGCATTGACTGGATGTTGTCGTAGTTGGTAACCACCACCTGCGCGCCAGACTCAAACGCTTTCTGTCGCTGCTTTGGTGTGCCGACCGCGACCGCGACGGTTAGCTCAGGCGCCCACTTCGCGGCTTCGGTCGCCCATACGCTTTCGGCTACCCGTTTGGGCGCAAGCACTAAAGCGTTGCGTTTGATTTTGAGCAGCGCCGACAACGCGGTTAACGTAATCGCCGTCTTGCCAGCCCCCACGGGCGCTAGGATCATCGCGCGGTCTTGTCCGTAAAGAAAGTCTGCGGCTACTTCTTGGTAAGGTCTAAGGACCATTGTGCTACCCCTTCTAAGTTCCAGATTACTGTGTAGTTTTGGTTGAGTTGGCGCATAGTCGCGCCGAAGTGTTCCTGTAATTTGCTGAGTTTGCCCCCCTTGGTTTTGAGTTCCACGAACCACGTCGACCCGTCCGGCAGACACGCCACACGGTCGGCCACGCCCCGCACGCCGGGGCTTGTAAACTTGTACGTCTTGCCTCCCATCGTCTCGACGGTCCAGACAAAGTGGCGCTCGATCTCGCTTTCTTTCATGCCGCCATCATATCTTGCAAAAAAGTTGTTGACAAGCAGATCGTGATCGGGCAAGATGACGACTCCAACCACTTCACTACACGGGAATCCAAAGTGAAAATCATCCTAGACCGCGAAGAAGTCCGAAACATCCTCATCACCTACCTTGAGTCGCTGCTGCCTAGCGCGAAGTTCAACAAAGTCGAATTCGATTGTGGGTACTCCACAATGCACAAGGTCACCATCAGCTTGGAAGAGGACGAAGCAGAATGAACCTCATCCACATCATGAAAGACGACAACGGCGATTTCGAGCCGTTGGACCTGACCCCCGTGTTTTACAAAGGCAACCTGATGTGCGTACCGCATTGGCGCATCAAGAACACTTGGGTCTTCCCCGGCGGCAAGACCTACACCACCGCTGAATTGCTGGCCCTTGGCGCTAAAGTGTCCTTGTCGCTGCTCTGGCCGCGCGGGTGGGTCACGAAGATGCTGGGGCGTCACAACCCTGCGATGTTGTCGCAGGAATCACTAACAAACCTCATTAAAGGGAAAGCAAATGCACTCTGAACTCACCCCCCGCGACTACTTTGCCGCCCAAGTAGTAACTTGGTTTCTTACCAAATTAGACGACGAAGGCGTGATTGACGATCCTGATCTGCTTCGCCAGTTTTCGTCCGAACACGCTTACAAACTAGCAGACGCTATGATGAAAGCGAGGTCACAAAATGCACAGTAATATCGTAGGCGGCTCGACCGCCAAGCGCGTCGTCAACTGCCCCGGCAGCGTGGCGCTAGTGCAGAAGATGCCTCCCAAACTGGGAGGTGACGCGGCTGATCAGGGGACGTTGTGTCATAGCGCAATGGCGATGCTATTAGAAGATCCGTCGCTTGAGATCATGAGCGTAATCAACATGACCGAGAACGATCAAATTATGACCCTTGATTTGATCGAGGAAAAAATTATTCCGGCAATGGCCGCGCTAAACGAGATCGACCCAGACGGCGACATGGAGTACAAGGTCGAGTCGCACGTTAACTTTGGCAAACTGCTCCCCGGAGTGTTCGGGTCTGCGGACCTGATCGGCCGGATCAAGAACCGCGCCGTCATCCTCGACTGGAAGTTTGGCCGTGGTGAAGTAGACGTTGAAGAGAACGAGCAATTGCTGTTCTACGCCGCTGCTGCGATGCGGACCAAAGGTCTGGAGTGGGCGTTTGAGGACGTCTCTGAGGTCGAGATGGTCATCGTCCAGCCGCCAGCGGTCAAGCGGTGGACGACTACCGTGGCGCGCGTTAAGCAGTTTGAGCGTGATCTCGTTCACGCCGTCACCGCGTCACAGAACGCCGCCGCGCCGCTTAAGGTTGGCGACCATTGCCGCTACTGCCCTGCCAAGCCGATCTGCCCGCAGATGACCGGCGCGGCCGAGCGCGCGTTGAAGGTGCAGATCAAAGACCTAGACCCCGTTAAGATCGGCGCGTACTTGGCGACTGCTGATCTGGTGGAGAAGTGGATTGGCGATCTGCGCGATCTAGCGCACCAGATTCTTGAGTCTGGTGAGCCTGTTCCGGGTTACAAGTTGGTCCCCAAGCGCGCGCTGCGCCAATGGGTTGACGAAGACAAGGCCTACGCCGCGCTGACTAAGCTAGGCGTAGACCGTGAAGAATTGGTGGAGACAGCCCTGCTGTCGCCCGCCAAGGTTGAGAAGATCTTGAAAAAGAGTAAACTCAACCTCCCCGATGACATCGTTGTTGCGGTGTCGTCGGGAACCACAATCGCCCCGGAGAGTGATCCTCGGTCAGCGGTTGTGTTCCTTCCCGAGCAGATGAAATCTGCTCTTCTTAAACTTGGATGAAATCATGTCAAATTTAGTAGCCTTTAATAAAGCAGGTCTTCCCGCTCTCGCAGCAATCGCAACGGCGATCAAAACCGTTGCATCGCCCGCCGCCTCCGCTGGCTCAGTCATCCTGAAAATGGACAAGACCGGCCATTGGGTGTTCGGCGCTGATCAGACTGAAGTCGAGCCTGACAGTAAATGGGCGGTCAATCCCTTCTCGTTCGTCCACGGCTGGATTGCGTGGGGTGACGGGGTGGTATTGGGTGAGAAGATGGTTGCACTCACCGATCCGTTGCCTGACACGGACGACGCGCCGCCTAACTCCGCGAGGGGTTGGGAAAAGCAAGTCGGGTTTAGCCTGAAGTGTCTGACCGGCGAAGACAAGGGTCTTGAGGCGCGCTATTCGACGACTTCGGTCGGTGGTAAGCGTTCCTATGAGGCGCTGGCATCTGCGTTCGCTAATCAGGTGTCGGTCGATGAGAGCAAACCCGTGCCGGTCGTGCTGCTCAAAAAAGAGCACTATCAGCACAAGTCCTATGGTCGCATTTTCACGCCGATCTTTGAGATCGTCGAGTTTATGTCGATGGACGGACCTGAAGAGGTAGAGGAAGCTCCCCAGCCGACGCGCCGTCGTCGCGCAGGGTAAGTGATCCTTTGGGTTGACTTTGAAACCCGTAGCACCTGCGACCTTCGGGTCGCGGGTGTCTATAACTACGCGCAGGACTTGGAAACTGAAGTCATCTGTATGTCCTACGCTTTCGACGATGGACCTGTTAAAACTTGGACCCCAGACTTAACATTTCCGTCTGATGTGTTAAATCATAAAGGTCAGATCCGCGCGCATAACGCCGCGTTTGAGCGTCTGATCTTCTGGTACGTGCTACAGATCAACTTCGATCTTGAGCAGTTCTATTGCACCGCAACACAAGCCCGCGCCAACTGCGCGCCGGGGTCGCTTGAGGATGTCGGTCGCTTTGCGGGCGCTGACATGAAGAAAGACCGCCGGGGCGACTACCTTGTGCGGCAATGCTGCGTGCCGCCTTACAATGACAAGCTGATTCCCGAACTGATTGAATACTGCGAGCAGGACGTGCGTGCTATGCGCGCCGTGAGCCTCGCCCTGCGTCAACTGTCGGATGAGGAACTACTTGATTACCACGTAAACGAGCGCATAAACGACCGAGGCGTGAAGGTGGACGTTGCACTATGCAAGGCCGCTATTCGCTACGCTGACGCCGAACTAGCTGAGATACAAAGTATCGTAACTGAGATCACGGGCGGCCTAGCCGTGCGCTCGCCACGGACGCGCGAGTGGGTGCTGGCGCGCGTCACGGATGAGCAAAAGAAACTCATGTGGGTCGGTGAGAAGTACAGCATCGACAAGGCCGTTCGCGCTAATCTGTTAGCGTGTGATGACCTAGACTCGGATGTGCGTGAAGTCGTGCAATGCGCCGACGATTTATGGGCGTCCTCGATTGCAAAGTTCAAACGTCTACAGGAGTTAGCCGATGTTGAAGATGACCGAGTTCGAGGCGCATTTGTTTTTGCTGGAGGATCTGCGACGGGGCGTGCCTCAAGTTACGGCGCGCAAGTTCACAACTTTACGAGAAAAACTGCCAAAGACCCTGCCGCCGTCCGAGACGACATGGTATGCGGTCGAGCAATTATCCCTCTTCACGGAAGACGAGTTACAGATGTGCTCAAAGGGATGCTTCGACCCGCGCTCATTGGTAATTTCGTAGTCGCTGACTGGTCAGCTATCGAGGCGCGCGTCAACCCGTGGCTGTCGGGCATGGGCGACGAGAAGCTCAAGCAGTTCGATCAAGACATCTACAAGATCAACGCCGCCGCTACGTTCGGGTGCTCAGTCGATCAAGTGACGGACGATCAGCGTCAGATCGGCAAGGTTCAGGAGCTATCGTGCGGGTACGCCGGGGGCGTAGGCGCGTTCGCCGCTATGGGGCGCGCCTATGGTATCCATCTGCCAGAGGCCGACGCGCGGCGCATGGTAGACGCTTGGCGGCGCAGCAATCAATGGGCCGTGCGGTTCTGGTCGGAGCTTGAGCGGGCCTATACGTCAGCGATGCACACGCCTAACGCGGAGTTCAGCGCGGGGCGGGTGACTTATCTGTTCGACCGGCAGCATCTCTGGTACATTCTTCCTTCGGGCCGCGTTCTGTGTTACCCGTTCGCCAAATTGGAAGACGATGGCATTTCATACTGTAAAGCCGCTTGGAAGCCCGCCGCTGACGCCAAGGAATGGCCGCGCGCCCGATTATGGAAAGGACTGGCTTGCGAGAACATTACGCAAGCAGTCGCCAATGATGTGCTGCGCCACGCGCTACGCCAGTTAGATAACGTAGTGCTTCACGTACACGACGAGATCGTCCTTGAGGACGGTGACCCCGACGTATTACGCCGCGTCATGTGTATGTCGCCGCCGTGGGCGGCGGGTCTGCCCCTAAAGGCAGAAGTTAAGCAGATGACCCGTTACGGCAAATAGCCGGACAAAAAAAATCCCGCCGGGAAGGGCGGGATCAACTGAGGAGAGCACATGGAACTCGTGAATCATATCATAGCCCTCGCGCCAGAGGGCGAGGTTGTACTTTTCACTAAACAAGTCCCTAAGGGGGACAGTTACATCTACCCCGCGTCGCGTAAGCCGCGCGGTGAAGGTGCGTGGTACGTCAACATCGGCAGCTTCATCGAAAGTCGGTTCGACGGCCAGCGGGTATCGGCGGGCGCTGCGTTTTGCGAGAACGTATGGTGCTTAGTTCTAGATGACGTCGGTACGAAGTCTAAAACGCCTACGATCAGACCTACGTGGATTATCGAAACGTCGAAAGATAACTTTCAATGGTGCTATGTTTTCCGGCTAGACGATCAGCCTCATAAGTCCGTCTATAGCGCGGCGATCAAGGCCATAGCCGCTGCGGGTTATACGGACCCCGGCGCTATCAATCCAGTTCGTAATATCCGCATTCCCGGCTCGATCAATTTAAAGCCCGGACGCGACCGTTTTGCTGCGCGCTTGATCGAGTTCAACCCGTCGCGCGAGTTCAGCCTTGAAGAGATCTGTAACGCCCTATCGGTCGTCCCCGGCGCGGTCGAGACAACGACATTCCGTCCGGGCGTCCTAAAAGATGACGGGTCGGATGACGTTCTAGCGTGGCTTGTCGAGCGCAAGGAAGTTACACAAAAAGGTAACCCAGCGGGCTGGTGGGGCGTGATCTGTCCTAATAGCGCGCAACACTCCGACGGCAACCCGGAAGGCCGCTATATGCCCGCTTCGCGGGCGTATTGCTGTCTGCACTCGCATTGCACCGAGTGGGACTCCGCGCGGTTCCTTGCATGGGTTGAAGAGCAAGGCGGCCCCAAGCGGACCTATGGCCTACGTGATGAGTTATTGGCGTCGGTTGTGAATGGCGCGCTATCCAAACTAACGCCCTCTGAGATGTTTACTGATGACGCCAAGGCCGTGATCGCCCAAGTCGAGGCGCGCGAACTAGGTCGAGTCGAGCGGTCGGGCTGGCACGAACGGTTCGCCTATATTCAGTCCGATGACGCTTACTTCGATCTTATAGAGCGTCGGGAGATCACGCGCCGCGCGTTCGATTCGACCTATCGCGGCGTGATGTGTACGTCGATGCACCAAACGGGCAAAAGCCCGCGCTTGATCAATGCGTCGCTTTGGTTTGATGAGAACCGTCAGGCGTGCGGGGGCCGTATCCTAAACGGGATTACCTATGCGGCGGGCGATTCGGTCCTTGTGTCGCGCAATGGCGAGGTGTTTGGTAACTGGTGGCGCAATGCGCGGCCGCAAGTGAGCGGGACCGTTGGCGATATATCTATATGGCTCGACCATTGCGCGCGCTTGGTCCCAGAGCGTTCGGAACTAGAGCATATATGGGACGCAATGGCCTATAAAGTCCAACACCCAGAGATCAAGATCAACCACGCCATTCTGCATGGGGGCGATGAGGGCTGCGGCAAGGACACTATGTGGGCTCCCTTTATATGGGCCGTCTGTGGGGACGGCAAGATCAACCTCGGGATTGTCGACAATGACTCTATATCGTCCCAGTGGGGCTATCAGTTGGAATCGGAGATCCTATTGATCAACGAGCTAAAAGAACCAAATGCGGCGGACCGTCGACAGTTAGCGAACAAACTCAAGCCGATCATTGCTGCGCCGCCTGATGTGCTACCTATCAATCGAAAGGGATTGCACCCCTATATGATGCTCAATCGCGGGTTCGTGCTCGCATTTACGAACGATTTAGTGCCTATCTCATTAGGTTCTCAGGACCGCCGCTGGTTCTGCGTTTGGTCCCATGCGCCGCGTATGAGTGAAGCGGCGGGTCGCGCGATGTGGGATTGGTTCAACGCGGGAGGGTTTGATTCGGTAGGTTCGTGGCTTTATGCGCGGGACGTTAGCCGGTTCAATCCGGCCGCTACTCCCGCAATGACAGAGTTCAAGGCGAACCTTGTCGAGAACTCGATGTCAAACGCGGAATCTTGGTTACTTGAGACGATCCGCGCGCGCCGCTCAGTTTTTGCGCGCGGCGTGATCGGTTCGCCGTTTCAGGGCGTTTGCGACACTTTAGGCGCGCTCGCTCCCGCTGGCGTGAAGTTGTATCAGGCCGCTCTACTGCACGCGCTTAAGGAAGCCGGATGGATCGACTGTGGGCGCTTATCGGCGCGCGCGTTGCCTACTCGCAAGCACATATTCTGCGCGCCTGATAATGCTGGAATGAGTGCGTCGGACCTTCGGCGCGCAGTTGAGCCAGAACCCATAATGGGTAACGTCACGCCGATCACGGCGGCGCGGTAATAACTTTCAAAAAGTAAAAAACCCGCCTTTCGGCGGGTCTCATAAGTCGAGGATAATGACTAGGATTGCGGCAAGTACCGCCGCAATCACTAACGACACAACGCCGCAATAATGGCGTCGGATAGGATGACGCTACAGACGATAACCCAGCCGATTAGCGCGCCGGTTGCAATTGTTTCTATTTTCATTGATCGACTCCGTTGGTGATGATCGTTGCGACAGGCGAACCCGTGTAGTTCAATTGGATCGTATAACGGCCAAACGCCACGCGTTTGACTGTGTAGCTGCGCGCGTTACCATTCGCGCGGTTGCGTAGCGCGCGAAAATAATTCGCCGCCCATGCGCGCGATTCAATCGAACGAAATTGCGGCGAATCTACAAAATAAAATAGTGCTTTGGTTTTCATACCTCGACCTCATCCTGATAATGGGCGGCAATTTCGTGCCAATTGACGTCGGAGATAAACGCGAGTGCATAGTCGCGCGCTAACCCTTCCGAAGAGCTAGATTCAATCAACTCTTCGGCGTACCCCTTCAAAAAATCTCCAAGATCGTAGGCGTTCCATTTGTCCGATTCCGGCCAATATTCCTTAAAATCAAACCCGTCAAACATCTCAAGGTTGACGCGCCAAGTTGCGTAATTGGTCCAACCGTTATAGTTACTCATAGTGTGCTATCCCTTCAAAGTGTCGAAAATGCGTCAAACGTCCACGAAGGCGCGGCGTAGTTAGCCAAACCCTCAGGATCACGATAAGGCATCAGTACGCCGAAAAATTTCGTATCGTTGAGCGTGATCGGCGCGGCGGATCCGCCATTGTGCCAAATTTTAAGATTAGCTTTCGATCCCAAGCATTTATTCGCGGCGGCGAATTTGGCAATCAACGCGGGATCGAACTGAGCGACTTCGCCGCTACATTGTTGAGGGATAACGCGCGCGATGTCGGGAAATTTCCCGTCGACGGCGGACCATGAAACAGTCGCGCCGCCGATCACGCTAATCGTACCCGTCGCGCCGTCATTGGTTTCGATCACGGCCGCGTCGAGACCATTTTTTGCTGGCTTTAGCATTTTGATGACGTCGAGCGGCAACAGAAACGAAATTTTGTCGTCGACTTCGTTCTCAACGTCGACGACGCGGTACATCCCGACGCAAGTTCCATTCGTCGCAGTCAAGATTGTTTGGACCGCGTTGGCCTCGACGCGAACGCTCACCAAGTAGTAGCGAATTTCTTTATCGGCCGCAAGTTGCGCGACAGCGTGGAGCGCTGAGAGTTTTACGTTGATCTTCATATGCTTTCCTTAGTGTAGTGAAGTGTAACGACGCGCAACTTGCGCGGCGTAGGTAGAGATTACCGCGCGTGATCGTACCTTGTCAATAGATGTTTGACACGATTTTCACAACCAGCAGTTGTAGGCAACGTGTCAGCAGAATGTCAGCAACCGAAGAAAAAACGTTGCCTACGCTCAACTTCAATATTGGCGCGGGTTTCGGGCGATGTTAGTCAATGTCAGCAATGCTTTTTTGATATTTGAGTCAAAAGTCAATTTTTATATATAGGGTATTTGGCCGCGCTAGTGGCCGCCAAACCCCCACGCGTTCTGAGCCAGCCCGATTTTTTTCCATTGCTGACATTGCTGACATTGCTGACATTTTGCCAAAAACCACAAGTTCCACGTTTTATAAGAACTGAAAACCATTGCTGACCATTGCTGACATTAGTTATAGCTTTTAACAGAACTGAAAACCATTGCTGACAATTGCTGACAATAGTTACACCAATTAAAAGGGTTTTATTTCATTGCTGACCATTGCTGACAATTTTGCCGTTTGGCCGAGGGGGGCCGGGTAGGGCCTTGGCCCGACCGGTCACGGTAACGCACCCCCCGCAAACATTTTTTAAAAAATTTTTGAATTTTTTTTTGATTGCTAACATTGCCTACATTGCCTACAATCAGATCATGTTCAAATCTTTGCCACTAACTGTCAGAAATGTTCAGGCAACAGAGGCGCGTCTTCAGTCCATCTACGACGCGGCGAAGTTAGGTCTGAAAGGTGACTCGCTGGCGCTGGCGGCTGGTATGCTGCCCGCTGAGTACCGGCAACTGTGTCAGCTAGATCCGTTAGCGGAAATGGCAGAACAAAAAGGCCGCGCGGATAACGAACGTGAGATCTCGCAGGTTCTTAATAGCGCGGCGTTAGGTGGCGACGCCAAAGCCGCGTTAGAGATCCTGCGTCACCGGCACGAGTGGACGGCCAAACAAGAAGTTAGTGTTGATGTGTATCAACGGATTAGCATCACACAGGCGCTAGAAGCCGCGCAAACCAGAGTGCTAGAGAATGCAAAAAACGATTTATACATCAGCCGAAGAGCAGACGTTGATGACGCGATTGTGGTCACCCGCGATAGCAAACGATCCTGAAGCGTTTGTACTGTTCGCGTTTCCTTGGGGCCAGCCCAACACACCGTTAGCTAAGTTCAGCGGGCCGCGCAAATGGCAACGCGAGATACTGCGTGACATTAGTAAGCACATCAAAACCAACGAAGGCAAGGTCAACATGGACACGCTGCGCGAAGCGGTGTCCAGCGGACGGGGTATTGGCAAGTCCGCGCTGGTTAGCTGGCTGATCTTGTGGATGCTGACTACCCGGATCGGCTCTACGGTTATCGTCAGCGCCAACAGCGAAGCGCAGTTACGGTCCGTCACTTGGGGCGAACTGACCAAGTGGCAAGCGATGATTATCAACAGCCATTGGTGGGAGATCAGCGCAACTAAGATCGTACCGGCGCAATGGCTGACCGAACTGGTTGAGCGCGACTTAAAGAAAGGGACGCGCTACTGGGCAGCGGAAGGCAAGCTGTGGAGTGAAGAGAACCCCGACGCTTACGCCGGGGTACACAACCACGACGGGATGATGTTGATCTTTGACGAGGCGTCAGGTATTGCAGACGCGATCTGGGCGGTGGGGGCTGGCTTCTTTACAGAGAACATTCTGGACCGCTACTGGTTTGCGTTTAGCAACCCCCGACGCAACAGCGGGTACTTCTTTGAGACGTTTAATAGTAAGCGTGATTTCTGGCAGACGCGCCAGATAGATGCGCGCACGGTCGAGGGGACGGACAAGCAGGTCTACGAGCAGATCATCGCGGAGTACGGCGAAGATTCGATACAGGCGCGCGTTGAGGTGTACGGCGACTTCCCAAGCGCGGGTGAGGATCAGTTCATCTCGCCGATGATTGTTGAGGACGCATTCAAGCGACCTAAATACAAAGACGAGACCGCGCCTATAGTAATAGGGGTCGACCCGGCACGCGGCGGTCTGGACAGCACAGTCATTGTTGTCAGACGCGGGCGTGACATTGTGGCAATCAAACGGTACAAGGGCGAGGATACGATGTCGATTGTTGGTCGTGTCATTGACGCAATTGATGAATACAAACCAACGCTAACTGTAATAGACGAAGGCGGTTTAGGCTACGGTATACTTGACAGGTTAACAGAGCAACGGTATAAGGTACGGGGGGTGAACTTTGGTTGGAAAGCCAAGAACCCCGTAATGTGGGGCAACAAGCGGGCTGAGATGTGGGGCGCGATGCGCG
>Ga0214921_10001844_pt1 | contig 35474 bp, 36 predicted proteins | sample LL1505_MetaG_FD_177992 | JGI IMG/M metagenome (GOLD analysis project Ga0214921, IMG submission 177992) | Freshwater microbial communities from Lake Lanier, Atlanta, Georgia, United States - LL-1505 | ecosystem: Environmental > Aquatic > Freshwater > Lake | place: USA: Georgia | collected... | reverse complement strand
TCCCAGCATTACTGTTAAATTATTTTGGCCAAGGTGCTTTATTAATCGCTGATCCAAAAACAATTGATAACCCATTTTATAGACTTGCGCCTGAGTGGGCTCTTATCCCACTTATAATTTTAGCATCGACTGCAACTATCATCGCATCACAGGCAGTAATTTCAGGAGTATTCTCAATTACCAGTCAGGCAGTACAACTTGGCTACATTCCAAGACTTAGAATTAAGCACACATCTACACAAGAGTTTGGCGAAGTATATTTATCAAAAATAAATCTTTTTTTATTTGCAGGTGTTGCATTATTAATAATAGGATTTAAAAATTCTGAAAATTTAGCTCATGCTTATGGAATTTCTGTAACTGGAGCGATGTTAGTTGATACTATTCTCGCATTTTATTTGTTAATCACTATTCGTAAATGGAATAAATTAATTTTTATTCCTATATTTTTAGTACTGCTTATTATTGATGTTGTTTTTCTTTCGTCGAATTTAATAAAATTCTTTGAAGGGGGTTGGCTTCCAATTGTAATTGCAGCAGGATTACTAACTATCATGCTAAGTTGGATCGTAGGAAGAGATCGAATGCTAGCTGCCCGTTGGCAAGGTTCTGTTAAATTAAATAATTTTATATCTCAAATTAGAAGAAAAAATATTAAAAGAGTTATTGGTACTGCAATATTCTTTGTTCCTAATTTGAAAGTAGCACCAATGGCATTACTCCATAACCTTAAACATAATAAAATATTACATAAAAGAGTTGTTTGCATGCATCTGAAATTTGAAAATTTTCCAAAACTTAGAAATGATGAACGTTTAATTGTTAAACATTTAGGATCTAATTTTTATACAATTATTGTTCGCTATGGTTTTCAGGAAGAGCCAAATATTCCAAGAGTGCTTGCATTACTTAAGGCAAATGAATTTAAATTTGATATGGAAGAAACTTCCTTCTTTGTAGGAAAAGTTAAAGTTATTGCAAAAGATCCAACTATTCCAACTAGATTATTTATTTTTATGCACCGTATTATGATGGGTGCAACCGAATATTATAAAATTCCAAAAGAAAGAACGGTCGAACTCGGCGGCGTTATCGAAATATAGTTTTAATGTTTTAAAGTTTTAAAGTCTAAGAAAGAGGCCCAGATTTTAATCTGGGCCTCAATTAACTTAACTTATTATAAGGGGGGACTTATAATGTTTATCCTACTTGTTCTCCGTGCTGAGAAAGATCTAAACCATCTCTCTCTTGCGCATCAGAAGCTCTTAATGGTGTAATAAAATTAACTACTTTTAATATAATGTAAGTTGCTATCGCTGTGTAAGCTACAGTCACAACAACACCAATTAATTGTAATTTAACTTGGGCAGCATTTCCTTCTAATAGTCCTGCTGTTCCACCAATTGCTTTTAGAGTAAATACTCCTGTTAAAATTGCACCCAGAGCTCCGCCTAACGCATGGATACCAAATACATCCAAAGAGTCGTCATAGCCAAGAGCACTTTTTAATTTAGTGCAAGTAAAGTAACAGAATGTTCCTGCAGCAAGTCCGATGAAGAAAGCTCCACTTGGACCAACAAATCCTGAAGCTGGAGTAATCGCAACTAATCCTGCTACAGCACCTGAACACATTCCAAGTAAACTTGGTTTCTTTTCGCCTGAGAACCACTCAACAAGCATCCAAGCGATACCCGCTGTTGCAGCTGCTATTTGAGTTACAAGCATCGCCATTCCAGCGCTACCGTTTGCGGCAACTGCTGAACCAGCGTTGAATCCAAACCAACCCACCCATAACATTGAAGCACCAATCATTGTTAGTGCTATGTTATGTGGACGAGCTTTTGATTTTCTTTTACCAATTACTAAAGCGGCAACTAAACCTGCAACTCCTGAATTGATGTGAACTACAGTTCCACCAGCATAATCAAGAACGCCTAGTTTAGATAAATACCCACCACCCCAAACCATATGTCCAATTGGCGCGTAAACTAGAGCTGCCCATAGTACTACAAAAATAAATAGGGCTCCGAAGTTAACACGTTCAACAATTGATCCACAGATTAGAGAAACAGTAATGATTGCAAAAGTTAACTGGTAGCAAATAAAAACTGTTTCAGGGACTGTCATATTTAATGCAGCAACATCAACGCCTTTCAAAAATAATTTAGAAAGATCGCCGATAAATAAATTGCCTTCACCAAAAGTAAGAGAGTATCCACAAATAAACCAAATTAATGTCACAACGCAAGTGATCATGAATGATTGACTTATTGTAGAAACGACATTTTTCTTACCAACCAAGCCACCATAAAATAAAGCAAGACCTGGAATAGTCATTAACAATACAAGCGCTGTACTTGTTAACATCCACGCAGCATCTCCTGGGTTTAATACAGGTTTGGGTGCTTCCGCTGCAAACACTGTTGTTGTTACTAATAAAGTACCAACAAATACTAAAGCTCTAGATATTATTTTCATCATATTGCCTTATCTCCTTTTTCACTTGTTCGAACACGAATAACTTCGCTCAAATTAGTTACAAAAATTTTTCCATCACCAATTTTTCCAGTTTTCGCAGTTTTAAGAATAGTCTCTAAAGCATTTTTATATTGCTTATTTGAGACCGCTATTTCTAGTTTTGTTTTTGGAAGAAAGGCAACTTCATATTCAGAACCTCGATAAAATTCTGTATGACCCTTCTGCCTGCCATATCCTTTGACATCCGTCATAGTCAACCCAACAACACCAATTTTGTTAAGAGCTTTCTTAACATTATCCGCTTGTTCAGGTTTTATGATCGCAGTTATTAGTTTCATAATACTCCCTGTTTCTGTTTATTTTAATTAATACTGGAGTAGCAAAGATTTTTTTTAAAATGAAATGACCATTCAATGATTCAGATATGATCAGAATGCATAACCAAAAAAAATTAATTTTTTTTGATATTGGTTTTAAATTGATTTAATTTATTAGAAAAATCATCAACTAAATTTAAAAGTGAGCTGCCATGCAAAGTTGGTATAACTCCTTTGCTTGTTCTGTTAAAAAGTTTTTGATTTATTTCTTTCTCTAAATCCATTACTGCTCTTGAAAAAGTTGATTGGGATTTTTTATCTTGTTTTGATGCTGTTAAAAAACTGCCAGCTTTAGCTACTTTATTAAATACTTTTAGCTTTTCCCAATTCATTTAAAAAATGTATATGCAAAATGCATAACTAACTAATGCAATGTTGGAAAATGAGGTATGCTAATTAACTTTAAAAGTACTGATAACCCTATAAGATCTATCGACTATAATCATCTCACCAGAGTTTGCAAATTTGTTAACTAGCCCATCAATGGTTGTGTGATGAGCAACAAATATATAATTTTTATTATTATCTAATTTTTCAATAAATTCTTTTGTTCTCTTTATATATGCGGGTGTTTTACTTGAATCTGCAAAAGTGGAATTTAAGCCTGAAAAAGTTTCAAAATTTTTAAATGCATATTTTGCTGTATCTTTGCATCTGCAATATTCAGATGAATAAACTTTTTCAAAGGAAATATTATTTTTTATAAAAAACTCACCTAATCTTTTTGCTTGTTGAATGCCTTCTGCTGATAAGTTGCGTTGGGTTTTGCAATCATTTAAATTAAAATTTTCAGGGTCACCTGTTCCTGGTGCCTCTGAATGGCGAATAAGAATTAATTTTCCGCCCTCTTTTAAATCTTGAATAATTTTTTGCTCGTTTGCAAAAGCTGGGAAAAAGCTTGTTATGCTCAAAAGACATAAGAAAATTATTGATCTTATTTGCATTATATTAGTCTAGTAGTTGACTTCGAATAGTCATAATTACCATTTAATTTATAAAATAATGAGTAAATATTTAATTACCTTAATAGTTTTTTTGGTTGCCGTAATATTATTTCTTTATTCACGCAATAAAAAACAAAATCAGGCTCGAATATTAAAAAAAGATCCCAGAACAGGAACTTTTACAGATATTTAAAATTATTATCTTTAATATTTAAATGGAAAACTTCGTTATCTATCCCGCATTACTATTTCCAGCTATCCCATTAATGATGACTAATTTTACTCATCGTTATAATAGCTGCGCAGCATTAGTTAGGAAAATTCATGCTGAAATTATTGAAAAAAAAATAGATACAAAAGATGTTATGGGCAGACGTTATATTGCTCAGATAAAAACTCTAACTTATAGAATTAAACTTATTAAACTTATACAAACGCTCTCGGGGTTAGCGTTATTCACAAACTTATTAACTATTTTTTTTGGTTATATTCATAAAACTAATATTTCATTAAACTGCTTTGGAATAGCAGTTGTTTTATTTGGAACTGCAATTATTTTATTTGTAATCGAAGTACAAATGTCGGCACGTGCTTTAGAATATCATTTGACCGACCTTAAAGATAAAGAAGACAATATTTTTTAATGTTAGTCCAAAGATTAAGTCTTGGATTATTTATTATTCCATTATCAACAGTTTTTGCTTGTCTTGCTGTTGCGGTAGCTCTGAATGTTTACGAACCATGTAACCCATTTATTAATGGCTGCTATACCATTAGTAGAATTGGAAGGAGTCATCCGGGTGTTCTAATATTTAAACCAATGATGCTAATAACCGCCATAATGATCATTGCTTATTGCTTTGAACATGTAAGAATTTTTAAAAAATTTTTAATTTCCAAAATATATTTAAATTTGATTCTATTATTTGGCCTTATCTCAGCCATATGCTTACTTATCTACATTTTATTTTTAGGTGTTGAAGGATCAGAAATTTGGAAGTTTATGAGAAGAGGTGGAATTTTTATTTATATTGTTAGTTTAGTATTTGCTCAGTTCTTTGTTGCATTGTCCTATATGAAAATAAAAGATGACTATCAGGTTATTGTTTCATCTAAAGCTATTAAGGTCACTTTTTATCATAGTCTTATGGTTGTTATTTTTGGCTTTGTTTTATTTTTATTTACCAATCGATTCTTACAGTTAACAACTTGGAATACTAGAATCATAATTGAATGGAACTATTTTCTATTTATGAGTTTATTTTTTCTAAATACTTATTTTATTTGGAAAAAAATTAATGCGACAAATTGAGTTTGGAGTTATTTTTCTACATGAAAAATAAAGGCTATTCCTACTAAAATACTCAGAATTAAAGGTTGTATTTATTTTATTAGTGTTTGACATTAAATATGAAAATAATTAATCATACACAACTCAACAAAAATGACTGAAACTCTAACTCCCTACTTAAGTTCTTTTTTTATTCTTTTTAGAGAAGGATTCGAAGGTTTATTAATTTGCATTCTAGTATTTACGTATTTAGATAAAATGAATGCAAGGCATCAGCGTCCCGCTGTTATCTGGGGGTTGATTGCTGGTGTTGTTGCATCTTTGTTATCTGCTTTAGCTGTAAAAAAAATTGCAGCAATAACACATGCCCATCAAGAATTATTTGAAGGTTCAGTAATGTTAATAGCATCTGGTATGTTAGCTTATGTTGCTTATTTTAGTCACAGTGCAAAACAACACGTCGAAGGCAAAGTAGATAAGGCTATTTCTACAGGTAACCCTTTCTTTTTATCTCTTACAGTTTTTTTTTCAATTATACGTGAAGGATTTGAAGTGGTATTATTTTATGCTGCTTTATTTACCTCTGCAATTTACAGCACTCTACCTGTAATCGCTGGTGCAATTACCGGAACATTAGCGCTAGTTTTTGTGTATTTTGGTTTAAACAAAATTACTAAAATAATTCCTATAGGATCTTTCTTTAGAATTTCTAGTATTTTACTACTCTTACTTTCTGTTTACTTTGGCTATGAAGGAGCAAAAGAGTTTTATGCAGGCTTGCGTGAACTAAAAGTAATCTAATTTACAAATTTAAAATTAGTAATTAATATTAATGATACCTGGCTTTAGTTATAGAAGAAGATTTTCAGATTTAACTGAAAAAGAAATTTTAGCATTAGCCATTTCTTCAGAAGAAGATGATGCTTCAATTTATAGAAGCTACGCTGAACATTTAAAAAAAGATTATCCAGATTCTGCAAAGATATTTTTAGATATGGCACGAGTTGAAGATGGTCATAGAAAAATTCTAATTAATAAATTTCAGTCAAGATTTGGTGAAAACATTCCTCTTATCAGAAGAGAACATGTTTCGGGTTTTTATGCCCGTAAACCAGTCTGGCTGATAAAGAATCTAAGCGTTGATAGAATTAGATTAGAATCTGAAATGATGGAGAGGGACGCTTATAATTTTTACATAAAAGCAGCCCAAGCAACAACTGATGCTGGAACTAGAAAATTACTTGGAGATCTTGCAGCGGCTGAAGCAGGACACACTACTGTTGTAGATAAATTAATAGAATCGCACGCAACTGGTGATGCAAAAGAAACTGAAGCCAGAACTGCTAAAAGACAATTGATTTTGACGTGGGTTCAGCCAGGATTGGCAGGATTAATGGACGGCTCTGTTTCAACCTTAGCTCCTATTTTTGCAACAGCATTCGCCACACAAAATACTTGGACAACTTTTATTGTAGGTCTTGCAGCATCTATCGGAGCTGGAATATCTATGGGTTTAACTGAGGCCGTTTCTGATGATGGTGCAATTTCAGGAAGAGGTTCTCCTCTTAAACGAGGTATTGCGTCAGGCGTTATGACAGCGGTTGGTGGATTAGGGCATGCACTGCCCTATTTAATTCCACATTTTTGGACAGCAACTATTCTTGCGATGATCGTTGTTTTCTTTGAACTGTGGGCAATTGTTTGGATTCAAAATAAATATATGGAAGCTCCATTCTTTAGAGCGGCCCTTCAAGTTGTTGTTGGCGGAGCGTTCGTTCTTGCAGCTGGAATTCTTATAGGGTCGGGTTAATTAAGATCTGTAATCTGCGTTAATTGAAATATAATCTGCATTAAAATCACAAGTATAAGCAGTAAATTGTCCCTTACCTAAATTTAAATTTACATCAAAGATAATATCATCACCAAGCATATAATTTTTAACTTTTTGTTCATCATAACTTGGCACCTGCATTCCATATTTTGTAATCAAAGAATTTCCAATTTTAATTTCAATTTTTTCCTGTTTTACTCTTTCATTGGTTTTGCCAATCGCCATTAAAATTCTACCCCAATTAGGATCGCTTCCTGCAAGTGCAGTTTTCACAAGTGGTGAATTCGCTATAGACATAGCAACCTCTTTTGCAAATTTATCATTGGAAGCACCTATTATGTTTATAGTAAGAAATTTTTTAGCTCCCTCTCCATCTAAAACAACTTGTTTTGAAAGATCTAACATCACTTCATAAAGTGTTTTTTCAAAATCTTTTGCGGCTTTGGAGTTAATATCATTAATAATTCTATTCTTAGCTTTTCTAGTTGAGAAAAGTAAAACCATATCATTTGTTGAGGTATCTCCATCAACTGTAATTGCATTAAATGTATTTTCGATATTTCTTTTCAACATTTTATTTAGAACTTCTTGAGAAATATTTGCATCAGTAAAAATAAAGCCAAACATCGTTGCCATATTTGGAGCTATCATTCCTGATCCCTTTGCAATGCCCGCTATATTTATAAAATCTTTATTGGTTTGCACTGCTGCACAGCTCATTTTTCCAAATGTGTCTGTAGTCATAATAGATAAGGCCTGCTTAATCCAAGTTAACTTTATAGGTCTTTTTAATTTTTCAATTAAATTTGGAAGAACGCCCTTAACTTTTGCAAGTGGAAATGGTTGGCCAATAACGCCTGTAGATGCAAATAAAATTTGCTTGTTTGAAATTTTTTTCTTATCTGAAAAAAATTTTGCAAGTTCTATAATGCTATTTAAACCTTGTTTACCTGTATATGCATTTGCATTTCTAGTGTTAACTAATAAAGCTCTAATATCTTTTCTATTCGCCTTAACATTCCAATCAATGCAAACAGATCTTGTTGAAGATTTTGTATAAACTCCTGAAAATATAGCGCCCTCTGGAAAATAAAATAAACTCACATCATCTCTATTTGTATTATACAAACCTGCGCTTACCGTTGAAATCTCTAGTCCATCAATGCTTGGCATCTCGGGAAAATCTTTGGTAACTCTATTAAGTTGTTTCTTCTTAAAAAAATTTTGAAATAGCGTAGTCATGTGTATTTTATTTAGTATTTTTTCAGTTATAAGGTAGTTGCTAAATTTATACTATTTAATTTATCTATAATAATATCTCAAAATGATACCTGGCTTAAACATTTTAAAAAAAATATTTAAAACATCTAATGAGCGTAAGCTAGTTGAAATACAGCCGTTAGTTCAAAAAATTAATTCATTAGAACCGCAAATCCAAAAACTATCAGATCAAGATTTAAAGAGCAAAACGCAAGAATTTAAAAAAAGAATTAAAAATGGGGAAAATTTAAATAAAATTTTACCAGAAGCATTTGCTTGCGTTCGTGAAGCTAGCATTAGAACCATAGGTCAAAGACATTTTGATGTACAGTTGTTGGGCGGAATTATTCTAAATCAAGGCAATATTTCAGAAATGAAAACTGGGGAAGGAAAAACATTAGTTGCAACGTTGCCAGCTTATTTAAATAGCTTAACGGAAAAAGGAGTTCATGTTGTAACAGTGAATGATTATCTTGCAAAACGTGACTCGGAGTGGATGTCAAAAATTTATAATTTTTTAGGAGTCAGTGTTGGCTGCATCATAAATGGTATTGATGATGTTAGTAGAAAAGCTCAGTACGAATGCGACATTACCTATGGAACAAATAATGAATTTGGATTTGATTACTTAAGAGACAACATGAAATATTCAATTGCTGAGATGGTACAGCGAAAACATTATTTCTGTATTGTTGATGAGGTGGATAGTATTTTAATTGATGAAGCCAGAACTCCTTTAATTATTTCTGGACCCACAGAAGATAATTCTTCTCAATATTTTTTGTGTAACAAATTAGTTAATCAATTAAACAAAGAACATTATGATACCGATGAAAAAGATCGCAGCGCCCTGCTGACTGAGAAAGGAATCGATTTCATTGAAGATAAATTAAGAAAAATAAATTTATTAAAAGGAGCTAGTTTTTACGATCCACAAAATTTATCTATCGTTCATCACATTAATCAGTCTTTAAGAGCAAATATGCTTTTCACTAAAGACAAGGACTACATTATTAAAGATAATCAAATTTATATTATTGATGAGTTTACGGGACGTATTATGGAAGGCAGACGATATTCTGATGGTCTACATCAAGCAATCGAAGCAAAAGAAGGAGTTCAAATACAAAATGAAAATCAAACTTTAGCTTCAATAACATTCCAAAATTATTTTAGATTATATGAAAAACTTTCTGGCATGACAGGAACTGCCATGACGGAGTCTGAAGAATTTTATGAAATTTATAAATTAGATGTAGTGGAGTTGCCAACGAATAGACCCATGGTGAGAAAAGATTTTAATGATAAAATTTTTAGAACTGAAAAAGAAAAGTTTAATGCAATTATAAAACAAATTGTTTCTGCTAATGAAAAAAAACAACCTGTTTTAATTGGAACTACTAGCATTGAAAAATCTGAAAGAATTTCAAAAATTTTAAAAGAAGAATCAATAAAACATAATGTTTTAAATGCAAAATTTCATGAACAAGAGGCGCATATCATTGCGCAAGCAGGAAGAATTGGTGCTGTTACCATTGCAACAAACATGGCAGGTAGAGGAACCGACATTCAGCTTGGTGGTAATTTAGATTTAAAAATTAAAGAAGGCGGAACTAATGATAAGGTTTTAGTTGCGAAAACTAAACAAGAGCATGAAGAAGAAAAAACTAAGGTATTAGATAGCGGTGGATTATTTGTTATTGGAACAGAACGTCATGAAAGCAGAAGAATAGATAATCAATTGCGAGGACGAACTGGAAGACAGGGTGATGTGGGTGCTTCTATTTTTTATTTAAGTTTACAGGATGATCTGATGAGAATTTTTGGATCTGAAAAAATTGATTTTATGTTGCAAAAACTAGGGCTTAAAGAAGGAGAGTCTATAGATCATCCTTGGATTAATAAAGCCTTAGAAAAAGCACAGCAAAGGGTTGAGGGTAGAAACTTTGATATTAGAAAAACTTTATTACAATTTGATGATGTGATGAATGATCAAAGAAAAGTAATTTTTGAACAAAGATTGGGAGTAATAAAAAATCAAAATATTTACAATGTAGTAAATGATATCTTTGATGAGATAGTAGAAAATTTAATTAGCGAGATACGTAACTACAGGGACAGTGCTGACGTTAATTCTAAAAAATTAATTAAAACAAAAACCGAACGTTTATGCGGAACAAAAATTGATGACAATGATTTTAATGTCTGGCTTTCAAAAAGCAGCTCTGAACAAAAAGAATTTTTAAAAAATCACTTTGATCAAAGAAGAAACGCGAGAATTACTACTGCCGGAGATGAAATTAATAAAGATGTTGAAAAGAGAATTTTCCTGCAAAATCTTGATTATGAATGGAGAAGCCACTTACAATATCTTGAACAATTAAGACAGGTAATTGGTCTAAGAGGCTATGGTCAAAAAAACCCATTAGATGAATATAAAAGAGAAAGTTTTAATTTATTTAAAGATCTACTTTCAAAAATTAAAGAAAATTTGATTATGTTCTTAATTAATATTCAAGTAACAAAAGAAGATAGACCGTCGCAGCCACAGCAGCCTGCTCCTCAAGAAAAAATCTCGAGAAATGCTTCTTGTGCTTGTGGATCTGGAAAAAAATATAAAAATTGCTGCGGTGCCTTAAGTAAAGATTAAAGCTAAAATAAATAAAATTATAATAATAGCGACTGTTGCAACTAATCTACGATTATTCTGAAGTAATAATTTCCAATTAAACGGATTAAAAGTAACGGTATTGATTTGTGTATCTTTATAAAATTCTTCTTTAGTAATCATCACATCTCTTCCTATGCTTAAAAATCTATTTTTTCGTTGATAAATAAGCTCTTCAGGAGAATTTTGCATTAGTTCATTTAAATTTTTTTTAATACTCAATGTAACATTTGCAGCTATTTCATTATGGTTTCGGTGGGCCCCACCCTTTGGCTCTTTAATAATTTCATCAATAATTTTATTTTCAAATAAATCTTGAGAAGAAATCTTCATAGCTTCTGCTGCTTCTTTTGCTTTTTTTGAATCACGCCAAAGAATAGATGCACATCCCTCTGGAGATATTACTGAATAGACTGAATATTCTAACATCAAGACTTTATTGGCAGTTGCAAGTGCAATGGCTCCTCCTGAGCCTCCCTCTCCTATAACAACAGAAATGATTGGAACTTTTAAATTAAGACAACACTCAATACATTTTGCAATAGCTTCTGCTTGACCTCGCTCCTCTGCTCCTTTTCCAGGATAAGCACCCGGCGTATCTATAAAAGTTATAATTGGAATATTTAGTCTATCTGCAAGATTCATTAAACGCATGCTTTTACGATAACCTTCAGGTCTCATCATTCCAAAATTTCTTTGAATTCTAGATTGAGTATCATTTCCCTTTTCTTGACCGATAACTAAAACAGAAATCCCATCAAGAGTTGCAAATCCTGCTAACACAGATTGGTCTTCTGCATACAATCGATCTCCAGATAGATTTGTAAAATCTGGAAAAATGTTTTGAATATAATGAATAGAACGTGGTCTAAATTCATGTCTTGCTACTTTTGTTTTTTGCCAGCGATTAAGATTTGCATAAGCTCTCTCTAGCGCTTCATTCAATCTTCGTTCAGCATCAACAATCGTAGGGTTTTCAATGGTAGTAATTCCCTTTGCAAGATAAGGAGCTTTTAGCTCCTGAACTCTTTGATCTAATGTTTTAATATCGTCTTCAAAATCTAAATAATTCATTTAATAATTTTATTTTTAAACATATTGAGTTTGGGTAAAGTTTATATATAAATTGACGCCCATATGAAATCTTTTCCAAAAAATACCACTATAACAGGAAAAATTTCTAAAGAATTTGAAGAAATTTTAACTTTAGATTGCTTAGAGTTTGTAGCTGATTTACATCGAAAATTTAATTCACGAAGACTTGAGCTGTTAAAACGCAGACAAGAAGTTCAAAAAAAAATTGATGGGGGCTGGCGGCCTAATTTCTTAGATGAAACAAAGTCTACAAGAGAAAAAGATTGGAAAATTTTAGGTATTCCAAAAGATTTGCAAGATAGAAGAGTTGAAATTACAGGTCCTACTAATCAAAAAATGATTATCAATGCACTTAATTCTGGAGCGTGTTGTTTTATGGCAGATCTTGAAGATTCAGCAACTCCGACTTGGAATAACGTTATTGAAGGTCAAATTAATTTGAAGAATGCAATTAATAAAAAAATTAATTTTATAGATAAGGCTAATGGCAAAGAATATAAATTAAATGAAAAGCATGCGGTCCTTATTGTAAGACCAAGAGGGTGGCACTTAGATGAGGCGCATTTCTTAGTTGATAATGAAAAATGCTCAGGTGGAATATTTGATTTTGCTACTTATTTTTATCATAACGCAAAACAACTTCTGCAAAATGGAACGGGTCCTTATTTCTATTTACCAAAAATGGAAAGTCATCTTGAAGCTAGACTTTGGAACGATGTATTTACTGAGGCGCAAAAAAAATTAGGGATCAAGCACGGAACAATCAAAGTAACAGTTTTAATTGAAACAATTCTTGCATCCTTTGAGATGGATGAAATTTTATTTGAGTTAAAAGATCACATCGTAGGTCTAAACTGTGGAAGATGGGATTATATTTTTAGCTACATTAAAAAATTTAAAAACTTTAAAGACTTTTTATTACCAGATCGATCTAGCCTTAAAATGACTTCACATTTTTTAAGATCGTACGATCTACTCTTAATTAAAACATGTCATCGTAGAGGTGCTCACGCGATGGGTGGAATGGCTGCTCAAATTCCAATTAAAAATAATGAAGCCTTAAATCAAAAAGCAATGGAAGCTGTAAAACTAGATAAATTAAGAGAATCTAATGACGGTCATGATGGTACTTGGGTTGCTCACCCTGATTTAGTAAAAATTGCAAAAGATATATTCGATCAAAAAATGCCGCAGGCAAACCAAATTAGCAAAGTTTTAAGCGATATAAAAATTGAAGCTAAAGATTTATTATTAGCTGAAAAAGGAAATATTACTGAAGAAGGTGTTAGAAAAAATATTTCTGTAGGAATTCAATATTTAGCTGCATGGCTTGGTGGCAATGGTTGCGTTCCTCTTTATAATTTAATGGAAGATGCTGCTACAGCTGAAATTTCAAGAGCGCAGGTTTGGCAATGGAATAAACATCAATGCAAAACTGTTGAAGGCAAAACAATTAATCCTAATTACGTAAAAAATATTGTCAAAGAAGAAATGGTACAGATTAAAAAAGAAGTTGGTGAACAGAAATTTGAAAAAGGGAATTACGAGCGGGCTGCAAAAATGTTTGAGGAAATGTCGATTGCTAACCAATTTGAAGATTTTTTAACTGTTCCTGCTTATAACGAAATTATTAGATCAGAAGTTAGATAAGCTTGTTATTTAACTATATTTAATTTCTCGACTGGAATTTTTTCAATAATTTTTGTTTTTTCTATAACAATATCTTTTGAACCAAAGTAATAAAGAATACAAAGGATAGCTATCAAGATAGCTATGGCAGTTAAGATAATTTGTATTGAGGTTCTAAAAGGCATAACGGATTAATTATATAATATTTCAATTAGAATTATGTTAATAAATTATTCATTCAATAATGGCAACGCATAAAAGCTTAGTATTGGTTGGAATGATGGGTACTGGCAAAAGTACTATTGGAAAAGAAGTTGCAAAGAAATTAAAAATTGAATTCGTTGATACCGATATATTAATAGAAGATGATGCTAATCTTACTATTGCTGAAATTTTTGAAAAAAATGGAGAAAAATATTTTAGAGAATTGGAAGAAAAAATTTTCTTAAAAATTAAAAATGATAAAGAAAAAATAATTTCTGTGGGTGGTGGAGCGTTTATTAATGAAATTATTAGAAAAAAAATTTTAAAAGAATATCTATCTATTTGGCTTAATATGGATGAAGATTTGATTATTAGCCGCATTAAGCGTAATGCTAAAAAAAGACCAATGGTAGATCAAAATGACATTGAAAAAAGTATTAAAAATTTAAAAAAAAATAGAGATCCGATATATAAATTGGCCAACTATCAAATAAATTGTAATTTAAATAGTAAGAACAAGATTATTGAAAAAGTTATAGATTTTTATGAAAAAAATAACAATTAAAGTTAATTTAAATAATAACAGTTACCCAATTATTATTGGTAAAGATTTATTAAATAATACGGGTACAGAAATAAAAAAAATTATTCCAAAGGCAAAAAAATTTTTATTAATTACTGATAAAAATATTCCAAAGTCTTATATTCGTTTAATACTATCCTCTATAAAATCTAAAAATAAATACCTGTTTACATTAAGTGCTGGTGAAAAATCAAAAAATATGAATTTTACTAACGCAATAATAAAAAAATTATTTAAATATAATTTTAATCGCGATGATTGTGTGATTGCTTTAGGTGGAGGAGTTATTGGAGATTTATCAGGATTTGCAAGCAGTATATTTAAAAGGGGCGTTAGCCTGGTTCAAGTTCCAACAACTTTATTAGCCCAGGTAGATTCTTCAATTGGTGGAAAGACTGGAATTAACTCTAGAGAAGGCAAGAATATGATTGGAACATTTTATCAGCCTAAGCTTGTTTTAATTGACCCAACTACATTAAAAAGTTTACCCCATAGACATTTAGTTGCGGGCTATGCTGAAATTTTAAAATACTCTTTAATTATGAACGCAAAATTCTTTTCTTGGTTAGAAAAAAATTCTCATGCAATAATTAATTTAACAGACATGAATCTAGTCATGCATGCAATTAAGGAAAGTTGCAGAAGTAAAGCAATTATTGTGCAAAAAGATGAAAAAGAAAAAAATCTAAGAGCAATACTCAACTTTGGTCATACATTTGCTCATGCCTTTGAAGCTGTAAAAAAATATTCAAATGATCTTATTCATGGTGAGGCAGTTTTATATGGAATGATGATAGCATCTTCTTTATCTGCAAAAATGAAAATGCTTAATATAAATGAATATCAACGTATCAAACGTTTATATCAAAGATTAAATATTAATTATCAAATTAAAAATATTTTTAATAAAAAAGATATAAATAAAATTTTTGATTACATGAGGCATGATAAAAAAATCTCAGGGTCTAAAATCAATTTAATTTTATTAAGCAAAATTGGAAAGGCTAAAATTTTTTCTTCTAATTTAAATAGAAATATTAAACCTATTTTAGTTGAACAATTTAATTAATTTTTATCTCAAGAGAGTGAATAGTATTTTTCATCTCTTCATTTAAAATTTCATAAATTTTCTTGTGTGCATCTATTGCTTTTAATTTTTTCAGTTCTGTAGAAGAAATTATTACTTCAAAATGACTATTATTATTTTTTGGTGACTGAGCATGATGCTGGTGTAAATGTGATTTATTATTCACTTCTACATTCTCGCACACGATATTTTGTTTAATTTTATCTAAGATAATATATTTTAGATCGGACATAAAATAATTTTAATCAATTTAAAAAATTACGCAAATGAGAAAGATCTGTGAATGGAGCAAATGTAAAGAGATAGCTTCTGGTCAAGGTCTTATAAAGAAAGATATCAATAAACAATACAAATGGTTTTGTGGTGATCATTTGAGAATTCACAACAAGACCAATGATAATTCGTGTGACTGGAAAAGATGTAAACAGCCAGGAGAGTTTAAAGCTCCTTCAAAAACTATAGGTGAATATAAATGGTTCTGCTCCGAACATATAAAAATTTATAACCATGAGTGGGATTTTTTCTCTGAAATGTCACAAGATAAAATTGAAGAATTTATTCATTCGGATATTACCTGGCACAAACCAACATCTAAACTTGGTTCAAAAGATAACTTTTTTAATAAAGTTTGGAGAAATATTTTGGAAGAGCAAGATATTTTTCCGGCAGATTATTTTAAACAATTTGAAAAAAAAACAATTTATAGCTCAAAAGAAATAGAAGCTTTAAAAAAACTAGATTTAAAAAGCAATGTAAAATGGAGCGAAATTAGAGAGCAATTTAAAAAACTTGTAAAAAAATATCACCCAGATACAAATTCTGGAGATAAAAAATTTGAGAATAAATTAAAAGAAATAACGATTGCCTATACTGTTTTAAGGAATAATCAAAAAAATGTAAATCATGGACAATAATATTTTTGAAAGCGCTCCCGATATAAAAATTTCTGTAAAGCAAACTTTTAATATTGATACAGATATGACTGTAGAAAGTTTTTCAAAAAAAAATCAGTTTGTTCCTGAACTAGACAGCGCTTATAAATTTGATCGCGATACAACTCTAGCAATTCTTGCTGGTTTTGTTTTTAATAAAAGAGTTTTAATTCAAGGATTTCACGGCACAGGAAAATCAACTCACATCGAACAAGTTGCAGCAAGATTAAATTGGCCTTGCATACGAGTTAATTTGGATAGTCATATAAGTAGAATTGATCTTTTAGGAAAAGATGCAATCATAATAAAAGATAACAAACAAGTTACTGAATTTAGAGAGGGAATCTTACCTTGGGCGCTACAAAATCCTGTGGCTTTAGTATTTGATGAATATGACGCTGGCAGACCAGATGTTATGTTTGTGATTCAAAGATTGCTTGAAAGTGAAGGTAAACTAACTTTGCTTGATAAAAATAAAGTAATTAAACAAAATAAATATTTTAGATTATTCGCAACGGCCAATACTATTGGTCTTGGTGACACTTCAGGACTTTATCATGGAACGCAACAGATTAATCAGGGACAGATGGATCGATGGAATATTGTAACGACACTGAATTATCTAAAACAAGAGAATGAACTTGAAATTATATTATCAAAATGTCCTCATTTAAATAATGCTGATGGGAAAAAAATCGCACAAAAAATGATTCAAGTTGCTGATCTAACACGATCTGGTCTTGCTAATGGAGATATTTCAACGGTGATGAGTCCCAGAACAGTAATGACATGGGCGGACAATTATAAAATTTTTAGTGATATTGGTTATTCTTTTAGAATATCATTCTTAAATCGTTGCGATGAATTAGAAAGAGCAATTATTTCTGAATATTTTCAAAGGTGTTTTGCTAAGGAACTTACTGAAACATCCGCAAGTATAAAAATAAATCTTAAAAATGGAAAATGAAAAACAAGCTGAAAATTTTAAAATAGCTATCTCATCAACCATTAAGGCATTAGCTAAAAAACAAGATCTTAATATTTTATTTTCAGACGCACCAACTAAAGATAGCAATTTTATTAATCTTCCTAAGATTAGTTTCGATACTATAGATGAATATCAAAATATTAGAGCTCTTGCTGATTCTGAGGCTTTAAAAATAAAATATAGTAATTCAGAACTTTTGAAAAAATTTGAACCAAGAGGAATGATTGCAAAAAATATTTATAAAAGTGCTGAAAAAATTCGTTATGAAAAACAAGGCTCAGAAAATTTTGCAGGAATAAATTTAAACTTTAAAAACTATTATCAAAAGAAATTTAAAGAACAACACGAAGATACCTATAATAGCATCGAGAAAGCCTTTGATATTATTTTAGCAAACCACTTGCTTAATCTGGACTTAAATATTGACGAGAAGAAAAGTTTAAAAAATTGGAACAAGATTCTTGATGAGCAGATTAAAAATAAATTAGATTTATTAAAAAAAAATATTTCTAATCAAGAAAAATTCTCTACTATTTTAAACTCTATTATTCAGGATCTAAAATTAGAAGAAAAATTAAGCCCTAATGACAGTGATAACGATAATGAAGAAAAGAATGAGAATAAACTTAAAGACCAGAATGATAATGAGATCAATCAGGATAAAAATTCTAATAAACAAGACTTTAATATTGAGAGCATAATTCCTGATGTTGAGATTGATGCAAATCAAAGTGAGCAGAAATCTTTAATTGAAGATGAAAATAGCTCAAACGATGAAATTAAATCTTCTCATGTTAAAAATAATAATGGCGAAGTTAAATATAAAATTTTTACAAATAAATTTGACAAGATTATTAATGCTGATGAGATGGTCGATCCTAGTGAAATGATTAGATTTAGGGAAAATTTAGATAATCAATTAAAATCTTTTCATAACTTTATCTCTCGACTTGCAAATAAATTACAAAGAAAATTGCTTGCCTTTCAAAATAGATCTTGGGAGTTTGATCTAGAAGAAGGAATGCTTGATAGTGCAAAATTAACTAGAGTTATCATCGATCCTCACAACTCTCTTTCTTACAAGAAAGAAAAAAATACAAATTTTAAAGATACAGTAGTAACTTTGTTAATTGATAATTCCGGATCAATGCGTGGTAGGCCCATCTCTATTGCTGCTATTTGTGCTGACATTTTATCCCGTACACTAGAAAGATGCTCTGTAAAAGTTGAGATATTAGGATTTACAACATTAAATTGGAAAGGTGGAAAAAGTAGAGAGCTGTGGTTAAAAAATAAAATAAAAAATCCTGGAAGATTAAATGACTTATCACATATCATTTACAAATCTGCCGATACACCATGGCGTAGGGGGAAAAATAATTTAGGGCTAATGCTAAAAGAAGGAATTTTAAAAGAAAATATTGATGGGGAGGCAATTTTATGGGCTTACCAAAGATTAAAAAAAAGAAGTGAGGAAAGAAAAATTTTAATGGTAATTTCTGATGGAGCTCCAGTTGACGATTCAACACTTTCTGTAAATCCAGGTAACTATTTAGAAAAGCATTTAAAAAATATCGTAAAATGGATTGAGAATAAAAAGGATGTTGAAATTAATGCAATTGGAATTGGCCATGATGTTACCAACTATTATAGCAAAGCTTTAAAGATTGCAGACGTACAAGAACTAGGGGATGCTTTAATTGATCAGCTTGCAGATTTATTTATTGAACAACCAAAAAAGAAGAAATTAAATTAGATAACTTTATATTTTGCTATTGCAAGCCTAAAAGGAAGTAACATCACAAAATCTACTAATAGTTTAACTGCAAAATCACCTAGAGCTAAAGTTATCCAGTTAACGTCTGTGCCATAAAAAGCGATACTAAAGAATAACACTGTATCTAATATTGAACAAAAAAGAGATGATACCAAAGGAGGGATAAACCAAGACTTATTCCTTAAAAAGTCAAAAACTTTAATATCTAATAATTGCGCAGCAAGAAAGGCTATTCCTGAACCAATAACAATTCTCGAAAGTATAAATTCTTGAAGGCTTAAAATAAAAGATAATATAATCCCAACAAAAAATCCCGTAAATACGATTTTACGAGCGAACTCTTTTCCAAAAAAACGATTTGCAAGTTCTGTTACAAAAAAAGAAACGGGGTATGTAAAAGCTCCCCAAGTTATAATTTCATTAAGTTGAAAATGATTAAAAGGAAATTGGACTAAATAATTAGATAAGCAAATAACTGCTGCCATAGCAGCCGTGTACCAAAATATCTTTTTTGAAAAAATCAAAATGAATTAACTATTTTTAACTTCTTTTTTTACTTTTACTTCTTTTCTAATTTTTTTAACATAAGGAACGATTGTTAATAAAAGTTTTCTTATCTTTTTAACTCTAGAAGATAAATTCTTATTTTTAGCTCTTAATAGAAACTCATCAATGCCCCCTCTAAAGTCTACGGCTTTAATTGCACGAGTACAAATTTTAATACGAATATCTCGATTCAATTTTTCACTTTTAAAAGAAACTTTTTTAAGATTTGGGAAAAATCTTCTTTTAGTTTTATTATTAGCATGACTGACATTATGACCTGTTTGTGGTCTCTTACCTGTCAGCTCGCAAAGTTTAGACATATTTTCTCCTGCAAGGGATATAGTTAGATGATGAATTTACGTCAAGATATTTCTTATAAACCCTAGATTATTTGCAATAATTGATTTCTTGTTTTTACAAGATTAGTCCAATAATTATTAGTTAATATAAAATTCTCATGTTCCAAGTTTACCTGCCAATTGTAGAGGTTCATGTTAATATTTTATATTTGTTATTAATTAGTGGTTTTATAGGTTTCTTAAGTGGCTTACTTGGTATTGGCGGAGGGTTTTTAATGACACCTGTCTTAATTTTTTTCGGTATCCCCCCGATGCACGCAATAGCAAACGGATCTAACAATATTTTAGCATCTTCTGTTTCAGGAACATTTGCGCATTGGTACAAAAAACAAGTCGATATTAAGATGGGTCTTTACATCTTAAGCGGGGGTTTCTTTGGTGCGACTATTGGTATTTATTTTGTTAAATTATTAATTCAAATTGGAAAAATTAATACTATAACTTCAATATTATACTTTGTATTATTAACTAGTTTTGGACTTTTAATGTTTATAGAAAGTCTTGCTGAGTTTCGTAGAATAAAAGATAAAAAATTTATAAGACATAAATTTCGTAAACATACTTGGATTCATGGACTACCTTTAAAAGTTAGAATGAATTCTTCGAGACTTTACATCAGCATCATTCCACCAATTTTTTTTGGATTTTTGATTGGAATCATTTCATCCATGATGGGAGTGGGTGGAGCATTTATTTTAATTCCTGTGATGATTTATATTCTTGGCATGCCCGCTAAACTTGTTCCCGGAACATCTTTATTTGTAATGATCTTTGTTATGACATTTGTGACTTTTTTTCATGCAGTCACTAATCACAATATCGATCTTGTTTTAGTTTCTATTCTTATGGTTGGATCTGTTATTGGGGTGCAGTTAGGAACTAGACTTGGAATGAATTTAAAAAATGAAGAACTTAGAATTTTAATGTCAATTATCATTATTATTTTTGGATTAAAATTTGGTTATTCTTTATTCGTTGAAGAATTAAAATTTGGAATTTTTAGAAAAATAGAAAATCAGGATCATTTAAATTTTTTTCAAGATTTTATTTATCAATTTGTAAATAACAGTCCAATATTATACGGATTAACTGCCGTGGGACTAGCTATATTAATCGGATACTTCAGCTCTTTTATTTTTAAAAAACTACAATATTAATTATGCCAATAGAGAAAAAAAAGTTAGCAATAATATTGGGACATTTGGGTCTTATTCCCTTTTTTGCGCTGACAATCATTTTTTTTATTTCAAATTTTAATAACTATATTGTCGATGTATATTTATTCTATGCAAATATAATTCTATCTTTTCTTTGTGGTAGCCAGTGGAGTAAAATTTTAAATAGCAATATATCTAATAATAGAAATTTACTATTAACCTTAAGTGTTTTGATTCCAGTTTTTTCTTTTATTTTAGATTTTTTTTCAACGCAAGATATAAAAATTGCAATCTATATGATTTTATTCTTTGCAACTAATTTTATAGATTGCAAAATATTTTCTGAAGCTAGTAATGTTTGGTATTTAAATCTTAGAAAACGACTAACTTTTTTAGTAATTTTAACTTTGGTAATTAATTTATTCGCTGTCAACGCCTACCGCTTTTTGTAAAGAAGAGAATCCATCTCGTCTCAAAAGCTCAGCTAATTGTTGTTTAATGGTCGTTATAACAAAAGGTCCCTTGTAAATTAAGCCGGTATAAAGCTGCAATAAAGAGGCTCCTGCTCTTATTTTTTCATAAGCGGAAATTCCTGAATCAATTCCACCCACACCAATTATTGGCACTTTTTTTTTAATAATTTTAAAAAATTTTTTAATAATTAAATTAGAAGTTTGTTTGATAGGAGGGCCTGATAAGCCCCCCGTCTCATTTTTTTGTTTATTAATTAAATTTTCTCTTAATCTTACTGATGTATTGGTTAAAACTAATCCATCTAAATTAAATTCTATAATATTTTTACAAATCATATCAATATCAGAATCATTAATATCCGGGGATATCTTTAAAACAACAGGTGTTTTACTATTTAAAATTTTTCGTACATTTGCAATTTCACTTAATAGTTTTTTTAAATTTTCTTCTTCATGGAAATTTCTTAAGTTTTCAGTATTAGGTGAAGAAATATTTATACATATATAGGCACATAAATTATGAAAATTTTTAAAACATTCTACATAATCATCAATACGTGATGCACTATCTTTATTGGGTCCTATATTAATTCCTAAAATTCCTTCTGCTCTTTTAGTCTCAATTCTGCTTTTAACTTTAACTAAACCTTGATTTGGAAAACCTAAACGATTAATGATTCCCTTATCCTCTATTAATCTAAAAACTCTTGGCTTTGAATTTCCTTCTTGTGATTTTGGAGTAATTGTTCCAACTTCTGCAAAACCATATCCAAGCTGAAACATCTTATCATATACTTCTGCGTTTTTATCAAATCCAGCTGCAACCCCTATTGGATTTAAAAATTCTTTTCCCAGAATATTAATCTTTAAAATCTCATCATCTTTTGATGGGAAGAGAGGAGTATAAAAATTCTTTAAAAGTTGAATGGCTAGAGAATGAGCAAGTTCAGGATCAAGCTTATTAATAAAAGAATTAATAATCTGATAATTCATTTTTATGATTAATCATTAATAGACTTATTAATTAAATTGACTGTTTCTTTAATACCATAAAAACTTATAAATGAGCCCATTCTAGGTCCTTGTTCATCTCCAAAAAGCACTTCGTAAATCATTTTAAACCACTCTCTTAATCTCTCTTTTGAGTAATGAGTCTTTCCAACAGAATAAACTATGGTTTGTATCTCTTCTGGTTGAAGAGTTGGGCTCATTTTAGAAATTTGCTCAGCAAGGTCTTGTAATGCTTTTTTCTCAGTTGGGTCTGGTTTTCTAAATTTTTTATTAATTTTTACAACATCATTAAAATAATTAATCGCGTTCAAGATAAGTTTTGCAAGAATAGGGTGCTTTTCTTTAATTAAATTTGGACTAAAATTATTAATAAATTTCCAAATAACATCTTCTTTATCTGTATTGCTAACACTCACTAAATTAAGCAAAATATTAAAGGTGATAATTGTTTCTTCTTTTGGGGGATTACCATTGTGAACATGCCAAACTGGATTTCCTAATTTTTCTTTTGCCTCTTGTTTTTCAAATTTTTCTAAGAAAGAAAGATACTCATCAACTGCCTTTGGAATAACTTGAAAATATAATTTTTTAGCCCTTGTTGGATTTTGATACATATACAGAGACAAACTTTCTGGAGATGCATACTTAAGCCATTGTTCAATTGTAATTCCATTGCCTTTTGATTTAGAAATCTTTTCTCCATGCTCGTCTAAAAATAATTCATAAGCAAAACCGGCTGGTGGTATTCCTCCTAGAATTTTACAAATTTTACTGGACAGCTCTGCGCTTGGGATTAGGTCTTTTCCATACATTTCAAAATCAACTCCAAGAGCAAACCAGCGCATAGCCCAATCTACTTTCCACTGTAATTTACATGCTCCTCCCGTAATTTTTGTTTCAACTTTTTTATTCCCATTTTGATAAACAATACTCTTAGTATCTAGATTTTTTTCAACTACAGTAACTTCTAATACTTTCCCTGTCTCTGGACATATGGGTAAAAATGGACTGTAAGTTTTTCTTCTTTCCGGACCAAGTGTTGGCAAAACAACATTCATAATTTTATCATAATTTTTTAACACTACGCTTAGTGCATCATCAAATTCACCTTTGGTGTACAGTTCGGTTGAGCTTTTAAATTCATATTTAAAATTAAATTCATTTAAAAATTTTTTTAACATATTGTTATTATGCTCTCCAAAACTCTTAAATTTTTTAAATGGATCAGGAATTGCAGTTAATGGTTTATTTAAATTATCTTCTAAGATTGATTTGTTTGGAATGTTGTCTGGGACTTTTCTAAGTCCGTCCATGTCATCTGAAAATGTAAATAACTTAACCGGTATATTGGATAATCTTTGAAAAGCATTCATAACCATAGTGGTTCTACAAACCTCTCCGAAAGTTCCAATATGAGGAAGCCCACTTGGTCCGTAACCAGTCTGAAATAAAACGTAACCTTTTTTCTCTATTATTTTTAATCTTTTTTTTAATATTTCTCTGGATTCAGCAAAGGGCCAGGCCTCGGAATCTTCAAAAAACTTTTTATCAATTAACATTTTTAGATCTTAATTTAATTTGCTGATTAATGATAATTCTTACCTCTTCGAATATTGGATCTTCTAACCTTTTATTAAGTATTGTCCAAGTGTAAGGAATTAATTTTAAATATCTGATTTTCTTGTCTCGCTTATAAAGCCTTGAAAATATTCCTATAATTTTCATGGCTCTTTGCACCGATAGAATAGAAAATTCTTTTTTAAATTGTTCAGTATTAAAATTTTTCTCTTTTTTCGCTAATAATAAATAATAATTTAATACCTTTTGTTTTAATTCAGGACTAGTTTTGATCCTAACGTCATCTATCAGGGAAAGTATGTCGTAAGCTCTTGAGCCAATTAAAGCATCCTGGCTATCAATAATACCAATTTTATTTTTTAATCCATCTCTATATTCCATCATATTTGAGATGTGAAAGTCTCTATGAACAAAATAATTATTTTTAATAAAATTATTCTTTAAAATTGATAGCAACAGTTCTCTTAATTTTTTAATTTCGGAATTATTTTTTATTTTGAGTATATAAGGCAAATACCAGATAAAAAATAAATCTATTTCTTTTTTTAAGATTCTATAATTATATTTTTTAAATCGAAATATATTAGTTTTAAAATTTATTCTTTGTAACTTAATTAAATATTTAATTAGTGATTGATAGATACTAAATTTATTTTTAGATTTTTTAATTAACTGAAGATAAGTTTTATCACCAAAATCTTGTAATAAAGCCAAACCATTTTTATAATCATAATCTATTACTTTCGGCGCGTTAATCGCTTGTTTACTTAAAAAATTATTAATGAGAACATAATTTAAAATATTAGACTTTTTTTCTCGTTCTGCTGAGGCAAGAATATAAGTTTCATTTTTATGATAGATTCTAAAATATTTTCTAAAAGAGGCGTCTCCCTTTATTTCTTTAATTGTAAAATTTTCTATATAATTTTTTTTAAGTAAAATTTTTATTATTTTTAATCTATTTTTATAAATCATTAATACGATAACCTAGCCACTTTCCTTTTCCATTAAACTCTGCAGATCTAAGATCTTTATCAGAATCATAAATAAATTTAATTTGTAAAAAATCATTTAATAAATTCATAGCAATTTCTGGCCACTCAATAATATTTATAAAATCTTTTGCTGTGTCGAATAATCCTATATTTAAAATTTCTTTTTCTTTTTTTAATCTATAAAAGTCATAATGAGCCACTTTTAAATCTTTTCCTAAATCATAATATTGAACTATATTGAAAGTGGGGCTTACTATTTCTTCTAAAGAACGTTGATTTTTTTGCTGTAAATAATTTATTAAAAATCTTGTAAATGTTGTCTTTCCAGCACCTAAATTACCGCTTAGTAATATAAAGTCATTTGGTTTTAAATTAATTGCGACAGTTTCAGCAATTTTTTTTGTGGAATCTAAAGATTTTAATTCCATTTAATTGAAATTAATAACGATATGTATCTGGTTTAAAAGGTCCTTTTTCAGAAACGCTTATATAATCAGCTTGTTCTTTGCTTAATTTAGTAAGTTTTGCACCCACTTTTGCAAGATGTAACATCGCAACTTTTTCATCTAAATGTTTTGGTAAAACATAGACTTTATTCTGATATTTTCCATTGCTATTCCATAATTCAATTTGTGCAATGACTTGATTTGTAAATGAAGCGCTCATAACAAAACTAGGATGTCCTGTTGCACAACCAAGATTTACCAATCTACCTTCTGCTAATAAAATAATTCTTTTTTTATCTGGAAATTCAATTTCATGAACTTGTGGTTTTACTTCGTTCCATTTGTAATTTTTTAATGCACTCACCTGAATTTCATTATCAAAATGCCCAATGTTACAAAGAATTGATCTATCTTTCATTTTTCTCATGTGCTCGATAGTAACGATGTCTTTATTTCCTGTTGCTGTAACAACAATGTCAGCTGATGATATGGCCTCATCCATTAGTACAACTTGATAACCTTCCATTGCCGCTTGTAATGCACAAATTGGATCTGTTTCTGTAATCAAAACTCTTGCCCCACTTTGTCTAAGTGATGCTGCGCTACCTTTTCCAACATCTCCAAATCCAGCTACTATAGCAACCTTTCCTGACATCATCACATCTGTTGCTCTTCTAATTGAATCTACTAAACTTTCTCTACACCCATACAAATTATCAAATTTAGATTTTGTTACTGAATCGTTTACATTAATTGCTGGAATTAATAATTTATTATCTTTCTCTAGTTTGTTTAAAGCTTTAACTCCAGTAGTGGTTTCTTCAGAAACTCCCTTAATATTTTTTAATAAATCTTTGTACTTATCGTGCAATAACATTGTTAGATCTCCACCATCGTCCAGTAAAAGATTTGGTTTCCAATCTTTCTTTCCATTAATAGTTTGTTCAATGCACCACCAATACTCTTCTTCCGTCTCACCCTTCCATGCAAATACCGGTATTCCTTTTGCAGCAATTGCAGCTGCCGCATGATCCTGTGTTGAAAATATATTACATGATGACCATCTAACCTCTGCTCCTAAAGCTACTAATGTTTCGATTAAAACTGCTGTTTGAATCGTCATATGAAGACAGCCAATTATTCTTGCGCCTTTTAAAGGTTTGTTAGACTGATGCTCGCTTCTTATTGCCATTAAACCTGGCATTTCAGTTTCTGCTAGAGAAATTTCTTTATTACCAAATTCTGCTAGTTTTAAATCTTTTACTTTAAAATCTTGGGTCATTTAAAAAGTTAATTAACAATAAAACTTAGGTATATCAATTTTATTTATGAATTTTAGTCTGCTATTGGCAAATCAATCTCAACTACCGCGCCTCTTCTTCCTTCTTCTTTTAAATTATACGCTTTGATGTGTCCTTTATGAGATTCTACTATATTTTTAACTATATTTAATCCTAATCCAGAGTGCAGACCAAACATTTCTTTTGGTCTATTGCTATAGAATCTTTCAAAAACTTTTCCGACATTACTTTCGTTAAATCCAGGTCCTTCATCTGTAATAATTATTTTTGCATAGTTATTAGTGCTCTCAATATTTATTCTTAGAGTGCTTTTTTTAGGACTAAATGAAATAGAATTTTCTAATATATTGGAAATAACTTGTTCGATTCTACTTTCAAAACCAATAACAAACGTTTTTTTCTTAATTAAATTATTGATCTCTATTGAAATATTTTTTTTAGTATTCTCAATAACTTGCTGATATTCATCTGCAACTTTCTTTATAAGTTTAATTAAATCGAATTTAGTTAATTGCAATTTAGCTTCCAACGCCTCTCCTTTAAGCATGTTAGAATAGTCTGTTATTAGTCTTTCAATCCTCCCGACATCATCATTTAAAATCCCAAGTAACCTAGTTTTTTTTTCTGCATCTTTCGCATTTGGTAACAATTCTGATGCTGCCTTCAATGATGCTAATGGATTTCTAATTTCGTGAGTAAGATCAGAGGCAAATCTTTCTGCAAATTCAATTCGTTTATACAAATTATCTGTCATGCCTGAAAGTGATCTTGATAAATTACCAATTTCATCTGGTCGTAGATTAATTCTATTAATAATTTTACTATCAGGGTGGTCAGATATTGCTGAAGATGCATAACGTCCTAAAATTCTAATTGGTTTAATAATATTTGCATTTAAAAATATTGAAAAAATTAATATAATCACAGCAACACTTAATGCTGTTCTGATAACAAAGTTTTTTCTTTCAGCGACAGCATTTTCAATATCATTTGACTCTTCCGTGATAAGAATAAAGCCTTTGTTTTCACCATTTAAGATTAAAGAAGATAAACTAATAACAACAAAATTATTTTTGATCTTTCTTGAAAAAGTTAAAACTTTATCAGATCCCAATATACTTAAATTATCATTAATAATTTTATTAAGTAACTTTTCCTCTTGTCGAGTAGTTAGATCAGGCGTGTCTGGTAGATTGTCTGCTGTTAATTTTTTTTCTTGAACATCTGGTACTTTATAAAATGGTTTAGCATTTATATCTAAGGAGTGAGCATCTACTATGATTTCTTTTTTTAGATCATAAATTCTAATTTGATTAATATTAGGTAATAAATATTTGTAATTTATTAAAAAACTTCTAAGATTGTCTCTTTTATAAGGAATGCGCTGTAATTCCATGTTTAAAGCGATGTTCTTAATAAGTTTAGAATGTTCTTTCTTTTTGTTACCAACAAGCTCAGGTTCGATCGACTGGAGATATGAGTAGGTTGCTAGAGTTAATATTGAAAAGAAAAATAAATTTATAAATAAAAATCTCGCTAATAAAGATTTTAAATTAACAGAGAATTTCATTCTATCTAACTAACATTCCAGCGATAGCCACTTCCGTATCTTGTCTCAATTGCTGAAAATTTTGGATCAATTTTTTTAAATTTTTTTCTTATTCTTTTAACATGACTATCTATAGTTCTGTCTTCAATGTCATTGTCTTGCTTATAGGCAATATTCATTAAATAGGCCCTTTCTTTAACAACTCCAGGCCTTTTTGCTAACTCATAAATAATCTTAAATTCAGTTGTAGTTAATTTGTCGGGTAAAGCTTTTCCTCCCCATTCACATTCTAATTGCTCGGAGTCTAAGGTTAATCTTCCAACAGTTAAAATATTCTTTGGTTGTGAGGCAGTCTTGGGTTCTAACTTTCTAAATTGAACACGGATTCTTTCTATTAATACTTTAATAGAAAAACCGCCAGACTTTTTAACATAATCATCAGCGCCTAGTTTTAATCCTAATAATTCATCCACCTCATCATCTTTGGAAGTTAATAAAATTATAGGTATAGAAGATTTTTTTCTTAATTTTTCTAATAATTCTTCGCCGTTCATTTTAGGCATCTTCAAATCTATAACCGCTAAATCAGGAGGATTGCGCGTCATTCCGATATATGCGCTTTCACCATCAAGATAGGTTTGAACTTTAAATCCCTCATTTTCAAGCGCCATTGAAACGCTTGTTAAGATATTTCTATCATCATCAACCAAGGCGATTGTTTTATTCATATAAATTATTTTATAATAATATTTGTATAATCAAAAGTTTTAATGCGCGGTAGTCCAATTTAATCCTTCTTTAATATCTACGCTTAAAGGAATAGAAAATTTATAATCGGGTTCTGAGGCTTTTGACATTATTTCGACAATATCAGTTTTTGATTTTTTAATGTTATCAGCAGAAGATTCGAATACTAGCTCATCATGAATCTGCAAAAGCATTTTACATTTTAAATCTTGATCTTTAATTTTTTGGTCTATTTTAATCATTGCGAATCTTAAAAGATCTGCTGCAGTTCCTTGTATTGGAGCATTAATAGATGCTCTTTCTTGAAAAGTTCTTAAAGTATGATTTTTGTCATTAATATTTGGAAAGTTACATTTTCTACCAAATATTGTTTTTACATAACCATATTTTCTACAACTTTTTAATGTTTCATTCATATAATCTTTTATTTCTGGAAACTTCTTAAAATAAGATTTTAAAAAAGATTCTGCTTCAGAGTTAGAAACTGAAATTTGTTTGGCAAGACCATATGATGAAATTCCATAAATAATTCCAAAATTTATTGCCTTTGCTTTTCTCCTCATTTCTTCATTGATGTCCCCGTGCTTTACCTCAAAAATTTGAGCTGCTGTAATATTGTGAATATCTTCTGAATTTAAAAAACCTTTCTTAAGTTCTTTAACATCGGCCATATGCGCAAGTATTCTCATTTCAATTTGGCTATAATCTGCTGAAATTAAAAAATTACCTTTCTCAGCTATAAAAGCAGAGCGAATTTCTTTGCCTTCTGCAGATTTAATTGGAATGTTTTGAATATTAGGATCGCTAGATGCTAGTCTGCCCGTATTGGTGGCAGCAAGCAAAAAAGATGTATGAATTCTTTTAGTTTTTGGATCAATAAATTCTTGTAAACTATCAGTGTAAGTATTCTTTAATTTCGATTTTTGCCTCCAATCCAAAATAAGTTTAGGTAAATCATGCCCTTTAAAAGCCAAGTCCTCTAAAATATTAACATTTGTTGCGTAATTACCTTTTTTGGTTTTTTTAGTACCAACAATTTTTAGTTTTTTATAAAGAATATCACCAAGTTGTTTTGTAGATGCAATATTAAACTCCTCACCCGCAAGTTCATAAATATTTTTTTCTAGAACTTTTAAATCTTTTTCAAATTTTAATGATAGATTCTTTAAAATTTTTTCATCAATCTTTATTCCATTTTCCTCCATCTGTGACAAAACTTGAACCATTGGCTTTTCTAGTTCTTGATAAACCTTCAGTACTTCTTCTTTAAAAATTCTATTATTAAAAAAATTGTATAATCTTAAAGTAACATCAGCGTCTTCAGCCGCATATTCAGTTGCCTTATCGATATGAACTTTATCAAAAGTAACTTGTGACTTTCCAATACCAGCAACGTCTTTGAACGAAACCGTCTTATGATTTAGATGGATCTCAGAAAGTAAATCCATCCCATGGCGATTTATTCCAGCATCTAACACGTAAGACATTAACATAGTATCTTCTATTGAATTTAGATGAATTCCATATTTTTTTAATATTCGAAAATCATATTTAATATTTTGTCCAATTATTTTTATACTTTTATCCTCAAGAAAAGGTTTGATCTTTTTAACAACAGCGTCGATATCCAACTGAGATTTAATCTGTTTATCCTCTTTATTAGAATGGTTTAAAGGTATGTAATAAGCATTACCCTCTTTTGCGCATAAAGAAATACCCACTAAATCAGCCTGCCTAATATTTAAAGAATTTGTTTCAACGTCAACAACGACTAAGCCTTTTTTTTCAACGTCCTCTAAAATTTTTTCTAGCTCAGATAATTTAAATACTGTTTTATAATTTTCTCTAGAAATATTTGTACTTTTAAAAATGCTCTCTTTTGTTTCTTCTAAAACAATATCTTGTTTATCTGTTTGTCCTCCATAAGCTTTTTCAATTCTTTCTAAAAGTCTGGTAAATTCCATTTTTTTTAAAAATGAAATAATTTTTCCTTTATCTAAGTCCTTAACTATAAAATCTTCAATTTTTTCAACTGTAGGAACGTCATCTTTTAGAGTTACTAATTTCTTGCTGATAAGCGCATTCTCTTTATTGTCAGAAATTGTTTGTCTTCGTTTTGGCTGTTTAATTTTATCTACATTTTTTAATAAGTTTTCTACTGAACCAAATTCATTAATTAACTCTGCGGCAGTTTTAACTCCTATGCTTGGAACACCAGGTATATTATCTGAGCTGTCGCCTGCTAACGCTTGTACTTCAATAACTTTATCTGGGGTTACGCCAAATTTTTCCTTAACTTCTTCAATGCCAATATCTTTATTTTTCATTGAGTCAAAAAGTGTTGTTTGATCATCAATTAATTGCATTAAATCTTTGTCAGATGAAATAATCTTAACCCTTGTATTTTTCTTTAAAGCTTCTTTTTTGTATGTAGCTATCAAATCATCAGCTTCATAATTTTCCATCTCTATACTAGGTAAGTTAAAAGCTTTTACAGCTTCCCGTATAAAACTAAATTGAGGTATTAAATCTTCTGGTGTTTCACTTCTATTTGCTTTGTATTCTGGATAAATATTATTTCTAAAATTCTTTCTAGCGGTATCAAATATAACAGCTATGTGTGTTGGTTTTTCATGACTATTTTTTGATTTTGCATCTTCTAAAAATTTGTAAAGCATATTACAAAATCCACTAACAGCCCCTACTGGCATTCCATCGCTTTTTCTTGTAAGTGGTGGGAGAGCGTAAAAAGCTCTAAAAATATAACCAGAGCCATCAATTAAATAAAGAAGGTCTGTTTTTTTAGAATTGGTCATTAAATAAATATTATCTTATAAATACTAAAATTATATTACATAATATTAATGGAAAATTTTTTAGCACTAGAAATTACTAATCTTTCAAAAGAATTTAAAACAAAACAAAATACAATCCATGCTTTAAAAAATATTAGCTTAAATGTTAATAAAGGAGAAATATTTGGTTTATTAGGTCCAAATGGCGCTGGCAAATCTACATTTATAAATATTCTTGCGGGGACAGTTATAAAATCTTCTGGCTCAGTAAAGGTATGGAATTTTGATCTTGATAAAAATCCTAGAGAAGTAAGAAGTTCTATAGGAATAGTTCCTCAAGAAACAAATCTTGATCCATTTTTTACTCCAAGAAAATTACTCGAAATTCAAGCTGGAATGTATGGAATAAAAGAAAGCGAAAGAATCACAGATAAAATTTTAGAAATCACCATGCTTCAAGACAAAGCAGATTCCTATGCTCGAAGTTTATCTGGAGGAATGAAGAGAAGATTATTAGTTGCAAAAGCTCTTGTTCACCGTCCTCCTATTTTAATCCTAGACGAACCTACAGCAGGCGTTGATGTAGATCTTAGACAACAACTGTTAGAAAATATTCAACAGCTTAACAAGCAAGGTGTAACAATTATTTTAACAACACACTATCTACAAGAAGCTCAACAATTATGTGACCGGATCGCAATTATTAATCACGGTCAATTAATAGCATTAGATAAAACTGAGAATTTACTAAATAATATATTAACAAAAAAAATAATTTTTAAATTAAAAGTTCCTAAAAATATTGGAGAAAAACTAAAGTCAGGTCTTACAATTAACTATCCAAAACCTGAACTTATTAGCGTTACCTACAATAAAAATGAGAATAAAATTGAAGAAATCATATCTGAAGTTAAAGAAAAAAATATTGAAATTTTGGATATTTTAACAGAAGATGCAGACTTAGAAGATGTTTTTTTAAAACTGACAAAAAAAAATGCTTAATAACAAAATTCAAAATAAAAAACTTTTTTTATTAAAAGAAATTATGTGGTTGCTTCCCGTAATTGTTTTTGCAACTTTTATCATTACTTTATCTGCAAAAACTAAAGTTCCATTTTATCCTGTGCCAATGACCATGCAGACATTCGTAATCATGGCCATCGGCGTTGCTTTTGGAAAAAGAGTAGGTCTTTTAATACTATTAACTTATTTTTTAGAAGGCTTGTTTGGTCTTCCAGTATTTGCTGGTACTCCTGAAAAAGGAATTGGATTAAGTTATATACTTGGACCAACTTGCGGATACTTAATGGGATATTTTATTACTGTATATCTTGCTGGAAATATCAAGGATGAAGATAAAATTCTAACAAGAATTATAAAACTAATAATCGCAATTATTCCAACTTATGTATTGGGAGTTATGTGGCTTGGTACACTATTTGGTTGGAATGATTCTATTATCAAATTAGGAGCGACTCCTTTTATATTTGCTGAATTATTTAAAATAACTTTACTGGCATTACTAATTCCAAATATTTTTAAGTTAAAAAAATATATAAAATCTTAAATACTTAATATCAAATTATAAATGTTCAAAAACCTTTTGGGTTCTTGGTATTTAAAAAAAAAAATATCAAATGGCTTTTTAGGTGAAGGTTTCGTGTCTTTAAAATCTAAAAAATTAAATAACTTTCATTACGAAGAAAAAAGCTTAATTCATAAAAAAAGTAATGGGAATGCAATATCTGGTTATCAAAAGTTTGATATTGTTGAAAATAAGAATTTTATAAAATTTTACTTTTTACTAGGTGATAAAAAAAATAAAATTTATCAAAAATTTAATAACACCCTGAAAGAAAATCTTGTTTCTTGGTACTTTTGTAAAAAAGATACCTACAAAACATACTTAAAAGTAATAAATAATAATTTATTTAAGATAGATCATTTAATAACGGGTCCAAACAAAAGAATATTGATACAAAACACCTATTTTAGATCTTCTAAGAATAGTTAGTTACTTTGGAGATCTTTTTGAAAGTATTCTTTGAAGGGTTCTTCTATGCATCTTAAGTCTTCTGGCCGTCTCAGAAACATTTCGATCACATAATTCAAATACTCTCTGAATATGTTCCCATTTTACCCTATCAGCTGACATTGGGTTCTCAGGAGGGTTTGCTTTCTTGTCTTTATCTGCCAATAAAGCGGCCTCTAAATCCTCAGCGTCTGCAGGCTTAGCAAGGTAGTCTATAGCTCCAGATTTGACCGCCGCAACAGCCGTTGGGATGTTTCCGTAGCCGGTTAAAACTATAATTCTACTGTCAGCTTTGACCTTGTGGATCTCTTTGACAACATCCAGACCGCTCCCATCGTTCAGTCTAAGGTCTATAATGGCAAAAGTTGGGGGCAAAGCTTTAACTTTTTGGTTCGCCTCAGCAACACTAGAGGCCGAAGTAACAAAAAAACCTTTATTTTCCATGGCTTTTGAAAGCCTGTTTCGAAATGGGTCGTCATCGTCCACTATGAGCAAAGATTTATTGACGAACTGATCCAGACTGACTTTTGGGGTTAAAATTTTATTCATCGAGACCTGAATATAGTCCTTCCCGAACCCGATCTCAAGCTAATGACACAGTTTAAAAAAAATTTTTCTTACCCAAAATAAATACTTTACAAAAATTAAATTTTGCCCTAATCCACGACTCAAGAAGTTAATTAATAACAATTTTTTTTAACAAAAGGACATAACAAGAATTGAAAAAATTTAGTTCTGTTTCTGACTTAGTCAGAGAGCTTCAACCAACAAATCCCGTATATTGTATTCGACCAGAAAGTATAAAACTGGCTTGCAATTTTTTTGTAAATAATTTTCCAGGGAGACCCCTATACGCTGTAAAAACAAATCCTCACAAAAGTGTTATCAAACACATTTATCAAAATGGAATTACAAATTTTGATGTAGCCTCTCTAGAAGAAATTAAATTAGTTAAGTCGATTGTAAAAGATGCAAAACTTTATTTCATGCACACAGTGAAAAATAGAAAGAGTATTGAAGAAGCATATTTTAATTACGGTGTGAGAGATTTTTCTTTTGATACAAAAGATGAATTAATTAAAATTTTTGAAGCAACTAAGGATGCAAAAGATTTAACTTTATATTTAAGAATATTTGTTTCTAACGAACATTCTGAAATTGATCTTTCTAAAAAATTTGGAGCTTCTCCTGCTGAAGCTATCGGATTAATAAAGTTAGTAAGACCGCTTGTTAAAAAACTTGGAGTAAGTTTCCACGTTGGTTCACAATGTATGCATCCTATATCTTACTCAAAAGGAATTAAAGAAATTGGAAATATAATTACAAAATCAGGAATTGCTC
>Ga0214921_10001843_pt1 | contig 35480 bp, 54 predicted proteins | sample LL1505_MetaG_FD_177992 | JGI IMG/M metagenome (GOLD analysis project Ga0214921, IMG submission 177992) | Freshwater microbial communities from Lake Lanier, Atlanta, Georgia, United States - LL-1505 | ecosystem: Environmental > Aquatic > Freshwater > Lake | place: USA: Georgia | collected... | reverse complement strand
ACGGGAGCGTTTGCCTGCAAGATTTAAAATGAAATGGCTTTTGCGCATGGCGTGGGCGCCGGCAGCTGGTCGGCAGCTGGTCGGCAGCTGGTCGGCAGCTGGTCGGCAGCTGGTCGGCAGCTGGTCGGCAGCTGGTCGCGGATCCGCAGCGCCAGGCGTAAAAAAACCCCTAGGGGTTAGCTAGGGGCGGCGGGTTAGTGGTTAGCTAAAGATCTAACCAATACGCCACGATACCGGCCAATATAAGGCCAATTAAAATATAGATCATTAGTGATATAACCCCATTAATAGTAATTCCTCGCCGCCGTACACTTTAGCAGCGCCACAGCAAGCGCAGCTATACCTACGCGCATCTGGCTCCACAGTTTCCGACTCAGCGCCGCACGCCAGGCAAAATCCCGCCATGTTATCAATAGCCGTCATTAATTGTTTTTCACTAGGTTTATATTGTGTTTTACCGTTTTTAGCTTGATATGTTTTCATGTGCTTATTTTCCCGTTGTAACGCGCCGCAAATAGCTGCGCACTTGTTTTATTAGTAAATCGAATTGAGTAATCCTCGCCTTGGATTGTGTAATGAACTATATACATTTGACCTCCTCAAACTCGAAAGGGCAAATTTCAATATAAAAACTTGTTTTGCCCTCATCAAACAAAGGTTTTAAAGTTTTCATATATTGATTAGCTTGTTTTTTAGTTTGAAACGCCTTGCAAGTTTCAATACTTGTAGAATTTTCAAGTTCTTCTTTAATCATTACGATGTATATATTTTTCATTTTAAAAACCCCCTATTTTGTAGATATAAATAAGAGCCAGGCCTAAGCCCATGGCGGCCATAAATAGGCCACCTAGTAAATAGTCTAAAAATGTTTTCATGGTTTAACCCTCTAATTGTAAAATTTGGCTTTCGATTAATTCTAAGTAGTCCTGGGCGCGCTTTTCAGTATCAAACCATTCGTTATTGACAACGGTATCCGTCTCATTGTCGTAAACGTACCAATGATTAATTTCATTGTCGTATTCGTCGCTTGGTAATTCTTCTTCTTTTACTTCAAATCTATTTTGATTATTCACGTTATCCCCTTAATAGTTTACGAATAAAATAGAATCCGCAGTTTCACCAACTACCGTTGTATGATCCTGCAAGTGATCCAGCACTAGCTGGCGTATAGCTGGATCGTCGCCTAGATCAACGGCGCTTAGATCAATGCGATAGCCCAAGGCAATACTTAGGGGCTTATCTTCGGTTATATCGCAGCATAGCGCGATGACGTCTAATTCCTGCGGCTCGCCCGTATCGCGCTCATAATCTTCGCAGTATTCGAATAACGCCTGCAAGCCCTCAAAAGAAAAATTATTAGGCCGCAGCTGCTTAAAAGCATTGTGAAAATCCGTAAAATTAACATTTTGGTACATGGTTAGATTCCTTTACTTTAGTTTAGTTTATTGGCCAAATGTTAGCCCTATAAGCGCCCTAAGCAGAGCGCTTATAAGATAACACTAAGCTGCTACGGCGGCGGCGTCGCCTACGCTTGTATCGGGTAATAACTTTAATAGCTCATTATCCATTGTTGCGCCAGCTTGGTTTGTTGCGTCGCTACGTATTGGCATGATCACGCCAGCAAAATTATCAACGCCAGCTAGAGTGACCAGGGCGCCGCTTGTGCCGTTCTGGTATAAATTGACGGTACACGTTTTAGATCCACCAAGCGCGTGTTGTACTTTTAAAAATTGGACCATGTACTCATAATTAAAATTAGCAGCCTCGCCGCTTGTTTTAAAATCACAAACCCTGCGATATTCTGGAAATCTACCGTCAATTTGGCCAAAGATTGTTTGTGTACCCGCTGCGCTTATTTTCCAAAATCCTTCTTTATCTTCGCTAGTGATAATTAATTCAGGATCGAATGACCTAGTGGCCTTTGGTAGATTTTCAATTACTTCCCTTGGAATAATCAAGGATCCTGCGCCCTGGTTATCTTCGCTCGAATGATTTAAAACACCTAGTTTATGACCGCACGTTGCGACCAGGCGAGTAGTGGTTTGATTAAATTCCACGAATACGCCACATAGATAAAATCTAATATCCTGCTTTGCTGCTAGGTTTAGCATGGCCTTAAGCTGCGATTGTTTGATTGAGAATTGCATTTTTTAGTTTCCTTTAGTTTAAGATTAATTGAGTTATTGCTAAAATCAACGGCGATACTACCAACAGCGTAATAATTAAAATATCTAATTGTTTCATTTTATTTATCCTTTTAAGATGCCAGGCGATGCTAGTAAGGCGTGATCCTCTAATTCTTTAAGAAATTCACGCTCTAATTGGAAATTATTGTCAAATGCTGCGCCAGAGTAAGTATGCAAGGCGGGATCGTCATAAGCATTCATTATTGAATTACGATCTAAGGCCGCAGCTGGTAAAGCGTAATCTATCCCACGGTCAATATCTACCATGATAACTACGCCATTGTGTATTGCAGCTGCGATCCGCTGCCCTTTATCAGAGTATTGGCGGCCCGTATTGAAACTGATTATTTTATCTATTTGCATTTTGTTTTCCTTTAGTTTATTAATGCCAGGCGCAAGGCCTGGCGTATTGTTTAGTTAATTATTTGAAATCCGCATTTGAAATCAGGATGCGCTAGTAAATTGTGCATTTTTGCAATCTGCACTAATTCAAATTTGCTCTTACTTGTCATGGCCGATCTAATCAAAGATGATAGGCTGCGGGCTGCAGTATCTTGCATACCATTGGCCAAATATACGTTGATCATGTCGACTTGTTTAGCTTGCGATTTGTTCATTTTGTGTTTTCCTTTACTTGTTTGTTTGTTGTGTACTGCCCGTTTAGTTTATCGCATAATTTTAACTATTGCAACGGATTTCGTTACAAATACAACAAAATAGTTAAAAATTGTCAAAATATTGTCTCAAATTGTCAAATGACAATTGATAAATGACAATTGACGCGGCCAATTGGCATAACGCGCGGGAAGATTTATAGGTCAAATTGTCATTTTATTAGATATATTTAAGTAGATTAAATTTAATAAATATAGGCTGCTATGGCGTCAATTTAAAATGGCCGACAATATGACGTATTTGACCTATAATTCCGGCCGCCCTATGCCGGCGCCAAAAATCCCTAAACTAGTTTATATGTCATATTGTCTTTTGACAATTTGACTTATAAGTAAGAACCTAAGCGCTAATTATTTTGGCGTGACAATTTGACAATGTGACAATGGCCGCCGGCGCCTTACAATTACCCGCCAATAAAACGCCCTGGTAAAAACGCCCACGTCATGCCGCCGCAGCCGCCGGCTTTCCTGCTGCAAGCTGCGGCCGGTCGGTCGGTTGCTGCTGGCCGGTCGGTTGCTAGCCGGCGGCCTGCTGGCCGGTCGGCCGGCGGCCATTTTTGAGGGGGGGGTAGGGCCGGCGACCGACCGGTCACGCTGCCGGAGGGTTTGCGCAAACTTTTTATTTTTTTATAAAAAATCTATGATAAGATTCCACCATGTTTGATAACTTTCATTCCTATGTGTATGAGCCACGCAAGCTAGAGGCTACCGAGGCTAGATTGCAACGCATCTACGATGCGGCCAAGTTAGGACTCAAAGGCGACACACTCGCACTTGCTGCTGGGATGCGCCCTACCGAATACCGACAGCTCACGCAACTAGATCCCATTGCTGAATACGCTGAACAAAAAGGCAAAGCCGATGGCGAGATGGAGTTATCAGCGATACTGCACAAAGCCGCAGCCGATGGCGACGCTAAAGCTGCGCTAGAAATCCTCAAGCACCAGCATGGCTGGGTAGCTAAACAACAACTGTCGATAGATGTTGAGCAGCGCATCTCAATCACAGCCGCACTCGAACAAGCGCAACACCGCGTCATCGAAGGCGTGTTCAAACAAGTGGAAAGCCAACCAACCGACGCAGAAGCGTTCCACGTGAACCCCGCAGTTAACACCGAACGCAAACAAAAAGTCGCATAAATGCAATCTACCATCTACTCAGCGCAAGACGAACAAGAGTTAATGTCACGCCTGTGGAGTCCTGCGATTAAGGACAACCCGCTAGCGTTTGTGATGTATTGCTATCCGTGGGCGCAACAGGGTACGCCGCTTGAAAATTTCACAGGGCCACGCAAGTGGCAACGTGAGATCTTACTGGACATAGCTGAACATATTAAGCAGAACCAAGGCAAGCTGGACTTTGATGTGCTAAGAGAAGCGGTAGCGTCTGGGCGTGGAATTGGTAAGTCAGCGCTAGTCTCATGGCTAGAACATTGGATGTTATCTACCAGAATAGGCGCAACCGTCATCGTGTCGGCTAACTCGGAAAGCCAGCTCCGCAGCGTCACCTGGGCGGAAATAACTAAGTGGTTATCCATGTCCATCAACAGCCATTGGTTTGAGGTATCGGCAACACGGGTAATGCCAGCCAAATGGTTGACTGAGCTAGTCGAGCGTGATTTGAAAAAAGGCACGCGGTACTGGGGTGTTGAAGGACGATTGTGGTCGGCGGAGAATCCTGATGCTTACGCTGGGGTTCACAACTACGACGGGGTAATGGTTATATTCGATGAGGCATCGGGTATTGATGATTCTATTTGGGCGGTGACATCTGGGTTTTTTACAGAGAATACGCCCAACAGGTTTTGGATGGCGTTTAGCAACCCACGACGGAATTCGGGTTATTTCTATGAGGCGTTCCACTCTAAGCGAGAGTTTTGGAAAAACCGCAACATTGACTCACGCCAAGTCGAAGGTACAGACAAGAACGTCTATGAGCAGATCATCGCTGAGTACGGCTCGGACTCGGTGCAAGCCCACGTCGAAGTGTACGGTATGTTCCCGAACGCGTCCGATGATCAGTTCATTAGCGTCAACACAGTCGAAGAAGCCATGCAACGGGAGAAGTACAAAGACAATACTGCGCCCATCATCATTGGGGTTGACCCTGCACGGTTTGGGTCGGACTCAACCGTCATCGCTGTCAGACAAGGACGGGATGTCATAGCTATCAAGCGGCACAAGGGTGACGATACAATGGAAACAGTTGGGCGGGTGATCGAGGCTATCGAGGAATATCAGCCAACGCTAGTCAACATCGACGAAGGTGGACTTGGAGCTGGTGTAGTGGATCGACTAAAAGAGCAACGGTACAAGATCAAAGGTGTTAACTTCGGGAACAAAGCAAAGAACAGCATGATGTATGGTAACAAACGGGCGGAGATGTGGGGCGATATGCGAGAATGGCTCAAGTCAGCCAGCGTGCCTACGGATCGGTACTTGAAAAGTGATCTGATCTCGCCCATGATGAAGCCTGATAGCAAGGGAAGCATATTTTTGGAATCGAAGAAAGACATGAGATCAAGAGGACTAGCGTCACCCGACGCTGCCGACGCTATTGCATTGACTTTCGCATTTCCTGTTGCACATCGGGAATATAAGGGTATAATCCGAAAGAATACGTACCAGAATCAAGGTGCGGTCTCTAATTCTTGGATGGGAAGTTAGATGGCGACTAAACACAGCAAACCGATACCACGCACGACCACGGGTAAGGGTAAGAACTATAACCCAACTGATAAGGGCGCGGGAATGACCGCCAAAGGGCGAGCCGAGTACAATGCAAAAAACAACAGTAATTTGAAAGCACCTGCACCGAATCCGAAAACAAAAGCCGATGCTGGTAGAAAAGCATCGTTTTGTGCGAGAATGTCAGGAGTTGTTAAAAACGCTAAAGGCGACGCACCACGCGCTAAAGCCGCACTTAAAAATTGGAACTGCTAAAGGAGAATTAAATGGCAACTAAACCTGGACTATATGCAAATATTTTGGCTAAACGTGCAAGAATAGAAGCAGGATCTAAAGAAAAAATGCGCAAAGTAGGTAGTAAAGGTGCGCCGACTGCTAAAGATTTTAAAGATTCAGCTAAAACTGCAAAGAAGAAATAATCATGCCGTTAAAAAAATCAGCTAGTCCTAAAGCATTTCGAGAAAATGTCCGCGCTGAAGTAAAAGCAGGCAAACCTGTCAAACAAGCGCTGGCAATTGCCTACGCTACGAAGCGCAGCGCAGCTAAACCAGCAGGCAAAATGAAAAAATAATGGCATACGACCAGTCAAACATGAACCTTGTCGGTAAAGTAGCCGACGTCGGTAGCAACCCAACGACCAATGAAGATCCAAAGGATAAGCTATCTACGATGCGCTCACGCTTTACAACAGCGTTGTCAGCGTATAGCGAATCTCGTGAAGATGAACTAGATGACCTTCGATTTATGGCTGGTTCTCCAGATAATCAATGGCAATGGCCTGCTGACGTATTGGCAACTAGAGGATCTGTTCAAGGACAGACCATCAACGCTAGACCTTGCCTCACTATTAACAAACTGCCTCAACACGTCAGGCAAGTTACTAACGAACAACGTCAAAATCGACCCTCTGGGAAGGTAATCCCTGCGGATGATAAAGGCGACGTTGAAGTTGCTGAAATCTTTGATGGCATGGTGCGTCATATTGAATACATTTCAGATGCGGATGTAGCCTATGATACGGCTTGCGATAATCAAGTCACCTACGGTGAAGGCTATATCCGTATTTTGACTGAGTATTGTAATGATGAAACTTTCGATCAAGACATCCGTATTGGCAGAATCCGTAACGCTTTTAGCGTTTACATGGATCCGTTAATTCAAGACCCATGCGGATCAGATGCTGAATATTGTTTTATTACTGAAGATATACAAAAAGACGAATACGAAAGAGAGTTTCCAGACGCTGCGCCCATCTCATCCATGCTAGCGCAAGGCGTAGGCGACTCCTCACTTAGCCAATGGATAAATGAAAATACAATCCGCATTGCTGAATATTTCTATTACAAACATACACCTACTAAACTGAATCTGTACCCAGGCAATATGAGTCATTTTGACGGCTCACCTGAAGATAAACAGATGAAGATGATGGGCTTAAAGCCAATCAAGAGTCGGATGGTGGATGTTAAAAAAGTCATGTGGATGAAAACCAATGGCTACGAAGTGTTAGAAGAAAGAGAATGGGCAGGCAAGTTTATTCCTGTCATTCGGGTAGTTGGTAACGAATTTGAAGTAGATGGTCGCTTGTATGTGTCAGGCTTAGTGCGAAATGCTAAAGATGCCCAAAGAATGTATAACTATTGGGTTAGCCAAGAAGCTGAAATGTTGGCATTGGCACCGAAAGCACCGTTTATTGGTTATGGCGGTCAGTTTGAAGGGTATGAACAGAACTGGAAAACGGCTAATACAACCAACTGGCCTTATTTAGAAGTTAATCCAGATGTAACGGACGGCGCAGGTAGCGTACTGCCTTTACCGCAACGCGCCCAACCGCCAATGGCATCGAGTGGGCTACTGCAAGCAAAAGCTGGCGCATCCGATGACATTAAATCTACCACAGGCCAATACGACTCGAGCTTAGGTGCCACAAGCAACGAACGCTCAGGTCGGGCTATCCTGGCAAGAGAGAAACAAGGCGACACAGGTACTTATCACTATGTTGATAATTTATCCCGTGCTATTCGCCATGTAATTCGACAACTAGTCGATATGATTCCTAAAATTTATGATACCGAGCGCATTGCAAGGATTGTAGGCTTAGATGGTGAAGTCGATATGGTAAAGATTAATCCAATGCAACCTGAAGCCGTCAAAAAAATCATTGATGAACAGGGCATGGTAATCGAAAAAGTCTATAACCCTAGCGTTGGTACATACGATGTAGTGGTTACTACTGGCCCAAGCTACATGACTAAGCGCCAAGAGGCATTAGATGCGATGAGCCAACTGTTGCAAGGCAACCCGCAACTTTGGTCGGTAGCTGGCGATCTGTTCGTTAAGAATATGGATTGGCCTGGCGCACAAGAAATGGCAAAACGCTTTGCTAAGACAATTGATCCAAAATTAATGCAAGACGACGATAAACCCCCTGAGCTACAGGCTGCTGAACAACAGATTCAAGCAATGGGCCAAGAACTCGACCAATTACAAGGGATGTTACAAAATGTTAATAAATCAATGGAAGCTCAAGATCTCCAGCGTAAAGAATTTGAAGCCACTATTAAAGCGTTTGATGCAGAAACTAAGAGACTTACTGCCGTTCAAGCGTCTATGACACCTGAACAGATCCAAGATATTGTTATGGGTACGGTGCATGGCATGATTACTAGCGGTGATTTAATTAATGAGATGCCTGGGCGAGAAATGCCCGAAATGAATGAGCCGATGCCTGAACAAATGCAAGGACAAGTACCGCCAGAAATGATGCAAGGGCAAATGGCACCCCCACAACAACCAATGGCAGTACCACCTGAAGGGATGCAACAATGAAAGGCGCAGATTTTGTCGGATTATTCTTCTTAGCCCGCGATGTGACGCATAGTGTACATTTAAACACTAGAAGTTACTCAAAACACAAGGCATTACAAAAATTTTACGAAAATATCATTGATTTAGCCGATAGTTTTGCAGAAGCATACCAAGGGCGATATGGTTTATTAGGGCCAATTAGCCTTATGTCCGCCAAAAAAACATCAAATGTGGTTGAATTTTTAGAAAATCAACTTGCCGAAATCGAATCTGTGCGTTACGATGTATGCGATAAAGACGATACACCGTTGCAGAACTTAATTGATGGTATTATTGAGTTATATTTATCAACGCTGTATAAGCTACGCTTTTTAGCATAAGGAAAAACATAATGGAGTTACTTAGACCCTTAGCCGATGACAATTACCCTGGTCGTACTGTGGCATATACAGGTACAGCAGGTTCTACAGCTACATGGGGCGCAGGCCCACAAGGTGTGGTTGTATGGTCAACTACACCAGCGTACATTTTAGTCGGTGAAGGCGTTACCGCTACTACAGCTAGCACACCAATACCAGCGTACACACCAATTCCTTTTACAGTACCGCCAGGTACAGGCGCCCCGTGGCGAGTAAGTGCAATCCGTGTTACGGATAGTGGCGATGTGTATTGCAAACCAATTAATATTCGATGAGTTGGGGTGTTGCCCTTCGTAATGGAGTAGCTATCGGTTTAGGTAGTGTTATTACATTGTTTTCAGGCACCCGTGATAGTGGATCATCCGAAGGAAATCTTTTAACCGAAGCCAGCGATAATCTTGTACAAGAGAATAACGGGCTTATTTTGTTGGAATAGAAAAAAATGGCAGACCTTAAAATTTCAGCATTACCCGCCTCATCAACCCCACTTGCGGGTACCGAAATCCTACCTATTGTTCAAAGCGCAACAACTAAACAGGTATCAGTTGCTAATTTGACTGCAGGTCGAGCCGTAAGCGCTTTGTCGCTTACGTCTACTAACGATGCTACTATTAATGGCGTTACCGTTGGTCGTGGGGGTGGTAGCGTTAGCCTAAACACAGCGGTGGGCGCTAACGCTTTAGCGGCAACAAGTACGGGCGACAGTAATGCGGCTTTCGGCGCAAGCGCATTAGCTTCAAACCTTGGCGGTATTGGAAATACGGCGACGGGTTTTACTTCCTTGCGAGATAACACTTCAGGCAATTACAATGTGGCTAGTGGCTATTTGGCTTTAGGGACTAATCTTTCAGGCAGTAGTAATGTTGGTATAGGGTTTTCAGTTTTATCAACTGCCACGGCTACTAGTAGCAATACGGCTATTGGCTATGAAGCATTAAAAGTAACTTCAGGCAGTACCAACACGGCTATTGGCTACCAATCAGGTATAGCAATGACTACTGGTACTAAGAACGTCATTTTAGGATCGTATTCAGGCAATACAGGCACATTAGATATTCGCACAACTAACAATAACATTGTATTAAGTGATGGCGATGGTAACGTAAGAGCTTGGTGGGATAATGCAAATGCACGATTCTATGGCACTTTATTAGCTACAGGCATTACTAATTCTGCATTAACAAGTGGTCGAGTAACATTTGCAGGTGCTAGTGGCGTGTTAAGTGATAGTGCTAATTTTATTTGGGATAATACTAATGCTCGATTAGGTATTGGAACTAGTCCTAGTTTTAAATTACACATTTCTACAACTGGTAATGCTAGTTCGCAAGCATACAATGTAAACACAGATACAGGAGCAGGTGTATATGTAGGTTATATTGCATCAACTGATAAAAATGAAACAGCATTAAGGTCTTATGGTTCAGGATTTACAACCTTTACCCATGCTGGAATATCACTTGCAAACTTTACTGAACTTTGGGCAGGAGTTGCCTCTAGTACTGGTCCTGCTGGAATGTTGCTTGGAGTAGAATCAGCCAGCCCAATAGTTTTTGCTACAAATAATACAGAACGGATGCGTATAGACTCTAGTGGCAACCTAGGTCTTGGAGTTACTCCTAGTGCTTGGAATAGTTCTGATAAAGCATTTCAATATGGTAGTAATAGTTGTATTTGGAATCAAGGTTCAGCATATAATATTGTAGGTCAAAATTGGTATCATTCTGCAACTGGTGATTTTAGAATAACAACAGGTTATGCGACTAGATATTTTCAAGGAGTAGGAAGTCATTATTGGGATATAGCAGGAACAGCAAACGCAGGAACGGCTATATCTGCAACTACTGCAATGACACTAGACTCTAGTGGGAATTTATTAGTGGGTGTTACAGTAACAGACCCTATTACTAGTAAAGTATCAGGTGTAACTGTAACTCCTAGTACAACTTGTTTTAGAGTTTATTCTGATGTTTCAAATGCTTGTGCTATGGGTGTAACTAGTACAGGTTCTGCTCTCATTAATTTTTATTACAACGGTGCTAATTTTGTTGGTAGTATAACTACAAATGGTACATTAACTTCTTACAATGTATCTTCAGACTATCGACTAAAAGAAAACATTGCACCAATGACAGGTGCTTTAGCTAAAGTTGCACAATTAAACCCTGTAACTTACAAGTGGAAATCAAATGGCTCAGATGGTCAAGGATTTATTGCCCATGAACTACAAGCCGTTGTACCTGATTGCGTAACAGGTGAAAAAGATGCTATTGATGAAGACGGCAATCCTAAATATCAAGCAATGGATACATCACATTTAGTAGCAACACTCACAGCAGCAATTCAAGAACAACAAGCATTAATAGAATCATTAACAACACGATTAACCGCATTGGAGAATAAATAATGGCAAACACTTATACCTGGACAGTTACCGCAATGAATTGTTACGCGCAAAAAGATGACAATACCAATGTAGTTTTTACCGTCCATTGGACTTGTGCAGGAACAGACGGTACTTATAATACTTCTGTTTATAACACGTGCAATATTCCTCTAGCGCAAGGCACATTTACGCCTTACGAAGATTTAACACAAGAGCAAGTCTTAGGATGGTGTTGGGCTAACGGCGTAAATAAAGAAGTAACCGAAGAAGCAATAGGAACTCAATTAGCTAACTTAGCAAATCCTACTGAAGTAACACTTCCTCTTTCGTGGGCTGTCTAACATAATGCCAACCGTTAATCTATCTTCGTTTGCTGGCGCTGGCAGTCAATTTTTTGACAATAGCGGTGTTCCGTTAGCGGGTGGATTAATTTACACTTACTTAGCTGGCACTACGACGCCGTTAGTAACGTACACATCGAGTACAGGCTTGACCGCCCATCCAAATCCAATTGTATTGGATTCAGCAGGGCGAATTAATGAAGTTTGGATACCTGAAGGTACTAACAGTAAGTTTGTATTGCAAACGTCTACCAATGTGCTTATCGGCACTTACGATAGTTTATTCCCTATTGCGTCTTTGCCCGTCAGTATTTACAACGGCGGTACAGGTGCTACAACAGCCGCAGGCGCAAGAGCTAACTTAGGTTTAGGCACTTTCCTTGTGCCAACAGGTAGCGTTATTATGTGGCCATCAAATACAAGCCCTACTAATTGGAAAATTTGTAATGGCGATGCTATATCACGCGTAACATTTGTCGATTTATTTTCGTTAATTGGCACTACTTTCGGTGTTGGTGACGGATCTACAACTTTTAATATACCTGATTACAGAAATAGGATGCCTTTCGGTGCAGATACTTATGCTATTGGCGCAACAGGCGGGTCTGCTAATGCGGTTGTTGTAAGCCACAATCACGGTGGCGTTACAGGCGGTCAAAGCGTAACGCACACCCACGGCGTAAGCATTACTACAGGTGGTCAAAGCGTACAGCATAGCCATAACATGACAAAGTATACGGGTGTTAATGCGGCGGCTGGTACAGCTTATGTTGGCGATGATTCAGGTAGCGGCCCAGCGGGAACTATAGCTACAAGCGTTAACAGCGTAGACCACGTACATAGTGTGAGTGGAACTACGGCTACTAATAGTGTAGACCATACGCACAGCATTGCAACGGACGGTGTATCAGGCACAAATGCTAACTTACCGCCGTACCTAGCTCTTAATTTCATTATCAAGACGTAATAAAAAAGTGACACAGATTAAGTTTTTAGTATAGAATTACCGTAAACGTACTAGCCGTTAGCTAGGGATTCTTAGGAGTCATGGATGTCTGAAGAACAAGAAGTAGTCTTAGCGGACTCAACTGCCGCGCCAGAGCAGGTAGCAACAGCAGCTCCTGATACTGAAGTAACATCGCTGGAAGAAAAGCCACTTGAAGCATCTAAAACCTTTACACAAGAAGAATTAGACGCTGCGATTGGAAAACGACTTGCAAGAGAACAACGTAAGTGGGAAAGAGAACAGAACGCCAAGCGAGCAGAAATGCAAACAAGGGCGATTCCAGCCGAAATCCCGTCAGTCGATTCGTTTAACTCGCCCGAAGAATATGCTGAAGTATTAGCAGAACGTAAGGCAGAAGAACTACTCGCTAGGCGTGACCAAGCTAGAGCGCAGTCTGAACTTTTAGAGTCTTACCACGACAGAGAAGAAGAAGCTCGGACGAAGTATGATGACTTTGAACAAGTCGCATATAACCCCAAGCTACCAATTACTGACGTGATGGCTCAGACGATTCAATCTTCTGATGTTGGCCCCGATATGGCTTATTACCTAGGGTCTAATCCAAAAGAAGCTGAACGTATATCTCGCTTATCACCTTTCATGCAGGCCAAAGAAATAGGGAGGATTGAAGCGAAGTTAAGCGACAACCCGCCTGTAAAAAAGACTTCAAACGCTCCTGCACCGATTGCACCTGTCACAGCTAGAGGTTCTGGCTCGCCAGCATACGATACAACTGATCCTCGTTCGATTAAGAACATGAGTACGTCAGAATGGATTGAAGCTGAACGAAACCGACAGATCAAGAAGTACGAAGCATTGAGAAACCGCTAACTATTTTTAAAAGGAATTTATTATGTCAAATTCGATCTTAACGATTGATATGATTACAAGAAAAGCCCTCGAAATCCTCGAGAACAACCTTGTAATCACACGTAACGTAAACCGCCAATACGACGATTCTTTCGCCGTTGAAGGTGCCAAAATTGGATCAACACTCCGTATTCGTCTACCAGACCGTGCTTTGGTAACTGACGGTGCCGCCTTGCAAGTTCAAGACGACAACGAACAGTTCACAACTTTGACTGTTGCTAGTCAAAAGCACATCGGTGTCAACTTCACATCTGCTGAATTAACTATGCAGTTAGATGACTTTGCAGAGCGTGTTCTAAAACCTCGTATTAGCCAGTTAGCCTCAAGTATTGATGCTGACGTAGCTACTTCTTTCAAGAGCATTTATCAGTCTGTTGGTACACCAGGCACAGTTCCATCAACTTCTTTGGTCTTGTTACAAGCCCAACAGAAATTGAACGAAGCTGCTGCTGTAATGTCCCCACGGTACGCTACTGTAAACCCTGCCGCTAACGCTGGCTTGGTTGAAGGTATGAAAGGCTTATTCAACCCAACTGACACTATCAGCCGCCAGTTCAAGAACGGTATGATGGGCGAAGGTGTATTAGGGTTCGAAGAAATCAACATGAGCCAATCTATCAGTCAGCATACAACTGGTGTAACTCCAACTTTACCAATCGTAGCTACGGCACCAACTACTGAAGGTACTACTTCATTAGCAATTAGCTTTAGCTCAGGTTCACCAACTTTCAAAATTGGTGATGTGTTTACTATTGCTAACGTGTTTGCTGTTAACCCACAGACTCGTCAGTCAACAGGTTCACTACAACAATTTGTTGTAACTGCTGATCTGAACATTTCTTCAACCACAACTGGTACCCTAACAGTATCGCCAGCGATGTATACCTCTGCTAACGCATTGGCTACCATCAATGCCTTCCCTGCTGCTAGTGCTATCTTAACTTTCTTAGGTGGATCCGCAACTCAGTACCCACAAAACTTGATCTATCATAAAGATGCAATCACTTTTGCGACTGCTGACTTGTTATTACCACAAGGTGTAGACATGGCTTCACGTCAAGTTCATAACGGTATTTCGATGCGTATAGTACGTCAGTACGACATCAACAATGACCGTTTACCTTGCCGTATTGACGTTCTATATGGCTTCAGCGTGATCCGACCACAAATGGCAGTTCGTTTGTGGGGTTAAACCTAAATGCTCCCGTGTAGACGGGGGCTTTTTTAATATTTAAGGAGAATTATTATGGCATTACCTAATGGTGCAGGTGGTTATCAGTTTGGCGACGGTAATTTAACCGAAATTAACATGGTTACTCAACCAACCCCAACGGCTAAAACAGCAGCAGCAACTTTAACGGCTGCCGAATTAGCAACAGGTATTATTACTTATACTGGCGCAGCAGTCGCTTTAACTGTACCTCTTGGTACAGAATTAGATACCGCATTTCCAAGTATGAAAGTAAATAGCTGTTTTGAGTTTGTTATTATCAATACAGGCGCAACTAACGCTGCTACTGTAACTGCTAATACAGGTTGTACTTTGGTTGGTGTTGCAGCAGTTAATGCGGTTACGTCTTGTATTTGGCGTGTTCGTAAAACGGCTGATGCGACTTATGTATTCTATCGCGTAGCTGGTTAATATTAACCCCCCGCTTCGGCGGGGATTTTATAGGGGAATAGATTATGGGTAATACCAAATCAATAGGCGTAGCTTTTGAAGATCAAGATCTAAAAAGTTCAAGTAATATTTACGTTTTGGCTGGTACAGGTCAAATTGGTTACAATACTGGCTCAAGTAGTACAGCACCGTCAACCGTTACACAAGCCACAAGTAAATCAACAGGCGTGACAATTAACGCATCTGTTGGTCAAATTGTGACTAATAACGCTGCATTAGCGGCTGCTGCCGAAGTAGCTTTTGTTGTTACTAATAGTGCTATAAGTGCTTATGATGTACCAGTTGTTGCAATAGCAAGCGGCGCTGCTACCGCAGGAACGTATTTACTTTCTATTGCTACGGTTGCTGCGGGTTCATTTACTATTGTAATTACAAACGCAAGTACAGGTAGTTTAAGTGAAGCATTAACTATAAATTTTGCAACTATTCACGTTGCACAGGCTTAATTTATTTTTAATTAAAATCAGGGGGCAATACGCCCCCTACCGAATACGAACATGACTATATATTTAAAACATCCTGACCACGGTAGTAAAGTTGCTACGATGGAACAAGAAGCAGAATATGATGAACAAAATGGCTGGGTGCGTTATACTGACGATACGCCATCCGAAGAAATGATTGCGGCTCCTGTCAATACATTGGAAGTAAAAAGACGTCGTAAAACTATCGAGTAAAGGGTGAGTTATGGCAATTTATACCGCCAACGATCAAATTAATGGGGCGCTACGTCTATTAGGAGTATTGGCTGAAGGTGAAACGCCGTCTGCCGCCACATCGCAAGATGCTTTAGCTGCTTTAAATCAAATGATTGATTCATGGAATACTGAGCGTCTATCAGTATTTTCTACGCAAGACCAAGTATTTAATTGGCCACCTAATGTACTCAGTAGAACGCTAGGGCCTACAGGTGACTTTGTAGGTAATCGACCTGTTCTATTAGACGATGCTACGTATTTTATTGACCCTGCCAACGGTATATCGTTTGGTATTAAGATGATTAATCAGCAACAATACGACGGTATTGCCGTTAAAACAGTCACTAGCACATATCCGCAAGTCATATTTACCAATATGACGTACCCTAACATTGAGATGTTTATATACCCTAAACCAACTAAAGTGTTGCAATGGCATTTTATTTCGGTTGAGGAGCTAACACAACCAGCTACGCTTGCGACTAACATACTGTTTCCGCCAGGCTATTTAAGAGCTTTTAGGTATAACTTAGCGTGTGAGTTTGCTGCCGAGTTTGGTGTAGAGCCAAGCCCACAAGTATCACGGATTGCGATGGCGTCTAAACGCAACATAAAACGTATTAACAACCCTGACGATATTATGTCTTTGCCATACAGTATTGTTGGTACACGCCAGCGCTACAACATATTTGCTGGCAATTATTAAGGATAAAGTATGCCAAATATAACTATCACAGGCTTGCCAGTTGCAGCCGCCGCCGCGTCTACGGATGTGTTTCCTATCGTTCAAAATGATAATGTTACTAGACAGATAACCAATGCGTTAATATTTACATCGCCTACTATAACTAGCCCTACGCTAATAACCCCCGCATTAGGAACACCTGCAAGTGGTAATTTAAGTAACTGTACTGGTGGCCCAGTATTTACTACACCAAACATAGGTATTTCTACAGGCACAAGTTTATCAACCACAGGCAATCAAGTTATCTCAGGCGCAGGTAAGCAAGGCTATACTACGGGTTCAGGTGGCACCGTAACGCAACTTACTAGCAAATCAACAGGCGTAACATTAAATAAGCCAACAGGGCAAATTACGCTAAATACGGCTGCTTTAGCAGGCGATACAACCGTATCGTTTGTGCTAACTAATTCAGTAATTGAAACCAACGATATTTTAATAATGAATCATATTAGTGGTGGCGTAGCAGGGTCTTACTTGCTTAATGCTCAAGCGGCAGCTGGATCTGCAACTATTAACGTGCGTAATGTTACTACAGGTTCACTATCAGATCTTATTGTGATTGCTTTTGCGGTAATTAAATCCGTTATTGCATAGCCTATGAAAACCCCTATTTTAGGTCAAGCGTATGTAGCTAGGACAATTAACGCAGCGGACAACCGCATGGTTAATCTATTCCCTGAAGCGACACCTGAAGGCAGTAAAGACACAGGTTTTCTTAATAGAGCGCCAGGACTTAAAACATTAGTTAGCGTTGGTACAGGGCCTATTCGAGCTGTATGGGCAAATCAAACACGCGGGGAAGATGCTTTTGTAGTATCAGGTAATGAGTTTTATCGGTTAAGTACTAGCTACGTAGCTAGCTTAATAGGAACTGTATCAGGTACAGGCCCTGTGTCTATTGCCGACAATGGCACGCAATTGTTTTTAGCGTGTAACCCTAACGGGTTTATTTACAACAAGACCACGCAAGTTTTCCAACAGATTACAGATTTTGATTTTGCAGGCGCTGTAACAGTTGGTTACATAGACGGATATTTTGTATTTAATCAACCAGACTCTCAAATTGTTTGGGTTTGTGATTTATTAGACGGACTATCTATTAGCCCGTTAAATTTTGCTAGCGCTGAAAGTGCGCCTGACATTCTATTATCTTTAGCGGTTAACAATCGTGAAGTATGGTTGTTCGGTACAAACTCTACCGAAGTTTGGTATGACGCAGCGCTTCCTGGCTTTCCTTTAGCACCTATCCAAGGCGCGTTCAATGAAGTCGGTTGCTTGGCTGCGTATTCTGTAGCTAAACTTGACAACAGCTTATTTTGGTTAGGCGCAGATGCTAGGGGCTTTGGTGTTGTATACCGTAACCAAGGTTACAACGCCTTACGCGTATCTACGCACGCTATTGAATTTGCCATACAAAACTATGATGTTTTAACGGATGCAATTGCGTACACATACCAGCAAGAAGGCCATTCTTTCTACGTATTGACATTCCCAACTGTAGGCAAAACATGGGTTTATGATGTAGCTACAGGCTTATGGCATGAACGTGCAGGCTTTAAAAATGGTGACTTTACCCGCCACCGTTCTAACTGTCAGATGAATTTTAACCAAGACATTATTGTTGGTGACTTTGAAAACGGCAATATCTACGCTTTAGACTTAGATGTGTATAGTGACGGTACGGGTATTCAGAAATGGTTACGGTCTTGGCGTGCGCTACCACAAGGCGCTAATAACTATAAACGTACAGCTCAACATACTTTACAGCTCGATGCTGAGACAGGCGTTGGACTTAACTTATACCCCGAATACGAAGTAGCCGAAGAACTAACTACGCAGAACGGGTCTAATCTTGTTACGACTATTAGTAGTAACCCGTTGATTACTACAATTCATACAGCAGCTCCAGGCTATTATCCCCAAGCCATGTTGCGCTGGTCGGATGATGGTGGTCATACTTGGTCTAATGAGCATTGGTCGTCAATGGGCCAGCTAGGTAACTATGGAAAGCGTATATTTTGGCGTCGTCTTGGCATGACTGTTAAGTTGCGTGACCGTGTTTATGAAGTGTCAGGCACCGATCCAGTAAAAATATCTATTATGGCTGCTGAGTTACAACTATCACCAACAAGGGCGTAATGGAAAATATAACACTAATCCCGTCTGCTAAAGTACCTGTGCTATTACCTGATACAGATTTAATGTCAACTCAATGGTACAGATTCTTTTTTAACATTTATACGCTAACCAATAATGGCGTGTCGGGCAGTTTCACAACAAATGATGGTAAGACAGTCACCGTCACTAACGGCATCATTACGAAGATTGTATGAACGATACATATAACCTAGACGTTTTACCTAAAATGGACACGTTACATCATTTTAGCGCAGGAATGTACGCTAAAGAAACACATATACCCGCAAACCATTGGTTAGTACAACACGCTCATTCGTATGACCATTTATCTATTTTGGCTAGTGGTAGCGTAGAATTAACCGTTAATGATAAAACATCTACTATTCATGCACCTGCTTGCATAAATATTTGTGCAAATACGCATCATGGCGTAAAATCATTAACAGACGTTGTTTGGTATTGTATTCATGCAACAGATTGCACCGATGAGGACAAAATAGATGAAGTATTAATTGCGCCTGTAGACCACAAAAAAGTCGCAGAATTAGCAATAGAATTGAATAAAGGGGAATAGTATGCCATTTTTTACAGGGGCAGCAATTTTAGGCGGCGCTTTAATAGGTGGCATGGCGTCTGGTAGCGCCTCAAGATCGCAAGCACAATCAGCAGGCGAAGCTACGCAAGCGCAGCGAGATATTGCTGACCAACAAGTTGCATTGCAACGTGAGCAGTATCTAAAACAACTTGAGCTAAACGAACCGTTTAGGCAAGCTGGTCTTACTGGTCAAAATATGTTGTTAGCCCAACTGCAAGGTGGCCCATACGCGTCTGCTAAGTTTGGTGGCGTAGAAGGATATGATCCAGCATCAGCCATGCGAAACTTTGGTGCAGGTGATTTTCAAGCCGACCCAGGTTATGCGTTCCGTCTATCTGAAGGTTTAAAAGGCATGAACGCTACTGCCGCGGCTAGAGGTGGTTTATTATCTGGCAATGCTTTAAGAGCAGGACAAGAGTACGGGCAACAATTAGGATCACAAGAGTACCAAAACGCTTTCAACCGTTATCAAGCCAATCGTGCAGCGCAAGCGCAAGAGTATGGCAATGCGTTTAATCGTTTCCAAACTGAAAGAACTAACACGCTTGCACCGCTACAAAGTCTAGCAGGCGTTGGACAGTCAGCTACTCAACAAGCGCAACAAGCAGCGCAAAACTACGCTACAGGCGCGTCTGGCGCATTAGGCAATTTTGGTAATGCTCAAGCGGGTAACATTATTGGCGCAGGCAACGCAAGAGCATCAGGGTATGTTGGCGGGGCTAATGCGTTAACTGGCGGAATAGGTCAAGGGTTAAACTTTTATCAAAATCAAAATTTAGTAAATCAATTACGATACAATAATTTATCTAATCAATACGGCGCAGGTAATGTATACGGCGGCGGCGCTAACAACCCAGCTTATACGCCTCCTTCAGTAGCGCAATACGCAATGAATAACGAGTATTAAGGACTAATTATGGCAACTATTGATCCAAGTATTGCAATGGGCGTTAGACCCGTTCAGATTGAAAATCCATTAAATCAATTGGCGGCAATGACGCAGATTCAAAGTGGGCAACAAGGTCAACAATTAAATATGTTGAAAATGCAAGAAGCGCAACAAGATATGGCTGATCGTAATGCTTTACGAGAAATTCCAGGAGACATAAACGATCCTGATTACATTAAAAATGTAGCTAAAGTTAATCCTAAGTTAGCTGCTGCACTTCAAAAAGATATAGCTACGTATAAAAAAACAAGTTTAGAATCTGAAGGACTTGTGTCAAAAAACTTAACGGACAGATATAAACAAGAGAAAGACATTTTTCAATATATATCAACACCTGAACAATTTTTAGCCCGTTCACTTTATAATTTAAAAGACCCTTTGTTAGGGCCTCAATTAAAAAGTGCAGGCGTTACAGAAGACTCAATACGACAAAAACTTAACGCAGCAATAAAACAACCAGGCGGATTTGAACAATTATTAAATCAAAATATTTTAACGCTTGCTAAATTTACTGAATTAAATAAACCTGTTATTCAGAACGTAACTCGCGGTGGTATATCAGAACAAATTCAAACACCTGGCTTGGGTGGCGCGCCAGTTGTTACAAGAACGGCTCAAGTAACCGCAACGCCTGGCGAATTATTAACCAATGCACGTGAACAACAACGTATAAATCTTGGCGAACGTCGAGATATTGTTGCTAACACTACTACGGATGCTGCGGGTAATGTTACGCAATTTAATAAATTTGGTGAGGTTGTTGGTAAAGTTAGCGCGGCAGGTAAACCTAGCGCTACGTTTGAAAAAGCAGCTAATGTAAAAGTTGAGTTACAGAAAAACCTTGGCACAACAATTACAGAACTTAAAGACGCTATTAAACCTGGCGGCCTTCTTGAAAAATCAACCGCTAGTGGCGCAGGTAAAGTTTTAGACGCAGCGGGTAATTTTGTTGGCTATGCTACTGAAGGTTCTATTGCCGCAGCATCACTAGCGCCAATTGCTGATATGACACTTAAAATGGTACCGCGTTTTGAAGGCCCACAATCTGACAAAGATACGGCGTCTTACAAAGAGGCTGCCGGTCAGTTGGCTAATTCAGCGTTACCTGTTGCAACACGAAAAGCAGCCGCAAAAACTATTATACGGATAATGGAAAATCGTAAAAACCAATTTACTACCGAAGGTATGATAAACGAAGGTATTAGTAGCGGTGGCCCAGCATTACCGCCTGGCTTTACTGTTGATAAATAACAAAGGTTGATATGGCACTTCAAACTGCAACCAATCCACAAACAGGTGAGCGTGTCGCTTTAATCGGCGATCAATGGCAGCCTATTAAGGAATCCGCAACCAATAAAGAAGGCGTTAAAGCCTTTTTAATTGGTGATAAGTGGCTAACTGATCAACCGGCACCAGTTGAAGAAACGCGCGCTAACGTAGGCGCTGAAGTGCCGGCATGGGCTAAAGAGTATCCTAAGCTCTACTCAGCAGCCGTTAAAGCGCGTCAGATTGCAGGCCCTAGCGTAGAGATGTTAGGTGGCATGGTTGGGGGCGCTGTTGGCGCAGGTGCAGGTACTTTAGCAAGCCCTACACTTGTAATCAATCCTATTACTGGCGGTGTTGCTGGTTCAGCGTTAGGGTACGGTATTGCTAAAGAAGGTTTGCAAGCTGCCGATGTAGCGTTAGGACTTAGACCTCCACAAACAATTGCACAAAGATTACCTGCCGCCGCAACTAATGTTGCTGAAGGCGCTACATACGATATATTAGGTAGAACAGTTGTAGGCCCTGCAATTAACAAATTAGTTAATTTAGGTTCTTCTGCATTAGGTAAAGTAGCAGATATTAACCAGTTACCTAAACAATTAGCTGCAAGAATAGCACGCGAATCATTTGAAAATCCTGCTAATGTACAGGCAGGCCGTAATGCGTTGCAACAATCTACACAAGCTGGGCAAAATTTAACAGCTCAACAAGCATTAGCACAAGGCGGCATAGTTGCGCCAGGCACTCAAGCGGTGCTACAGAAAGTACAAGCTAAAGTTGCGCCATCAATTCAAGCGACCAAAATGCTTCAAGATGAAGCAGCGCGTATGTCAACCATCAAAGGCGTTACACCTGATATTGACGCTGCGGTTACTGCGAGACGTATGGCGTCTAAACCGTTGTATGAGGCAGCAGACACAGCTGTTGTTCCTATTGATACAGATTTATTAAGTATTATAAGTCGAATGCCAAACGGTACGCTAGCAAAAGCAGCCGAAATTGCTAAGATGGAAGGCCGTCCATTTATTATGGGTACTTCTAAACCTGCGGGGGTAATACCGACAGGCGTGTTAGATGCTGCTGGCCAACCAATTACAAAACAAACTGCTGCCGAAATTCCTGAAATAACGGGTGAATCAATGCACTATATTAAACGTGCATTAGGAGATATAGCGTATGGCCCAACAGCTACAACAGGAATTGGTCAAGATGCACAACGCGCAGCTCGTACATTGTTAGACGATTACGTTAAAGTTTTTGAGACTAAAGTACCTGAGTACGGTCAAGCCCGTCAAATCTTTTCGGATATGTCAGCACCTGTTAATCAAGCGCAAGTGCTTAAAGAAATGGTATCTGTGTTAGAAAAGCCAGGTGGGGGCGAGCGTATTGGGCCATTCTTAAATACTTTAGGACGTGGCGAAGAAGCTATGCTTAAACGTGCCGGTGGTCGTGGCGGCCCACGTTTTGAAGCACTTAATGAAGTATTAACGCCTGATCAATTAAAAGTAGTAAAAGAAGTTGCAAAAGAACTAGAAACACAAGCGTCTGTAGGTAAACAGATCTCGCAAGGTCAGCAACGCGCCACAGAATTGCTTAAAGATGAGTTACCTAACTACCGTCTACCCAATGTGTTTAACGTAATTGCAACAACCGCCAATAAGTTTTTAGATACTTTAGGCGTCAAAGTAGGTAAAAAGACACTTATTGAATTAGCTAAAGCCGGTGAAACAGCTAAATCATTTGATGAATTATTAGCCACCTTACCGGCGCAAGAACGTAGTAAAGTATTAAAAGCAATAAATGATCCTGCAACATGGAAAGCCGTTGTACCTGCTACAGGCAAAGTAATGATGGGTATTGAGGGCAGATTAAGCACACCAAACGCTACAGTAACGCTAGGCGAGCCAGAAATAGTTAATTCGTTAGCGCCCCAACAACAAAACCAAAACGCACTTGCAAGGTAATTATGGAAGCCGAGAACAATACACGAATTAGCGTGCATGAGGCAGTATGCGCCGAACGATATAAGCGCATCGAGGAATCATTTGATCGTGGGGCTAAACGTATGGCTCGCATCGAATATATGTTGTATGCGTTGATGGTCGTTACATTTTTTGGTAAGGATACTTTTATGCAATTAATGCAAGCCGTAATTGTAAAATAATGGAAACCGTTGACATCCTAGCAAAGATATGGCCTTTGCTTGTGGGGTTTGTTACGCTGGTGATTGTTCTTGCCAAAATGGATAATAAAGTGTCTGTCCTTGAAGAAAAAGTAAAAACGCTGTTTGAACTTTGGAATAAAAAATGAATATTCAAGACATTTTAAAAGCAGTACTGCCGATTGTTGTAGCTTGTTTAGCATGGTTATTAGGTCAAGTATCAGACTTTTCTACTAGACTAACAAAGATTGAAGGTCAAATGCCTGCTTTAATTACTAAAGAAAATGTACCTACAGACTCACCTTTAAGTGCCGAGGCAAGGCATAGACTTAAAGAAGAACTGTACAAAGAAATTAATCAATTGCAAGTTAAAGTGCAACTGCTTGAAGAACGTGAAAAATACGGGAGAAAATAATGTTAGGACTTGACGCAATACTAAATATTGGTGGTAAGTTAATTGATAAGCTAATCCCTGACCCAGAGGCTAAGGCTAAGGCACAGTTGGAGTTAGCAACCTTAGCCCAAAACGGTGAGTTGGCTCAGCTACAAGCAGATGTAAGCGAGCAACAAGAACTTACTAAGCGACAACAAGCCGACATGATGTCAGACTCTTGGCTATCTAAAAACATTCGCCCAATGACGCTGGTATTTATCCTAATGACATACACTACCTTTGCTATGATGAGTGCATGGGATATTGAGGTAAACAACAATTATGTTGAGTTATTAGGTCAATGGGGTATGCTTATTATGTCCTTCTATTTTGGTGGTAGAACCCTTGAAAAAATTATGGACATGAAGAAAAATGCTAAATAATTGGGATAAGTCGTTTAATATGGTCATAGCCCATGAGGGCGGTTTTACTAACGATGAGCGTGACCCTGGCAATAAGTTACCAGATGGTCGCAAAGGTTCTACCATGCTAGGATGTACTCAAGCTAATTGGGAGAAGTACATAGGACATGAAGTAACGCAAGATGATATGAAAGCGCTAAAGAAAGAAGATGTTAAACCGTTATACAAAAGAGATTATTGGGATGCCGTTCGAGGTGATGATTTACCTGCTGGCGTGGATTACGCCGTGTTTGATTTTGCTATTAATGCTGGGCCAGCCGCTGCTCGTAAAATGATACAGAAAGCCCTTGGTGTTACTGCTGATGGTGCTATTGGCCCTGCAACTATGAAAGCAATCCAAGAGGCTGATGGTAAGGACTTATTAAATAAGTTTAGTCATAGCAAAGAAGCGTTCTACAAGTCGTTGCCGACCTTCCAAACATACGGCAAAGGATGGCTCAAGCGTGTAGCTGACGTGCAAACATCTGCGTCAACCATGTTAGCGTGACTGTTGCCTAGCCATCTCACGCGCTTGCATACATAACTCAGCGTATTTCTTAGCGGTATCAGGATGCCATCCGCCCATCAATACGTCACAATTAACTTTTGCTCGATCTTCTCTACGCGTTAACTCGGTCATAGCAACCAAGTAAGTGCAGACAATAATCCCAAATAACGCTACTAAAATAACTACGCCGTCTGTTTTCATATCACGTCTCCTAGTGAGTATTTTTTTAACAAGTGGTACTTAAACTTCCGCAACGCCATACTTTCAATTTCGCTAACTCGACTACGGGAAAGCCCTAACTCATCTGCAACTTCTTGCTGGCTCATGTGGCCTTCGTTGTTCTGCGGCACAGGTACATATTCTTCGTAATCGTCGTCCATTAGTATGCACCCTTTTTCGGTGCATTAATAGCATGGCAGCAATATTTCTCGCCCATCTGCTTAATCATTTTCCTAGCATCTTCAATTTGTTTTTGTTGTAATAACTCGCATATATCAGGGGTAAATCGCCCTGCCCGAATCATTTGCGTAATCATATTCTTGTCGGTATTATTCATAGTTGCTCCTTGTATTGACTTGTCGATAGGCTTGAATAGCCATTCGCAAGTCTCGTTTTAATAATTCTATCTCATAAGTATCCTCTAAAATCCGAGAATACGCTTCTGTTGCAAATTCAACTAAATTGGCGTGTGACCAACAGGCAAAATCAGGTTCTGTCACGGTGCGGTTGCCTCTCGCATTATTTCTATACGTTCACGGCTAACCCGCAAAGTGTTGTACCTCATGTGTAATCTCTCCATGATAGATGCTCGCTTAAGGCCACGTCGCTCCTCAATCAGCATAATTAATACTTCAGACTCATTGAGCTGATTGAGTACGGCTTGTAGCTTGCGCCAGCTTAATGGTTTCATCTTCTACCTTTCTTTGTAGTTCAATAGTTTCGTTAGTAACTTTTTTTAATGCTTTGGCAGCAGCGTTATACTGCCGCGCCCTGATTGTTTCCTCAGCTAGCGCTGCCTTCAACTTGGCTTTGTATTGTAATAACCTTTTCACTTCTCCCTCGCTTTCTGTAGTAATGCTTTGGCAAATTTATAGACATCGCAGTATTCATACGCCCGATCTTCAGTAAAAATAAAACCTGCTAATTCTTCTATCTCCTTATCTGATACGTCACGCAATTTATAAAGTGGCGTCAATTCAAACATAGGGTTTGGTGGCATTTCTTTAAAAAGTACGCCATTTTCAGACATATACGCTACTGATTCAGTCATGGTTCTTCTCCTTAGTTATTTACTGCAATATGGGCATCTAACCAATATGGTTAATATCTTTGACTTGCAATGTACGCAAATGTAGTTGGTCATTTCTCCCTCGCTTTCTGTAAAATTTCTCTAATACATTCAAGTTGTAACCATCCAAAATTCTCTACATCAAAATACTGGTCGTACACTTCTTTTATTTCATCTTCTGTTAACTCACGCAACTCAACTTCTTTAGATAGCCGATTAACTTCTAGCATCAGCCGTGCAATCGTACCCTCGGCACTCTCTAACAATTTAATCAACTGTTGTTCGTTCATGTCAGCTCCTCCATAGCTATTTCCGATAACGCCTTTTTATCCTTCAAGGCACCCAAAATACGTTCCTCAATCGTTTTCGTTGTGATCAGGATGTAAACCCATACGTCATGCTTTTGACCGCTTCGGTGCAGTCTACCGATGGTTTGTTCGTAATATTCTAGCGACCACGGCAGAGACACAAACACCATCTTGCAGCCGCCATGCTGTAGATTTAACCCATGCCCTGCTGATAGTGGGTGGATTAACAACAGTTCTATTTCACCTGCGTTCCAACGGGCAATCGACTGCGGGTCATTGATCGTCTGTGCGCTAGGATACCTACGCTTGAGTTCTGCCAGCTCCTCAACGTAGTTATAAACAATAATGGTATTCGCCCGTTGATTCTCATTCAGCAGCTCATCTAACATATCAAACTTGTGGGTGCTAAACCAAATAGGCGTTTGGGTGACGTTCATGCGCCCAGGTGTATTGGACGCAGTTGTTTCGGTACTGTAAACAAACCCTGACGACATCTGTTGTAACTTCTGTGTGACTACGGCTGCGCTAACTGCCGTAATTTTTTCTTTACCAAACTGCACAACAAAGTCTTTCTTCATCTTCTCATAGTGGCTACGGTCAGCCATATCGCAACGCATTTCAACAATGTGTAGCGGTGGTAGCTGGTCAGCGTACTCGCCAGCATCTAGCACAAACGTCGCAGGCTTAATCGTGTGCATCACTTCAGGCAGCGCGCCCTTGCGTGGCGCCCACTCGCCAAAGTCTTTATTCATTAGGATAAAATATTTTTGCATAAAAGCCCCCTTAGACCGCCCTAACAACTGTTGGTCGATGATCTTACATTGCCCAAACACATCCTCAAGGCCATTGCTAGTAAACGATCCTGTCAAACCCCAACGTATCTTGATGGGGTCAATGACTTTATTAAGGGCTTTGAAGCGTGCGCCTGACGGATTTTTTAACCTGGTCAACTCATCGAACACGATACCGTCGAAGTCCATGTCGTCTGGCAACGATTGCAGGTTGTCGTAGTTGGTCACAACCACTAGCGCCTTAGACTCAAACGCTTCTTTGCGTTGCTTTGGTGTGCCTACGGCGACGGCTAACTTCATAAACGGCGCCCACTTCGGTTGCTCAACAGGCCATACATCGGTGCAGACACGCTTTGGTGCTATGACTAGCCATCTAGTTACAACGCCGTTGTACAGACAATCGTACATAGCGCGTAGCGTGATAGCCGTCTTACCTGCACCAACAGGCGCAAGAATCATAGCACGGTCATGCTCATATAAAAAATCAGCGGCTATCTCTTGATAGTCGCGTAACCTTAACCCATTCATCTATCTGCTCCTTAGTCCATAAACACGCATATTGTTGGGATAACCCCGTTACTTCTTCCATAAAAAATTTCTGTAAGGCAGACACTTTACCGCCCTTTGTCTTTAATTCCACAAACCACGTATCACCGTTGGGTAGACACGCGATCTGATCTGACACGCCACGTTGGTTGATTGACCTAAACTTATAAGTCTTTCCGCCTATTGACATTACCGCCCATTTAAAATAAGATTCAATTTCTTTTTCATTCATGTAAAAAAGTTTAACACATAATTAAAAATGTATGTATAATAAAATTTCTAAACAAATAAACTAAAGGAAACTAAAATGGCTCAACATTCAAATATTGTCGGTGGCTCAACTGCCAAAAGGGTTATGGGTTGCCCTGGCTCTGTTGCTTTATGTGCCAAGATGCCACCAAGACCAAGTAGCGTGTACGCTGACTTAGGTACATTACTCCACAATGCAGTAGCACAAGTGCTTGACCAAGGTGTAACGCCTGAGTCGTTGCTTGGCATGAAGTATCAAGATCAGGTGCTGACGCAAGACCATATCGACAACAAGCTCCACGTTGCCCTTAACTTACTTGGCGAGATAGACCCTAAGTTAGAAATGGAATACGCTGTTGAAACCGAGGTTGGCTTCGGTGACTTCTTACCTAACGTGTTTGGCTCATGTGACTTGCTAGGCCGTATCGGTAACCGTGCTATCGTGCTTGATTGGAAGTTTGGCGATGGCGTTGCTGTGGGTGTAGAGGAAAACGAACAACTCTTATTCTACGCAGCAGCAGCCATGCGTACACCGTCAGTAGCATGGGTGTTTGACGGCGCAACAGAAATTGAGTGCGTTATTGTGCAACCACCAAGTGTTAAGCGCTGGATAACAACCGTAGATCGTGTCAAAATTTTTGAGAATAATTTAGTTGCATCGGTCAAAGAATCGCAGAAGAAAAACGCAGACTTGAGCGCAGGTGAGCATTGTCGTTGGTGCGCTGCAAAACCAATTTGCCCTAAGATGACAGGTGCAGTCGAGCGTGCGCTACAGGAGCAGTTGGCAAGCCTCAATGCTGATATGATAGGTGGCTACTTAAAGAATTGTGATCTGTTAGAACAATGGATTACTGATCTGCGAGCGTTAGCGCATCAAATGTTAGAAGCAGACAAGCCTGTGCCAGGTTGGAAGTTAGTCAACAAGCGTGCCACACGCCAATGGGCGAACGATGATCAGGCAGCAGACGTGTTAGCAAAAGTAATTCCCGAAGCTGAGTTGTATGTGACTAAACTCATTACACCAGCAGTTGCGGAAAAGGTACTCAAGAAGTTAGGTGATAAACTGCCTGACGACTTAGTAATAGCAGTAAGTAGTGGCAGTACGTTGGCACGGGAAGAAGATCCCCGTCCAGCCGTAGTACAAATCGGGAAGCAACTTGTTGCAGCCCTTTCTAAAATCCAATAGGAATAATCTAATGTCAAATATAACTACGTTTTCAGCAGCAAATTTACCCTCAGTCACTTCATTATCGACAGCGTTACGCGCTTTAGAAACTGATGTTGGCGCAGCAGGTGTTGTCATCCTCAAGATGGACAAGACAGGTCATTGGGTGTTCGGTGCAGATCAAACCGAAGTTGAAGAAGATTCAACATGGGCAGTCAATCCATTCTCATTCGTGCATGGTTTTATAGCATGGGGTGACGGTGAGGTGCTTGGCGAGAAGATGGTATCAGTATCTCAGCCATTGCCTGAACTTGAAGCAGCGCCACCAATGGCTCGTAAGGGTTGGGAGACTCAGGTAGGTATGTCTATGAAGTGTTTGTCTGGCGAAGATAAGGGCATGGAAGTACGCTACACCACAACTTCGGTTGGTGGTAAGCGTTCTGTACAAGCCCTTGCAGTTGCCATAGCTACGCAAGTAGACGCAGACCCGAAGTTGCCTGTACCGATTGTTTTGCTAGAAAAAGAGCATTATAGTCACAAGTCTTATGGTCGCATCTACACACCAATTTTTAAGATTACAAGTTGGATGAGTATGACCGATGAGTCTGGTACGCCAGCAGAAGAAACCGCAGTTGAGGCAGAAGCAGAATCAGTAGCTCCTGTAGCAACAGCACGCAGAAGAAGGAGTGTTTAATATGATCAAGCTAGAACTTAGCATTGAAGAAGTAAACGGCATCTTGATGGCCTTGGGTAAAGCGCCCTATGAAATGGCGCAGCCTTTGGTTGACAAGATTAAGCAGCAAGCCGTACCGCAAGTGCAGCCGCAAGCTGCGCCTGTGGATTCAGTAGCAGAGTAAGAAATGGGGCTAGTCTGATAGTATTCAGTCTAGTACACACAAGTCGAAGAACTAAGAAAACCGACTAGCCCCACCTAATATGACAATCCTATATATTGATTTCGAGACGCGCTCACGCTGTGATCTACCCAGCCGTGGCGTCTATAACTACGCAAGGGATGCCAGCACGTCGGTGCTTTGCTTATCCTATGCGTTTGATGATGAGGAAGTGCAGTCATGGCTACCTGATCAACCGTTCCCTGACAGAGTGATTCAACACATTAAAGATGGCGGTCAAATACGGGCGCATAACGCTGCGTTCGAGCGCTTGATCATGTGGTACGTCCTCTGTCCAGACAAAGGAATCCCAGAACCGACTACGGAACAGTTCTATTGTACAGCTACGCAGGCGCGTGCCAACTGCGCGCCAGGCTCGCTTGATGACGTGGGCAGATTCGCAAGTGTCAATATGCGTAAAGACCATAGAGGCAATCAATTGATTCGCTTGCTATCTATTCCCAAGGCTGATGGTACGTTCAACAATGACATGACGCTTATGTCTGAAATGGTTGCCTATTGCGAGCAGGATGTTCGGGCAATGCGTGCGATTAGTCAAGCTATGCGTCAGCTTTCAGATGATGAGCTGTTAGACTATCATGTTAATGAGAAGATTAATGACCGTGGGGTATTGTTAGACAAACCCTTAGCCGAGTCAGCTATCAAGTATGCGAGTGTAGAACTAATAGAAATAGAGAATTTAGTAGCAGAATTAACAGATGGTGAAATATTAAGCGTGAGAAGTCCACGGATGCGCGAGTGGGTACTTGCAAGAGTTGGCGATCAGGCCAAGAAGTTAATGGAAAACTACAAAGATGGTGACAAAAAATATTCAATCGACAAGACAGTTCGAGCTAATCTACTTGCTTATTCTGAAGAAAATCCCAATGAGATACCGCCGCAAGTTGCAGATGTTATCCAAAGCGCGGACGACTTATGGGCATCTAGCGTCGCAAAATTTAAAAGATTAAAGGATCTGGCTGATGAAGAAGATAACCGAGTTCGTGGAGCATTTGTCTTTGCTGGTGGCGCAGCCACAGGTAGGGCAAGTAGTTACGGAGCGCAAGTCCACAACTTTACCCGAAAGTGTGCCAAAGAACCTGATGCCGTTAGATCCGCTATGGTTAGAGGCCACGCAATTGTCCCTGCCTTTGGACGCCGAATTACCGATGTACTCAAGTCAATGCTTAGACCTGCCCTCATACCCCAACGGGGAAAATCATTAGTTGTTGCTGATTGGGCAGCCGTTGAAGCACGCGTCAACCCGTGGTTGTCTAACTGCCCCGCAGGTATTCGTAAGCTAGATCTGTTCCGTACAGGTGAGGATGTTTACAAGGTCAACGCTAGTGCGACGTTCCATGTGCCTGTTGATCAAATTACATCTGAGCAGAGACAGATTGGCAAGGTGCAAGAGTTAGCGTGCGGATTTGCAGGCGGAGTTGGCGCGTTCGCTGCAATGGGTCGAGCGTATGGTATTTTGTTACCTGAACCTGAAGCCAAGCGCATGGTTAATGCGTGGCGTCTAGCGAACCCGTGGTCGGTGCCGTACTGGCAAGACCTTGAAAATGCTTACACAAGGGCGATGCGAAACAAAGGACATGAGTTTAGAGCAGGGCGAGTAACCTATTTATTTGATGGGCAACATTTGTGGTATGCACTTCCAAGTGGGCGTGTGTTATGCTATCCATTCGCCCGATTAGATACAGATGGAGTCAGTTATGCCAAAGCTAGTTGGAAACCAGCCACAGACGCTAAAGAGTGGCCTAGAGCTAGATTATGGAAAGGACTCGCCTGTGAAAACATCACGCAAGCCGTCGCCAATGACTTACTGCGACACGCTTTGCGAGGCTTGGATGATGTGGTACTTCACGTCCATGATGAAATTGTGGTCGAGTCAGCAACACCCGAAATAGCAGTACAAATAATCAAAGACGTTATGTGTACCCCACCCGTATGGGCTGAGGGTTTACCACTAGACGTTGAGGCTAATATTATGACGAGGTACGGAAAATGAAACACATAGTCGGACTAAGTGGTGGTAAAGACTCAACGGCTTTGGCGCTACGCCTGGCAGAAGTTGAGCCGCGTAAATACATTTATATATGCAATGAAACAGGTAATGAGTTGCCTGACATGAAAGCGCATTGGGATAAATTAGAAAATATTTTAGGTGAGCCAATTCAACGCGTTCGTCATGCACGCAGTTTGATTGAAGAAATCGAAAAGATTAATATGCTGCCTAACGTATTTGCTAGATGGTGTACGATTCGGCTGAAGATTGAGCCAACCCTTGATTACTTTGAATCGTTGCCTGCTGGGTCTACGCTTTACGTTGGCTTACGCGCTGATGAAATGGAACGTAAGGGTTTGTATGGAGAAGATATTACAGTTCGTTTTCCGATGCGTGAGTGGAATTGGAATGAGAAAGACGTTTGGGATTATCTAAACTCAAAAGGTATTTGCATACCAAAACGTACTGACTGCGCTTTATGTCCTTATCAACGTCTAGGCGAATGGCGCGATCTGTACAAAAATTATCCTGATTTATACGCTGAAGGTGTGGCATTAGAAAAGAAAATTGGGCATACTTTTAGAAGCCCAGGCAGAGACAATTGGCCTGCTAATTTAGAATTGTTGTCTAAAGAATTTGATGCAGGTCGTAAGTTGCGTGAGTACAAGCGCAAAGATACTTGTAGGGTTTGTTCGCTTTAAACAAAAAAAACCCCTAGTTTTGGGCTAGGGGTAATTAATTCACGGAAGGAAACACAAAATGCACAACTTTTTAGAGTTTATCACACAATTAGCCCCCGATGGCGAGACTGCCTTGATTGTGCGCCAAAAACCACAATTAAAAGATGGCGCGTTGCAGTTGCACGCTGACGGCGCTATTAAATGCACATGGCCTGCTTATCTGCCTAGTCATAAGATGAAGCAGGGTGAGGCGTGGTACATCAATACGGCGTCGTTTATCATAGATCGCTTCGAGGATGGGCGTGTGTCAGCGTCCGCAGCTAACTGCGAGTTTGTACTCTTTATGATGTTAGATGACATTGGCACCAAGTCGAAAACACCGCCCCTTGCACCGACATGGATTCTTGAGACTAGCCCTGATAATTTTCAGTACGGCTACGCTTTCTCGGAGCAACCCACCAAGGGTGAGTTCACGGCAGCGGTCAAAGCGATTGCTGCGGCAGGTTACACCGATGCAGGCGCAACTAATGCAGTCCGTAATGTGCGTCTGCCAGGCTCAATTAACCTGAAGCCTGGGCGTGATAACTTCGAAGCCAAGCTCGTCGAGTTTCATCCTGAACGTGACTACACGCTAGACGATATCTGCACGGCACTTGGTGTAACACCTGCGCCTGCTGACACGAATCACTACGCACCGATTAGATTAGCCGACAATGGCGGTGACGATGTGTTAGCATGGATGAATGATCAAGGCATGGTATTGTCTAAGATTAACGGCGAAGGGTGGCTTTCAGTCACTTGCCCAAATAATGCCGAACATACCGACGGCAACCCCGAAGGTCGGTACAAACCCCTAGATCGTAGTTATTGTTGCCTGCACTCGCATTGTGTCGATTTCGGTAGCCAAACATTTCTTGATTGGGTTGCTGCCAATGGTGGCCCTAAAGTTACACATGGTTTGCGTGATCAGTTGATCGCTGAGGCGATGACCGTTGCGCTTGCCAAGATTACACCTAGTGATATGTTTACCGATGACGCTGACGCAAAAATAGCCGAAGTCGAGCGCAAAGAGCTAGGCCGTGTCGAGAAGTCCAAGTGGTATGAGCGTTTCGCTTATGTGCAGGACGATGAGTCCTATTTTGATATGCAAGACAGACGCGAAGTGTCAAGACAGACTTTTAATGCGCTATTCCGTCATATCAAGTGTATGTCAATCCATGCGCCTACCACCAAGGTTGAGGCATCTATCTGCTTTGACCAGAACAGACAGACAATGGGCGCTAAGGCGCTTGTGGGGATCACATACGCCGCAGGCGAGACTGTGCTTGTCGCCCGTGATGGTGATCTGTACGGCAACCGTTGGCGTGACGCTAGACCTGACGTGTCGGGCGTGGCCGTGTCCGAATCGACAATAGCGCCTTGGCTAAATCATTGCCGTGAGTTGGTGCCTGAGCCTGCCGAGTTAGAACACTTGCTTGACATCATGGCCTGCAAGGTGCAGCACCCGCAAGTTAAGATCAATCATGCCGTGTTGCATGGCGGCGATGAGGGTAGCGGCAAAGATACGATGTGGGCGCCGTTCATTTGGGCAGTCTGTGGTTCGCACTTAAAGAACCGTGGCATTATGGACAACAACTCCATCAATTCACAATGGGGTTATCAGCTTGAGTCTGAAATTTTATTAATTAATGAGTTAAAAGAACCCGATGCGTCTGCCCGTAGGCAGTTGGCCAATCAATTAAAGCCCATCATAGCCGCACCGCCTGAGATGCTACCGATTAACCGTAAGGGACTGCACCCATACCAAATGGCTAACCGTGTGTTTGTTCTAGCGTTCTCAAATGATCCCGTGCCTATTTCGTTAGCGTCGCAGGACAGGCGTTGGTTTTGTGTTTGGTCAGCAGCAGCTAGGATGGATGCTAAAGTAGCGCAGGCGTTGTGGGCGTGGTATCGCAAGGGTGGGTTTGAATCTATTGCTGCATGGTTGCACGCCCGTGACGTGACTAAGTTTAACCCTGCGGCGGCGCCTGCCATGACAGAGTTTAAGGCCAATTTGGTTGAGCATGGCATGAGCATGGCCGAGAGTTATTTAGTTGAGATGCTAAAGAGTCGTACCAGCGAGTTCGCCCGTGGCGTGATTGGCTCACCATTTCATGCGCTTTGTGATCGTTTAGCAGGGTTAGCGCCTAGCAACGTGAAGGTACCGCAAGCTGCTTTGTTACACGCTTTGAAAGAAGCTGGGTGGATAGATTGTGGACGCCTTGCAAGCGCAGACTTTAAGAGTAAGAAGCATATCTACGCTGCGCCTGAAGTAGCGCACGTGTTGAGTAAGTCTGAGCTAAGGCGTGCGGTAGAGGACTTGCCAATGCCTCAGAAAGTCAATACCAAATGAACCAAAAAACGGGAGCGTTTGCCTACAAAAAACGGGAGCGTTTGCCTGCAAAAAATGAGAGCGTTTGCCTACAAAAAACGGGAGCGTTTGCCTGCAAGATTTAAAATGAAATGGCTTTTGCGCATGGCGTGGGCGCCGGCAGCTGGTCGGCAGCTGGTCGGCAGCTGGTCGGCAGCTGGTCGGCAGCTGGTCGGCAGCTGGTCG
>Ga0214921_10001842_pt1 | contig 35482 bp, 32 predicted proteins | sample LL1505_MetaG_FD_177992 | JGI IMG/M metagenome (GOLD analysis project Ga0214921, IMG submission 177992) | Freshwater microbial communities from Lake Lanier, Atlanta, Georgia, United States - LL-1505 | ecosystem: Environmental > Aquatic > Freshwater > Lake | place: USA: Georgia | collected... | reverse complement strand
GAGGTAGACCCCTCGCATTTGCATTTGGTATCTGGTTTGGATGCAGGATTTGCTTCCGAAGCCAGTATGATCGGCTAGTTTTCTACCCTTCTTTTATTCATCATCAAAGCTGTGCCGATTGAACAGTCTGGCTGCGGAACATTTCGCACAAAGCCGGTGCCCAGATGGGGCTTGTTAGCCTTGCTTGCCTTGGGTTTGAGCGCGCCTGCTGCGTTTGCGCAAAACAACCTATCGGGTGTGTCATCCAATGCTTGCCCCAGCCCTCAAGAATGGCAGCAAGCCACTTTGATGCAATTGGCAGCTTGGGCAGAAGCTTGTGATGACAACGCGTTCTTCCATGCGCACCGTGGTGCCCAGTTGTTGGCCCAAAGTCAAACCGATGCGGCTGCAGTCTCTTTAGAAAAAGCACTGCTTCTTAACCCCGACTTGCCTGGTGCTCAGCTTGATTACGCCCAGGCCTTGGCCCAAATTGGCTTGCAGGGCTCAGCACGTGCCATTTTGCAAAATGTTTTGCAACGGCCCGACATTCAACCCAATTTAAAAGCACAACTCAGTACAGTACAAACCGGTTCAGCTGCTGCCAGAGTGGGTTCGGCTCCCCTGTGGCAATGGAATGGCTTGATTCAAACTGCCTACGGCCGAGAAAGTAACTTGAACAGCGCTACCCACACAGACTCACTGACCCTGTACCTCTCCAATGGCCCAGTCACTTTGGGCTTAACTGACAATGCCAAGCCAGTGGCAGGGGAAGCTTTCAAAAGTACGGCAGCCCTGCAAGGTGTGATGAGAGGGGCAGGTGGCCAGGAGCTGTCAGTCAATCTGACCTTGGCTGCCAAAACGGGCGCGGCCAGCGTGAATGGTAACAACCGCACTGCAGAAGGTGCATTGAAATACAGCCTGCCCATGTTGGCTGGCAATGCCTCGGGTTTTTGGCAACTCACGGCTGGTAGCACGGAGTTTTGGCTAGGCAATCAAACAGCCTACCAAGATCAAGGCTTACAACTTAAGTATGCTTGGGACTCTCTGGGGGCGGCCTGTAAATGGGCGCCAGCCATTGGCCGAATAGACCAGCAGTTTCCACAATCGAGCACCTTGAACGGGGTGTACACCTATGGCCGCATCGATTGGGTGTGCAGCAGCTCCAAAAACCAAGAAACTCACTTGGCGCTAGGCGGAGGGCAAGACAAAGCGCAAGACATCAGCCGGCCAGGAGGTCACCGCGAGCGCAAAGACATTTTGTTGCGTCATGAGCAAATTGTGAACATGGCTTTATGGCCAGTTGTTTCTGGGCAATTGTCAGCATGGTTGCGCTATGCCCACAGCCAAGACAAATTAGCGTACAGCGAGCTTTTGGGGGACCTGAAATCCAGCACTCGCCGCACAGATTTAGGCTTGGGTTATTGGGTGCCAGTTACAAAACAATGGCATATCGGACTAAACCTTGAAGCCACTTCACAAAAATCCAATAACACCTTGTTTAATTTGAAGAATTCGAGTGTTTACATGGGTGTCAGGTGGGCAAATGATTAAATTGTTCAAAATCCTCACGAAAATGCGTTGTTTTTTTGCAAATAAGCGTTTTCATGCCCTTGTGTGTGACTCAAATCACAAAAAACGCTTCAAGAAATCTTCTACAATCCTCTCACAGCGCATAAATGGGCTTCCTCTATTGGGAAACCTGTGCATGTTTAATTAACTTTGAAAAGGAGAAAGTCGATGAAAAAGTCTTCACACCAGACTTTCATGCTTACTACTAGTCTGAGTCTGGACAGCTCAGTACAAACCACTAAAGCCTGCAATCCGCAGAGCGCATTGATCCCAGTGCGCTCTGTCGAGTGTGGGCTTTTTGCTTAACCGCTCGCACTCGGTTTCTTTGCAAAGAAATCAGTTTTTTTCATAAACCCTAAAAAGGAAATCTCAAATGCCCATCTCAACCAATGGCACGATCATCACACGCGTAGCTGGCGCTCTTTACGGAGAGTACCTGAGCAATGCTTCCTACAACGAACTCGCACTTGTTTCTACAATCGCCCCTGCGACTGTTGCAGCAAACTTCATTACCAGTGACTTCTCTGGCAGAACAGACGCCCAACTTGCAACCACCGTATTGACAAACTTGGGTCTGAACTCCATCACTGGTTTGAACAACTGGCTGGCTGCTCAAATGACTGCTGCAGGTTCTACTGCTGCTGCTAAAGGTGCCAAGTTGGTTGATTTGCTCAACAGCTTCTCCACCATGACAACTGATCCTGTCTATGGTAGCTTTGCAACAACATTCAATAACAACGTCAATGCCGCTTTGACTTACTCCCAGACAGCTGGCGCTGCTGGTGGTAACTTCACAACTGCTGCCGCTACTGCTGCTGCTGCTGCCAAGGCTGCTGCTGACGCCGCCGCCGCTGCTGCTAAAGCTGCTGCTGACAAGGCCGCCGCTGATAAGGCTGCTGCTGACAAAGCTGTTGCTGACAAGGCTGCTGCTGACAAAGCCGCCGCTGACAAGGCTGCTGCTGACAAAGCCGCCGCTGACAAGGCTGCCGCTGACAAAGCTGCTGCTGATAAGGCTGTTGCAGACAAAGCCGCTGCTGACAAGGCTGCTGCTGACGCTATTGCCCCTCAGAAATTCAATCTGACAACTGGTGTTGACTCAGGTGCTGAATTCACTGGTCGTGATGGTGCAGACTCATACGCTGCTTTGTACACATCTGCTGCTGGCATGACTTTCCAAAGCACTGACTCTTTGGATGGCGGTAAAGGTGCTGACTTGATCAACATTCAAGTTGGTGCTACTGGTGTACACGGTGCTGCTTCAATGAAGGGTATTGAAACAGTTAGCGTTAATTTCAGCGCCGCTGGTACCTTGAGCTTGCTCAACTCAACTGATGTGACTACTCTTGAGTCTTCAGCCAGCACTGCTGCTGCTGCATTCAGCAACATTCCTAGCGTTGCTACTGCTTTGAGAATTTCCAATACAGCCCAAGACACAACATTCGGCTTCTCAACAGCCGCTGTTGCTGGTACTGCTGACACAGTTGCTCTGACATTGAGCGGCGTGACTGGTGGACAAGTTACTTTGGCTGGCGTTGAGACTGTTGGTATCACATCATCTGGTGCAGCTAACACAATGACAGGCTTGACAGCTACTTCTGCTACAACAGTTAACGTTGGTGGTGACCAAGCATTGGCATTGGGCACATTGGGCGCAACTGTGACAACACTGAACGCTGGTAGCAACACTGCTTCTGGTGTTGGTGTTTCTGCAACCATGGGTGCATCTGCAACAGCTACCATCACTGGCGGTACAGGTAACGACAGCATCAACATCTCTGCAGTGACAGGTGACGTCAACGTTGCACTTGGTGCTGGTAACGATACTGTTACTGTGACATCAAACTTGACAGCAACCGACACCATTGGTGGTGGCGACGGTACAGCTGACGTATTGTCCACAACAGCTGCAATTGCTGAAGGCTACACAGCTCCAACAACACGCACTATCACTGGCTTTGAGCAGTTGACATTGTCTACAGCGAGTTCTGCTGGCGTTACATTGACAACAGCAAACGTTGACACAGGTATCACACGTGTGAACATGGCTGGTACTGGTGGTGCAAGCGGCATCACAGGCCCCGCAGGTGCATTTACTGTTACAACAACAGCTGCTTTGGGCGGTACTTTGACATTGACTGACACTGGTACAGCTATCACTGACTCTGTCACATTGACAAACTCTGGTGTTTCTAACGCCAACGTCTTTGCTGGTCAAGCAGTAACATCAACTGGCTACGAGACACTCACAATTAACGTTGGCTCTGCCTCAACAACAAACGCTGCTGCACAAACCTTGGGCACAGTGACAGTGACTGTTGACACAGGTGGCGCTTCTGCCGTGAATTTCACTGGTGCTAACAGTGTATCAGCAGGTGCAATTTCTGCTACGACCATCAATGCATCTGGCATGACTGGCAATGGAACCTTCTCCAACACAAGCGCCTCTGTTTCTTCAAACATCACAGGTACAGCAAATAATGACGCTCTCGTAGGTAGTACGCTTGCAGATACATTGAGTGGCGGTGCTGGTAATGACACCTTGACTGGCGGCACTGGCATTGATCGCTTGACTGGTGGATCAGGTGCAGACACTTTCGTTTTTGGTGCTAACACTTCAGCAAGTGTATTTTCGAACTTAACTGCTTCGGACACAATTACAGACTTCGTTGCTGGTACTGATAAGCTTTCTATTGGTCAAACAATGAATGCCTTCTTAGGTAACTATGCTTCACTATCTGCCGCTCAAGCAGCTGCTACGCTTGATGGTCGTACAAGCTTGGGTTACTTTGTCACTGCTGACAATACTCTTTATGTTGTTGCAGCTCCTGGTTCAAGCCCAGTCGCAACAGATACAGCAATTGTATTCACTGCAGGTACTGTGACTGGCTTGAGCAATACTGACTTCGGTATAGGTGCTCAGGGTACTGGTAACACAGTTAGCCTGACTGCTGCAAGTGCGAACGTTTCAAACAGTGTTAGCACAAGAGCCAATACAACAACTTCATCAGTAGATGACGCTATCAGCTCTACTGCTGCTTTCATGGTGGGATCAACCATTGATGGTGGTGCTGGTAACGATACATTGACTATTACCGATGTTACAGCAGCTCTAGATATCAGCAGTGTTGTATCTAATGTTGAACGGATAGTCTTGACAGCTGGAAACACCGGCACATTGACACTTCCGTCTACAAATGGATTGGGGGTCTCAAGTGGCAGCTCTACTGCAGCTATCTCTGTTGCTCAAGGCGGAGGCAGTCAGACTGTTACTGCTGCCACATCAGGAACCACAACAGTAGCGATGGCTGGTGCTAGCAGTTCTGTATCTTCAAGTGGTACAGGTGCAGTAACGGTTACAGCATTTGGTAGTGCTACAGGCCAAACTGTAACTACAACAGGTTCTGGTGCAGCGACTGTAACGATTGACGGACCACAAACTAACTTGACGTTGAGTTTAGGTGCGGCTGGTGCAGACATTGTTACGATTACTGGCAGTGGTACAGCTTATGGTTCAGGTGTAAGTTTGACCGGCGGTACACAAACTGGAGTAACGGACACACTGCGTGCGGTTGCTTCAGGCGGAGGTGTAGTTACTATTAATTTGTCAGCTGCAACTGTAACTGGATTTGAAACACTTGATTTGTCTACAAATGCTGGTACTTTCAATGTAACTTTAACTCCAGCACAAAACAACGGGTTTACAGGATTGAGTGTTACAGGTGCGGCAGATGACATAATTACCATGTCTGCTGCTGGAACTATTGCAGGTTTAAATACTGGCACGACCACAGACGATGTGATTTACGTTTTGACAGGTACAGGTAACGTATTTACTGCATCAACAACAGCAAATGATTACAGGATTTCTGGTGGCACTTTAAGTACTTACAACTTTGGTCTTACCTTAACTGCTGCTGACACAATTACAGGTGGAACAGGTACTGACGTATTGAACATCACAGGTAATGCTACCGGTTCGACAAACATTTCTGCCATTGAGACTATCAATTTCACAACGAGTACAACTGGACAAACCTTTACTACAGGTGCAATTCGTTCTACTTCAGGAACAATTACAGCTGCGGCCTCCACTGTTGCAGTAACTATTGATGCTAGCTCTTTGACGCCTACCACACGTGCTACTATTATTGACGGTCCTGGCAATGACACAATCACTGCTCCTCCATTAGAAGCTACGCAAGGTATAACGACCATAACTCTTTCAAGTGGTGGTTCAGATACTATTGCGCTTATTGATGCAGAAACAACTGTTGATGCAACTGGTTTGACTATCAACAACTTCACCACCGGTATTGGTACAGGTGCAGATATCTTCAATATCGACTTAACCCACGCTGTTGGTTCTGCACAAAATGCGTTCTTAGGCGACTACGTCATTGTTACTGCAGCAGCTCAAGCAGCAACAATTGTTGACTCTACTACCACTCTGACTATCATTGAGGTCAACGCTGCCGCAGCTACTGCAGCAAACCTTATTGATACTGCAGATGGCGGTTCAGTTGAAGTTGCGTTGGCAATTGCACTTGGAACTATTACTAAAGCAACAGTTGCTACTCGTTCAGCTCTTGTTATTGTTTACGGCTCTGGTGCTTACGCCTCAACAGCTGGCCTCTACAATGTGGTCCTTACCAACGGCGCAGATGCTGTAACTGGCAACATGACCGTTGACTTGGTTGGTATTGTCAACAATGTAACTGCCGATAGCTTCGTTGCAAGCAACTTTATTTAATCTTTTTTGATTAAATTACAGACCCTACCCCTCACAAGGGGGTGGGGTTTTTTCTAAGTGCATACTCTTGTGCTTAGACAAAACCTCATTGAAACATTTCTCCACTCAAGGTGAAGCGACAAGAGTATCTGAAAACAATCGCTGGGCTTATATTTGATTGTTGGACCAAAAAACTTACTAGTTTTCTTAATGGTCCTCTACCACATATGACTGACGTGAATCAGTAAATGGATCACTGCTTTAGCTTTACTTGTTAGCTCTGGTCCCAAACCTACAAGCTACTGGTTTCAAGCCAGTAACCTCTCTTTTAAAGCGTGGTGTTAACTATTTTTTCTATGGACATTGGGCACCAAAGCAGAGCTGAACGACTCAGGTAATTATCATAAGCATTGAATAATTTATATAAAAATTATAGTATACGTAAATTCTATTAACTAAAATTTTAATAAAATTCTGATACTAAAATAGCCATATGCAAAATACGTCGAAAACAGTAAACAGCATGCTAGATTCTTATAGCAATAAGAATTATATTCTATGTTTGAAAATTACAAATAACATATTACTTAATGATAAAAATAATATAATTGCCCTTAAAATTAAAGCAGCCTGCTTAAAGACTCTTGGTAGATTCGAAGAGGCTTTGTCGACATATGTTTTAATGTTAAAATTTGATACTCAAATTCCAGAGTTATATTACAACATAGGAAATTTATACAGAGAAGCCGGCAATTTAAAAATGGCGGCACAAAAATATAAAGAATCTATTGATAAAAACCCAAATTTTTTACAGGCATATGCTGCGTTAAGTGTAATTCATTTAGAAAATAATAATTTACAAGAAGCAAAAAATTTTTGCACGCAAGGTTTATTAATTAGCAATAATAGTTTTGATTTACATTATGCCATGTCGATTTTATATTTTTATGAATGCTTGTACGAAGAGTCTATTAATGAATTGACAATTGCATTAAAAATATCAAACGGAACTTCAATTGAAGCAGGAATTGCTTTAGCAATCGTTAAAAGAATTGACTCTCTAAAAAAGAGAAATTTGATTGATAAAAGTATAAATATCAAAAATTTTAATAAAAAATATGAAAGAAATTTTTCCCAAGAACAATTGACTGTTAAAGAAAGATATCTTGATACTGTTTATAAATCAGATAATACTTTATTAAAAAATCTTCCTGATGCACGATTTGGCGAGGGGATTTGTACACCTAATTTTCGTTTATTTGAATTAAATTGTACTATCATTAAAGAAATGAGAGATGAACTTTCTAAATTAATGATTAATTGTGTAAATTCTGAAATAATATTACTTGATTCCTTTTGTAATATTTTTTTTGGAAAAAGTGGAACAACTCCTCACCATCATTTAAAAAGTTTTGATAATTATTTTGATATGGGATTAAGAAAATTTAGCCTCGTTTGGTATCTTAATGTTGGCGATCAAAATTCGCTAGATCCTGGTATTTTAAAATTATTTGAACCAGAAATAAGTATTTTACCAAAAAATGGAGATGTGATTATTATTCCTAGTAACAGAAAACATTCCTCTTCATATTCTGGCGACTCTAAAAGAGTAATGGTAGGTGTAAATTTTTATAGTCTTCCTTCATGTTAAATTTAATGAACACCTTTCTCCACGTAGGCTGCGGCGCTAAGCGCAAAGATCGCACAACCACTGGCTTTGCTGAATGGAACGAACTGCGCTTTGACATCGACGAGTCCGTTCAGCCTGACTTGGTTGGAACCATGACCGATATGTCTTCTGTCTCTTCAGAATCAGTCGATGCAATCTTTTCTTCTCACAACATAGAGCACCTGTACCCCCACGAAGTACCAGTCGCTTTGTCTGAGTTCTTGCGGGTTCTAAAGCCCGATGGCTTTGCCGTCATCACCTGCCCAGACCTTCAGACTGTTTGTGCTTTGGTTGCAGAAGACAAATTAACCGAGCCAGCCTATACGTCTCCTGCTGGCCCTATAGCTCCGTTGGACATCTTGTACGGGCATAGACCTGCTATGACTGCGGGAAATCTGTACATGGCGCACCGCTGTGGGTTTACACAAAAAGTGCTGACTGGAACATTGCAGACTTCAGGTTTCAAAAGAGTCGCTTCGATGAAGCGTGGTGCTCCGTACTTTGATCTATGGGCACTGGCTACAAAATCCGAGATTAATGAAGAAGAACTTTTATCATTAGCAAAAACTCATTTCACCCCTAAATAAATCATGCCTTCAATCAAAATCGACAACAAAGAATACGACCTAGACACCTTGTCTGACGAGTGCAAAGCCCAACTGGCTTCCATTCAGTTCGTAGAGCAAGAGCTGGTTCGCCTTCAAGCCAAAGCTGCTGCGCTTCAAACAGCCAAAGGTGCTTACCTGCAAGCCCTTAAATCATCTCTGCCAGTTGTAGGCGGAAGCGACACTATCAAGCTTTCGTGATTGGATGACCACAGGTGATGTCAAAGCTGCCATGCTTCTGGTTTGTATGATTTCAGTGCTTGGCGCATTGGTCACAGCCATCTTATGGTTGATCAGATGACCATAGAAGAAGAGTTCTGGACAGAACTAGCCCAAATCAAAGCAGAGTCCATTGGCTGGATTCCCTTGGACGAAGGTGCTTACTTGCACGTGGGTTCTGATGCACCCATTATTCAAGTTGTAGGAATAGCCAAGGAAGAGATGGCTGATAGTAATGTGCTGTGGCTCTTGTAAGTGGAAACGTTGCCACCTTGCAGAAATAACAAATGATTTCTACGCTCACCGTTTGAGCAAAACACTATGTAACCCGAATCAGGGACTCCTAATCGAAAAGCGGCCTGTGCCCCCACGGTGGGTCTGCGCTGGGCAGGATTTGACAAGGGCTGGGGGTGCTTGGTTTTATGAGGAGGTTTGCCATCTGTACCGAACACCATGTCGGAATCATTCCATGAACTTTGGTGATTTTGATGTTACAAAAATCTGATTTTTGCAGCGCCATTATTGACTTTTTTGAGCGTGTATTTACAATGAAGCCATGGGTATAACTATGGGACTGACTATCCCACCGAAGGTTGATTGGTACCTACAACCGTAGGAGAAAAGCTCAAGTTGTTTTGAGAATCGTGACCGTAAGCTAGGGACGCTACAAATTACAGGCGGCGAACGGACGAAAAGTAGACCTGATGTAGCGATAGTGAATAGGCTCGGCAATCCTCTGAGTACTGAAGACCAAGGAACCAAAGTGCAACGCTTTGGTGAGCTTCATTGGTATCGACTTCTCGCACCGGCCCCAAAGCGCAATCTTCTTGAAAGGTTCGATATGAAAAACTCTTTTACACCAACCAAATTCACTTTGTTCTTTGAAATTGACAAGATAAATTCTTTTCACCAACTCAGGGCTGCTTTTAGGCATAACAAGCGTGAGATTCAAAAAGAGCTTGGCGCCAATAGCCATATAGATGCCAGTAAGGTCCGTCTGAATTACTCACTGATTAAAACAAAACCAACGACAGATTTGCTGCAAGAAATGCATGACAGCATTGAACTGTATGAGGAAGCAACTGGAAAGAGAATTAGACGCGATGCAGTACTTGCACTGGAAGCTGTTTTTTCAGTTCCAGTTGGTCGGGTTGATTTTGATTTTGACATTAAAGGATTTTTCACGGATTGCTTGGCATGGTTAAAACAACAAATGCCATCAGCGATAGTCATGACCGCAGATGTTCATTTAGATGAGGCCAATCCACATATGCATGTAATTCTGTCATGTGTAACGCCTACAAAGCTAATTGGCTCTTTGCTCAAAGGAAACAGGGAAAAATATCATGAGCGCAATGATGACTTTTTCCATCAAGTAGCTAGCCACTACGGTTTAAGTTTGCCACCAACTAAGTTGTACAAATCTGATAGGGAAAAACTTGCAAAGGTTTCAATTTCACACATTGAAAGCACTTGTGACCCAATGACAAAAAGTCCGCATTATTCATTAATCCGTTCAATGATTCAGCAGAATCCAGTCCCTTTTGCAACCAACCTTGGCATTCCAATACAAACTACTGCGAAGAAAATGCGTACCGTTGTGCAAATCATGACCAGTAAAGGCAAGGGATCCCAGCAGCTTGGAGCCGTTTGATCTCTTACCTGTATAGAGTTCACATTACCGAAACCACTTCCCCCTTGCCAGCAGTGCTTGAGTGCTCACGTTGAAGAACCACTACTTGAGCTTACTGGGGCAGTGCGTGGAAGGGGATACTTTAAAAGATGGTAATGCTTTCTCTCATCAAGCACGCCATGACAACGCCAAAGTCGGTGGCAGAAACAACTGTCATCGACTACCAACTCTACAACTACACACTCCCTTGTGCCATTACTTCTATCAGTGCAAATGTCTATGCTGAATACACATCAAAGCTGTCGTGCTTCGCACATTACGGGCGATTAACTTGTATGTAGCACCCAACCCATAGGCCGGAAATAAAAACGCCTCCAAGCGCCACGGTAAAGGCTTCTGGAGGCATTTGCCCAAGGGGTTTAGTCGGTATATAACCAACCATTGGTTTTCTAGGATGTTACGCAGGGGCCAACTGAAGATTGACCTTTTTGCCCAGCGCGGCAGCAGCACTTGCAAGCGTTGTAAGCGTCAGGCTTGAATCGTTCTCATCAAGCAATCGGTTCAGGGCAGCACGGCTGGTGTGCATGCGCTTAGCCAATGCGGTCTTGGTTAACTGCTGAGCCTTCATCTCTTGTGCAATCTGCCACGCGATTACGCGTTTCATGGCAACAGCTGTAACCTCTTCAAGCATGGCCTCCTCTTTCAGGAAATCATCAAAGCTCGATCCGATATTCTTCTTGGCCATAATTAACCTCGTTTCAATTCTTTCATACGCTCTTTCGCCAGATCAAGATCTGGTTTCGGAGTCACTTGTTGCTTCTTGATGAAGCCATGCAGCAGCACCATAGTTGAGCCGTCCAATACAAACAGCACCCGTGCAATGCGGTTGTCCAACTTAGTCCTGACCTCCCATAGACCACCACCTAGGTGGCCCACCAACGGCATCCCAAGGGGCCAGCCAAGCTGAACCGTTTTGATGTCCTCGCCAATCGTTTTGCGGTCAATGGCAACAAGGCCTTTGAGCCAATCGCGCACAGGCTCTGTACCCAGTGAGTTGGCGAAGAATTTGACATCTAGGATTGTTTCCATGCGCAGAGTGTATCAACTTTGATACGTTGTGTACAGGGGTTATTTAATTTGGCTCAAGAGGTGCTGTGCCACTAATTCAAGAGGGAGCTCAAAAAACCCCCTGCATCGTATGTCACAGCCGTTTATCCCATGCATCCGATCTGAATGGGACACCTAGGATCTGGGCATATAGCCTTAGGCGCTTCATCGCTAGGCGGTGTAATTGCCGGCTGTACGGGTTTGCTTGAAAGGACTCGTATGCGTAGCTATGAGGGGACTCCCAACACCAAGTGATTGGGGTGGAGGGTGATAGGTCAAAACTGCAGTAGTTCTGCTTGAGTAGGTATCACTTATCGATTAATCACGACTAACTTTAAAATCGCCTGGCTCATCATAAAGTTGCCTATTTTTTAAGCAATGGTAATATTACCATTTGGGTGGGTTTACCCTATGTTTTTTGAGAATCCTTTGAGAACCCAATTCCACTCTTTTCACGTACATCCACAATCTGCCGCAATGCAGAACTACATCCGTACTTCTTCCACCACTCATCCACAATGATAAAAACATCTTTCTGTACCGGACTCATACTCTTCTCCATGCACTCGTCATAAGTCATCCCCTTACCAATCATTAAACGATTGATAACAACACCACTTATGACTCTCTCTACTGCCATGTCAATCCTAAAATCATATGGTAATATTACCATGTGTAAGGGTTTACCCTATTTTTCTGAGTTTTGGATGGTAATATTACCAAGCAAATTTTTATATATACCCCACCCCTATTTCGCTATAAACGATGACGGGGGGTCTTCGCTGAATGGCAAATCCGGATTTTCTGGGAACACTTCGAGTCGAATACTATGTACATGAGAGGGGGGACTCCTACTTGGCAAATCGGGGGGTGGGGGGTCGCCCTCGGCAGCCTGGACGATCGCCAACGGGGGAGGGTCTAACTCAGCCAATATCAAGATGACTGCTTTCAAAGGGTAGCGAATAAGGAAGCTCTCAGAAGTCTATAAACGCGCAAACATCATATTCAACGCTTTCTCTTAGGCTCGATCATCCCAAGCTGAATGGCTAAGTTTTCCAAGTGTTTGATGTAGATCGTTCCAGCCGCACACTTTTCTCGATGCTCTTTAGTGCAGTTGCCATGAATGAACGCTGGGTGATCAGCGCCTGAAAGCGACAAACCACCGTGCAATCTGCACCTTCTTTTGCCGATCAAGGGAGGCTTTTGGCATTCCCCACCTGAGCGAGTTTTAGCCCCGCAGATCATTTCTTTGGCTTCTTTATTAACCCAAGTTGCTCAGAAATCTTCAGTCGCCTACGGATTTCTTTACGCAACTGCGGGACAGTTAAATTCTTAGGCAGGCTTGGAAAGATGGACTGTTTTTTCATCTCAACTCCACTAGTTTTGGCTGCCTATATTTTAAGCAACTGTGGAAAATATTGCTTATTTTTTGAGCACATTACTATGCGTAGCTTGCCCCCAATCAATGCGCCTAAAGTGCTTGGTGGGGGTACCGTGGGTGACCGATATTTTGAAAATCACAACCCCCACCCCCCTCGCGAACTACAACACCACCTCGCTCTGGCTAAGCCGTAAACCATCCGCATACTGGTCATGCCACTAGTTCGACAGTAATTCAGACATTCCCTTGACGGCATATTCCTTATAGGTTATATTCGCTCTATGAATTGGGAAGTTGAATACACCGATGAGTTTGGCCAATGGTGGTCTGGGTTGACTGAAGAGGAGCAGGTCAGCTTGGCCGCTTCCGTGCAGCTTCTAGAAGAGCGTGGTCCTAACCTTGGCTATCCACACAGCAGTGGCATCAATGGCTCAAAGCACAGTCATATGCGAGAGCTGAGAACTCAGCACCTTGGCCGACCGTATCGGACGCTTTATGCATTTGACCCGCTACGAAATGCGATCTTGTTAATAGGTGGCGACAAGACTGGTGATGATCGTTGGTACGACGTGAACGTCCCAATTGGTGACCGTTTGTATGACGAGCATTTGGAACAACTCCGAAAGGAAGGAAAGATAGATGGCTAATAAATTCTCTGATCTACGCGCAAAGATGAAACCAGAAGCGCAAAAGCGTGCTGCTTCAATGGCGCAAACCATGCTGGCTGAGATGCCTTTGAACGAGTTGCGTCAGGCACGTGGTTTGTCGCAAAAGATGTTGGCCGAGGTTCTGCAAGTTCAGCAGCCGTCGATTGCAAAGATAGAAAAGCGTACTGACATGTATTTGTCTACGCTGCGCAGCCATATTGAAGCAATGGGTGGTGAGCTGGATGTTGTAGCCCGCTTTCCCGATGGAACAGTCAAGATCAGTAACTTTTCTGATCTAGGCAAATCTGCTTCTGCTTGAGTTTTAATCTACTGTACCAACTGCACCTGCGTAGCAGGGCTTGCCGACACCATCGGCATGAACATCCCACCTAGAGCCGTATTGACTGAGTTGGTGGCATCCAGCAGTGTGTCGTGACTCAGGTGTGCATAACGTTGAGTTGTCTTGACCTGCGTGTGGCCAAGTATGTGCTGCACTTCATAAAGCGTCCTGCAGCGTTGACTAGGAAACTAGCGTGCGAATGACGCAAATCATGAAGGCGCACATCAGATAAATCAGCCTTGGTACGAGCAGAATCCCAAGCCCAGAAGATGCTCACATAGGGCTTGCCTGTATCTGGGTTAGCAAACGTCCACTCACACTTTTGATTCCTTGGCATGGCGCTTAAAAGACTGATAACCCCATCAGACAAAGGTACGTGCCGAGCCTTGCCCGTCTTGGTGGTTGGAATGCGCCAGATACGCCTTAGGAAATCAAAGTCCTGCCACTTGGCATCAAGTACCTCACGCTTCCTAGCACCCGTCAGAATGAGCATAGGCACAATGTACTGAAGCATTGGGTTTTCACTGCTACAAACAGCCGTGTAAAGCCTCTGAGCCTCTTCTACGCTCAGGTATCGTTCTTTCTTGTTGTTCTCTTCCATGAGCGGCACACCCTTGGTGGGATTGGACTTGATGCCCGGCAACTCCCAGCGCACAGCCAAATTGAAGATGAACCGCATCATGATGAGAAGGCGGTTGGCCGAGCCAGCCGCAGCGCCCGAAGCCTTGCGTTCGTAATGCATCTTTACGATGTCTTGGCGGGTGATCTCATCTAAGTACTTGCTGCCAAATCTAGGCAGCAGGTGGTTCTTCAATAGGCTGACATCCGACACCCAACTGCGCTTGTAGCTTTTAACGTAGGGCAGGTACTGCTCTTCAATGAATGTGGCGAATGTGGGGATCGCTCTGGTTTGGGCCTTGACTTCGCATGGGTCTTGTCCCATTGCAATCATGGTTCTTTTCTGCTCTGCCAGCTTTCTAGCTTGGTGGAGCGAAACATCCCTTTCAAGAGCCAACCTGAGTTGTCGTGTTCTGCCTCGAGCATCTTGGTAACGCAGGTAATACGTCTTTCCACCAGTAGCTCGTATTTCCAGCATCAAACCTTTACAATTTGAATCGAATAGATCGCACTTACGCTTGTCTGTAGGACAACGTGCATCTTTCACGACTTGCGGACTGAGGCTGACCGTGGGCATATGAGGTAATTTAATGATTCATTTTGAATCGTATACAACACATGGTGAATTATAACTCAACTTTTGTCAATACTTCCGGCTATGTCTCAACGCCGCTGAAGTTGGCTGTGGCCGTTCGTGCTTTACGACACGCCTTTGACATGAGTCAGACCGAGTTAGCTGACTTGGCTAAGTGTTCACGCCCCACAATTAACCGTATCGAGTCCATTGATAAGGCATCCCCTCGTACTGACACGATTGAGCGATTGATGCAGGTGTTCAGGGATCGTGGCGTTGAAGTCCAAATCACTGATTCAGATGTGATGATTCGGTTTTCTGCACAGGCCATCAACACGGCTACACAAACGAGTACCGATACCAGCGAAAAATGAGTTCGTTGTAGGTATTCAGTAGGACGCTAATGCACTGGCTCCTACTCAAATCAAATCCATAAATTTCGCTCCATATAGGTTGGCCGTAGGTATTCGCCAATGTAGGCTTGATTTTGCCTATTTCTCTATATAAATCAATGACTTAAATAACTTCCTGCCTGACTGCTTACTACCAGTTTGGTAGAGGCAGTGAAAACCCCTAAAGCCTGCACTGCGCAGAGCGGATTGACCCCAGTCCGCTCTGTCGAGTGTGGGCTTTTTGCTTAACCGCTCGCACTCGGTTTCTTTGCAAAGAAATCAGTTTTTTACATAAACCCTAAAAAGGAAACTCTCAAATGCCAATCTCAACAAACGGCGCAATCATCACGCGTGTAGCAGGTGCCCTGTACGGCGAGTACCTGAGCAACGCTTCTTACAACGAACTCGTTGGTGTGTCTCCCATTGCACCAGCAACTGTTGCAGCTAACTGGATCACCAGTGACTTCGCTTCTAAGACAGACGCACAAATCGCAACAACTGTTTTGACAAACCTCGGTTTGACAAGCATTGCTGGTTTGAACAACTGGTTGGCAGCTCAATTGACTGCTGCTGGTACAACTTCTGCAGCTAAAGGCGCTAAGCTGGTTGACTTGCTCAACAGCTACTCAACCATGACAACTGACCCTGTCTATGGTAGCTACGCAACTTCCTTCAACGCCAACGTGTCTGCTTCTTTGGCAGCTTCACAAGCAGCTGGTTCAGCTGGCGGTAATTTCACAACTGCTGGCGCTGCCGCTGCTACTGCCGCCGCCGCCGCCGCTGCTGCACAAGCTGCAGCTGCCGCTGCTGCTGCTGCTGCTTCTTTGACTTTGACATCTGCTATCCAGACAACAACTGGTACAGCTGGTGATGACACATTGACAGCCCCTGCTGGCACATGGAATGCTGGCGACGTCGTAAACGGTGGTACAGGTACAGACACATTGAACGCCGTGATCACTGGTACAGCTCCAACACAATCTGCTACTTCTTTGGTCAGCGTTGAAGTGTTGAACTTGACAGCTTCACCAAATCCATCCACTTTGGATCTCACTGGCGTGACTGGTCTGACACAAGTGAACAACATTTCCTCTGCTAACGGCGCTACATTGGCTGTCTCTGGCTTGGGCAACGTTGTTAACACAACAATCACTGGTGGTAACACATCAACTTCAGTTGCCTACACAACAGCTGCTGTTGCTGGTACAGCTGATGCAGCTACTTTGACACTGAACGGAACCAGCGTAAGTTCTTCTTTCACAACGTCTGGTGTGGAAACATTGACCGTGAACTCTGCTACTGCTGCTAACACATTGGCATCTTTGACAGATACAGGTATCACACGCTTGAACATCACTGGCTCACAAGCTTTGACAGTGACAGCTGCTGTTGGTGGTACAACAATCGCTACCGTTGACGCATCTGCTGCAACTGGTGCTATCACATTGACAACTGGCGCTGGTGCTGGTGGTACAGCTGCTACAGGCGTGACTGTGACTGCTCCTGCAGCTGCTACTGCAGGTTTGTTCACAGTTACTACTGGTTCTAACAAAGATACAGTTACAACTGGTGGCGGTAGTGCAGTTATCGACACTGGCGCAGGTAATGACACAATCACTACTGGTGCTGGCGCTACAACTGTTACCCCCGGTACTGGTAACGATACTCTTAACTTGGGTTCTGGTGTTGACACTGTCCGTTTTGCCGAAACGGGTGCAACAAACGCTGACACATTGAACACATTTGGCGCAACTGATGTTATCGCTATCAATTTGGGTTCAGCTGCTGTAACCGGAACAAGTTCTGCATCTGCTAGCGTTTTCGGTACAGTACAAACAGGTGGTACATCACCAGTACTGTCTAACGTAAATGGTACAGGTACTAGTTCTGCAATTTCTTTCCAAGCAATTGCTCCAAATGCAACTGCAACGTCTGGAACAGTACTCGGTACAGCTAACGTAATCGCCTTGAATGGTGCTTACACTGATGGTACTGTGGCAGGGGCGATTACTGCATTGGGTACTTCTGCTACGACAGGTATCACTACAACTGCGTCTGGCAAATTCCTTCTCGTTACCTACGCAGTTGGTAATATTGCGCAAGTTTGGTCTTACGCTGGTGATACCGTTGTTGATACAGATATCACTGCTGCAGAATTGAGCTTGGTTGCTACACTGAATGGCGTACCTCAAAACAGCCTGACAGCAGCTAACTTCGCAACATACCTTACAGCAGCCACAGCCGCTACTACAACTTCGAATGCCGGTCAGACAATCAACTTGACTGGTACTCTGAATACAGTTTCTACGACTGCAAATGCTAATGGCCAATTCTTTACTGCTGCTAACGATGTCGTAAACGTTGGTCTGGGAAGCACGCCTACCGGCACATCAGCAACTGTAGGTATGGTTTTGCTTGATAGTTCTACAACTGATAGTGACACACTGAACGCAACAGTTCTGAACTCTGCATGGGACACTGGTACAACTTTGACAAACATCGAAACTGTCAACTTGGCTATGACTGTTGCAGATGCAGGTGGTTTCGCAATGACTACGGTTATGCCCGGAACAACATCACTCAATGTGAGTGGTGCTCAAAACTTGCAAACCATTTCTGGCATTACAAGCGGTACAGCCTTCGGTCTCGGTGCAAACGGTCTTGCATACACTGGCACATTGGGTATTAACCAAGGTGCAACTCTTGCAGCTGCCACCTTGAATTTGAATGGCCCCTCCGCAGGTACTACAGCTGCTACAAGCCCAACTTTCACTTCAAACAATACTATTACTGCATTGACTGTTAATGCCAATGCAGCATCAAGTTTGAATACAGACACGGGCGGAAGAATTTTCAATGCAACAGCAGCCACTTTAACTGGCTCAGGTGCAGTGACAATTTTTGGTACAGCCGCTGACTTTGACGGTGGTGTTCTGAACGCTTCTGGAACTGCATACACTGGTGCGTTGACACTTCGTCCTTCCACAAACGCTGCGATCGATTTGAGCGCAGGTGGTGTTGTTACTGGTGTACGTACGGTTGACTTGCGTGATACAGCGTCATTCGGTAGCACGATCACTTTTGCTGCTGCAAACAATTCAGCTGCTTATGGTCCATCTGGTGCTATTGGTGTAAGCTTTGCACCAACATCTGGTACAACACTAGCTGGTGTTGATGCTCGTATCGTTGGTACAGCATTGACTGACGCTTTGACCGTCACCTTGGGTTCAACTGTTACAACAGTAACTAACGGTGTTTTGGTGGCTGATGCAACAACAGGTGCAAATGGCTTTGAAACTTTGGCTATTAACTCAAGCCTTGCAACAGGTACTCTTGCACTTGGTACAGTCAGAATGTCTCCTGGTGCTGGTACACAAACAGCAACAGTGACAACTGGTGGTGCAAATGTGACCATTGGCAACTTTACAGGTGACTCCATTAACCTTGGAACAGTTACAGGTACAGTGACAATCGGTGCTACAGGTGCTACAGGCTTGCAATCATCTGGTTCTGGCGTAACAGTGACAGGTAGCCCTTCCGCAGTTAACGTAATTTACTCAAATACTTTACTTGGTGATGCAGTCACTGGTGGTATTGCGGCTGACGTGTATGCTCAAGAAGGCGGCAATATGACTGGTGGCTCTGTCTTGGCTCTGGGTCTTGGCAATGACACTTACTCATTTGCATCTAATACCCTGGGTACAACTGTGATTACGGACACAGGTGGCGTTGACACACTGCTTTTACCAACTGCAGGTAACACAAACATCTCTGGCCTGAACAATGGCGCAGCGTTCCTCACTGCTGGTAATGGACTGGATCAGTTGATTATGGAAGGTGGCGGTCGCACATTGACTGTTGCTCCTGGTCAAATTACTGGCGCTATTCCTTTGAACTTTACAACCGGAACAACTTCTGCTGTGTTCACTTTGGGTGCGGCTGGTTTATTAGATGTCAGTGGTATCGTTCTTACTGCGGGCTTAACTTATAACAACGCAAGCAATACAGCTTCGACTGGTGTTGCCGGTGTACTTCAGACACTGAACGGTTCGGCAGGTAACGACACGATTATCGGTAGAACTTCTGGTTCACAAACTATTAGCGGTCTTGCTGGCGCTGATACTATGACCGGTGGTTCGGGTACAGACACCTATGTAATCGCACAGACAGGTTCTAATTCTACTGATGGTATTGACCGTATCACTAACTTTGTTGGTGGAACGGACGTTCTTGATTTGGCAGTAGCTGCAGCTACGGGCGGTACAGTTAACACTGGTTCTACTGGTGCTGACGTATCTAACAATGCAACCGCAGTTGCTTCAACCGGAACTACAGTTACTTCATTGTTAGCCAACTTGCAAACCGCAGCAACCGCTCAGCAAACTGCTTCAGCTGGTCTCTTTGCACAAGCAGGTGACACTTTCTCTGTGCAAATTACAGGCGCATCTTTGGCTGGTACTGACGTGATTTATGTTGTTCAAAACACTGGCGCAGATAGTAACGTTACAGCAGCAGATACTATCATTGCGTTAGTTGGCACCTCAACAGGCGCAATTACGGTAGCAACAATTATCTAAACTTATCTTCTAAAGATTGTTAGTAAATAAACCTCATCCCTCAAGAGGGGGTGGGGTTTTTTTATGAAAGGAATAAAAATGCCAAACATCAAAATCGACAACAAAGAGTACGACCTCGACTCACTCTCAGATGAATGCAAAGCCCAACTGGTCTCCATTCAGTTCGTAGAACAAGAACTAGCACGCCTTCAAGCCCAAGCTGCGGTCCTGCAAACCGCTAGAACTGCATATGTCAAAGCGCTTCAAGCAACTCTGCCTGACTCAGGCGTGAGCGACACTATAAAGTTTTCTTGATTGTGAATCAGATCGACGTCAGAGTTGTCATTGTTTAAGTGGTTATTGTGACAGTAGCAATCTAACTGGCATAGAGAGTTAAGGATGAACAAAAAAACAACTCGCCTAGCCAAAAATGGGCCTGAAGTTAGTGAAATAAATACACTTGTCAATGCAATAAATGAAAAAAATTACACTAATGCTATAGATCTTGCAAAAAGATTTACGCAATTATTTCCGCAAAATCCATTTGGATGGATGGCTCTAGGAACAGCATTTAAACTTATAGAACGAAATGACGAAGCGATCATTGCATTAAAAAAGGCGATAACGCTTGCGCCAACGGATGCAGCATTGCTCAATAATTTAGGTGGCATTCAATTAGATGTGGGTCAAATAATTGGAGCAGAAATTAATTTTAGACGTGCAATACAAATTAACCCAGATTTTCCTCTGGCATATACCAATCTGGGTATGGCACTTGAACAACTAGGAAACTCTGATGAAGCTGAACGTTGTCATAAAAGGGCAATAACATTAATGCCGAATTTCACAGAGGCATATTACAACCTAGGAATAACATTTCGCAATCAAGGAAAACTTACTGCAGCAATAGTAAGTTTCAAAAAGGCTATAGCTATCAAACCTGATTATTTTGAAGCACTCAATAATCTAGGGATTACAAATCAAGAAATATACGATCAAGAAGCTGCAGAAATTGCATTTCGTAATGCAATCACTATAAAGCCTAATTTTGCAGAAGCGTACTTCAATTTGGGAAATACATACCATTCACTAGGCAAATTGAATGATGCAGTGTTTGCCTTTCAGCAAGCCTTGCTAATTAAAAAAGATTTTGCTCAAGCAAGCAATAACATGGGATGTGTATTTGAAGAACAAGAGAATTTTTTAGAAGCTGAAGCATGTTTTAGAAGGGCAGCAGAAATAGACCCTGATTTTTTGGAGGCAAAACAAAATTTGGCAGAGATACTAAGACTATTGGGAAAGTTAAACGAAGCAGAGGAAATATACCGTCGAATGCTAGATGTCAAATTTGATGATTCTGGTATCTCGACAAATCAGCAAATAACGGCATTGATTCCAATAGGTCGTTCTGGTTCATTGTTTTTTCATTCACTATTTGATGAGCATCCGGAAATTCTGACGCTTCCAGGTATTTATTTTAAAGGCTGGTTTGATGATGATTTATGGAATAAACAATTTAATCCCGATACAAAGAACCCGAACTGGCGCCTCCATTTAGTAACCAAAATAATAAATACGTATGAACCATTTTTTGATGCTAGATCGAAAAAAAATGTTCCAGGAAAACCCATGGATTCAGCCTGGCTAGCTAAAGACATGGGATTTATGGAAATGGGTGCTGATCGTTCGCAACACTTGGTTATTGAAAAAGATACTTTTGAAAAAGCTTTTTTATCTCTGTTGGCGCCACTAACAAGTGTTACTCAGGCAGATTGTTTTACGTTGTTACACAGAGCATTTGAAATGACTATTCGTGAGGTTGAACAATTTAGAACTCAAGAAAATAAAGTTATTTTTTATCATATTCATAACCCTAACTTGCACGAATTGACACGTTTTCTACAAAGCTTCCCAAAAGCAAAATTACTATACATAGTCCGCAATCCAGTGCAAAGTATGGAGTCTTGGATGTTAACTGCATCTGAAAACATAAAAATAAATTCATCTCAAGTAGAAAAAACTGATACAGGGAAAAGTATTAAAGCAGTCCATTTCACCAGTTTGAGGAAGTGGAATCAGATGGTTTATTTTATTTTTACCATGTTTAAATATTTGGAATTGCCCTTGACAAGAATTACTGCTAGTCGAGGTGTTCGCTTGGAAGATGTGAAAATAAACCCACAACGTGTCTTACCCCAAATTGCTGAATGGATTGGAGTGTCCAATAACCCTGCGTTGTACGCTTCCAGTTTTTGTGGTTTGCAGTATTGGGGGCCAACATCGAAAACTACTGGCAAGATAACAGGTTTCGATACAAGTTCAATTAATAGAGTTAACGGCGAGTTACTTGGCTCACGAGACATTCGTATTTTCGAGACGCTCTTTTGGCCTTTTTCAAAAATGTATGGTTATACGAATATGAATGTAGAGGAGTTTCGAAGTCAGCTTCACGAAATTCGCCCTTTGTTGGAAATGCCACTGGAATTTGAAACTAAGTTATACGCCGAACTTCCCGATCATACTCAGTCAATTCAAGACCTTTATCCTTATAAACGTTTGCATCGCCTACTTCATAATTATTGGAACAAACTTAATCGAGATGGAACTTATCATGCAATGGTACCTCCATTTAAATATTGTTGAATAAGGAGTACTGTTTCTTGACTAAATCTCGCGTTATTTGGATTACTGGTCTATCAGGCACGGGTAAATCGACACTCGCTCAAGAAGTCGTTTTGCATTTGAAAGCTGCAGGTATATCCGTGGTGATGCTCGATGGTGACGAATTGCGTGAAATTTTGGGTGCAGTCGAGGTCAATGCAGATAACCATGGGCGTAATAGACGTTTGGCTTTGGCGATGCAATATGCCAAGCTCTGTCGAATTCTGGCTTCACAGGGGCTTACAGTCGTAATTGCTACTATTTCGTTGTTCCACGAAGTGCATGCTTGGAATCGCTCAAACCTTCCTGGTTACTTCGAGGTGTATCTAAAAGTGCCTTTCGATGAACTAAGACGACGGGATCCCAAGGGGATTTACCGTCGTTTCGACGCTGGCGATCTGTCAAATGTGGCCGGACTAGATTTACCAGTCGACGAGCCTTTTGCGCCAGATTGGGTTGTCGAATTTGAGCAGGGGCAAACAGTAGCGACTCTTGTCGATGAATTAATGAAGACTATAAAAGTTAAGCAATCAAAATGACAACAAAACTTAAAGCGGGTGACTTCACTGGGTTAGCTAACGACTACTCAGAACATCGTCCAGATTATTGCCCCTCGGTACTCAACGCACTGCTCGGATTGCTATGCAAGCCAAATTCTGAAGTAGATTTTGTTGACGTCGGTGCTGGTACCGGTATCTGGACACGAATGGTCTACGAAGCAGGGGTGCGCTCGGTCATTGCCGTCGAACCCAATCAAGATATGCGAAATAATGGGATCTTAGATAGTCACCACACTTCTGTGCATTGGTTCGCGGGCAGTGCTGAGTCAACCGGGCTACCCTCAGGTTCTGCGGATTGGTTGTCAATGGCGTCAAGCTTTCACTGGGCCAATTTTCACACCGCCACCCAGGAATTTCACCGAGTATTGCGACCCGGTGGTAGATTTACGGCTCTCTGGAATCCACGTCTGATCGAGGTGAACTCGCTGTTGGTAGAGATTGAGGCCCATATGTATAGCCTGTGCCCGAATATTAAGCGTGTTTCCTCCGGACGCTCGGGTATAACTGAGACGTTGAAGGAGCAACTATTGGCCTCGCCGTACTTTGAGGATGTTGTTTATATGGAAGGCCGTCACATCATCGAAATGACACCAGAGCGTTACTTAGGCGCATGGCGTTCTGTCAATGACCTGCGCGTGCAAATGGGTCCTGAGAAATTCAATACATTCCTAGAGTTTGTTGAAATGCGAATTGCCAGCCTCAAAGTGATCGAAGCAACCTATTTAACTCGTGCTTGGTCGGCTCGGCGCAAGGATTAACTGCAATGCCGTTGGCATTTTCTACCAAGGCAGGCACTCTGGCTGCATTGCAAGGCATACTAAAGACGGCGCGGATTGCGCCTTTTTGCGTGTTCACGGTATTGAAATGGCAAGAAGATCGGCAGACCTGTATCACCGAAATAGTTGATTGTCTAGGCTTAACTTTGTTGATTGTACGATCTAGTTGCCGACGGGAAGACGGCGCCGAGTCATCTAATGCTGGAGCCTTTCTTTCCATCCCGAATGTGAATCTGAAAGGACTTAATACTGCAGTTGACCAGGTCATCGCTACTTATGGCGAAACACTTGCCACTGACGAGGTACTGGTACAACCCATGCTCACTCATGTGGTTCGATCTGGAGTTGCCTTTTCACATGATCCCAACACCTGCGCACCTTATCGGATAGTCAATTGGTCGGAGGGTAGCGATACAACAGCGGTAACTGGCGGTTTAGGTGGACGGGTCTGGTTAAAGGCAGCTAATAGCCCCCTCTCGGTTACGCCAATTTTGGCACCTGTTGTCGCCCTGATTGATGAGCTTTTGGAGCTGTTTGGCGGCGTACCTTTGGATTGCGAATTCGCGGTCACAATTGAAGGTGGTCAGGAAGTATTGTGGCTCTTGCAAGTCCGGCCCTTGGTCCTTTCGGGCGACCCAGAAACGCCCAAAGTTCAAGCTGACCGCTTGGATTCAATACAGCGTAAGGTTGCACGCGGCATGCAGCCACACCCATTCCTGATGGGTCGGCGCACGGTCTACGGCGTGATGCCAGACTGGAATCCAGCAGAAATTGTCGGCATTCGCCCCAAGCCACTGGCCTTATCGCTCTACCGGGAACTGATCACTGACGCCATCTGGGCATACCAGCGACATAACTATGGTTACCGCAATCTGCGCAGCTTCCCGCTGATGCCGCATTTCTTTGGGCTACCCTATATTGATGTACGCCTTTCTTTCAACTCCTTCATACCAGCTGATTTGGACGAGGGGTTAGCTGGGAGACTTGTTGACAATTACATCGACCGCTTGTTAGCCGAACCTACCTTGCAAGACAAGGTTGAGTTCGAAATTGTGTTTTCCTGCTACACACTAGACTTGCCACAGAGGCTGGAGCGATTGGCTGAAGCGGGTTTCTCAACGCACGAGCGAGAAGCCATAGCTGATAGCCTTCGCAAGCTTACAAACCGGATAGTTCACCCTAAGGATGGTCTGTGGCGCGGTGATGCTGCCAAGATCGACACCCTGAACCTCCGGCGCGAAGAGCTTCTGGCCTCCCGCACTGATCCCTTGGAGCGTATTTACTGGTTGTTGGAGGATGCCAAACGCTATGGCACCTTGCCGTTTGCCGGGTTGGCACGGGCCGGATTTGTCGCGGTACAGATGTTGAAATCGCTGGTGGCCGTGGGCGTATTCACCCAAACCGACTACGATGCCTTTATTAGTAGTGTATCGACAGTAAGCGGCCAATTGGCGCGCGACCGGGCCACGATGAACAAGATCACTTTTCTAGAGCGCTACGGGCACTTGCGGCCAGGTACTTATGACATCCTTTCACCCCGCTATGACGAGGCGCCAGAACTCTACTTTGATTGGAACCAGCGGCCATCGGCACCAGTGCCGATAAAACCATTCGCGCTGACTTTGCCGCAGATGCGCGAGATTATTAAGCTTTTGGAAGCCCATGGTCTACAACCCGATCCTGTCGGCCTTTTAGACTTTATGCAGGCGGGAATCGAACTGCGTGAAATGGCGAAGTTCCATTTCACGCGCAACCTGTCGGATGCACTGGCATTGATAGCCGAGGTCGGCCAACAATACGGCTTCTCCCGTGAAGAACTGGCTTACTGCGACATTGCCGCCTTCAGGGAAATACACGTCGCAGCAACTGACCCGAAAGAAGTCCTCTTACGCTCCATCGAGCAGGGCAAGGCACGCTATGCAGAAACCCTTAAGATTTCCTTGCCTCCTCTGATTGCTAAACCGGAAGACGTCTGGGCCTTTGAATGGCCAGAAACAGCTCCGAATTTTATTACCCAGAGGCATGTAACAGCACCCGTCGTTGGTTGTGACGCGCGCGAGAAATTGGCTGGAGCGATTGTCTGCATTCCGAATGCTGACCCAGGCTTTGACTGGTTGTTTGCCTACCCAATTGCTGGTCTCATCACTGCTTGGGGGGGGGCGAATTCACATATGGCGATCCGTGCTGGCGAACTTGGTTTGCCTGCTGTGATTGGGGCTGGTGAAATACTTTATCGTCGATGGTCACAAGCACAGCATCTACATCTAGATTGCGCCGGACGTCTGGTGGAGGTTCTCGCATGAAGAAGGTTGTAATAACTCAAAGGGTGGATCAACTCAATGAGCGTAATGAGATACGTGACGCCATTGATCAACGCATGATCACCTTTATCTTAGATGCTGGATTTATCCCAGTTCCAATTCCAAATGGACTATACAAGCCCTTGTCTGAAAGCACTGATTGCAAGGAATTAAATGTTTGGCTGGATGCCATCCAGCCAAATGCATTTGTCCTTTCTGGCGGAAATGACATTGGGCAATGCCGCGAACGCGATTTAACAGAAAGCTTGATTCTCGACTATGCCAGCCAACACAACTTACCGCTACTAGGTATTTGTCGAGGAATGCAAATGATGGCTAAATGGGCTGGTGCTGAGCTGCGATCAGTTAAGGGACACATAAGTACCAAGCATCCCGTTACTGGCAAAATTTCAGGGCAGGTAAACAGCTATCACGGCTTTTCGATAGTAACTTGCCCTTTGGGATTTGTTGTCCTCGCTACTAGTGAAGATAGTGAGATCGAGGCCATTCAACACAACTATTTGCCTTGGGAGGGCTGGATGTGGCATCCTGAAAGAGAAGCACCTTTTGCCAAAAGAGATATAGAGCGATTGAGGAATTTATTTGTATGAAAGCGATCATTCTTGCTGCAGGACGCGGTAGTCGCATGAAAGACTTAACTGATGATCGCCCTAAGTGCCTGGTCGAGTTGCGCGGCAAATCTTTACTAGATTGGCAACTGGATTCGCTGAGGTCAGCTGGAATCAATGAAATCGCTATAGTGACAGGATACCAGCGTGAACGACTCGCTAACAGGGGGCTGGTTGAATTTCATAATAGTCGCTGGGCGGAAACTAACATGGTAACTTCGTTAACATGTGCATCTAAATGGCTTCAGGCAGAACCTTGCATCGTTAGTTATTCCGATATTTTCTACAATCCTGAGGCCGTAAAGTCCCTTATGGCTTGTACTGCTTCACTAGCGGTGACATACGACCCAAATTGGCTGAAACTCTGGACTCAGCGCTTTGGCGATCCATTACTGGATGCGGAAACATTTCGCCTCACTACAGATTACAACCTGAAGGAAATTGGTAACAAGCCCAAGTCAGTGAATGAAGTAGAGGGACAGTACATGGGACTTCTGCGTTTTTCACCAGAGGGTTGGTCAGAAGTGATTCGTATACGCGCCGGTCTTACTAGAGAGCAATGTGACAAGATGCATATGACCGGTACCTTGCAAAAAGTCATTGAAGCCGGAAGTGCAACCATTGCTGCAGTTCCATATACAGGCGAATGGGGAGAGGTTGACTCTGCGGCAGATCTCGCAAGTTATCTGGTTAGACCTGTCTGAAATTTTGTTCAGCTTTCAGCCACTTCAAATAATTTTTTATTCAATGAACCAGCGGGATTTTAAAGCCGCCTTGCTTCTTGCGTGTATGGTTGCAGTTCTAGGCGCACTGATCACCGCCATCTATTGGATGATCCAATAACTCTAGCCGGATGCCCCTTGTAGAATCAATACTTCAGCCGCTTTAGCTCAGTTGGTAGAGCAACCGCCTTGTAAGCGGTAGGTCGTCAATTCGAATCCGACAAGCGGCACCATCTTAAGGTTTGTTATACCAAGCCTTAGCTTGCATGAACACAATTGAAGAAGACTTTCAAAGTGAACTAGCTCAAATCCAAGCAGAGTCCATTGGCTGGATTCCCTTGGAAGAAGGTGCTTACCTTCACGTAGGCTCTGATGAGCCAGTCATTCAAGTGGTTGGAATAGCCAAGGCTGAAATGGCTGGCAGCAATGTGCTGTGGCTGTTTTAGAAAACTGAGAAACCTGACGTATCTAAATTGAAGAATCCCTAAACAGATCTTCAACAAGTCAAACCTCAAGGCGCAAGCCCTGGGGTTTTTTTACGTCTGTACTTTTCTCAAAGGAAAAATCCACATGCAAATCTATGCAAGCAGCTATGCCATTGAGCAGGCTTGCCAAACCCTGCCTGATCAAGACCTTCGAAAGCTTTTCTGTGAACGATATCAACAGCTCAAAAGTGACGACTACGAAATCCACGAGATCGTCCACTTCTGGGTGGTTGAGTCTGAGGCTGACCTGCAAATGCTTCCTGAGCACCTTGAGTGCAGGGAGAAACATACAGGATGGACTGAACTTGTGTTCGTGCTACTTGATGATGGTTTTGGCCTGGAGGTGTTTGTACCTGACCACTTAAAGGAGCTACTGAAATGAATCTATTTCTAAAACTTTGCACTGGGAGCTTAAAGGTGCTTCTGTTCATGTTTCTGCAGAGGAACACTCAGAGAAAGAACTCACGAGAGCGGGCTAACTATCAAAGGCGACACCAGAGAGGCGAAAGCTCAAGTCTCGCTGCTGACCTCTTGATTGCAGCACTTTTGAATGGAGGCTCTCAATGATTACTCTCCTGAGTTTTCTAATTTTTGCCATGGCTGTCGAGAGCTACTCAAAGGATCCATGGAGGTCCGTGGTTTTGGCGGGTTTTGCGCTGATGCTCTGGGTGTTTCCATTTGCAACTATTTTGGTGTGGCTTGGAATGGTCACGTTTAAGGTGGTCTTTGCTTAATTGCAGCTAGCTGGCCCCTTGGAAGGAGACTTCTGGGGGCTGGCTCTCTTGGCACTTCAGTAAAAGTCAGAATTTCAGTTTCTCAGAATTGCAAAACCTTAGGGGGGCAAAAAACTGAAAAACTGGAGAACTGACTTTTTTCATGAGTCAGGGGTGGGCTCCAAAGTGAAACATCAGAATCTCAGATTTCCAGTTTTCTATATGTATATATAGGGGAAACTGAAAAACTGAAAAACTGATCAAGACAATCTGGATCGCCTCCCCCCGTGCAAAAAAGCAACTAGATAAATATTTTGCAAAAAAGTGTTGACTTAGGGTTTTCCCTTGAATTACATTGCAGTCGTGGTTGGCAGCACAAACACATAAATGCCTCCATATTTCGTCACCCAGAGGTGACAAAAGTGTTAAGCCTCGAGGGGCCGTGACACAGGCCTAAGGAAGGCCGACAGTTGGACCTAAGCCGCAATTGGCTAGGAAAAAGTCTCATAGCAATATGAGGGTCGGGCCATTCTTGCATCAAGCCGCGAGCTGATGAGGCCTCTAGATCTTCATTTTGCAAAAAGAGACAACCGTAGTTGCAGGTCCAACTTCGGGTAGTTTTTGGTGAGCGTTATTGCCTTGTAGTTATTAATTGGCCGAACGCTTGTTTTTAATGTGTAGATGTTTTTTTGGAAAGGAAGGCGTGCAGAAACCACATTGAAGTGGCGCACAAAAAAGCCAACTGGCAAAGCGGCTTCACTAGAACGTTTTAGTGAGGTTTTTCAGACGGTAAGCTTTTTGTCGATTGCAGTTGTTTGCTATCGGAAGTTTATCGAGCTGCATCACTCTTTTGCTCAACTTATATGAAAGCAAGGGGTGAACTATTAAATATATAGGCAGGTAAAAATGATTGATTTTGATAAAAAATTAGACGAAATTCTTTATAAAAAATGGTTTATTCTGAATACTGAAAAGGGTAAGTTAAAAACTTCAATGGTTGATGTTGGAGCAGTTTTAGTCAAATACAAAGAAGAAATTAAATCAGGCCAACTAAAAAATAATGACGCCTTGTTGGATCTTCACTTTTTTACAGAGGGCTCAGACGCTGCCTTTGAGTGGTTCTATGAAGAGGGTGTATTAGGAACCAGCAATAAAGAAGAGTTGCTTAAAAGGTATATGGCTCTCAACGTTTTTAGGAAATCTAGCCTTGGACCCATGTATCTTCATTACTTGATTGCTAAGGCTACTGGTTACGCTAACAGCTTTCAAAGTTTCCGCCTGACCCGACGCATCGGGAAAACTTATTTAATGCCCGCTTTGATGGAGCTTGAGTCAATAGGTGAAAAGGTCAAAGAGACCTTGCATTAAGAATTCTCCCCAAGATGAGAGTTTTGGGGAGTATTTAAATTGCACTGTTCAGAAATTGAGCCACCTATTGAATTCTTGTTGATCCAATTTCTGAAGATTACTAATTTAGTCCATTGCTGCAGCACTTTGGTATTAGTTTCTTCCAGGGGCCGCTATAGGGAATAGATACACAAAACAGGTATTACTTTTGAGTAGCCAAATTTTGGCATCAAAGGTTGTCTGATCAGCTCAGAAATCCAGATTTCCAGAAAGTGAAACCCTAGGGGTCTCAAAAACTGGAAAACTGAAAATCTGGACTTGAGCATCAAAAGGGGGAGCTACTTTGGGACACCAAGGTCAGTTTCTCAGAATTCCAGTTTTCTATATGTATATATAGGAGAAACTGAAAAACTAGAAAACTGAACTTCTGGTCCAGGACCTCTGATGTGTTTTTGTGTAGCTAGATCCGCAATGGCACTAAAGCCGCTTGCCACCCGTACCGCCTAGATTGCCCTCCTACAGGAGCCGAGCGTTTGTCACTGGTACAGGTCAAACCATCAACACTAAAAATTTAAGGAAAACACACAAGTGTCAATCAACATACATCCGACCCCAGATGGTCAATTCACAAGTCTTAGAGAAGCAGCCCTGAAATGGTTTTCACTTGGCTACTTACCACTACCTATTTCCAAAGGAGAAAAGAAACCCAGCGTAATACCCAAAAAGTGGCTCTCCAATCTAAGTGAGCAACGTATTAATAGGCACTGGACCGATTACCCTAGTGATGACATTGGACTTCACTGCTCTAAAGGACTTGTTGCGCTCGACAGTGATGCTCCCGAATCGTTGGAGGCTATGACCGCGCTAGAAAAAGAGCACGGCATCAAGCCACAGGTTGTCGTGAAGACAAAGAAGGGTACTCACCACTACTTCAAGCTTGCAGAGGGTGTTCGACTTCAGCAAAAGGGCTCTAGCACTGAGCTAAATCCTGAACGCATCGATATCAGAAGCGAAAATAGCCACATCGTTGCACCTCCCAGCACTGATAAGTACTTAGTGGGCGAATCAATTTGTCCGTTCGATAACCTTGAAGTGATCTCGCAAGAGTTCGCCGATGCATTGGTTCGCCATAACGGAGGTACTCCAGAGAGCAAAGACGAGAAAGCCTTGCAAACACATGCGGAGTTCTCAAATAATGAACCACGTACGGTAAAGAATCCACTGGCTAAACCAACGATCAAGGAGGATGAGAGCTTCAAAATTGCCAGCCTTCGTGCCATGCTCTATCAGATCGACCCTGATGAAAGTTACGACACGTGGTTTAAATCATTGATGATCATTCACCATGAAACAAACGGCAGCGATCAAGGTCTTGTGCTTGCTGATGAGTGGTCAAGTCAGGGGTCTTTGTACAAAGGCACTAAAGAGATTGAGTCCAAGTGGCAAAGCTTTTCTAAATACTCCGGTGCGCCGCTGACAGAGGCCTCCCTCAGCATGATGCTTACAGAGCGCGGCGTTGACTCTCTGGAGTTGAAAGCTCAAGTCATGGAAGATCTGGAGCCCTTTGAGGTTTGTGCCACAGAGATCATCAAATCAGCTTCCCAAAAGTCTAAGTCACCATCCTTTAGTGGCTCACTCAAGCAGTACTCCCTTCTTGGCAAACTCGATGTGGTCCGCAAATTCGCCGTCGACGCAACGCCACTGCTGGGTTCAATTGCTTTGAAAGGACAGTTCACGGTTTTGTATGCCAACAGCAATGCTGGCAAAACCTTGATCACATTGCATTTGCTACGGGAAGCAATTCTTGCAGGTCGCATAGAAGCTGGCAAAGTTTTCTACGCAAACATGGATGACTCTTCAAGTGGCTTACTGGTCAAAGGAGAGATTGCAGAGGAGCTTGGGTTTCACCAAATGACCGTCGGCTATCAAGACTTGACGATTGAACGGTTCAAACAAGCCGTCAGGGAAATGATTAAATCGGGTGAAGCTTCAGGTACGCTCTTGCTGCTAGACACCTTAAAGAAGTTTACGGATGTAATGAGCAAAACAGAGAGCAGTCAATTTGCTCAACTCATGCGTGAATTCACCGCTGCTGGAGGCACAGCAGTTGGATTAGCACACACCAATAAAAATAAAGACCGCGATGGAAATCAGGTGCAAACAGGAACTGCCGATATTCCGCAGGATGCTGACTGCACGTACATCTTAGACAATGCGATGAAGGGATCTGAGAATGTGGTGACATTTAAAAACACCAAATCTCGTGGACCAGTACCTCGAATTGCTCAATTTGCATTTGACCGTTATGAGCGAGACTATTGCAAGCTTTTGGACAGCGTTCGAGAAGTCGCCGTTGATGAAAACAGCTTTGAATTTGAAACTGTCCCAGAAGAAAATCCAGACGACCGGATGATCAGAGCAATCAAGGAAGTCATTGGCAGCGGCTTCAATGGCAAAACAGAGCTCATCAATAAAGCCCATGCTATGACAAAAGACAGTAAATCAAAGCTTGAGAAAATATTAATCCGTTACGCTGGCTCCGACCCCACAAAACACATCTGGGATTTCACAGTCGGTGAAAGAAATTTGCAGAGCTTTTTCTTACACCCAAACTCTACTGCTCTTGATCCTAAGTCTAAGTCTTTTCCGACCTCTGTGGCTCAAGATGATTCGATCTCGTTTGACCACGAAGAAATCTTGGATGACGAGTCAGATGACAAATTGGATGATTAACGACAACAGTTAACCCAATCAGTCGGGCTTCCTACTTACAGTAGCTGGCCCAAGTTTTCCCCCAAAGCATCACGCCTAACCAGTGTGGTGCTTTTTTTTGTTCATCGTTTTTTCACCCCAACTCTTGAAAGGAGTTTTCCATGCCAAAAGCAACCCTGTCTGCTCAATTCGTGAGCACCGCCACTTGCCTGTCTGGTAAAAAGACCGACTACTACGACACTGTCATCAAAGGCTTTGTCTTGGAGGTGCGTCAAACTGGCGGTAGTACTTACTACATGCGCTACCGAGACCTTCGTGGTCGTCAGTGTCAGTTCAAAATTGGAGATGCCAAGGCTCTGACATTTGACAAAGCCAGGAGCACCGCCAAAGTGATCCGTGCCAAAGTGACCTTGGGAGAGAGCCCCTTGCAAGAGAGGCAGTCACTCAAACAAGTACCCACCTTGGCCCAGTTCAATGAGGAGCGGTATCTACCCTATATCAAGGGGTACAAGAAAAGCTGGATAGGAGATGAGGGTAACTTCAGGAACCACATACTTCCCCGGTTTGGCTCCAAGCACCTTGATGAGATTACGCACCAGCAAGTCGTTGAGTTTCACCAGCAGATGCTTGCTAGCGGTTTAGCTAAAGCCACCTGCAACAGACTCCTCATCTTGCTGCGCTACATGTTTAACTTGGCAAAGAAGTGGGGTATCCCTGGTGCACATGAAAATCCCACTTTAGGCGTGCCACTTTACGAGGCCAACAATGCCCGAGAGAGGTTCTTAACTGCTGAGGAAACCCAGAGGTTAAGACTTGCCATTGAGCATAGTGCCAACCCACAGCTCAAATTCATCATTCCCTTGCTCTTGTTAACTGGAGCTCGCAAGAGGGAACTGCTGGACGCCAAGTGGGAGGACTTTGATACAGCAAGGCGTAATTGGCGAATCCCGATGTCTAAATCAGGTAAAGCCAGGCACGTCCCTCTGTCTGGTGCAGTGCTCGAGATCTTGAGTAGCCTACCTAGGTGGCCCAAATGCCCCTATGTGGTGCCAAACCCAGAAACCCTTGAGCCCTTTGTGAATGTTCACTACAGCTGGAACACGGCAAGGGTGAAAGCACAGCTGCCCGAGGTTCGTATGCATGATCTTCGTCACAGCATGGCAAGCAATTTGGTGAACTCTGGGCGCTCGATCTATGAGGTCTCAAAGATTCTTGGTCACAGTCAGCTCAAAACCTCTGAACGCTATGCCCACTTGGCTCATGAGACTTTATTGGCTGCAGCTGACGCAGCCTCTAACGATTGGCGCCGTGGGGCTTAACTGACCACAGCCCATGATCAAAAACTTTGACTCGGTCACTTAGACATCATCTAGAGTTCCCTTGCGGAGCTTTAGGTGGTGGTTCTGTGCCCCCTTTTTTTATCAAATTCAAACTTGTGCAGCTTCTTGAATCAAGCTCTGAGCAGGTATACCCAACCCAGTGTGTAACTTACGAATCATTCCAATGGTGAGTGATCGTTTTCGGTTAAGTACTTCATAGACACGATTGCTCTGTCCAATCATGGGCTCTAAGTCTTTGGGCTTTAGGCCTTGCTGCTCCATACGAAACTTGATTGCCTCAACAGGATCAGGCAGCCCAATTGGAAAGTGTTGTGCTTCATACGCTTGCACCAGCGTGACGAGGACATCCAAGCGATCACCCTTAGGCGTTCCAATATCTGGGTCTGACTCCATTAACTTGGAGATCTCTGCCAAAGCTGCTTTATGGTCTTTGGCGGTACGAATAGGTTTGATGTTCATATTGCTTCCTTTTACATTTCGACGGTTTCTGCATCAACTTCGTCGTACTCTTTATGCGTACCAATGAACTTGATATAAACCACTCCGACATTGAACGCCACAGCAACAATGAGCCTGTACTTGTTACCCTTAATGTTGAATACAACGCGTCTTTTTTTGAGAATACTTGCACTGGCATAGCGTGCTTTGATATCTGCTGGCTGTTCCCATTTCTGCGAAATAACCTCATCGTGCCAAGCCCGCAACTGCTGCTCGACCTCTGGGTTTGCTTCCCAGTAAGTGCGTAATGTCTGAAGTGAAACTATTCTCATAAAGCGCAAATATAGTCCCGTTTTGGGACTAGGTCAAGTGATTTTGAAAAGTTTAAAAAATCAAGTCCGCAGCAGGGATATGACAGTTCGGTGAAATTCAAAGTTCACTTGAAATCTATTTGTTCAATAGTTCCAATTTCACTACCCCGGATGGGTAAAGACTGAGTCACCCAAAGGCTCAAGTGGTTTAAAGCAAAACCCCAATCACTTCGAATTCCAAACCCTTGATCGTTGGGTTTTTGATGGGTTGCACGCCTGAGAGTGCCCCCAAATTTCACTATTTCTATGAAAGAAAAGAGCTTTTTTTAGGGCTCTTAAAAAGTGCTTACTACTAGTCTGGTGAAGTCAGCAAAAACCCTACAAGCCTGCAATCCGCAGAGCGCATTGATCCCAGTGCGCTCTGTCGAGTGTGGGCTTTTTGCTTAGCTCGCACTCGGTTCTTTGCAAAG
>Ga0214921_10001840_pt1 | contig 35489 bp, 34 predicted proteins | sample LL1505_MetaG_FD_177992 | JGI IMG/M metagenome (GOLD analysis project Ga0214921, IMG submission 177992) | Freshwater microbial communities from Lake Lanier, Atlanta, Georgia, United States - LL-1505 | ecosystem: Environmental > Aquatic > Freshwater > Lake | place: USA: Georgia | collected... | reverse complement strand
CGGTATCGACGTGAGGCGTGTAAATGGCCTTGTGTTTGCCGCGCAAACGGAGAGCAACTTCGCTGGCTACTCGTCCGAGGACCTTATCGGTCGCGTCAATCACAAACCACTCGTGCACGACCTCAGCAGGTTTTGCGCTGAAAGTTGACATGAGTTTTCTCTTCAAAGAAGGGGTTTGCAGGGCTCTTTTCCACGGTCGGCGCTCCACTAGCGGGAGCCTCTTAGGTGGGGTGTAACACTTCGCCGCGGAGCCACTAAAGCGCTGCGAAGCCAGCCAGTATAAGGGATTTAGGCCGATTCCATCAAGTGGCATGCCATGGCGTGGTAGGCCGGCAACGAATGCGGGTCAATGCCGAGGTTGCCCGCGATGTGGTGAGAGCCGTAGCGCGCGATCACCATTTCGGCCGCCGGATCGATGTAAATCGCCTGACCATGGATGCCGCGCGCCATGTAGGCGCCGTGGGGGTTGTGCGAAATCCACCACATGCTGCGGTAGCTCCAGCCGGGCAAGGTGTGGTAGCCGGCCGAGACGAATTTGGCGGGGTCTGCCCCCTTGCGGATGCCGTCCACTACGGCTTGGGGCACGACTTGTTGGCCCATGGCCCGGCCTCCGTTACGCATCATCTCGCCAAATCGCGCCAAGTCCCGCAGGGTGGTGTTGAGGCCGCCACCGGCAAACTCGGTGCCTGCAGTATCGACCGTGATGTAAGCGTCATGCTCGGCGCCCAGCCGGGACCAAATGCGCTGCGATAGGGTATGCGCCAAGGGGTGGCCAGTGACACGACGAATGATCCACCCCAGGACGTCGGTGTTGACCGTCTTGTAGGAGAAATGAACACCATGGTCGCCCTGCTTTGTCACGGTCTGGAGAAACTCGTAAAAACTGTCGGGGCCTTGGTAGCCGGGCGGGCGGGGAATCAGCCCCCCGGCACGGGCGTGGCTCCAGATTTCGGCCTGGGGGTCGGTGTAGACCTCGCTGTATTGCAGGCCGGTGGTCATATCCATCACCTCGCGCACGGTGGCATCCCCAAACGCGCTACCCGCCAGCTCGGGCACGTAATGGGCCACAGGAGCGGCATCGTCCAACGCCCCTTCGTGCACCAGACACGCGGCGATGGTGCCGATAAAGGACTTGGTGACCGAGAAGGCGATGTGTGGCGCGTCCGCGTCCGACGCCCCAAAATAGCGCTCATGAACGATGCGACCACGGTGCAGCACCACGATGCCGTCGGTGTAGTTGGCCAGCAGCGACTCCGCCCAGCTCATGGCTTTCTCCGATCCGATCGGATAAAAGTTGACGGCATCCAATTCCGGTCGCTCCGCCCGGGCCAGAACATCGACCGCACCGTGCCCGCGGGCGACCCCTTTTGTTGGCACCAAGTCACGGAAATGGCTGTTGGCCCAACGGTTTTGAGGGAAACGCATCATGCTGCCGTCAGCAAAACGCACACGCAAGGCGGACGGTGGTGGCGAGCCCTGCATCCAGCCCATGGTGCGGGGATCGCTGTCCAGGGCATTGAGAAATTCGGGGCCGGTCGAAGGCACGGAGTTGGGCGGATTGGACATCAAAGTTCTCGCAAATAGTAGTATCCGACGGTCGGTCGTCAGACGCAGCTTAGCGCCTGCGGCGGGACGCTAGCGTCCCGCCGGTTACCATCAACGGCTATGTTCAGTTACCGACACGCCTTCCACGCGGGCAACCACGCCGACGTACTCAAACACACAGTCTTGCTGGCCGTGCTGAAACACATGGTGCAAAAAGAGACGCCTTTCACGGTGTTTGACACCCATGCCGGCGCTGGCCTGTACCGGCTCGATGGCGATTACGCCCAGACCAGTGCGGAGGCCGCACAAGGATTTTTGAAGCTGGTGGCGGCCAAACCGGTGGGACAGCTGGCGCCTGCGGTGCAGGACTATATCGACCTGGTAGCCAGCTTCAATTCCGGCGGGCAGTGGAAGGTCTATCCGGGTTCACCCTTCATCATCCAACACCACCTGCGCGGCCGCGACAAACTCAAGCTGTTTGAGTTGCACCCGACCGATGCCAAAACCCTCACCGCCAACATCGCACAGCTCGAAGCCGGGCGCCAGGTCGCGATTGCCATGGAAGATGGATTTGAGGCGGTCAAGAAATTTTTGCCGCCACCGTCGCGCCGGGCGCTCCTGTTTTGCGACCCAAGCTACGAAATCAAGCACGACTACGCCCGCGTACAGACCATGGTGGCGGATGCATTGGTGCGATTTGCCACCGGCACCTACGCCGCGTGGTATCCGCTGATCCCACGTCCTGAGGCCCATGACCTGCCGCGCAAGCTCAAAACCTTGGCCGTACGCGCAGGCAAAAGCTGGCTGGAAGCCACCCTCACCGTCAAATCGAGCAAGCTACTGCACGACGACGAGGGCGAGACGATTCGTCCGGGGCTGCCGGCCAGTGGCGTGTTTTTGATTAACCCGCCTTACACCCTCAAGGCGGCGCTCAAGGAGGCCTTGCCACAACTGGCCACGCTGCTGGGGCAAGACCAGCACGCCGCGCACACGCTCGAATCGGGCGGCTAAACCCGATCCTTGAAGGCTCAGGCCACCAGCGCCAGCGGCGCCTGGTGTGGCGGTGTTAGGCCCAATTGCTCGCAAATTGCCAGCGTTGGAGCACTTTGGTTCAGCGTATAGAAATGCAAGGACGGCGCACCGCCGGCGCGCAGTTGCTGACACAGACCGGTCACCACGTCCAGGCCAAAGGCCTTGATGGACTCCAAGTCGTCGCCATAGCTTTGCAGCCGCAGGCGAATCCAACGCGGGATTTCGGCGCCACAGACATCGGAAAAACGCAATAACTGCGCCGCATTGGTGATCGGCAAGATGCCGGGCACCACGGGCAGGGCCAGGCCGAGCGCATCCATGTCTTCTAGCAGGCGAAAGTAGGCATCGGCGTTGTAGAAATACTGCGTGATTGCCACGTCCGCCCCAGCACGCGCCTTGGCGAGCAAAGCCTGAATGTCCGCCTGGGGAGAATGCGCTTGCGGGTGGGTTTCCGGGTAGCAGGCCACCGAAATATGGAAATCGTCACCGGTCTCCGCGCGAATAAAAGCCACCAGGTCGGAGGCATACGAAAAATCGCCGCCGTGGTAGCCCTCGGGCAAATCACCACGCAAGGCCACCAGACGCTTCACGCCCATCGCTTTGAGGGTCGCAAGTTGCGCACGCACGGTTTCGCGCGTCGCATTGATACAGGTGAAATGCGAGGCGGCAGGTAGGCCTTCGTCCTGAATCTCAGCCACAGCCTGGAAAGTGCCTTCCTGGGTAGAGCCTCCGGCACCAAAAGTGACAGAGCAAAAACTCGGTTGCAAGGGGTAGAGTTGCTGACGCACTAGGCGCAGCTTTTCGGCCCCTTCCGGCGTCTTGGGGGGGAAGAATTCCAGACTGACTGGAATCCGGGGAGTAGAAAACATGGTGTTCTCATTCGGAAAATTCGGGTTCGCCCGTTTTATGGGCGCAAATAAAGAATTCGCGGTTTCCGTCTCCCCCCGCAATGGGGGAATCGAACCACGCAGTGACCGTGAGGCCCAGGTCGGCGCATGCCTCTCGCAGGCGCTGCTCCACCAGAAGGTACAGGGACGCGTCCTTGACGATGCCGCCTTTACCGACCTGCCCAGGCTGCAGTTCAAACTGCGGCTTGACCAGGGTCAGCAAGGTGCCCCCTTTTTTGAGTAAAGGGACCACGGCCGGCAAAACCAGCGTTTGGGAGATGAACGACAAATCCGCCACCACCAGGTCAAACGCCGGAACAAACCCCTGACCCGGCAAAGCAGGCTCGTCCAGGTCATCGTCGTCCTCGAACATGCCATCCGCACCCACACTGTCCTGGTAAGCCGCGATCAAATCGTCGGCCACCAGTGCGCGCGCATTGACTTTTTCCACACACAGCACGCGCGGGTCGGTACGCAGTTGCGGATGCAATTGGGCGCTGCCCACATCCACGCCCGCCACCGACACGGCGCCGTGCTGCAGCAGGCAGTCCGTAAAACCGCCCGTCGACTGACCCACATCCAGGCAGGCAAAACCGGTCACATCGAGACCGAGGTGCGCAAGCGCGGCTTCGAGCTTCAATCCGCCGCGAGACACATAGCGTGCCTCGGCGTCGTTGAGCAAGCGCACTGGCGCATCCTCTGGCACATCGTCACCGTTTTTGGCCGCCCGTTTCCAGGTGTCGCCTTGCTGCCACTCCACTCCATCGGCTATCAGGCGCTGGGCCTGGGAACGGGTGCTGGCAAGCTGGTTTTGAACCAGCAGTTGGTCAATGCGCATTCAGCGGGACATCAATACCGGTAGGTATCCGCTTTGTAGGGGCCGGCCTTGCTCACGCCAATGTACGCCGCTTGCTCGTCGGTGAGTTCGGTCAGCATGGCGCCGACCTTCTTCAGGTGCAGGCGTGCCACTTTTTCGTCCAGGTGCTTGGGCAACACATAAACGTGACCAGCCTTGTACTCTTTGGGCTTGGTGAAAAGTTCGATTTGCGCGATCGTTTGGTTAGCAAAGCTCGAAGACATCACAAAACTGGGGTGGCCCGTGCCACAACCCAGATTGACCAGGCGGCCTTTGGCCAACAAGATGATGCGCTTCTCGGGCTTGCCGCCCTTGCCTTTGGTGGCCGGGAAAATCACGTGGTCGACTTGGGGCTTGATCTCTTCCCACTTGCATTTAGACAGCGATGCCACGTCAATTTCATTGTCAAAATGGCCAATATTGCAGACGATCGCCTGGTCTTTCATGGCCGCCATGTGCTTGTAGGTGATGACGTTTTTGTTGCCGGTGGCGGACACAAAAATATCGGCCTTGTCGGCGGCGTATTCCATGGTCACGACTTTGTAGCCTTCCATGGCCGCTTGCAGTGCGTTGATGGGGTCGACCTCAGTCACCCAGACTTGGGCGGAGAGCGCGCGCAGGGCCTGGGCCGAGCCCTTGCCCACGTCGCCATATCCGGCAACCAGCGCCACCTTGCCGGCGATCATCACATCGGTCGCGCGCTTGATGGCGTCCACCAGCGATTCACGGCAACCGTACAGGTTGTCAAACTTGCTCTTGGTTACTGAGTCGTTGACGTTGATGGCGCGAAACGCCAAATCTCCGCGCGCAGCCATTTCGTTGAGGCGCAGCACGCCGGTCGTGGTTTCTTCGGTCACGCCGATGATGTGCTTCAGGCGGCGGCTGTACCAAGTGGGATCGAGCTTGAGCTGGGCTTTGATCGCGTTAAACAGGCACACCTCTTCTTCGCTGCCGGGCTTGGCCAGCACTTTGAGGTCTTTTTCAGCCTTCGCGCCCAAGTGCATCAGCAAGGTGGCGTCGCCGCCGTCGTCCAAAATCATGTTGGGGCCTTCGGCAGCAGACCCTTTGCGGCCACCGAATTCAAAAATGCGGTGGGTGTAGTCCCAGTAGTCGTCCAGGCTCTCGCCCTTGTAGGCGAACACCGGGGTGCCAGCGGCCACCAAGGCGGCTGCGGCATGGTCTTGCGTGGAGAAAATATTGCACGAAGCCCAACGCACTTCAGCACCCAGCGCTTGCAGGGTTTCGACCAACACGCCGGTCTGGATCGTCATGTGCAGCGAGCCGGTAATGCGCGCGCCCTTGAGCGGCTGCGACTTAGCGAATTCTTCGCGGATGGCCATCAAACCGGGCATTTCGGTTTGGGCAATGTTGAGTTCCTTGCGACCCCAGGGTGCGAGGCCCAAGTCGGCAATTGCGTAGTCCTGGTTCTTGATGGGTTTCAAAACGGCGTTCATAGTTCACTCCAAAATTAAAAATAAATGTGGAAAACCACCACGCTTGGGACTAGAACTTCAAGGGGATGAGGCTCAGCCCACAGACACGTGGGTGAGCGCAGTTGGTGCGGTAACGGGTGTTGATACCCCGCCACGCGGTCCGAGCCTCGTTCAAACGGCATGAACTGCAACGCTCCTCGGAAGCACAGAGTATACGTAATTGCGCGGCAACCCCGTGTCGGGGCGCTTATTTGTGGTGGCTCAGCGCGTTGCTCACCAGTTTGGAGGTAATGTCCACGATCTGGATCATGCGGTCGTAGGCCATGCGCGTGGGTCCGATCACACCCAGCGTACCAACCAACTTACCGTCGACCTCGTAGGGAGCGCTCACGATGGACAGCTCCTCAAACGGAACGACTTGGCTCTCGCCGCCGATAAAGATGCGCACGCCTTCGGCCTGACCCGCGATGTCCAGCAAGCGCATGATCTGCGCCTTTTGTTCAAACAGTTCAAAGGCGCGGCGCAAATTGCCCATGTCGCTGGAAAAGTCGCTGAGCTTGAGCAGGTTTCGCTCGCCTGAAATCACCACTTCGTCTTGTGATTCGGCGACGGCCTCGGAGTTCATGGTGACGGCAGCGGCCATCAGGCTGGCAATCTCGGAGCGCAGGCTTTCCACCTCGCCATGCAGGCGCTCGCGCACCTGCTCAATGTCCAAACCAACATAGTGACTGTTCAGGAAATTGGCGGCCTCAATCAGCTGCGACTGGGAGTGATCCACTTCCGTGTAGATCACCCGGTTTTGCACGTCGCCGTCCGGCGACACAATGATGACCAGCACCCGGCGCTCTGACAGGCGCAAAAATTCCATGTGTCGAAAGGCGGAGGTGCGACGGGGCGCGATCACGACGCCCACAAACTGCGACAGGCTGGACAACAAATGGGCGGCGTTGGAGATGACTTTTTGCGGCTGATCGGGTGCCAGGCTATGACTGCCAAATTGTTGCGGCTGCACCGTCAGCATGGTGTCCACGAAGAGCCGGTATCCACGCGCCGTAGGCACCCGTCCGGCGGAGGTATGGGGGCTGACGATCAGGCCCAATTCCTCGAGATCGGACATAACATTGCGGATCGTGGCAGGCGAAAGCTCCAGACCCGACGCTTTGGACAAGGTGCGGCTGCCCACCGGTTGGCCGTCGGCAATGTAGCGTTCCACCAGCGCCTTGAGCAACAACTTGGAGCGATCATCGAGCATTGGCACATTTTAGTGATGTAATTTGGCCCATGCCCCCCCGCCCGAAATCCCAGTTTCACCACGTTGCCTTGATCGGCAAGTACCAAACCAGCCACTCGCCGGCGGCGGTAGCCGCGGCGCGTGCGGCGCTGGACGCCATTGGGCATTTCTTGATGGACCGAGGCTGCGAAGTGGCCCTTGAGGCCGCCACCGCAGCCAACTTGGGGCTGTCCCACTATGCCGCGCTGGACGTTGCTGCGATCGGGCGCGATTGCGACCTCTGTCTCGTGGTCGGCGGTGACGGCACCATGCTGGGCATTGGACGCCAGCTGGCCGAATTCAAGGTGCCGCTGATTGGGATCAACCAGGGGCGGCTGGGCTTTATCACCGACATTCCTCTGGACCACTACGCCGCGACCCTGGCCCCCATGCTCAGCGGCCACTATGAAGTGGACGACCGCAGCCTCATGCACGCCGAAGTCGTGCGCGACGGGCGCTGCGTGTTTTCGGCCTTGGCCATGAACGATGTCGTGGTCAACCGGGGGGCGACCTCAGGCATGGTGGAGTTGCGCATTGAAGTGGACGGCCACTTTGTCGCCAGCCAGCGCGCGGACGGCTTGATTGTTGCCACGCCGACCGGATCCACCGCCTATGCGCTGTCGGCGGGCGGGCCGCTGCTGCACCCGTCCACACCGGGCTGGGTGCTGGTCCCAATTGCGCCGCACACCTTGTCGAACCGGCCCTTGGTGCTCTCGCATGCCTCAGAAATTGCGATCGAAATCGTCGCGGGCAGGGACGCAAGCGCCAACTTCGATATGCAATCACTGGCAACGCTGATGCACGGCGACCGGATTGTGGTGCGCCGCTCAAAGCACCAGGTGCGATTTTTGCATCCCAAGGGCTGGACCTACTTTGACACCCTGCGCCAAAAGCTCCACTGGAACGAAGGAGTGGCATAAGCCGTGGGCCTGAAACGCATCGTTTTGCGCGACTTTGTCATCGTCGACGCCCTGGACCTGGAGCTCAACGATGGCTTCACCGTGCTCACTGGCGAGACCGGCGCAGGCAAGTCGATCCTGATCGACGCGTTGCAACTCGTCACCGGGGCGCGCGCCGACGTCGGGCTGATCCGTGAAGGCGCGCCCCGCACCGAGGTCACTGCCGAGTTCGATACGGCCGAAGGGCTGGCCGCCTATTTATCGGAGGCCGGTTTTGACGATGGCGACTCCTTGCTACTGCGTCGCAGCGTGGACTTGGGAGGGAAAAGCCGGGCTTGGGTTAACGGCAGCCCAGCGACCGCGCAGCAATTGAGGCACATTGGCGAACACTTGCTCGACATCCACGGCCAGCATGCCTGGCAAAGCCTGACCCGCAGCGATGCGGTGCGCGGCTTGCTGGACGGCTATGGACGCGTGCACACCAGTGACCTGAGCCGCTGCTGGTTGCAGTGGCGGCAAGCCCAAAACGCGCTGGCCCATGCCGAACAAGCACAGACCGCACTGCAGCAAGAACGTGAACGCTTGGCCTGGCAGATTGGCGAGGTTGAAAAACTTAATCCAGGCGCTGACGAGTGGGATGCCCTCAACGCCAGTCATAGCCGTCTGGCGCACGGGCAAACTCTGCTCGACGCTGCGCAGGGCGCGCTGGAGCAACTTCAAGACGCCGACGACAGCGCATTGCACCGGCTGCACGGTGCACTGCAGCAGCTGCAAAACCAGCTGCATCTGGATACCGAATTTCAAGGTCCGGTAGATGTGCTGAGCTCAGCCATTGCGCACGTTGAAGATGCGGCGCACTCCTTGCGCAGCTACCAGCGGCACAGTGAGCCTGACCCCGAGCGCCTGGCCGAGCTTGACGCTCGTCTGGCACTTTGGGTGTCCCTGGCGCGGCGCTATAAGCGGGCACCGGCCGACCTGGCAGAAGCCCTGAGCCTTTGGAAATCTGAATTGGCGCAACTCGATGCTGCGGCTGACTTGGCTGGATTGCAGCGCGCCGAGAGTGCCGCGCAGGCGGCCTACCTGAGAGAAGCCACGGCCGTCTCCCGAGCCCGCGCACAAGCCGCACCGCAATTGGCGCGGGCGATCACCGAAGCGATGCAAGGCTTGGGCATGCAAGGGGGTCGGTTTGTGGTGCAACTGGACGCGCTGACGCAGCCGCAACAAAGCGGGCTTGAAGAGGTGGTGTTCTTGGTGGCGGGCCATGCGGGCAGCACGCCGCGCCCCGTGGCCAAGGTCGCCTCCGGCGGCGAACTGTCGCGTATGGCGCTGGCCATCGCAGTCACCACCAGCCAAATCGGTACGGCCCAAACCTTGATTTTTGATGAGGTCGATGCGGGTGTCGGCGGCACCGTGGCGCACACCGTGGGGCAGCTGATGCAGCAGCTCGGGCGCGACCGTCAGGTGCTAGCGGTCACCCATCTGCCCCAAGTCGCAGCGTGTGCCGATCAGCACTGGGTGGTCGCCAAGCAGCTGCGCGATGGCGCGACGGTGAGCCGCGTGTCGGAGGTTCAAGGGGAGGCCCGCACGGGCGAAATCGCCCGGATGCTGGGTGGCGACGGACAGTCCGCCACCACCTCCGCACACGCCAGTGAAATGTTGCAAAGGGGCATGGCATGAGCCTTCAGCCGATGGAACTGGTGCTGATCACCGGCATGTCCGGTTCAGGAAAATCGGTGGCATTGCATGCCCTCGAAGACGCCGGTTTTTACTGCGTGGACAACTTGCCGCCCGAGTTGCTGATGGACTTTGTGTCGCTCGAGCAGCAGCATGCCGCGCTGCGGGTGGCCATTGCCATGGATGTGCGCAGCGCGAACTCATTGCCCTTGGTGCCCGAACAACTTGCCCGCCTGCGGGCAATGGGCTTGACCGTCAAAGCCTTGTTTTTGGATGCCAGCACCGACACCTTGGTGCGCCGCTACTCCGAGACGCGACGCAAACACCCGCTGTCGCAAGTCGACGGCGGCCATGCCCGCACCGACCAGCACCGGGCGCTGGCGGACGCCATTGAGCTGGAACGTAGCGTGCTCGAAGCCATCCGGACGGAGTCGCATGTGATTGATTCGAGCATGATCCGTGCAGCCCAACTGCAGGGCTACGTGAAAGCGTTTATTGGTTCGGCGCCGGCGCAGTTGACCTTGGTTTTTGAGTCGTTCGCGTTCAAGCGGGGCGTACCCGCAGACGCCGACTACGTTTTTGACGTGCGCATGCTGCCGAATCCGCACTACGAAAGCGACCTCAAGGCCCAGACCGGGCGCGACCCGGCCGTGGCTGCCTTTTTGCAGGCGCAACCCGAGGCAGTGCGGATGGCGGCTCAAATCACCGAATTCTTGGACCACTGGCTCCCCGCCATGGCCCGCGACCACCGCAGTTACGTGACGGTGGCGATCGGTTGCACCGGCGGGCAGCACCGCTCGGTCTTCCTGGTCGAACAACTCGCGCAGCACTTTGGCGAGCAGTGGGCTACGCTCAAACGGCACCGCGAACTCGACGGTTTGCCAACCGTCGCCAGACCTTAGTTCTGCACCCGCCACCGCACTAGGTGCGGACCAGTAATTTACGAATCGGCGCGGGCAGACCCATCGCCGGCCATTGGTCTGCTCCGACCCACTGGCCGCCCAAAGCACGGAGATCGGCACGACGGTCAAGCTTCAAGGTCCAGGCATGTAAATGCAGGTCTTTGTGGGTCAGCACATGAACAAAGGTGTCGTACGGCTGCAAGGCCGTTCTCAACGACGGCGGCACGGCGGACACTAAATCAGCCTCGCTGTCGAAAAGCGGGAAGCACTGCAAACCCGCCCACACGCCAGGCGTCGGACGGGCGCTGAGCCAGACCGCGCCATCGGGCGCTTGCGCCCAAAGCAACCAGATCGACTGGCTGGACCGTTTGAGCTTGCGGGTCCGCACCGGGTAGCGCTGGGGGTCCCCGTCCGCCTGGGCCCGGCAATCAGCCTGCAGCGGACATACCAGACACAGGGGCTTCTTCGGCAGGCAAACGGTAGCGCCCAAGTCCATCATGCCCTGGGTGTAACGCGCCATGGTCTGCGCCGCGACCGCAGGGTGCGGCAACAAATCGGTCGCCGCGTTCCACAAGCTCCGCTCCTGGGCGGCCACGGCGAGGTCGCCGTCAAAGCCCAGCACACGGGTGACCACGCGTTTGACATTGGCGTCCAAGATCGCCACCCGCTCACCAAAACACAGCGAAGAGATAGCGGCCGCCGTCGATCGGCCAATGCCTGGCAAGCTCTCCAGCACGGCCGCCGCCGGCGGGAACGCACCGCCATGCAATCGCACCACGTCTTGGGCGCAGCGGTGCAGGTTGCGCGCTCGGCTGTAGTACCCCAGCCCACTCCACAAGCCCAGCACCTCATCCAACGTGGCGCTGGCCAGGGCTTGCACCGTGGGCAGCGCGTCCACAAAGCGGGCGAAATAGCCCACCACCGTGGCCACCTGGGTTTGCTGCAGCATGATTTCGCTCAGCCAAACCCGATACGGGTCGCGGGTGTTTTGCCATGGAAGGCTGTTGCGGCCATGAACGGCCTGCCAGGCCACCACCTGCGCGGCGATATCGCCCGATGGTCCGGCTTGGGGTGGCCGGTTCATGGCTTTTGGCAAACGGGGCAAAAGAATGTGGAACGCTGGCCCTGACGAATGGTTCGCACGCCGCTGCCGCAAACCCGACAAGGTTGACCCGCGCGGCCATACACCGCAGCTTCCAGCTGAAAGTGGCCCGACTCGCCTTGGGCATTGGAAAAGTCACGCAAGGTGCTGCCGCCCTTTTCTACGGCACGCGCCAACACCTGACGTACCGCCGCATGCAGACTCGCAATACGGGGGCGGGTCAGGCGCGAGGCCCGTGTGGTGGGCCGGATACCGGCCAAAAACAAGGCCTCAGAGGCGTAAATATTTCCCACGCCCACCACGGTATCCCCGGCGAGCAGCACCTGTTTAATCGGTGCGCTGCGTTTTTTTAGGGCCTTGCAAAAATCTTCCAAAACAAAGTCGTCGCCCAAAGGCTCCACGCCAAGTTTGCCGAGCAGCTTTTGCGCTTGGGGACTGCGCTCCTGCGGCGCAAACACCACTGCGCCAAAGCGTCGGGGGTCGTTCAGACGCAGCACGCCGTGCGAGGTGTGCAGGGAAAAATGGTCGTGCTTGCCCGCCGGCCCCGGGTCTGCGCCAAACGTGACGCTGCCGGACATGCCCAGGTGCACCAACAAGAGTCCGTGTTCGAGATCGAGCAACAGGTATTTGCCGCGGCGCCGAACGCCGAGCACGCGTTGTCCGCACAGATCTGCTGCTTCGCACCCCAGCGGCCAACGCAAGGGCTTGCCCATGGCGACGCCCTCGATGCGGGAGCCCGCGATGCGCTGGGCAAAGCTCAGACGGGTGACTTCAACTTCGGGCAATTCAGGCATGGCGCTCGCGCAATAGTAAGAAAGGGGCAAACCCAGGGTGGCAGGCGCTGGAAAACAAGGCCTTGGATTATTATGGTCGCATGCCACGCATTACCCACTTTGTCGCCCTCTTCGCCCTGGTATTGGCTTCTTTGGCCCATGCCCAGGACGCCGAACCGACTCCAACGGCACCTCCGGCCAAGTCCCAACTCAGCGCCGAGCTCTTTTACCAGCTGCTGCTGAGCGAAATCAGCCTGCAAAACGAGGACATCGGCGCAGCCTTCGGATTGATGCTGAGCGCTGCGCGGCGGGCGCCAGAACCCCAATTGTTCCAGCGCGCCATCGAAATTGCGCTGAGAGGGCGCGACGCCAATGCGGCCCTGACGGCGGCCAAAGCCTGGCAGCAGGCTTTGCCGGACTCGGCCGATGCCGACCGCTACGTACTCCAACTCTTGGTCGGACTCAACCGGCTCAATGAGGCCTTGGCGCCGGTCCAACGTATTTTGGCGCGTGCCGATGAATCCGAGCGTGGCCCGACCTTGGTGTTTGTGAGCCGCTTCTTCACCCGCGCCAGCGACAAGTCTGCTGCCGCCGATCTGCTGGAAAAGGCCTTCGCCAAAGACCTGACGCGCACCGACACCGGACCCGTGGCGTGGGCTATGGTGGGCAACCTGCGCTTGTTAGCGGGCGCCAAACCGGCAGCGCTGGCTGCCGCGCGCAAGGGAGCCCAGTTGAACCCCTTGTCAGACGACGTAGCGTTGTTAAGCGTCAATCTGCTGGATGCTGATCTTGAAAGTGCCCAGGCCCTGCTGTCGCCCTATCTGGCCGCCAAGCCGGTGCCAGAAATTCAAATGGGCTACATCCGCAAACTCGTGGAGCTTCAACGTTACCCACAGGCGCTGGCACAGGTCGTCCAACTGAACCGCCGTCAACCGGACTACCCCGAGGCGTGGTTGGTGCGAGGGTCCATCGAGTTTCAGAAGCTGGCGCTGCCAGACGCTGAGCAGTCGCTCAAACGCTACCTGAGTCTGCTCGAGACGCCTGCGCCCGACCCAGCAGTCGCAGAGCCTGATGCCCCAGTGACCCCGCGCGGCGCAGTTCAGGCCTATTTGCTGTTGGCCCAAATTGCCCAAAAGAATCGCGATCTGTCCTTGGCCATGGCGTACCTCGAACAGATTAATAGCCCGCAAGATGCCACCAGGATTCAGCTGCGGCGCGCCATGGTGCTGGCGCAGCAGGGGCAACTGGCTCAGGCGCGCGAGTTATTACGGCAGTTGCCGGAAAAAGACGCGGACGACACGCGCAACAAAATCAGCCTGGAACTGCAGCTGCTGCGCGATAACCAGCAAGAGCAAGAGGCCTACGCCTGGCTGGTTCTAGGTTTGCAAAAATTTCCGGGAGATGCCGAACTGAGCTACGAGTTGGCCATCTCCGCCGAAAAACTGGGCCGGCCCGACGAAATGGAGCAGGTCTTGCGCCGGCTGATCGTTGAAAAACCAGACTACCACGCAGCCTATAACGCCCTGGGCTATTCGCTGGCCGACCGCAATCTGCGCCTTCCTGAAGCGCGGGCGCTGATAAAAAAGGCACTGCAATTTGCTCCTGATGATCCCTTCATCATCGACAGCCTGGCCTGGGTCGAATTTCGAAGTGGCAACTTGAAAGAGTCGCTGGCGTTGTTACAAAAAGCCTTCACCACCCGCCCCGACCCCGAAATCGCGGCTCACCTGGGCGAAGTCCTGTGGTCCCTGAACCTGCGCGACCAGGCCAGCGCCGCCTGGCAAGAGGGTCTGCAACTCAATCGCGACAACGAAACGCTCAAATCCACCATCCTGCGGTTACGCGGCAATTTATGAAGAGACCGGCTCGGGCGAGGGTCGGGCCGGCGCTGGTCCTTTGGGGATTGCTCTTGATCGGCGGCTGCGCGCCACTGCCGATCAAAGCCCCGACCGAGGCCACCCCATCCAGCTGGCAAGGAAGGCTCTCCGTCAAGGTGGACGCCCAGCCTCCCCAAGCCTTTTCAGCAAATTTTGCTCTGCAGGGGTCGGCCGAAGAAGGCGCACTGACACTCACCAGCGTGCTCGGCACCCGTCTGGCAGAGATGCACTGGGGCGCAGACACGGCCACACTGCAGACCCCACATGAGTTGCTGCGCTTTGACTCGGTGGATGCCATGGTCCGGCACAGCGTCGGCACGCCGCTGCCCCTGAACGCCCTTTTTGGCTGGCTCAAAGGAAGCGCTGGCGCCGCCCCAGGCTGGGCCGTGGACTTGGGAGACCGGTCTGCGGGTCGCATCCGCGCCTGGCGCTTGGCGCCCGACGCTGTGGCCGAGATCAAGATCATTCTTGACCCGGGATAATCCGAACCATGCAGGCGCTCTACGACATTCCGGCCCCAGCCAAACTCAACCTGTTTCTGCACGTGACCGGCCGACGTGCCGACGGTTACCACTTGCTGCAATCGGTGTTCCTGCTGATCGACTGGTGCGACCACCTGCACTTTGAGGTGCGCCACGACGGAGCGCTGAGTCGCGAAGACCTGACCTGGGCCTTGCCCGAAGACGACCTGGTGCTGCGCGCAGCGCGCGCGCTCCAAAAGGCCACGGGCTGCACCCTGGGGGCGCACATCGGCATCGCCAAGTCGGTCCCCGCCCAGGCGGGCATGGGCGGTGGCTCGTCGGACGCTGCATCGACGTTGTTGGCGCTCAATCGACTTTGGAATTTGCAGCTGCCGCAGTCGGCACTGGCGCAGATCGGCCTGGGACTGGGGGCGGATGTCCCGTTTTTTATCGGCGGTGAAAACGCCTGGATCGAAGGCGTGGGCGAACACCTCACGCCTGTTGCCGTAGCGCCCGCGCGTCTCCTGATCGCCAAGCCGCAAGCGGGCCTCGACACCCGCCTGATTTTTTCTGACCCCGACTTAAAACGCGATACGGACCTTGCTATAATTTCAGGCTTCGCTGCAGACCCGTACGGCTTTGGCCACAACGACTTGCAGCCTGTTGCAGAAAAGCTTTGTCCCGGTATCGGCCAGGCCCTCCAGTGGTTGGCCGGTAAAGGATTGCAAGCCCGGATGACAGGCTCAGGAAGCGCGGTGTTTGCCCAGCTTCGGCACCCGATTGACACACAAGACGCGCCTCAGGGTCTGCTTGTTAAAGAGTGTAGTAGCTTGGAATGCCACCCCCTTAAGGGCTGGTGACAGGAGATAAATACCCGTGAAGGGTAGTGACACGGTTTATCGGTGGGTAGCCCTTGGCTGCCAACCTGTGTAGGGGAATCGCCAAGTTGGTTAAGGCACTGGATTTTGATTCCAGCATGCGAAGGTTCGAATCCTTCTTCCCCTGCCAAATATTGTGAAAGGCTCGGTCAGCACGGCAGTTGCCGCCAACCGGGTGCAAGCTAAAACCATAAACCCTCTCTGGACCAGCCCATGCAGGAACCCTACCACCCCGATTTCATGGTCTTTACGGGCAATGCCAATCCGGGCATGGCGGCGGACATAGCTCGGGATCTCGGAATCAGCTTGGGTGCGGCAACGGTAGGTCGTTTTTCAGACGGCGAGGTCACCGTTGAAATCAACCAGAACGTCCGGGCACGCGACGTCTTCGTGGTGCAAAGCACCTGTGCGCCGACCAACGAAAATTTAATGGAACTGCTGATCATGGTCGACGCCCTCAAGCGGGCCTCGGCAGAACGGATCAGCGCGGTGATTCCCTACTTTGGCTATGCCCGCCAAGACCGCCGGCCGCGGTCGACACGCGTGCCCATTACCGCCAAGGTCGTGGCCAACATGTTGCAGGCGGCGGGCGTGTCGCGCGTCCTGACGATGGACCTGCATGCGGACCAAATCCAAGGTTTTTTTGACATCCCGGTGGACAACATCTATGCCTCCCCGGTGCTGCTGGGCGATTTGCGCCAAAAAAATTACGACGACCTGATCGTGGTCTCCCCGGACGTAGGCGGCGTCGTGCGCGCCCGTGCACTGGCCAAACAACTGAACTGTGATCTCGCCATCATCGACAAACGCCGGCCTAAAGCCAATGTGAGCGAAGTGATGCACGTCATTGGCGAGATTGAGGGTCGTAACTGCGTCGTCATGGATGACATGATTGACACGGCGGGCACGCTGGTCAAGGCTGCCGAGGTCCTGAAAATGCGGGGCGCCAAAAAAGTCTACGCCTATTGCACGCACCCGATCTTCTCGGGACCGGCGATTGAGCGTATCTCGCAGGGTGATGCGCTGGACGAAGTGGTGGTGACCAACACCATCCCGCTCAGCGCAGCGGCCGCGCAGTGCAAAAAAATCCGCCAACTCACCGTGGCACCGCTGATCGCAGAGACGATCCAGCGGATCGCCAAGGGCGAGTCGGTGATGAGTTTGTTCTCGGATCAGGACAATTTGTTCTGATCGGGGCAAAAAGTGGGTGCTAACTGCCGTTTTTGGCACGCAGCGCCTTTGTTAAACCGGAGTCACACTGGTCGCGGTGGACTTCTTTTGGAGTAAGTTATGAAATTTGTCGCTTTTGAGCGCGCTAAGCAGGGCACGGGTGCGAGCCGCCGTCTCCGCATCACCGGTCGCACACCTGGCATCGTCTATGGTGGCTCCGCAGAACCTTTGGCTATTGAGCTGGACCACAACGCGTTGTGGCACGCCATCAAGAAAGAAGCCTTTCACGCTTCGATCTTGGACATGGAGCTCAATGGCGTAGAAAGCAAGGTCTTGCTGCGCAACGTGCAAATGCACCCCTTCAAGCAGCTGATTCTGCACATCGACTTTCAACGCGTCGACGCCAACACCACGCTGCACATGAAAGTGCCATTGCACTTCAGCGGCGAAGAAAACTCGCCCGCGTTCAAGCTGGACGCGTGCCTGATCACCCACGTGGTCACCGAGCTCGAAGTGGCTTGCTTGCCCGCCGATCTGCCTGAGTTCATTGCGGTGGACCTGAGCGGCCTGAAGAAAGGCACTTCCCTGCACGCCAAGGATTTGACCTTGCCCCAAGGTGTCAAGGCTGTGATTCGTGGTCGCGAAAACCCCGTCATAGTGTCGGTGGTGGCACCAGTGGCCGAAGTGGTCGAGGCACCCGTGGCCGCGCCTGTCAAAGGCAAAGGCAAGAAGTAAGCCCTGCGCTGACTCTTGCAAAACGGCCCACTTCGGTGGGCCGTTTTGCTTTGCGGCGGCCACTTTGCCCCTACCATCTGCTCCTTGGATCTGGCCTTACCGCCACCCATGAGCCGTTCCACCACCACTATTGCGCACACGATGATCAAACTACTGGTTGGCCTGGGCAACCCCGGTCCTGAATACGAGGCCACGCGGCATAACGCGGGCTTTTGGTTTGTTGATGCTGCAGCGCGTGCGCTAAAGACCACGCTGGTGATGGACCGCAGCTACCACGGGCTGGTGGCGCGCACCAATTTTCAAGGGCAAGCGCTGTGGCTTTTGGAGCCGCAAACCTTTATGAACCTGTCGGGTAAATCGGTAGGCGCGCTGGCGCACTTTTTCAAGATCAATCCGGATGAAGTGCTGGTCGCCCATGATGAACTGGACCTGCCCCCCGGAGAAGCCAAGCTCAAATTTGGCGGCAGCCACGCTGGCCACAATGGCTTGCGCGACATCCATGCACAGCTCGGCACGGGTGACTATTGGCGGCTTCGGTTGGGCGTAGGTCACCCGGGCGTGAAGTCTGAAGTGGTTCATTGGGTGCTGAAAAAACCGTCGCTGGACCACCGCATTGCGATCGACCAGTGCGTGGACCGCGCGCTCACCGCCCTGCCCGCTCTGCTGGCGGGCGAAATGAACAAAGCCATGCTCCAAATCCACACCAGCAAGCCGCCACGGCCTAAACTACCCAAACCTGAGGCATTGCCGGGACCTGCAAAGGCCCCGGACGAACCGCCACCGGCACCTTAGATGCCAGCAGCCAAAGAGCTGCAGCATCCGAATTCAACAGGGAGGAAACCATGAAAGCATTGCATTTCAGGCGGTGGGTCTGCGCACTGTGTGTTGGCAGCGCCTGGGCGGTAGGCGCAGCCGAGACCCCAACCATTTACCGTTGTGGCACGCGCTACAGCGATACGCCGTGTGCGCAAGCCGTGGCCGTGCCGACCGCAGACCCCCGCAGTCCGGCACAAAAAGCGCAAACCGACGCGGCCACCAGCCGGGCGGCCATGTTGGCCGGGCAACTGGAGAAAGCGCGTCATTCAGATGAAGCTGCCGCCCGGCAACAGGCCCTGGCCCCGGCGGTCAAAGAGGCACCTAAGCCTTCGACGGCGGGAACACCCGATAAAGCCCACCCGCCCAAAAAGCACAAAAGAACTGCCGTTGCCGCAGCTGAAAAACTGAGAAGGCCGGTTCTGGAAAAGCCTCAAAAGCCCCTCGGATTCACCATCAAAGTGCCGGCCCCAAAAAAATGAGCCGCTTGGTCGACTCAGACTGCTGAGTCAGGGTGCGAAATCGCAGCGTCGGGTACCGAGGCCGTGGTCTGTGACGTGCCGGCTTGCAGGCGGCGGTACTTTTGCCAGAGGGTTTCCCGGTCTTCAATAAAGGCCGGGTTGATGGGAATGCAGGCCACCGGACAGACTTGCACGCATTGGGGCTCGTCGAAATGGCCGACACATTCGGTGCACTTGTGGGGGTCAATTTCGTAAATCTCGACGCCCATGTAAATGGCTTCGTTGGGGCACTCGGGCTCGCAAACGTCACAGTTGATGCACTCGTCGGTAATCAGAAGCGCCATGGCCAGGCCCTCACGCAGCGGGGCGCAGTTTGGCCTGCAGTCGCGCCAGCACGGTAGGCGGCACAAACTGCGCCACATCGCCCTGCAGGGTGGCGATTTCGCGCACCAGGGTGCTGGAAATAGGGGCGTAACGGGTATCCGCTGTCAAGAACACCGACTCAATCGTCGGGGCCAATGCGCGGTTCATACCGGCGAGCTGGGCCTCAAAATCAAAGTCGGTCACCGAGCGCAGGCCGCGCACCATGGCGCAGGCGCCTTGGCTTCGGGCAAATTCGGTCACCAGGCCAGTAAACGGCAGCACTTTGACATGCGCCCAGGGCTGCACCACCTCGCGCACGGTGGCCAGGCGCTCATCCAGCGTAAACAGCGTTTTCTTGTGGTGCGCCGCTGCCACCGCCACGATGACTGTTCCAAACAATGCGGCGGCGCGCTGAATCAAATCAAGGTGACCCAGCGTGATCGGATCGAAAGTGCCGGGGTAGACGGCGATGGTGGACGCGCTGGCGTGGGCCATGTTCAAGCTCCGGAGGGTGATTCGGTGGTTGTGGAGCTTACAACGGCAGCATCCATCGCGGCGCCGTGAGCGGCTGCCTGCTCCTCGGGGGTGGCTGCGCGCAGCAAATGCGCATGCACCGCGCCGGCCTTCAGGTGGCGATGCAACGCCAGGCCCAGCGGCGCAAGCTGCGCATCCGTCCAAGCCTCGGGCGCCTCGAGATAAATCCAACCTTGGGGCGAGAGGGCACGGCTGGCCGCAGTGAGTGCGGGCATCCACAACGCCGAGTCAAAGGGTGGGTCAATAAAAACCACGTGCAGGCTGCCGGGCACCGCCTGACGCAAATTGGAAACGCCGTCACCGCGTTGTACCTGCACCTGATGCGCCGAGAGCTGATGCTGGGTGCGCTTGAGCTGCTCGATCAGCGCGCTGTCCTGCTCCACCAGCACCACGTCTTGCGCGCCGCGCGACGCTGCCTCAAAGCCCAGCGCACCGGTCCCCGCAAAGACGTCAATACAGCGCATGCCGCGCAAGTCTTGGCCCAGCCAGTTAAAGAGGGTTTCACGCACCCGGTCCGGGGTGGGACGCAGACCCGGTTTGTCGGTGACCTTGAGTTTGGTGCGCTTCCATTGGCCGCCGATGATGCGGATTTCGTGGCTGCGCTGCACTTGGGGGCCGTGCTTGTGCACGGGGACGCGGGGCTTTTTCGGTTTCATGGGGCCTATTGTCGGGCTTGTCGGCCCAGACCACGCATCACAACGCTAGACCACCGCGTTTTGCGGGTAGCCTGGGCCGACAAACAACGGATGCCCAATCCCCTCGGCGGCAAATGCCCGGCGCACCGGCTCTCGCTGCTCCAACCGCGCCAATAGCGCGTTCAGCTGAGGCAAGGCGCGGACCGCGTCCGCACCCAAAGCGTTGCCGCGCGGATACAGCTGCGACCAACGCACGCAGGCCCCTAAATACAAGTCGCAGACGCTGCAGTGATCGCCAAGTAGCCAAGGGCCGCCGTGGCGACCGAGTTCGGCCTCAAGCAAGGCCAGATGCCCCAGCACGCGGGCATGCAGACGCGACTGCAACGCTGCCATGGCGACGGGGCCAGACGCATAACGCTCCGTATAAAACAGCATGCGCAAGTCCGCGTGCACGGTGTTGGACAGATAGAACAACCACTTCAGAAACCGCCCGCGCGCACTGGCTTGCAGGGGTTTAAGCGTCCCATGCTGGTCCGCCAGGTGCAACAAGATCGCGGCCGTTTCAAACACCGGTTCGTCTTGCGCCGGATCCACCAATACAGGGAGCAAGCCCTGCGGGTTGAACTTCAAGAACGCCGGACCGCTTTGGGCCTGCTGGCGCCGGTCCACCTCCAGCGCCTCGTAGGGAGCGCCGATTTCTTCCAATGCCATGCGCACGACCACATTGGCGCTGTCAGGCGAATAAAACAGCGTGTAGCACATTGCCAGGCGCTCAGGGTTTGCGCATGACCACCAGACCTTTGAGGTACTCGCCCTCTGGAAAGCTGATGGTCATCGGGTGGTCGGGGGCGCCGCCCATGCGCTCGGTGATAAAGCCGTCTACGCCAGCATCGGCCCCGGCCGAGGCCACGATTTTGTGAAACAAATCGGCGCTGATACCGCCGGAACAGGAGTAGGTAAACAGCACGCCACCCGGCTCCAGAATCTTGAAGGCCAGGCGGTTGATGTCTTTGTAGGCCCGCGCAGCCCGTTCGGCGTGCGCGACGGTGGGTGCATATTTGGGCGGGTCGAGCACGATGGCGTCAAAGGTCTGGCCCGCCTGCGCAAACTGGCGCAGCGACGCGTTGACGTCGGCGTCCATAAAGTGCGCGCGCTCGGGGGCAAAGCCGTTGAGCGCCACGTTGGCCGCAGCCTGGGCAATGGCCGGGCCCGAGGAGTCAATCGACGTGACGTGCGCCGCGCCGCCGGAGAGCGCAGCCACGGTAAAGCCGCCGGTGTAGCAAAAGCAGTTCAGCACGCGCTGAAACTGCAAGCGCTTGGCATGGTCGGCAAACCGCTTGCGGCTGTCGCGTTGGTCCAAGTAAAAGCCGGTCTTGTGGCCGTGGGCAATGTCCAGCGCCAGCTGCCAGCCGTGTTCGCGCAGCACCAGGTCGGTCGCGCCGCTGCCGCGCAGCCAGCCTGTCGCCTCGGGCAGGCCCTCCAGGGCGCGGCTGCTGGCATCCGAGCGCTCGTAGAGCTGGCTCAGGCCGGTGTGGGCCAGCAGTGCGTCGGCAATGACGGCCTTCCAGCGTTCGACCCCGGCCGACGTGAACTGCGCAACCAGCGTGTCGCCGTAGCGGTCAACGATCAGCCCCGGCAGCCCGTCAGACTCGCCATGCACCAGGCGCATGCCGTCGCTCTGAATGTCAAAGCGGCTGCGCGCCTGCAGGGCCAAGGCAATGGTGCGGCTGAAAAAGGCCGCGTCAATGCGCTGCGCCTCGTCAAAACTCCAGACCCGTGCCCGGATTTTGGAACTGGGGCTAAACGCCGCCCAGCCCAAAAACTGGCCGTCATGGCCCTCGACCCGCACCGTCTCGCCGCCGTCGCCGCCCCCACGCTCGATGGCAGACTCAAAGATCCAGGGATGGCGGCGCAACAAAGAGCGCTCTTTGCCGGCGCGAAGGCGTAAGGTTTTCATGCCGGTATTGTCGCTTGGGGTGTTGCCATGGTTTGGCGCAAGGCACGCCCAGGCCCCCTCGGACACGCAAGGCACCCCGCCCGCCTCTTGCAACTATTTTCATTTTGCTAAGATTGCGTTGCCGGTTTCCACCCCAACCGGCGGACAAGAAAATTGAAGGGCAAACCCGGCTAAAGCCGGCGACGCAAAGCCACCGAACTAAAGCGCTCCCCCGCAGCGCAAGGTCAGCGGGGCCGCCAGATTCGACGGACAAGATCCCCTTGTCTGCTCTTTCCTGTTGTTGCACACCGCAATGAGGAAGTCGATATGCGTCAAATGTTTGCACCCTGCTGCGCTTTTAGGTTTTCTACTTCAAATCGATTAACCAGCATTGGAATCTCCGTAATGCTGCGGCTGAGCGGCGACGAACGTCACCAGGTCCGGCGCGTCAATCGCGTCGTAATACTCGGGGAGTTGGACCTGGCTTCGGCATCAATCAAATCGGAAGCAAGCATGAGATCGTTCCGCCGCCCCGTGTTCTCGGCCCAAGGCCGCACTCGGCGTGTGAGGCCAGCAGATCGGATTGCTCCGGAACGTCGCGATGGGCACGCGGGCACTTCAAGTTAGGCCTCCAAATGCACGTCTACCACGGCACAAACGCAGAGAACGCTGAAAAATTCGTTCGCGAAGGCATTGACGGACACCGCCTTCATCAACGTTGCATAGGCGGCTCGCAAGATGCTGAATCGGGACTTTTTGTAACGCCCACATTAGCTGTTGCGCGGAGATTTGGCTTGTATATTATTGAAGTTGATGTCGACATTTCAGAATTGGAAGTGCCACCTATGCTACGAGCGGCAGGTGCCAATTTGGAGAGCTCTTTGAGCAACCCAGCGGAACCACAAGCACTTATCAGAACACGGATAGAACCCCATAGGGTCAGGGTTATCGAGTCGCACCCGAACGGTTACCCGTTCAATCCGCAAACATCAGCCGGCACGCAACAATCTGCCGCCAACCAATAGCAAGGCCAGGCGAATGTCACTCTCGGCGTCCAAGCGAATCACCTTGCTCAAGGAAATCAGCGGTCGGCTACAGGTCGAAGACTGGCCGCTCATTGACCTTACATTGTCGCAATTCAATCTTCCAACTTCTGAAACTTGGAATCAAAGCAAGTCCAATTACGTCTTAGAGATGTGTAAGTCCGCAACTGACGAGAAGTTATTGGAACTATCCCAGCATGTTGGCTACATCCTCGAAGAAGCGCAAAACTTGGGAATTGATCCACCGTTCTGGCGGAAAAGAATGCTCCGGTTATTCATCTCACACTTGTCCGCCGAGAAAGCCTTCGCAGCCGAACTTCAGGAAGCGCTACTGCACTACGGCATAAGCGGCTTCGTGGCCCACAACGACATCGAACCCACGGTCGAATGGCAGGGCCAGATTGAAACAGCGCTTGCCACAGCCGACTCCCTGGTAGCTCTGCTGCACCCAACCTTTCAGAAAAGTGACTGGACCGATCAGGAAATCGGCTTCGCAATGGGGCGGGGTCTACCGGTCTTCGCCGTGAAATTCGGACAGGATCCTTACGGATTTATAGGCCGATTTCAAGCCTTCGCGGGTAGCGGCAAGCCTGTCGAGGCAATTGCCAAAGAGCTCTTTGAAACATATCGAAAGAACAAGCAAACGCAAAAGCGAATGGCTGAAGTGCTGGTAAACCTTTTTGAAGATAGTGGGAGCTTCACCGCAGCCAAAACAAGAATTGGTTACCTTGAAGGCCTTGAGTACTGGGACACTGGCTTCGTGCCTCGCTTGGAAGCTATGGTCGAGTCAAACTCTCAAATATCAGGGTCATGGGATGTGCCTGAACGGGTTGAACAGCTAACTAAGAAGTGGGCCGATGTGTGAGCCATCATGAAACACGCTCCACCCGATCAACCTTCTAATGTTTTACGCGGTATTTTCCATGTGCGCCAAGCGCCCCCCCCACGGCCTTTACGAGCCGTGCAAGTGAGGGCAGTGCCGGCTCTGGAAACCGCTCCAAGTAGGCCTGCTTCAGCGAACGCCCGGCGATTCAGTCCTTGCAACTGGTGCGCGGGTGGGCCCAAACGTCCGCCTCCACCTGTATCGAAAGTGGAGGACGCTTAATGGCAGCAGCAGGCCGGCCACGAGCGGGTCGCAATTCAGCTAGTTCGGCCTCAGTCAATGGCAGAGCGTCTGGGTCGCTCATCGCGGCGGCGGTGATCGCAGCGTCTTCCTCGCTGTCGGGCAAGACAATTTCGCGGCCAGATCGGGTTTTAACCATTCAACACCGTCCTCAGCACCATATCCACAATCAGCGCCTCGGCCGCCGCAAAGTCGGACTCTTCGAGCGCGGGTTTGCCCAGCACCAGGCTGATTTGGCTGGCCCAGTCGGCGTAGACCTGGGTGGACGCCCAGAGCAAGACCATCAGATGGCGGCCGTCCACGGCGCGGCACAGGCCGCGTTCGGCCCAGCGGTTCAAGATGGCAACGTCAGCCTGCACCGCCGGTATCACCCGCGCGGCAATCTCGGCCGAAAAAATCGGTGCGCCCGACACCACTTCGTTGGCGTACACGCGAGAGTCGTCGGGGTGCTCGCGCGAGAAGCGCAGCTTGCCGGCGATGTATTCGCGTAGCGCCTGCTCCGGGTCGTCGGGGTACTGGCCCAGCGCGTCCATGTAGGACAGCCACACGTCCAGCACGCCGTGCAGCACGCGGCGGTACAACTCCTCTTTGCTGGGAAAGTAATACAGCAGGTTTTGCTTGGAGGCGCCCACTTCGCGGGCAATATGGTCCAAAGAAACGCCCCCAAAGCCGCGCTGCGCAAACAGGCGCTTGGCGGCGGCCAGGATGTCGGTCTCCAGCAGTTTGCGGGCCTGGCTTACTTTCACCTTTTTGGGCTCCGCTGTTTTCGACCTGGCGGCTCGGGATGGGGCCGCGCTTGATGGAGACTTAGCGGGCAAGGCCGGATTTTTCATTTTTTTGGTACGGGTATTGCTAGTTAAATGTCTAGGGTTTTTACCAATTGGTAAAACAATTATTACTGGATTAAATAAACATTGCAAACCGTCTTGGCGACGCGCGCAGCGCCTTTGTACTGCCGGATCGACAAGCCATTTTGATGCCACCCACGCGATTGGAAACCACACCATGCAAGCAGACGCTCTGACGCCCGGAGTCCACGCCGGTCGGCTGCCCGCGGCGCAATACGCCCAGAACTTTTGCGACGCGCACCCGCCACTTAACTTGGCACAGGCCAAGATTGAGGCGGACCGCTGCTATTACTGCTTTGATGCGCCCTGTCAAACCGCCTGCCCCACGGGCATTGATGTGCCCAGCTTTATCCGGCGCATTGCCGACGACAACCCGCGCGGCGCGGCGCGCACCATTTTGGAGTCCAACCCCCTGGGCGGCATGTGCGCCCGGGTCTGCCCCACCGAGGTGCTGTGCGAGCAGGCCTGCGTGCGCAACACCCACGAGGACAAACCGGTGGAAATTGGCCTCTTGCAGCGCTACGCCACAGACCACCTGATGGCCCGGCCTGGCGCGCCTTTGTTTACCCGGGCCGCGGCCACCGGGCGCCGGGTGGCTGTGGTGGGCGCTGGACCAGCGGGTTTGGCGTGCGCCCACGGACTGGCGCGTCTGGGCCATGGCGTGGTGCTGATGGACGTCCAGCCCAAGCTTGGCGGCCTGAACGAATACGGACTGGCCACCTACAAGACCACCGACGGTTTTGCCCAAAAAGAGGTGGCCTGGCTGCTGTCTATTGGCGGGATTGAGGTGCGCTACGGCGTGGCGCTGGGGCGAGAATTGCAGCTTGATGCCCTCACCCAAGAGTTTGATGCCGTGTTTCTGGGCCTAGGCTTGACCGGGGTGAACCACATTGGCATTGCCGAGCCATCGGCCAGCGGCCTGCGCAACGCGGTGGACTTTATTGCCGAGCTCCGCCAAGCCAACAACCCGGCCAGCGTGCCAGTGGGGCGCCGCGTGGTGGTAATTGGCGGCGGCATGACCGCCGTGGACGCAGCCGTGCAGTCTAAAAAATTAGGAGCCCAGTCGGTGACCATCGTGTACCGCCGTGGTGCGCAGGAGATGGGTGCCTCGCACCACGAACAGGCATGGGCGCTCGAAAACGGGGTGCACATCCACCACTGGGCCAGCCCGACGCGTCTATTGACCGAAGGCGACCGGATCCATGGTGTTGAGTTTGGCGGCATGCAATTGGCGGATGGCAAGCTGCAAGCCACTGGTGAGCACTTTGTGCTGGAGGCCGACTTGGTGCTGAAAGCCATTGGTCAAACCTTGGTCGTGCAGCCCCTGGGCAGCGCCTTGGAACTGAAAGGCGGACGGATCCTGACCGATGCCGAGGGACAGACCTCGCACCCCAAAGTCTGGGCCGGCGGCGACTGCCGCTTCGGCGGGCGCGACCTGACGGTCGAAGCCGTGGAGCATGGCAAAGTGGCCGCCCATTCCATTCACAACGCCATCAGCGCCTGACCATCCGAAAGCACCTCCATGGCCAACTTGCACTCCACCTTTGCCGGCATCCAAAGCCCCAACCCCTTTTGGCTGGCCTCCGCGCCGCCGACCGACAAGGCTTACAACGTAAACCGCGCCTTTGAGGCCGGCTGGGGCGGTGTGGTCTGGAAAACATTGGGCGAGGCTGGACCGCCCATCGTCAACGTCAGCGGCCCCCGCTATGGCGCGCTTCTGACGCCAGACCGGCGGCTGATGGGCTTTAACAATATTGAGCTCATTACCGACCGCGACTTGGAACTCAACCTGCGCGAAATTGCCGAGGTAAAACGCCTGTGGCCGGACCGGGCGATGGTGGTATCCCTCATGGTGCCCTGCGAAGAAAACTCCTGGAAGGCGATTCTTCCGCGGGTAGAGGACACGGGCGCGGATGGCATCGAGCTCAATTTTGGTTGCCCGCACGGCATGAGCGAACGGGGCATGGGCGCCGCGGTGGGCCAGGTGCCCGACTACATCCAGATGGTCACCCAGTGGTGCAAGCACTACAGCAAGCTGCCGGTAATCGTCAAGCTCACGCCCAACATTACCGACATCCGCCACCCGGCGCGCGCCGCCAAAGCCGGCGGGGCCGATGCCGTGTCGCTGATTAACACCATCAACTCCATCATGGGGGTGGACCCCTATTCGCTGACCATGAGCCCTTCCACGGGCGGTCGGGGCTCGCACGGCGGCTATTGCGGCCCGGCCGTCAAGCCGATTGCGCTGAACATGGTGGCCGAGATTGCCCGTGACCCGCAAACCGCCGGAATTCCAATATCCGGGATTGGCGGCATCGGCACCTGGCGTGACGCCGTGGACTACCTGGCTTTGGGCGCCGGCAACGTTCAAGTGTGCACCGCGGCCATGGTTTACGGCTTCAAGATCGTGCAAGAGATGGCCGACGGCCTGTCCAATTACATGGATGACATGGGCTTTACAGCCGTCAGCGACATCGTGGGCAAAGCGATTCCTACCGTATCAGACTGGCGTTACCTCAACCTGAATCACATCAGCAAGGCGGTCATCAACCAAGACAGTTGCATCCAATGCGGACGCTGCCATATTGCCTGCGAAGACACCTCGCACCAGGCCATTACCGCCACCAAAGACGGTAAGCGCCACTTTGAAGTCAAAAATGACGAGTGCGTCGGCTGCAACCTGTGCGTCACGGTCTGCCCGGTAGCCGACTGCATTACCCTGCGGGACTTGGCGCCCGGGGAGTTGGACGAGCGGACCGGAAAGCCCGTGTTGGCCACCCATGGCGACTGGACCAGCCACCCCAACAACCCGATGCGTAGCGCGGCCTAAAGCACCGTGCGGCCTTGAATGACAAGTCTGTAAATCTGCCCTATTCTGTAAACCCCATTGCCACAGGAAATTAAGCCCATGACCACACTTTTGATTCGCGGCGGCACCGTCGTCAACGCTGACCGGGCCTTCAAGGCCGATGTGCTCACCCAGGACGGAAAAATCACCGCCGTCGGCGAAAACCTATCGGCGCCTGCGGGCGCCACCGTGGTGGACGCTGGTGGCCAATATGTCATGCCCGGCGGCATTGACCCACACACCCATATGCAGTTGCCGTTTATGGGCACCACCACCATGGACGACTTTTACACGGGCACCGCTGCGGGACTGGCGGGCGGCAACACCACCATCATCGACTTTGTGATTCCCAACCCGCAGCAAAGCCTGATAGAGGCTTACCAAACCTGGCGCGGCTGGGCCGAAAAATCGGCCAGCGACTACAGCTTTCACGTCGCCATTACCTGGTGGAGCGAGCAGGTACGCCAGGAGATGGGTGCGCTGGTGCAGAACGAGGGCGTGAACAGTTTCAAACACTTTATGGCCTACAAAAACGCCATCATGTGTGACGACGAGACGTTGGTAAACAGTTTCAAGCGGGCGCTGGAGCTCGGCGCCATGCCCACGGTCCATGCCGAAAACGGCGAACTGGTCTACCTGCTCCAAAAACAAGTAGCAGAGATGGGTATTACCGGTCCCGAGGGCCACCCGCTGTCGCGCCCGCCCATGGTGGAAGGCGAGGCCGCCAACCGTGCCATTGCGATTGCCGATGTGCTGAACGTACCCATCTACGTCGTGCACGTGAGCTGCATCGAGGCGGCCGAGGCCATTGCCCGCGCCCGTGCGCGGGGCCAGCGCGTCTATGGCGAAGTGCTGGCAGGCCACCTGGTGGTGGACGACAGTGTTTACCGTCACCCCGACTTTGCTACCGCCGCCGCCCACGTGATGAGCCCCCCCTTTAGGGGCAAAGAGAACCAGGAGTTCTTGTGGCGTGGCCTGCAAAGCGGCAACCTCCACACCACGGCCACCGACCACTGCACCTTTTGCGCTGCGCAAAAGGCCGTGGGAAAAGACGATTTCTCCAAAATCCCCAACGGCACGGGCGGCGTCGAAGAGCGCCTGGCGGTGATTTGGGACGCCGGCGTGAACACCGGGCGTCTAACGCCCTCAGAGTTCGTGGCCATTACCTCTGCCAACACCGCGAAGCTGTTCAATATCTACCCCCAAAAGGGCAGCGTGTCGGTGGGAGCAGATGCAGATTTGGTGGTGTGGGATCCGGCCGGGACCAAGACTTTGTCGGCGGCGACGCAGCACAGCAAGGGAGACTTCAATATCTTCGAAGGCCGCACCGTGACAGGCATTCCGAGCCACACAGTGAGCCGGGGCGAGCTGGTCTTTGTGCAAGGAGACCTGCGGGCCGTGCGAGGCGCCGGGCAGTACGTCAAGCGCCCTGCGTTCAATGCAAATTTTGCGGCGGCCAGCTTGCGCGCCACGGCATTAAAGCCCACCGCAGTAGCGCGTTAACGCGGTTCTGTATTCCACCCTTTCTTTGAGTACCAACAATGTCTACTGCAACCGACATCGATATCTCCAAAATCCGTATCAATGGGGACCGCCTGTGGGCATCGCTCATGGAACTCGCCCAAATAGGTGCCACCCAAAAAGGTGGCGTCTGCCGCCTCACTCTCACGGACCTGGACATGCAAGGCCGTGACCTGGTGACCCGTTGGGCCCGGGAGGCGGGCATGACCGTGACCATCGACAAGATTGGCAACGGCTTCATGCGCCGCGCCGGGCGCAACAACAGCCTGCCACCGATCATGACCGGCAGCCACATCGACACCCAGCCCACTGGCGGCAAGTTCGATGGCAATTACGGCGTGCTGGCGGGGATTGAAGTCGTGCGCACACTAAACGATTTGGGCATCGAGACCGAGGCTCCGATCGAAGTGGCCTTCTGGACCAACGAGGAGGGCTCCCGGTTTGTGCCGGTCATGATGGGCTCGGGCGTGTTTGCCAAGGCCTTTACGCTGGAACATGCGTATGCGGCGACCGACACTGAGGGCAAAACGGTAGGCGCTGAGCTGGCGCGCATTGGCTACGTGGGTGACCAGGAGCCGGGCGACCATCCGATTGGCGCGTATTTTGAAACGCACATCGAGCAAGGCCCGGTATTGGAGGACAACGACATCACTATTGGCGTGGTGCAAGGCGTGCTTGGTATTCGCTGGTTTGACTGCACCGTGACCGGCATGGAAGCCCACGCCGGCCCCACGCCCATGGCGCTGCGGCGCGACGCCATGCAGGTCGCCACGCACATCATGCAAGAGGTGGTGGCCAGTGCGCTGCGCCATGCGCCACACGGGCGCGGCACCGTGGGCATGGTGCAGGTCCACCCCAACAGCCGCAACGTGATCCCAGGGCGCGTGAAATTCAGCATTGACCTGCGCAATAGCACGGATGCCTTGGTGGACCAGATGGCCGACGAGGTGAAAGCCTTTGCTGCACGCAAAGCCGCCGAGACCGGGCTGGATGTCAAGATTGAGCTGGTGTCCAGCTACTCGGCCATTGGCTTTCATGCGGATTGCATCGACGCAGTGGCGCGTGCGGCCGCCAAGTTGGGCTACTCGAATATGCCGGTGGTCTCCGGCGCCGGGCACGATGCGGTCTACATGGCCAAATTGGCGTCCAGCGGCATGATCTTTATTCCCTGCAAGGACGGCATTAGCCACAACGAAATTGAAGACGCCCAACCGGAGCACATCACGGCAGGCTGCAACGTGCTGCTGCACGCTATGCTGGAGCGCGCCGGAACCTAAAAAACAAGGACCAAGAACTTTCCATGAGCCAGGACCCCACAACGAAGCCCTCCCATTTGGCCGTAGAAGTTCGCGATGCATCTCTGATCTACAACCCCCAATCTGCCCCCGTTCACGCACTTTCGCATGTGGACTTGGCCATCGAACCGGGAGAATTTGTTTCGCTGATTGGCCCTTCGGGCTGCGGAAAGACCACGCTTTTGCGCGTGATTGCCGATCTTGAGCACATCACTAGCGGCAGCGTTTTGGTCAACGGCGTATCCCCGCATGACGCCCGCCTGGCGCGCGCCTATGGCTACGTGTTTCAGGCGCCGGCGCTGTTTCCGTGGCGCACAGTGCTGGGCAACGTCAAGCTGCCGCTGCAAATTCAGGGCCGGCCTGCGGCCGAAGGCGAGGCGATTGCCCGGGAGCAACTCGCACGTGTGGGGCTGAGTGGCTTTGAGACCAAGTTTCCTTGGCAACTTTCGGGTGGCATGCAGCAGCGCGCCTCGATTGCGCGCGCGTTGTCCTTTGAGCCGCGTATTCTGATGATGGACGAGCCCTTTGGGGCACTCGATGAAATCACCCGCGACCGGCTCAACGAGCAGTTGCAGCAGCTTTGGCAGCGGGAGCGGCGTACGGTCGTGTTTGTCACCCACTCGATCGCCGAAGCGGTGTATTTGTCCACGCGCATTGTGGTCATGTCACCCCGACCCGGGCGCATTGTGCGCACGATCACCTCCACGCTGCCCGACGAGCGCCATCTAGGCTTGCGCGACTCGGTGGAATTTATGGAAATGGCGCATGCCGTACGTGAGGCGCTTGCCGATGGCCACCACGACTAGCACCGAAGTGCCTTGGGGTGCGCGCCTGCAAATGCAGGGGCTACCTATTCTGGTGATTTTGTTGGCGACCTTGACCGCCTGGTACGCGTTAACGGTTTACCTGAATGCCCCGGGTGCAATTGAGCGGGTGCTTGAGCCAAAAGGTGCCTGGGGCTGGCGCGACCTGGTCGATTCCACGCTGGCCATGCAACGCCCGGTGCTCCCGGCACCGCACCAAGTGGCGCTGGACCTGTACAGCAGCCTGGTGGACTGGCCCCTGGATTCGCCGCGCAATCTGCTGTTCCATGTGGCTGTTACTGGCCAAAGCACGCTGGTGGGTTTTGCAATGGGCACGGTGCTCGGACTGGTGCTTTCAGTCTGTATCGTGCATTCCCGCACCTTGGACCGGGCGCTTTTGCCCTGGATCGTGGCTTCACAGTCGGTGCCTGTTCTGGCGATTGCGCCCATCGTGTTGGTGATACTGGGCAGCATGGGCTTTGCAGGCGTGGCGCCGAAAGCCGTCATTGCCATGTATTTGTGCTTTTTTCCGGTGACGGTCGCCATGGTGCAAGGCTTGCGCTCGCCTCAGGTCATTGAGACCGAGATGATGCACACCTACGCCGCCACCCGATGGCAGGCGCTTTGGATGCTGCGGCTCCCCGCAGCGCTGCCGTTTTTGTTTCCGGCGCTGCGGGTGGGTATTGCCGCCGGGCTGGTAGGCGCCATGGTGGCCGAGTTGCCTACCGGAGCGCAGGCGGGGCTCGGCGCTCGGCTTTTAACCGGTTCTTACTATGGTCAAACCGTACAAATTTGGTCGGCACTGGTGATGTCGGCGCTGCTGGGCCTGGGCTTGACGGCCGCCATGGCCGCGCTGGAGTCGGCGGTTCTTGGACCCCGGAGGCGAGCATGAGCGCCTATGGAGCCCCTAAAGCCCAACGCCCTTGGATGGCGGGCGCCCTCAGTCTGGGCGGGTTCGGACTTGCACTCTGGTTTTTGTTCTCAGGCCTGGCCGCGACGGACACGCCCAAAGATGCACCGTTTTGGACCGCCACCGTGGCCTTGGCTTTCCTGGCAGTGTGGGGCATCCGGCGGCTTGCAAGCCTCGAAGGCAGCAAGTGGTACCCCCTGCTGACGGCAGCCCTCTTTGGCCTGTGGATCCTTTATTTTTGGCAATTACTGACGGTGGCGCTGGACGTGCCCCGCGTGCTGCTTCCCGCGCCTTGGCTCATTGTGGTGTCGCTTCAAGAGCACCTGCCCACCCTGGGCGGAGATTTTGTGCAAACGGTGGTCCGGGCCGTGCTGGTCGGCTGGTTGTTGGGCTGTGGCTTGGGTTTTGGCGTGGCCCTGGCGATTGACCGGATGCCGTTTTTACAGCGCGGACTGCTGCCGCTGGCGTCCTTGACCAGCACCGTTCCGTTGGTGGGAGTGGCACCGATTGCAGTGATGTGGTTTGGCTTTGATTGGCCCTCCAAGGCCGCCGTCGTGGTGCTGATGACATTTTTTCCTATGCTGGTGTCTACGCTTGCTGGCCTGAAGGCCGCCGATCGCCTCGAACGCGAACTCATGCACAGTTATGCCGCCAGTTACGGCCGCACGCTGTGGTCGCTGCGATTGCCCTCGGCCCTTCCCTTCGTTTTTTCCGCGCTCAAGATCAACGCGACCTTGGCCTTGATCGGTGCCATCGTTGCCGAATTTTTTGGTTCACCAACGGCAGGCTTGGGTTTTCGAATCTCCACCGAAGCCACCCGTATGAATATGCCGCTGGTATGGGCGGCAGTGACGGTGTCCGCCGTAACCGGCTCTGTCGCCTACGCGATGCTGGCGGCATGGGAGCGCCGCGCCGCCTTTTGGCATCCGTCTGTCCGGGGTAAAAAATAGATGTCGTCCGTGCTTGCCCCCTTGCCCTTGTTGTTTCCCCGGCGTACCCTCGCGGGTCTGCCATTTTTCCCCCTGTCTTTTCAACCCTAGGAGTAATCCATGATTCTGCGATCCAAGTTAACGAAAACACTGTTGGCAAGCCTGCTGGCCGTGACCGGCTTTGCGGCAAGCGCCCAGGAAAAGGTCACCGTTCAGCTGAAATGGCTGCCGCAAGCCCAGTTTGCGGGTTACTACGTGGCGCAGGCCAAGGGCTACTACAAGGATGCCGGTCTGGACGTCACGATTAAGGCCGGCGGACCCGATATTTCGCCGGTCCAGGTCATCGCTGGCAAGGCCGCTGACGTGGTGGTGAACTGGATGCCCGACGCACTGGCCGCCCGTGAAGCCGGTGTGCCTTTGGTCAATATTGCCCAGGTGTTCAACCAGTCCGGATTGATGCTGACCTGCAAGAAGTCAAGCGGCGTGAGCAGCCCCAAAGACCTCAAGGGCAAGACCCTGGGCGTCTGGTACGGCGGCAATGAATACCCCTTCTTGAACTGGATGTCCAAGCTCGGCTACAAGCCCGACACCGATATCAAGATCCTCAAGCAAGGCTTTAACGTAGACCCGCTGTTGCAAAACCAGGCCGCATGTATCTCGACCATGATTTACAACGAGTACTGGCAAGTGGTGGACGCGGGTGTCAAAGAGAGCGAACTGATCACCTTCTTCTATGAAAAAGAAGGCGTTGCCTCCTTGGAAGACGGCTTGTATGTGCTGGAGTCCAATCTGAAAGACCCGGCCTTCGTGGCCCGCATGGCCAAGTTCCTCAAGGCCAGCTTCAAAGGCTGGAATGACGCCGTGAAGAATCCCGCTGAAGCCGCGAAAATCGTGGTCAAGGCTGATACCTCAGGCAGCGCTAACGAAGCGGTCCAGAAGCGCCAGATGGAAAACGTGGCCAAACTCATCACCACCGCCAGCACGGCCAAAATGGGCTACTTGGAACCCGCGGCCTATGAGCGCACGGTCAAAGTACTGCTGTCCAGCGGCAGCTCGCCTGTGATCAAGAAAGACCCGGGCAAAGCCGCCTACTCCCACGCAGTCTGGGAAGCTTCGACAAAGTAAGCATCCTGCGCTGACCCTGGCCAGTGCGCCGGGGCGCACGCTGACCCAAGGGTTCAGTGGCTTCGGCCACTGAACCCTTTTTTGTTGTGCCTCAGAAGGTCACTGGTTGGCCGGTCTGGCAGCTCAAGGTGGCGGCGTCGGCCAGTTTGAGTGCTGCTACCCCGTCGGCGACCGTGGTTTTGAAAACACCGCCGGACTGGAGCGTTTCAAAGAAGTGCGTGATTTCAAGGCGGTAGGCGGCGGCATAGCGCTGCAGGAAGAAAGCTTCAGGTTTGTCCGCGCGAATGCCGTGGGCATCCCACTGCCGCACTTCGGTGGGCGTGTGGTTACCGCATTGCAGCAAGCCACCCGATCCCAGCACTTCAAAGCGCTGGTCATAGCCATAGGCGGCGCGGCGGCTGGTATTGATCTGGCACAGGCGGCCTTTGCGGGTGCGAATGGTCACGGCGGTGCTGTCGTAGTCGCCCAAGCCGGCGAGGGCGGGGTCGGTGAGCACCGACCCGGTGGCGCTAAGCCAGGCCGCTTCGTCGCCATCGGCACACAAAATCCATCGAAATACGTCGAAATCGTGAATCAACATATCGCGAAACACACCGCCCGAGACCTTGATGTACTCCGCTGGCGGAGCGCCGGGGTCGCGGCTGGTGACGACGAGCATCTCTGCATTGCCAATTTCACCAGCGGCCAAGCGGCGGCTGGCGTCGTTGAAAGTGGGGTCGAAGCGGCGCTGAAAACCAATCATGCAGGCCACCCCCGCGTCCTTGACGGCCTGCGCGCAGGCTTCGGCGCGCGCCACCGAGAGGTCCAC
>Ga0214921_10001839_pt1 | contig 35499 bp, 15 predicted proteins | sample LL1505_MetaG_FD_177992 | JGI IMG/M metagenome (GOLD analysis project Ga0214921, IMG submission 177992) | Freshwater microbial communities from Lake Lanier, Atlanta, Georgia, United States - LL-1505 | ecosystem: Environmental > Aquatic > Freshwater > Lake | place: USA: Georgia | collected... | reverse complement strand
ATCTCGGCCGCCATCCGCGTGGCCAAGCCCCGCAGCCGCTCGACCATCTCGGGATTCGCCGCAGCCACGTCGGTCTTCTCGCCGATGTCGGCCTCCAGGTCGTAGAGCCGCGGGGCCGCGACCGAGGCGGGCACTTTCTCCCCCTTGCGGCCCATCCCCTCCGGCTGGCCGGCGATCGCGAGCTTCCAGCGGCCCTGCCGGACCGCCTGCAAGGCGTTGCCCGCGAAGTAGTAATGCGCCTCGCGGGGCGACTCGGCCGCCGTGCCCAAGAGCAGCCCCGAGATGTCGCGGCCGTCGATCACCGGCTCGGCCGGCACCGTGCCGCCCGCGAGCGACACGAACGTGGGCAGGAGGTCGATCGTGCCCGAGACCGCGTCGCTGCTGCTTCCGGCCGGGATCCGCCCCGGCCACCGGGCGATCGTGGGCACGCGAACGCCCCCCTCCCACGTGCTCCCCTTGCTGCCCCGCAGCGGGCCGGCCGAGGTGAAGGCTTTCACCGGGCCGACCCACGGCCCGTTGTCACTCGTGAAGATCACGAGCGTCCGCTCGTCGAGCCCCTGCTCGCGCAGCGTGTCGAGGACGCGGCCCACGCTCGCATCCATCTCCTCGACCCAGTCGCCGAACGCGCCGTTGCCGGTGCGTCCCTGAAACCCCTTGCCCGGCAGGAGCGGCAGATGGACGGCGGTGTGCGGCAGGTAGAGGAAGAAGGGACGATCCTTCGACTCCTTGATGAAGGCCACCGCCTCGTCGGTGTAGCGGGTGACGATCTCCCGCTGCGCTTCATCCGTGAGCAACTCGGCGACCTGCTCGTCCCGCACCAGCGGCACCACCCGCTCACCCGTCGCCGCCGCGACCCGCTGCATGTCGTTGGAGTAGGGGATCCCGAGGTAGCGATCGAAGCCCTGCCGGGTGGGCAGGAACTCGGGCTGGTCGCCCAGGTGCCACTTGCCAATGCAGGCGGTGGCGTAGCCGAGGGGCTTGAGCCGCTCGGCGATCGTGACCTCGGCCGGATTGAGGCCCTCTGGCCCGGCGGGAAAATACACGCCGGTGGTGCCGATCCGCGGGCCGTAGCAGCCGGTCAGGAGCTGCGCCCGCGACACCGAGCAGACCGGGGCCGCGTAGAAGCTCGTGAGCTTTCTCCCCTCGGCGGCCATCCGGTCGAGGTGCGGCGTCTTCTGCCGCGTGGCGCCGAAGGGACCGATGTCGCCGTAGCCGAGGTCGTCGATGAAGATCACGACCAGGTTCGGCGGGGACGCCGTGGCCCGCGACGAGGGGGCGGGGATCGCCGCCGACGGCGGTGCGGACGAGGGCGAGGTGGCGTCGGTGGTCGGCTTCGCACCCGGCGCGGAGTGGCCTGGGCTGCCGTGCTTCAGGCCCGCGGGCAGATTTTCCCCGGCCTCGAGGAAGGCGAGCAACTCGAGAATCTCCTCCCGCTCGAGCACGTTGACGAGCCCGGCCGGCATCGGCGAGACCCGTGACGGCACCCGCTCCTCGACCTGCGACTTCGGGATCGTGACCACGCTTTCCGGCACGAGCAGGTTGGGCGTGACGCGGAGCGACTCGGCCGTCTCGCCCGTGACCACGCCCGAGACGACCCGGCCGCTGTCGAGCACGAACTGCACGGTCCGGTAGCCCTCCGCGATCTCCCGCGAGGGCTCGAGGATGTGCTCCAGGAGTTCCCGGCCCCGCCGCTTCTTCACGGTCTCGACGAGGTTCGGCCCGAGGTTCACGCCGTGGCCGCCGGCCACGTGGCACTGCGAGCACTGGGCCTTCACGAACGCATGGAAGCCCCGCTCGACGGCCGCCGGATCGGTCGGGGTCGTGACGCCCTCGAAGTCGGCGCTTGTCCAAGCGCGGACCAGCTTCGGCCGGCACGCGGCCAGGAGCCGCTCGGCCTCCGCCGCGTCGTCGGCCACCACCATCCGGCCGTTCATCACGATCCAGTGGCCGGGGAACGTGCAGACGTAGGGATAGACGCCCGGCTCGGTCGGCGCCTCGAAGCGGAGCACATGCGCGAGGGATTTCCGCGTCGGGCCGATCATCGGCGTGGCGGCCAGGATCTTGGCCCGCTGGGAGTCGGGCACGAACTCACCGGCTGCGTTCTTCGGATCGCGGGCCATCTCGTTGGCGGCCACGCCCACCGCGGCGAGCGCCCCCGGCCGCACGATCACCAGGTTGTGGTCGGTGGCGTCGGGGTTCGTGAACACGAGCTTGACCGGCTGGCCGGGCCGGACGGTGAACTCCTGCCGCGTGAACAGCATCCGCTCGGGCTGACAGGAGATCTCGACCGCGGCGAGGTTTTTTCGTGCGTCGAACTCCGCTTCCGCCTGCGACGGCTTGGGAAGCTTGATCGCCGTCGCCTGCCCGAGCCGCTTGAGGAGCGCCGGAATCGGCGAGGCCGGGTCGGACTGCCAGAGCCGGGCGAGCGGCGCGGAACGAGCGGCGCACGCCGCCGCGTAGGCCAGGTGGCCGGCGAGCGGCCGGCGGAGGATCTCCTCGAGGCTCACGAGCGCCTCGGGCGTGCCAATCCAGCTCGCCGTGATCGCCGCCTCGAGCCGCACGAGGCCCGCCGGGTCGGTCGCCGCCCGCGCGAGCAACTCATCCCGGTCGGGCTGCGAGCCCGGCCGGAACCGGAGCTGCCGGATCGCCGCGGCCCGCACGCGATGGTCGGCCGAGCCGAAGAGGGTGGCGACGAGTCCCGGCCGCTCGGCCCCGACCGCGGAGAGGGCCCACATGCCCTCGATCCGCTTCCGCTCGCGGAGCGGATCGTCGGCCGCGATCGCGTCGAGCCAGCGGCCGATGGCCCGCTCAATGGCCCCCGCGTCATGGTCGGCGCGAGCCGAGAGCTCCCGCGTGGCGAGGTACCGCACACGGCTCTCTCGGTGACCGAGCAGCGCCGCCACTGCGTCGTCCGAAGCGGTCGCGATCTCGGGCAGCGGCGGCCCGACCTGCCCCTTCGCCGTCACCCGCCAGATCCGCCCCGACTCGCGGTCGCGCCGGCTGTCGCGGAGCGAGTACTGGGCGTGTCCCTTCACCGGGTTGTACCAGTCGACGATGAAGAGATCGCCGCGCGGGCCGAAGTGGAGATCGACCGGGATGAAGCTCAGGTTCGTGGAGAAGAGGAGATCACCCACGTACTCCTCGGTGAACCCGAACTCGCCCTCGAGCCAGCGGTGGATCTCGATCCGGTTGGTCGGCTTGTAGCGGGCCTTGACGAAGCCCCCCTGCAGCTCGGAGGGAAAGCCGGGGGCGTCGACGAAGGCCTGACCGCAGGTGCCCGAGTAGGCCTGCAGGCCGGCCGGCGCCGGGTTTTGCGCGGGGTAGGGCGGGTCGAGCGAATGAAAGGCCTCGGCGAAGATCGGGTGGCTGGCGACGTGGTTCCCCCAGGGATCGAAGGCCACGCCCCAGGGGTTCGTGCTGGGGTAGGAGCCGAAGCTCGTCAGCCGGTGGGTCCGAGGCTCGTAGCGGAACCAGCCGCTGTTCTGCTGCCGGACCGGGCCATACGGGGTCTCGACCTGCGAGTGGTGGAAGATCGATTCCCGGAACAGGATCGCCCCGTCGGGGCTCCAGATGAAGTCGTGGAGCGAATGGTGCGAGTCCTCGGTGCCGAAGCCCGAGAGCACCACCTCGTGCACGTCGGCCCGGTCGTCGCCGTCGGTGTCGCGCAGGAACGTCAGGTGCGGCTGTTCCGAGACCCAGACGCCGCCCTGGCCGAACTCGAAGGAGAGCGGCAGATGGAGGTCGTCGGCAAAAACCTTCGAGCGGTCGGCCTTCCCGTCGCCGTCGGTGTCGTCGAGGATCACGAGCCGGTCGCGGGGCTCGTTGCCCGGGTAGACGTGGGGATAGGCCTGTGAGGTGCTCACCCACAGCCTGCCCCGCGAGTCCCAGCGGCACTGGATGGGGTTGGCGATCTCCGGAAACTCTTCCTCGCCTGCGAACAGCTCCACCTCGAACCGGGGATCGACCTGGAAGGCTTTTCGTTCCTCGGCGGCCGAGAGCCATTCATTGGCGCCGCGGGCTTCGTTCACGGCTGGCAGCGGGGGGAGCCCGGAGTCGTCCACCGTGCCCTCGACCGGCCGGCCGGCGGCGAGGTCGTGGATCCGCCTGTCGCGGGTGGCGCACAAGAGGTCGAAGTTCCGCATCGCCGGCAGGAAGTCGAGGTAGCCATATTCCTTGTTGCGGCCCCCCGTGTAATAAAACGTGTTGAGCGGCCGGTAGCGGCGGAAAAACTGCCGCTCGAGATCCACCACGGCGGCCTTGAGGTGCGGCGACACCGGCACTGGATCGGTGCCGAACAGCCCCTTGAAGAGCGCCCCGGCGAAGGCCTCGTAGCCCGCCCGCGTGAGGTGGCAGCCGTTGATCGTCAGGTCGCTCGTCGGGTCGGCGCCGAGGGCGAGCGTGGGCGCGAACACGTCCACGAACGCCACGCCCTTGGCCGCCGCCACCTCCCGCATCGCGGCCGTGTAGGCGGCGAGGTTCGCGTTGTTGCGGTCGGCGGCGGCGACACCGCGGACGTTCTCGTTGGCGATCGGCGAAACGAGCACCACCCGCGGGGCGGACGAGCCGTTGAAGGCGTGGCCGGTGAGCCGATCGAGGAAGGCGGCGAGTTGCTCCCGAAACACCGGCAACCCCGCCGGGCCGGCGAACGACTCGTTGAACCCGTAGGCCGCCAGGATCACGTCGGCCTGGCAGAACGTGAGGTGCTGCTCGAGGTCGGCGAAGTTGTCGGGCCGGGGCGCGAGGGCGACCTCGTCGGCCGACCAGGCGAGGGTGCGGACGACGAGTTCCTGCTCCGGGAAGGCCGCGTGCAGCACCGCCGGCACGTCACCATAGAGCGCGGCCCGCTCGAAGAGCGTGTTGCCGACGAGGCAGACATGGTCGCCCCGGCGGAGTTCGAGCGGGAGGGGCGTGACGATCGGCGCGCAGGCCGCGGCCCGCGGGGCCGTCTTCCGGTCGAGGGCATACCGGGAAAAGCCCTCCTCGGCGCCGCGGGCCGGAGCCATGGCCACCAACGCGAGCAGTCCCGCCAGAAACCACGCAACTTGCGAAGACAACACGGTTGTCGCAGATCCGTGACCAGGGTCCCTCCTCACCACGGGGCCGGGGCTGCCCGTGCCATCTCCCGGGACGCTCGCTGCGGCCCTCCGGGCCTGCACTCGCTCGGAGGAAACCTCGCTCCGCCATCGTGGCTGCGCTTGGTTTCCTACGCCCGCTCGATTGGCACGGGCAACCCCTCGCTCGCCGAACGGGCTTGATCCAGCACCGTGCCATAACGCCACACTCGTCGGCGAATACCTGCATCCAGACGTCACTGGCTCACCTCCTCGCGGGGCTGGTCGGAGAACCGGTGGGGGTCATGGAGCCGCCGCATCTCGGCCAGGAGCAGGGCTTCGAGCTCGCGGCGCTTCTCGGCGTGGGCCGGATCATCAGCCAGGTTTTTTTGATGCGGGGCCGGTGATGCATGCGAGAGAGCCTTCACCGCCGGATCGTGGTGTTCCGTGAGAAACTCCGCGGGGTTCTCGTCAAGGTTGAAGAGTTGCGTCACGAGACCCCCGGCCGGTGACTCGTACTTGAGGAGCTTCCAGTTGTCCTGGCGGACGCAGCGGATGCCGGGCTTCGCACCGCCGGAGTAGGCGCCGTAGAGCACCTCCCGCACGTGGGGCTTCGCGCCCGTGAGCACCGGGAGAAAACTCGTGCCTTCGTTCGTGGCCGGCGGCTCGATGCCGGCGATGTCACAGAGGGTGGCGAGCACGTCGCTGAGATAGACGTTGCCAGGGGCACGGCTGCCGGGCTTCACGCCCGGCCCGGCCACGATGAGCGGCACCCGCCAGGTGGGCTCGTACAGGTTCTGCTTGCCCTGGAGGCCGTGGCGGCCGATCGCCATGCCGTGGTCAGCCGTGTAGACGACCCAGGTGTTGTCGAGTTCGCCCATGGCCCGGAGCCGGTCGAGCACGCGGCCGATCTGGAGGTCGATGTTCTCGCTACAGGCGAACTGGCGGCCCACCTCGTTTCGGATCGTGGCCTCGTCCCGCCGCCGCCAGACGCCGCTGACGGCTTTCTCGTCCCGCACGTCCATGTCGGTGGTGTCGAAGGGATGCTGCGGCAGCCAGTTGGCCGGCAGCGGCGGCTGGTTGTCATGCCGTGGGGGCGGCTGCGACTGGTCGGTGTGGTTCGTGGCCCCATACTTGGCGAGCAGTCCGGGCGGGCCGTCGCGGGTGTCGTGGGGATGGGAGAAGCCGTAGTGGATGAGGAAGGGGTCGGTGTCGCCGGCCGCCTCACGGGCGGCCAGGAAATCGAGCACGCGGTCGGCGTGCCAGGCGCTGCCCCCCTCGGCCGTGCCCGCCCGCTTCGTGGCGTCGTGCCGCACGGTGAACCGTTTGTCGGCCCCTTCATAGCTGTTGCCCTGCTTGCAGGTCCGCATCGTGTCGTAGCCCGCGGCGTTGAACACGGCGGCGAGCACGTGGTCCTCGATGTCGGCCGGACAGCGGCGCTCGAAGGCCGGCGGCGACCTGCCCTTTTTTCCGGACCCTGGACCGATCGGCAGGTGCCAGAGCGTCCGGCCGGTCATCACCATGTGCCGCGAGGGCGTGCAGACCGCGCCCGAGAACGAGCCCATGTGGTAGGCGGCGTCGAGCACGCAGCCGCGGCCGGCGAGCGAGTCGAGCACCGGGGTCTCGAGCCGCGAGGCCGGATCGTAGGCCTTGAGATCGAACGGGCTCTGGTCGTCGGCGATGATGAAAAGGATGTTGGGCCGCTTCGCCGGCACGGCCGGTGCGGTCGTGGCCGCCGGCCGCTCGGCCGCGGGCTGCCCCCCGGCCCGCCGCGAGGCAGTGTCGGCGAAGGGCAGCGGCCAGTCGGGATGCGGCACGTGCTCGCGATTCATCAGGGCCTCGAGCCTCGCGACGACCTCGGGATGCTCCGCGGCGACGTCCTTCTTCTCCGCGGGATCCGTGGAGAGGTCAAAGAGCTCGGTCGGCTTGGCCCGCTCCGGCTGCTTGGGCCCGGCCGCCCTGCGAATCGCCTTCCAGCGGCCGTCGGTCACGGCCTGCCATTTCCCTTCCGTGAGTTCGCGGTACAGGAAGCGTTCGGTGGGCGGCGCGGCCTTCCCCTCGAGCGCCGCCGCCAGGCTCACGCCGTCGCCACCGGCCGGGATCTTGTCGTGCAGGCCGGCCAGGTCGAGGAGCGTCGGCATCCAGTCCTCGAAGCCGGTCGGCGTGGCGAGCGTCCTGCCCGCCGGGATTTTTCCGGGCCACGCGATCGCCGTCGGCACCCGCAGGCCTCCCTCGTAGGGCGAACCCTTCCACTGCCGGAAGTCGCCGTTGCTCCTGAGCCGGTCGGTGTCGAGGCCGCCACAGCCGGGGAACGTCGCCCCGTTGTCGCTCGAGAACACGAAGATCGTGTCGTCGGCCAGCCCCAACTCCTCGAGCAGCGCGACGATCCGCCCCACCTCCCGGTCCATCCGCGTGATCATGGCCGCGTAGGTCGTAAGCGGCCGGCGACAGGGCACGTAGCCACCGCCGCCGAGATAGGGCTTTTCCTCACCGAAGTGTGTTCGGTAGTGGGCCAGCGAGGGCTCGTCGGCCGGCACCTGGAGCGCGAGGTGGGGCACCGTGGTGGGCACATAGAGGAAGAACGGCCGCGCTGCGTGCCCGCGGATGAAGGCCAGTTGCTCGGCGGCGATCAGGTCGGCCGAATACCGCTTGCCGGTGAACTTGGCGAAGGCCGCCTCGTCGCCCGCCGCCGCGGGCGGCACTGTGCCCCCGCGGGCCACCTGCGGGTCGCCGGAAAGGGCTGCATTCTCGAGCACGACCTTGTCGCGGTTGCTCCAGAGATGGCCGGGGTAGAAGGTGTGGGCCTCCCGCTGGCAGTTGTAGCCGTAGAACCGGTCGAAGCCGCAGGCCACCGGATCCGACACGCTCCCCGGCGCGCCCAGTCCCCACTTGCCGAAGCCACCGGTGGCGTAGCCCGCGTCGTGGAGGATCTGCGCGAGCGTGAGCGTGCCGGCCGGCATGGGGAACTGCCCCTCGGGCTTCACCTCACGGTTGCTCCGCACCACCGCGTGGCCCGGATGCTTCCCGGTCATGAGCACGCAGCGGCTCGGCGCGCAGACGGCGTTGCCCGACCAGTGCCACGTGAGCCGGGTGCCGCGGGCGAAGAGGGCGTCGATGTTCGGGGTCTGGATGTCCTTGCCGCCGAGGGCGCCGACGTCGCCGGTGCCGAGATCGTCGCAGAGGAAGAACACGATGTTGGGAGGACGCGGGGCCGGGGCAGCCGGGAGCATCGCCGGCGTGAGGCAGACGCCCACCACAAGGGTCGCGAGCAGGGGCAGGCGGCTCATTGAGGCGATCCTCTCGAAGCGCGAATGGTGGTTCATCAAAGATTGGGTGCGTCAGGCCAAATGGGCCGGGGGAGCCCATGCCGTCTCTCCGGACGCTCGCTGCGGCCATCCTGGCCTTCGCTCGCTCGATGCTGCCCTCGCTTCGCCATCGTGGCTACGCTCGGCCAGCAACGCCGCTCGTACGGCATGGGCTCCCCCTCCGCCGCTCACAATCAGCCAGGGAACAATACCCATGTCTCAAGCCAAACCTTGGGGTCGCATCATTGTGCCGTCGGGGCGGCCGGCTTCTTCGTCAGGACTTCTATCAGATAATCCGGCACCGTCGCGTGCTTCACGCCTGGGTCGTCGGCCGTCACGAGTGCGTAGGGCGAATACTCGGCGATCCAGGGGAGGATCTGCTCGCGGCCGGCGTCGGCGAGCGTGGGGGTCACGGGCGGAACTGCGGCGGCTTTTTCCCGCCGGCGTGCCGGCCGCTTCGGCGGCGCCGGCTGCGGCCCGCCCGGCGCGGCGGTGGCGTCGGGGCCGAACTGCTTCCGGAAGGCGACCTTGAAAGGATTCTCCTTCGGCCCGTCGAGGTTCTCGTTGACGAGATCCGGCTGCACGCTCTGCCACCAGAGGTCGTACGCCTGGCCCAGCCGTGCGACCACGTCGGGATGCGCGGCGGCGACGTCGCGGGTCTCGCCGGGGTCGGCCGCGAGGTCGTAGAGTTCCCAGCGTTCGCGACGATTCTTCGTGTTCACCAGTTGCCAGCGGCCCTCGCGAACACGGCAGTTGCGGTAGGCGCTCTCGGCGGCCTGGCCCCGCTCCCAGCGGCCCACGTGCGTCACGAGCAGACGGTCGGGCCACTCGGCCTCGGCATCCTCCAAGAGCGGCACGAGGCTCCGCCCCTCGACCTTGGCGGCCACCGCCGGCGGGAGTGACGCCCCGGCAATCTCACAGAGCGTGGGCAGGACGTCGATGTGGGCCGTGACGGCCGGCACGTCCACGCCCCTCGGCAGCGTGCCCTCCCACCGCCAGAACGCCGGCACCCGCGTGCCGCCCCGCCAGGGCGTGCCCTTCTGTCCCCGCATCCCGTCGTTGCACACCGCGCTTCCGGCGGCGGTGCCGTTGTCGGTCGAGAACACGACGAGCGTGTCTTCGGCGAGCCCCCACGCCTCGAGCTTTTCGAGCAGGCGGCCCATGTTCGTGTCGATGTTCTCGATCATCGCGTAGAACCGCGCGATCGTGGCCCGCTGCTTGGGATCCTCGATACCCGCGGCCTCGAGCGGCGCGAGATACTTCTGGTCGGCCCCGGGTGGGCAGTCGTAGGGGCCGTGGGGACAGTTGGGCGTGAGATAACAGAAGAACGGCGTCCGCTCCCGCCGGCACCGCTCGATCCAGTCGAGCGCCGCGTCGAAGAACACATCGGTGCAGTAGCCCTTCGTCCGCACGAACGTGCCGTCGCTGCGGATCACCGGATCGAAGTAGGTGTTGCCCGGCGCGTCGCCGCAGCTGCCCGGGAAGCTCTGGCCGATGCCGCCGGCGCCATGGATGAAGACCCGGTCGAAGCCCCGCCGGCCGGGCTGATACTCGTCCTCGTCGCCGAGGTGCCACTTGCCGAAGATCCCGCTCGAGTAGCCGGCCGGCTTCAAGAGTTCAGGCAGCGTGACCGCCTCGGGTCGCAGCCGCTCCCGCTCGAGGATCGTGTGGGTGATCCCCGAACGAAACTCGTGCCGGCCGGTCAGCAGTGCCGACCGCGTCGGTGAGCAGGTGGGGCTGACGTGGAACTCCGTGAACCGGACCGACTCGGCGCGGAGCCGGTCGAGGTTCGGCGTCTGGATGACCCGGTTGCCGTGGGCGGCGACGTCGCCGTAGCCCTGGTCGTCGGTCATCACGTAGATGATGTTGGGCCGGCGGCCAGCGAGCGGACGAGCCGCGGCCCGGCTCGCGAATGCGGCGGCCCTCACGGGCGGCGGCTCGATCGCGGCCGCCTCACGAATCGATCCCGCCGGCCGGACGTTCGAGCCCTGACGCTTGGTGAGCGAGTCGCCGAGGTCGGCGCGGGCCCGCTCGGCGAGCGCGTCGAGCCGGGCCACGATCTCCGGGTGCGCCGCGGCGACGTCACGTGACTCGCCCGGATCCGTCGCCAGGTCGTGGAGTTCGCGGCCGACCGGCAGGGGTCGATACTTCCCCGGAACCCCGTCCTTCCCCGGCGACTGGCCGTTCATCGTGCGGGCCGTGTGCGGCAACAAGAGCTTCCAGCGGCCTTCGCGGACGGCCTGCAGCTGGTTGTCGGCATACCAGAAGCAGTAGACGGGCTCGGCGACGGCGTCGGCTCGGCCCCGCAGGAGTGGCCCGATGTCGCGGCCGTCGATCTGCCGGCCCGCGACCGCGAGGTGGCCCTCCGCATCGGTCGGCAGCGGCTCGTCCGTGAGCGCCGCGATCGTGGGCACGAGATCGATCGTCATCGCCGGCGCGTCGCAGACCGTCCCGGCCGGGATCACGCCCGGCAGTCGGGCGACGCAGGGCACGCGGACGCCCCCCTCGAAGCACGTGCCCTTGCCCTCGCGGAGCAGCCCGGCCGAACCCCCGTGGTTGCCGTAGGAGAGCCAGGGGCCGTTGTCGCTCGTCACGAGTACGAGCGTGTCGTCGGCATGACCCGTGCGGTCGAGCGCGGCGAGCACGCCGGCCACCGAGGCGTCGATTTCGGCGAGCACGTCGCCATAGAGCCCGCCCGGCTGCGTGCCCCGAAACTCGGCCCCCACGAACAGCGGCACGTGCGGCATCGAGTGGGCCAGATACAGAAAGAACGGCCGGCCATCGGCGGCAGCCCCGGCCCGCTCGATGAAGTCCACGGCCCGGGCGGCGTAGCGAGCCGTGAGCGTGGCCTGATCCTCGGGGGTCACGTCCGCATCGACGATCGTTTCGCCGTCGAAGAGCGGCAGCGGCGGAAAGCTGCCCGGCTTGGCCTCGGGGTGATGCGGCCACATGTCGTTGGAATACGGCAACCCGAGATACTCGTCGAACCCGTGCCGCGTGGGCAGGAAGGTCGGATGGTGGCCGAGGTGCCACTTGCCGACCGCCGCGGTGCGGTAGCCGCGGGCTCGCAGGAGTTCGGCGAGCGTCGTCTCCTCGGCGGCGAGCCCGTGGCGGGCCGACGGCCCGAGCGCCCCGGCGATTCCGATCCGGTTGGGGTAGCAGCCGGTCAGCAGCGCCGCCCGCGACGCCGAGCAGACGGCCTGGGCCACGTGAAAGTCGGTGAACCGGATGCCGTCCCGGGCGAGCGAGTCGATCGCCGGCGTGGCCGCGGCCCGACCGCCGTAGCAGCCCGGGTCGCCGTAGCCGAGGTCGTCGGCGAACACGATCACGACGTTGGGCGGCTCGGGAGCCCCCGCCGCGCGTGCCGGGGTGGGCCGTGTTCGCTTCGTCGGCGCCGTCTCGACCGGCGTCAGGTTGCGGCACTCGTCCGCGATCCGCTGCCACTCGGTCTCGAGCGCCGCCACCCGGTCAGGCTGGGGCGCAGCGAGGTTTTTCGTCTCGCAGCGATCGCTCGCGAGGTCGTACAGCTCCCACGGCCCACCCTTCACGGCCACGAGCTTCCAGTCGCCCATCCGCACCGCGCGGTGCCCCTCGTGGCACCACCAGAGCGACTCGTGAGCCGGGGCCGCGGCGCCGCTGGCGAGCGCCGCGGCGAAGCTCCGGCCGTGGAGCGGCGGCGCGGCCTGGGCCTGCGTCTCGGGCACCCGGGCGATCTCGAGCACGGTGGGCACGAGGTCGATCGCATGGACGGGCTGCCGCCGCAGTCCCCCCTGGGCGGCGATCCCCTGGGGCCAGTGGACGATCCACGGCGTGGCGATGCCTCCCTCGTGGACCCAGGTCTTGTGGCGGCGAAATGGCGTGTTGGCAGCGGTCGACCAGCCCGGCCCGAGGCAGAGGAACGACTTCCGCGATCCCGGCGGCGCCGCCGGATCGTGCCCCTCGCCGCGGATCATGATCTCGGCCGAGGCGCCGTTGTCGCTCGAGAACAGGACGAAGGTGTTGTCCAGGGCCCCCATCGCCTCGAGCTGGGTGATGATCCGGCCGATCTCGCCGTCCATCACGTCCACCATGGCCGCGTGGATCGCCATCTTGGTGGCCTGGAACGCGCGCTGCTCGTCCGTGAGCGAGTCCCACGGCAGCGGCCGGTCCACCTCGCCGGCCCCGAGCCGCTCGAGGATCTGCGGCTTCGGCTGATAGGGCGGGCCGACGTCGGGCTCGGGACCGGCCGGGCCGCTGGTCACGATGCCCGAGTCGGCCAGCCGCTCGGCCCGCGCCGCCCGGACACGGTCCCAGCCCGCGAGATACCGCGCGCGATACTTCGCGACCACGTCGGCCGGCGCCTGCACGGGAAAGTGGGGCGCCGTGAAGGCCACGTAGTGGAAAAACGGCGTGCCGGCGTGGTCGCGGGCGTGCTCGGCCAGGCACTTCACGGCATGGCTGCCGATGGCGGTCGTCGCATAAAAGTCGTCGCCAGCCTCGATCGGCCGGCCGTCCTCGGTCAGGCCGCGGGGATCGAAAAAGTTGCTCTGGCCCGCCCCCAGCACGTCGAGCGACCGGGCGAACCCCTGGGCCCGTGGCTCGCCGTCGATGTGCCACTTCCCGGAGTGGTAGGAGCGGTAGCCGGCCGCCGCGAGCCGCTCGGGCAGCAGCTTCGCCCAACCTGGCCGTTTGCCCTGTGCGCCACCCTGCGCCCCCGGCAGCGCGTCGCGGCCGATGGCCTGTGGGTAGTAGCCCGTGAGCAACGCCGCCCGCGTGGGCCAGCACCGCGCGGTGTTGTAGCCCTGCGTGAAGCGAAGCCCGCCGGCCGCGAGCCGGTCGAGGTTCGGCGTGTCGATCTCGCCGCCGTAGGCCCCGAGGTCGGAGAAGCCGAGGTCGTCGGCGAGGATCACGAGCACGTTCGGTCGCGGTGGCTCGGCCGCGCGGACGGGCGAGGGCAGCCAACTCAGGCATGCGATCAGTCCCGCAAGCAGGTGCAGGAGCGTCGTGCAGCCGGGGACTGCCCCCGAACGGGGACTGCCCCCCTGGGCTCCGGTCGAAGCCGCTCGCCATGCGGCTCGGGGCTGCCCATGCCGTCTCGCCGGACGTTCGCTTCGGCCCTCACGGCCTCCGCTCACTCGATGCTGGCTGCGCTTTCGGCATCCTGCCTGCGCTTGCCAGCAACGCCGCTCGATCGGCATGGGCAGCCCCTCGCGAGACCGCTTCGTGAGGCATTCGCGGCGGTGCGCCGGCGGGTCATTTCGCGGCATCGGCTTTTCATTCCTTCATGGCTATCAGCCGGCCGGCCGTCGCTTCCGGCCGCTCGGCTGGCGGGATCGCGGAGGTGGCTCGAGATCGGCGCCGAAGCGTTCGCGGAGGACCGCTTCGAGCCGGCGGACGGTGTCGGCGTGTTCCGGCCGCTCGGCGAGGTTCACGAGTTCGTGCGGGTCGGCGTCGTGGTCGTAGAGCTGCCGGCCGGCTGCGCCGCCGTTCCAGAGCGTGTACCGCCAGCGGCCGCTCCGCACGCTCGCGCCGCGGCCGCCCCCCGGGAGGTCGGCCACCTCCGTGAACGCCGGTCGATCGGGGAACGCCTCCGCGTCCGCGGCATCGCCCGTCACGAGCGGCGCGAGGCTCCGTCCCTCGTAGCCGGGCGGAGCCGGCACGCCACAGAGGTCGCAGAGCGTGGGCGCGAGGTCGACGAGTTCGACCGTATGCGCGTCGGCCACGCCCGCGCGGCCGCCGGGGGCCGCGATCACCAGCGGCACCCGGGCGCTCTCCTCGAACAGGCTTCGCTTCTGCCACAGGCCGTGTTCGCCGAGGTGATAGCCGTGGTCGCTCGTGAACACGACCACCGTGTCGTCGGCGAGCCCGAGTCGCTCGAGGGCCGCGAGCACGATCCCCAGCTGCGCATCCACGAACGACACGCTCGCGCGATACGCCTGGAGCGCCTCCCGGCCCAGGTCGCCCACGAGCCGGTCCTGCTCGGCCTTGCGGCTCTTGAGCGCCGCGGCGGGCACGCCGGCGTCGTGGTCGGCCGGCACCTCCGGCAGCCGCACCGTGTCGAGCGGGTGCTTCGCGAACCAGGGCTTTGGCGCCACGTAGGGCGTGTGCGGCCGGTAGAACCCGACCGCGAGGAAGAACGGTTGCCGCTCGCGGGCGAAGGCCTCGAGCCGCTCGACGGCCTTGGCCGCGGCGATCCCGTCGGTCTGCTCGGCGTCGATGCCGTCGGCGGCCAGCCAGCTCACCGTACCGCCGAACTCGCCGGGTTTGAGGGAGAAGATCTTCGCCTCGTCGGCGACGTCGCGGCCCTTGGGGTTGTGGACCGCATCCCAGCTTTCGGCATCGTCCATGCCGGCGGTGCCGATCTGCTTGGGCACGCCATAATGATAGAGCTTGCCGATCCGCTCGACCCGGTGGCCGGACCGCCGGAAGGCCTGCGGCATGGTCACGGCGTCGGGCAGCGTGGTGCGGAAGTTCCGCGCGTTGTCGCGGACGGTCGTCGTGGCCGGCCGGCGGCCGGCAAGCAGGCTCGCCCGGCTCGGGTTGCAGAGCGGAAACTGGCAGTAGGCCCGCTCGAACCGCACGCCGCGGGCCGCCAGCCGATCGACGCTCGGCGACCGCGCCGTCGGGTCGCCATACGCGCCGAGCGCACAGCACAGGTCGTCGCAGATCACGAACAGCACGTTCCGCGGCCGGGCCGGCGGTTCGGCGGCCAGGCACGCCCCGAGCAGGCTGCTCAGGGACGCCAGGGCCACCGCCAGCCCGGGGCGGTTCATCGCTCGATCTCCGCGATCACGCCGGCGTAGGCGGCCTTGCGGGCCTCCGCGTTCATGCCGCGGAGCTCCAGCAACTTCGGCCGCAGGCCCACGGCCCAGGCGGGGTCGGCCGCGATCTTCGCATCGGCCTTGGCCCGAAGCGCGTCGTGATCGCCGCCCGTCGCGGGGGCCGCCGCCGCGATCACGCTCCGCAGATACTCGGCCGCCTGCACCTCGGGATTGGGCTCGGCCGGCGCGGCGAACCGGCCCAAGGCCCAGGCGATCCCCTCGGTGGCATGCTTCTGGAAGGCGGGATCCTTCCAGGTGGACTCGTTGTGGCCGAAGTTCGTGGAGAAGACCCGGCCCCTGCCGTAGTCGCGCACCCACGAGACCGGCACGTGCCAGGGCTCCTTGGGATTGCTCGCCGCCATGTCGATGCTCAGGAGCACCCGCAGGTTCTCGGGCTTGAGCCGCTGGTCGTACTGGTAGATCTCGTCCTTCCAGCGGAACCGCGGGGGAAACATCGCCGCCACGCGGTGACCGGGCTCGTGATTGACGAACGCGTGCTCGCCGCCCGCGTTCCACGGATGGCCGGCGAAGTGGCCGCCGATCATCTCCACGTAGGCGTCGGACTTCTTCAGCGTGTCGGTCGCCGCATGGAAGCCGATGAAGGCCTTGCCCGCCCGGATCCAGTCGAGGAACCCCGCGAGGTCGGGCAGCGGCAGCTCGCCGGTCGTGCTCACGAACATCACGCCGTCGAACTCGCGGAGCGTGTCCGGCGCGAAGGCCTTGGCGAACTGTGCCGTGACGTTCTCCCTCCAGCCCGGGTCCTCCTTCTTGCCCTCGGGCATGCGGAGGTAGTCGAGGTGATAGAGGCCGCCGTCACGGCCGAGTTGTTCGAGCACGCCTTCGGCCGTGCCGATCGACCCGTGGCGAAAGCCGAACGTCACGCTCACGACCAACAGCCGGGCGGGCTCCGCGGCGACCGCCGATGACATCGCGAGCAGGGCCAGAGCCGGCACGAACCGCCAGATACGCAAGGCCATCGAAAGGTCTCCTGAGGGAAGGCCCGGGCCGTCCCCGGGTGGAATGGGCTAGCGGCCGCCGATGCACCACAGCGAATCGTGGGTCCGGAGGAAGATCCGGCCATCGACGCAGACGGGCGTGGCCACGGTCATCTCGGCGACGCTGCCGGTGCCGACGATCTCCGGCTCGCCCGGACCGGACGCGGGCGGTGCGAGCACCCAGCTCGCGCCGTCCTCGCGGGTCACGATCACCCGGCCGCCGGCGAGCACCGGCGACGAACTGTACGCGTTGCGGTTCTTCTCGAGCTCGACCTGCCAGCGGGTGGCGCCCGTGGCCGCGTCGAGGCCCGCGACCCGGCCCTTGTCGGTGCAGACCACCACGCCACCGTCCTGGGCGGCGGGCGTGGGCACGTCGGCGCCCAGGTCCTTCCGCACCCAGGCGACGTGCGAACCGGTCACATCCCCCTTGCCACCGCGACGGATCGCCGTGATGGTGTTGCCGCGGGCGTAGGGTGCGACCACGAGGTCGCCCACCGCCACCGGCGAGGCGATCGAACGAAAGTACTTGTTGCCCTCGGGATTCAGCCCGCCGACCCGCCACAGTTCGCGGCCGTCGGCCGCGTCGTGGGCCGTGACATGATCGGCCCCGAGCACGACGAGCATCTCCGCCGGCTCACCCTTGGCCGCGTCGCCGGCGAGCACCAGCGGCGTGGAGTAGCTCTGGGCGGCCTCCTCCGGGGCGCCGAGCATCCGGTCGTGCTTCCAGAGAAGCTCCCCCGTCACGCGGTCGAAGGCGACGAGATAGCTCGGGCCCGTCTGCATCACGGCCACCACCACGGCCTTCTCCGTGAGCACCGGCGACGTGCCGAGATCCCACCACAGCGTGTCCTCGCCGAACCGTTCCTGGAGGTTCGTCTTCCACACGACCTCGCCGCGGGCGATCTCGAGGCAGACAAGTTCGCCGCTCTTGAAGTAGACCCAGACATGCTTGCCGTCGGTGACCGGCGACGGATTCGAGCCGGTGGCCTTCTTGTGCTTGCCGGGCCGCTCGGCGCCGAGTTCCCGCCGCCAGACTTCCTGGCCCGTGCGGTCGAGGCAGATCACCGCGTCCTTGCCGTCGATGGCACAGGTCACGATCACCGCGTCGCCCCAGACGGCCGGCGTGCTGGCGCCCAAGCCCGGCAGTTTCACCCGCCAGAGGACGTTTTCCGCGGCCGCTTGCTCATCCGGCACCTCGGCCTTCCAGCTCGTCGCGTAGCCGATGCCGCCGGCCACGCCGTCGAGCCCCGGCCCGCGCCAGTTGGGCCAGTTGTCGGAGCGGGCGACGCTGCTGCCGGCGACGACGAGGATGCACACCGACTTCCAAGCTCGCATCGAAGTCCTCCACGAGATTCATCCGCCGGCACGACCCCGACCGCCGGCTCCATGACCCGTCAGTCTACCTCGCACCGCGGCTACTTCTTCCCGTCCTGCCGCCGGCCGGGCACGGCCGCGGGGCCATAGGGTTCTTTGGGCTCGGGGTTGGGCCGTGGCATCGCGGCCGCCACCTGCTCCCGCCAGGCGATCAGCCGGTCGTGCAACGCCTTGGCCCGCTCGGGCCGCTCGGCGGCCAGGTTCAGCCGCTCGCCGGGATCGCGGGCCAGATCGAACAGCTCGAGCCGACCATCCTCGAAGTGCTCGACGAGTTTTTCGGCGCCGGGCGTCGGGCCGTCAGCGGCGACGAGGGCCGCGGCCGGTCGGCCGCCCTGGTTGGAATAGTGCGGGTAATGCCAGACCAGGTCGCGGGCCGCGAGTGAACCCGAACCGGCGAGCACCGGCCGCAGGCTCTCGCCATCGAGCAGGTGGCCGGCGGGCACCCCGCAGCCGGACGCATCGAGGAGCGTGGCGGCGATGTCGAGCGTGGTCGCCGGCAGCTCCGTGGTCGCGCCCGGCTCGATCACACCCGGCCAGCGGAAGAGCAACGGCACGCGAATGCCCCCCTCGTAGACGAAGCCCTTGCCCGCCCGGAGCGGCAGGTTCGACGTGGCCGCCCCTTCGGCCGTGGCGAGCCCGCCGTTGTCGCTCGTGAAGACGACGAGCGTGTCGGCGGTCTGGCCGGCCCGCTCGACCGCCGCGAGCACACCGGCCACGGTCTCGTCCATCTCCCGGATCATCCCGGCGTAGACCGGGTGGTCCTGCACGCCCTTGGTGAAGGGATCGCCGGGCGGGGCGGGCGGCACGTCGAACCGCGGGCCCACGCCCACCGCCCGCCGCCCCTCCTCGGCGGCGAGCTCGGGCCGCGTGATCAAGGGCACGTGTACCGAATGCATCGGCACGTAGCAGAACCAGGGCGTTCCCGTCGCGGCCGCTGCCTTGATGAAGGCCGTCGCCTGATCGGCGATCGCCCGGGCGTGCATCGGATCGTCGAGCGGGCCGCCGCCGGGCCGCACGTCGGTGGAGCCGGTCACGTCGAAGCCGTGCCGGGGAATGTCCTGCGGAGATCCCAGGTGCCACTTGCCGAACACGCCGGTCGTGTAGCCCGCCGCCTGGAGCAGTTCGGGCACCGTCACCTCGGCCTCGGGGAGCGCGGTGAGGAACTCCGCGCCCAGGAGCTTTCCGCGGCGATCACCGGCGATGAAGTTCGTGATCCGCACCCGGGCCGGGTGACGGCCCGTCATCAGGGCGGCCCGGGTCGGCGAGCACACCGGGCAGGCGGCGTACCCCCGCGTGAACCTCATCCCGGCGGCGGCCAGCCCGTCGATCGCCGGCGTGCGGTAAAAACTGCTGCCGGTGCAGCCAAGGTCGCGGGCCCCGAGGTCGTCGGCGAGGAACACGAGCAGGTTGGGCCGCGGGCGGGCCGCGGCCGCCGGCCGCCGGGGCTCGTCGGCCCGCGCCGCGACCCGAACCTCGGGCCTCCACCACGCATCGAGGCTCGCCCGGAGGTTCGCGACGACACCCGCCCGCTCGCCGGCGAGGTCCTTGGTTTCGCGGGGATCGGCCGCCACGTCGAAGAGTTCGACCTCGCCCCGCTCGTAGCGGGCCTGATCCTCCGAGGCGACGCTGCGTTCCTCCCACTCCGGAAAGCCGCCCCCGCCCCGTGCCGAGGCCGGCTCGACGAGCTTCCAGAGGTGATCGCCGTCGCGGCGGACGGTCCACCGCCACATCAGGCTCCGGGCGGGATCGTCGAGATCGACGAGCGTGTGGGTGAAGCACGCGCCGAAGATTTGACGGCGGGCCGCGACCGCCGCGTCGTCGAGCAGGTTCACGCCGGGCAGCGCGGCCGGCGCCGGCACCCCGCAGGCGGCGAGCACCGTCGGCAGGATGTCGAGGCACGTGGCGAGCGCCTCGCTCGACCGCGGCGCGATCGTCCCTGGACGCCGGAGCATGATCGGTGTCCGCAGGCCGCCGTCGTAGGGTGAGCGTTTCGAGCGGGGGGCGAACCGGGCCGCGTCGGGCCGCTGGATCCAGCCGTTGTCGGTCACATAGACGACGAGCGTGTCGGCCGCGAGCTGTTCCTCGTCGAGGAAGTCGAGCAGCTCGCCGACGGTCCGGTCGAACCGCTCGACGTTGCCCCAGTAGCGGGCCACGTGGACGCTGTCGGTCTTGGCTGCATAGTGCTCGACGAGCTCCGCCGGCGGGTCGTGGGGGTCATGGGGCAGCATCGGGGCGTACCAGACGAAGAACGGCTGGCCCGCACCGCGGCAGCGGGTCACGAAGTCCTTGATCGGCTGCATCGTCTGGCGGCCGATCGCGAGCCCCGCGTCGCCGTGCCGCTGCCCCTTGGTCATGCCTTCGTCGAAGCCGCCCCGGCGAAAATCCCCCTGCCACCACTTGCCGGTCTGGAGGCTGCGGTAGCCGTGCGAACCCAGCAGCGTGGGCAGCGTCGGCCAGGCCTCGAGGTGCCGGTTCATCCGCTCCCGGCCCGCCGCGAAGGCGGCCCGGCCGGCCGGCGAGTTCCGGGGGACGCCGGGCGTGTCGGGGGGATCGTTGCCGACGATCTTGTGCTCGTGCGGATAGCGGCCTGTGATCAGCGAGGCGAGGCTCGGGCAGCAGAGGCTTGCGGGCACGTAGCCGCGGGTGAACACGAGGCTCTCGCGGGCCAGCCGGTCGAGGGCCGGCGTGCGGAGCTGCTCGTGGCCCATGAAGCCGTAGTCACCCCAGTGCTGGTCGTCGGACAGGATCAACACGACGTTGGGCGGGGCTGCCGCCGCGACCCCCGTCACGACCGCCACCAGGGCGGCGAGGATCCCGCGCCGCAGCTCGCTGCGCTCTCGCATCAAAACCTCCCCACACGGTTCCCGAGGCCGACGCCGCTTGCGAGCGGCCGGCCGCGGGCCCACGATTATGGCCGCGGGATCGCCCGCATCCCAGTCGCCTGCCCGCGATTCGTGTCCGGAGAAGTGCCATGCCCGCTCTCCCGCCGTTCATCCGCTCGAGCCTGGTCGCGTGCGGGGCGATCCTCGCGGCGGCCGTGGCACCTGCCGACCCGCCGGCCAGGCCCAACGTGATCGTGATCCTCGTGGACGACATGGGCTGGCGGGATCTGGCCTGCCAGGGCAGCGGCTTTTACGAGACGCCCCACATCGATCGGCTCGCCGCCTCCGGGATGCGGTTCACGCAAGGCTACTCGGCCTGCACGGTCTGCTCGCCCACGCGGGCCGCGATCCTGACCGGCCAGTACCCGGCGCGGCTGCACCTCACCGACTGGATCGCGGGGCACCAGCGGCCTCTGGCCAAGCTCCTGCCACCCGACTGGACCAAACAGCTGCCGCTCGCGACCGTGACCGTGGCCGAGCGGCTCAAGGCGGCCGGCTACGCCACCGCCAGCATCGGCAAGTGGCACCTCGGCGGCCCCGCGTTTCATCCCGAACACCAGGGCTTCGACGAGAACCGGGGGGGCTACGACCGTGGCCAGCCGCCGAGCTACTTCGCGCCCTACAAGATCCCGACGCTCGCCGACGGGCCGCCGGGCGAATACCTCACCGACCGCGAGGCGGCCGAGGCGGTGCGGTTCATCACGGCCCACGAGGACAAGCCTTTCTTTCTCTACCTGCCCCACTACTGCGTCCACACGCCGATCCAGGCCAAGCCGGCCGTGACGGCGAAATACAAGGCCAAGCACGCGGCGGCCCAACAGCCCAGGAACGACGCCTACGCCGCGATGGTCGAAAGCGTGGACGACGCGCTCGGGAGGATCGTGGCCACGCTCGACAGCCTCGGCATCCGCGACCGGACGGTGATCTTCTTCACGAGCGACAACGGCGGCCTGGCGGGCGTGACCGACAACCGGCCCCTGCGGGCGGGCAAGGGCTCGGCCTACGAGGGGGGCGTGCGGGTGCCCTTCATCGTGTCGTGGCCCGGGCTCACGAAGCCAGGGAGCACGAGCGACGTGCCCGTGATCACGCCCGACATCCCGGCCACGATCCTGGCCGCCACCGGCGTGGGCCCGGACCCCGCGCAGCCGCCCGACGGCGGCGACCTCTCGGCCCTGCTCGCCGGCGGCACGCTCGATCGGGAGGCGATCTATTGGCACTACCCGCACTACCACCCCGGCGGCGCCACGCCCTACTCGGCGATCCGCTCGGGCTCCTGGCGGCTCGTGCACTTTTACGAGGACGATCGCGACGAGCTCTACGACCTCGCGGCCGACGGCTCGGAGACCACGGACCGCGCCGCCCGCGAGCCGGAACGGGCCAAGGCCCTGCGGCAGAAGCTCGACGCCTGGCTCACGGAGGTCGGCGCGCAGCTGCCCCGGGCCAACCCTGACCACGATCCCGCCCAGCACGGCAAGCCCAAGCGGAAGCGGTAGGGATGGCGAGGGTTCACCCGTGCCCGGGAGTCGGCGTTGCTGGCAAGCGAAGGCAGGATGCCGAAAGCGCAGCCAGCATCGAGCGAGCGCAGGGCAGGATGCCCGGAGCGAGCGTCCGGGCGACGGGCACGGGTGAACCCGATCTCGCGCGGCTCGAGGGCAACCGCACGTCCGGCGAGATGGCACGGGCGACCCCGAGCCCGGCGGTATCAACGCGGTTTGCAGCCCTGGGGGCGATCCGGTTGAATACCGTCCGATTCCACCAGTTCCCGACCCGCCCGGAGCCTCCCCGATGCCCAAGCAGACCGTCGCGACCATCGATCCCGCCGGCAAGGCCGTCCTCGTCCGCGTCGATTTCAACGTGCCGCAGGACGACGCCGGAGCGATCACCGACGACCGCCGGATCCGGATGGCCCTCCCCACCATCCGCGCGATCATCGACCGCGGCGGCAAGGCGATCCTGATGTCGCACCTCGGCCGGCCCGCGGGCAAGGGTTTTGAAGCGGAGTTTTCGCTCGCGCCGGTGGCCAAGCGGCTCGGGGAGCTTTTGGGCACGCCGGTGACGCTCGCCAGCGACACCGGTGGGCCCGACTCCGCGGCCAAGGCCAAGGCGCTGCCGGCCGGCGGCGTGCTCGTGCTCGAGAACGTCCGGTTCAACAAGGGGGAGAAGAAGGGGGACGACGCGGGCTACGTCGCGGGCCTGGCCGCCTTGGCCGACGCCTACGTCAACGACGCGTTCGGCACCTGCCACCGCACCGAGGCGAGCATGCACGCGGTGCCCGTCGCCATGAAACAGCAGGGCAAGCCGGCCGTGAGCGGCTTCCTCGTCGAGAAGGAGATCCGGTATCTGGCCGATGCGATCGGGGCGCCCAAGCGGCCCTTCGTGGCGATCCTCGGCGGCAAGAAGGTGTCGGACAAGATCGCGGTGATCGAGAATCTGCTGGCGATCTGCGACCACGTGCTGATCGGCGGGGCGATGGCCTACACGTTTTCCCTGGCCCAGGGGGGCAAGACGGGCAAGAGCCTGGTCGAGGCCGACAAGGTGGAGCTCGCGAAGGCCCTGCTCGCCAAGGGCACGGGCAAACTCGTGCTCCCGGTAGACACGCACTGTGCCGACGACTTCTCGAGCGCAGCCGACAAGCAGATCGTGCCGGCGGGCGAGATTCCGGACGGGTTCGAGGGTCTCGACATCGGCCCCGAGACGGCCCGCCGCTACGGCGCGATCATCCGCTCGGCCGGCACGGTGGTCTGGAACGGCCCGATGGGCGTGTTCGAGATGCCCCCCTTCGACGCGGGCACCAAGGCCGTGGCCGACGCGGTGGCCGACGCCACCGCCAAGGGGGCCGTGACGATCATCGGTGGCGGCGACTCGGCGGCGGCCGTCGAGCAGCTCGGCTACGCCGACAAGGTCAGCCACGTCTCGACCGGCGGCGGCGCGTCGCTCGAGATGCTCGAGGGCAAGGCCTTCGAGACGGTCTCGATCCTCGACGACGCCTGAGTTTCGCGAGCCGCGGCCGCTCAGAGCCCGGCGGTGTCGGTCGGGGCCGGGGCGGCCGCGGCGGCGGTCTCGCCCGCTTGCTCCGCCTTCAGCTTGGCCAGCCGCACCCCCGCCTGCCGGACATAGTCGCGGTCGTGGCCGCTGAGATTCTCGACCGGCACGGCGATCCGCCGGCCGCGGGTCTCGAGCACGCACCGACCGTCCGCACCGACTTCGATCAGGGTGGCGACCATGCTGGCGGTGCCGGTGGCGTCGATCCAACGCCGCTCGGGCTCGCCGCGGGCGAAGGGGTCGGCCGCGGGGGCCGCGGAGTCGTCCGCCGGCTCGGCCGGATCGGACGCGGCTGGTTCGCCATCGGCGGCCGGCTCGGCGGCCGGAGCAGCGTCGTCGTCGGCAACCGGCTCGGCCGGCTCGCCCTCCCCGGCATCCGGAGTCGCGGGCTCGTCCTCGGTCATTTCCGGCTCGTCGGCGTCACCGAACAGGTCGGCCACGGGCTCGTCGACCGGCTCGGTGGGTTCGGCCACCGGCTCGTCGGCAGGATCCGCCGCGGGCTCGTCCGCCATCGCCCCGTCCTCGCCAGCCGCGGGCGCATCATCCGCCGGGGCCTCCTCACCCGCTGCGTCGACCTCCTCGAAGATGTTCTCGTCAGCTGGTGCCGGCGCGGGCTTGGGTTCGACGGCCGGCGCAGGTTCCGCATCGCCAGCCGGATCGGCGACATCCTCCTCCATGGGAGGCTCGACCGGATTTTCGGACTGCGGAGCCTCGGGCTCACCGGCCGGGGCGTCGTCGCCCGGCAGGGCCGGCTCCTCCTTCATCTCCGGTTCAGCGGCTTCGCCCGGGCCGGGCTCTTCGGCGACCGGGGCCGGTTCCGTCGGTTCGGCCGGAGCGGGCTCGGCCAGCTCGGCGGCGGGCTCTTTCATCTCGGGCTCGTCCGCGAGCACGCTGCGGCTCTCGGGCTGTTCGCCGGCCGGGGCGACGGCCTCGGGCAGCGGCTGTTCGTTCGACGTCGTTCGCACGGCGCTCGGATCGGTCGCCGGCTGCGGCGGCACCCGCTCGAGTTCCACGGCCTTCGACTCCGCGACGGCCTCGGTGGTCGGCTGTTCTGTCGCCGGGGTCGGCTGCGACACGACCGCCTCGGATGGCGACCCCGCCACGGCGCCGGCCACGGCGCTGCCGACGACCACTCCCTCGGCCGCACCATCCACCATCACGACGGCGCCGCCACAGCAATCAGCCGCGGGGAGGCAGGGAGACTCGACGACCACGGCCGTCTCGCCGCACGGATCGCCGCATGCGGACCAACTCGGAGCGGGGCAGGCCGCCACGACCACCGTCCGGCAGTGACGCGCCTGACGCGAACGCCAACAGGCGTGTGCCGGACCGCCGAGAAGCGAGAGCGTGACCAGACCGACGAGGAACACACGCAGGCAGCGACGCACGGAGCACCTACCGGGAAGGGGAGACAGGGCGGAAAAGACCGTCCCAGAAGCATGGTTGACGCTCTGGCCCGAGTCAATTGCCCGAGGGCGGCCGGCCGCCCCGCCCGGACCGTCTGGCGCGACTGCGCCGATTCCCCGGGGGCGCTCCGGCCTGGATTCGCCAGGCCGGCCAACGTCCTCCGCCCTGCTGCCGCGAAACCGGATTCGGCTGAACCCACGTCGCCTGCCACCACGCGCACGAACACGGTCGCCCGGAGGTGCGACCGCCGGGCGGAGGCCCGGCACTGCGGCGGGGGGCATGGATGCCCCCGCCGCCGTGTCATCAGCTGCAGCCCATGCTGTTGCCGCAGTTGTGGCAGAGGTAGCAGTTGCCGTTGCGGACCGTGATCGAGCCGCAGTTGTCACAGGCCGGGGCGTCGATCTGGAACTTCGCGAACTGGCTCTGGCGGTCGTCGACCGAGGCGTGCGGATTCTCCGCCATCCGGAAGCCGGCCCGCTCGAGCACCGCCGCGGTGTCGGCCGCGGCCGAGGTCGTCCGCACGGCCACGGGCTTGACCGCGGCGGAGCCGTTGCCGCCGGGATGCCGGCCGCGGGCCGCCGTCGCCTCGACCTTCGGCTTGGGCTTTCCCTGCCCATCGGCCAGCCCGCTCGCCTTCATGGCGGCGGGCTTGGACTCACTTTCCGCGTCGCCGCTCCCCGCGGCGGCCTCCCCGCCGCCGCCGTCACCCGAGGGCCGGTTGGCCTCGCGATAACCCGGAATGAACTGCGTCCCCATCCAGCGGAAGAGATAGTCCACGAGGCTCTTGGCCACCGGGATGTCGGCGTTCTTCGTGTAGCCCCAGGGCTCGAACCGCGTGTGCGAGAACTTCTTGACGTACACCTCGAGCGGCACGCCGTACTGGAGGCTCATCGAGACGGCCGTACCGAAGGCGTCCATCAGGCCCCCGATCGTGCTCCCCTCCTTGGCCATCGTGATGAACAACTCGCCCGGCCGGCCGTCGTCATAGAGGCCCACCGTGATGTAGCCCTCGTGGCCCCCCACGCTGAACTTGTGGGTCACGCTGCGGCGGGTGTCGGGAAGCCGCTCCCGCCGCGGCGCGGCCGTCGTCGCCTTGGCCGCGGCCTTGTCCCCCTCGGTGCTGGTGGAGAGCGGCTGACTCTCCTTCGAACCGTCGCGGTAGATCGCCAGGGCCTTGAGGCCCATCCGCCAGCCCTCCTGGTAGGCCCGGGCAATGTCGCCCGGGGTCGACTCCCGCGGCATGTTCACCGTCTTGGAGATGGCGCCCGAAAGGAATGGCTGCGCGGCGGCCATCATCTTGACGTGCGCCTCCCAGGCGATGCTCCGCTCCCCCAGCCGCGGCTTGAAGGCACAGTCGAAGACCGGGAGGTGATCGCTCTTGAGGCCGGGAGCGCCCTCGATCGTGTCCTTCTCGTTGATCCAGGCGAGAATCCCCTCCACGGCCGGCTCGTCGTAGCCGAGCGTCCGCAGCGCCAGGGGAACGGTCTGGTTGACGATCTTGAGCATCCCGCCGCCGGCGAGCTGCTTGTATTTCACGAGCGCGATGTCGGGCTCGATCCCGGTCGTGTCGCAGTCCATCAGGAACGAGATCGTGCCGGTCGGAGCGAGCACGGTGGCCTGGGCGTTGCGATAGCCGTGGGCCCGGCCGCCGGCGAGCACGTCGTCCCAGACCTTGCGGGCCGCCTCGTGCAGGGAGCGCGGGCAGGCCGGATCGATCGCCTCGACCGCGTCGCGATGCATCTGCATCACCTTCAGCATCGGCTCGCGGTTGGCGGCGAAGCCCTCGAACGGGCCGACCGCCCCGGCGAGCTCGGCGCTCGTGCGGTTCGCCGCCCCATGCAGGATCGCCGTCAACGCGCCGCACAGGCCCCGACCCGCATCACTGTCGTAGGCCAGGCCGTCGGCCATCAGCAGGCTGCCGAGGTTGGAGTAGCCGAGGCCCAGCGGCCGGTAGAGATGGCTGTTTCTGGCGATCCGCGCCGTCGGGTAACTGGCGTGGTCCACCAGGATCTCCTGGGCCACGAAGAAGATCCGGCAGGCCGTCGCGAACCGCTCCACGTCGAAGCTGCCGTCGGGCCGGCGAAACTTCATCAGGTTGATGCTCGCCAGGTTGCAGGCCGTGTCGTCGAGGAACATGTATTCGGAGCACGGATTCGAGGCGTTGATCCGGCCCGAGTTGGGGCAGGTGTGCCAGCGGTTGATCGTGGTGTCGTATTGCACGCCGGGGTCGCCGCACTGCCAGGCGCACTCGGCCATCCGGTCGAGCACCTCGCGGGCCTTGAAGCTCGGGCCGGCCTTGGAGGGATCGGTCACCCAGCGGGTGGTCCAGGTGTCTTCGCGATCGACCGCCTGCATGAACTCGTCGCTGAGGCGGACGGAGAGATTCGCGTTCTGGAACAGGATCGAGCTGTAGGCCTCGCCGTTGAAGTTGGAGTCGTAGCCCCCCTTCTCGATCAGGACCCGGGCCTTCTTCTCCTCCTTACTCTTGCACTCGATGAACTCCATGATGTCGGGATGGTGGACCTTGAGCGACTGCATCTTCGCGGCCCGCCGCGTCTTGCCGCCGCTCTTCACCACCGCCGCCACCTGGTCGTAGACCCGCATGAACGAGAGCGGCCCCGAGGGCTTGCCGCCGCCGGCGAGCTTCTCCCGCTGGCTGCGGAGCGTGGACAGGTCGGTGCCCGTGCCCGAGCCGAACTTGAAGAGCATGGCCTCGCTGCGGGCGAGGTCCATGATGTCTTCCATGTTGTCGCGGACGCTCTGGATGAAGCAGGCGCTGCCCTGCGGATACTCGTACGGATTGTCGGGCATCACCACATCCCGCTTGGCCTCGTCCCAGCGCCAGTTGCAGGGAGTGCCCTTCACGCCGTACTCGTGGTACAGGCCCACGTTGAACCAGACCGGCGAGTTGAACGCGCCGTGCTGGTGGACGCAGAGCCAAGCCAGGTCACGGTAGAAGTTTTCGCCGTCCTGCTCGGTCTTGAAGTAGCCGTCTTTGATCCCCCAGTCGGCGATCGTGCGGGCGACGCGGTGCACGAGCTGCTTGACGGAGTGCTCCCGCTCGGGCGTGTGGATCTCGCCGTAGAAATACTTGCTGACCACGACGTTGGTGGCCAGCTGGCTCCAGGCGGCCGGGATCTCGCAGGCCGGCTGCTCGAAGAGCACCTTGCCGTCCTCCCCCTTGATCGCGGCGGTGCGGAGCTCCCACTCGGTGGTGTCGAACGGACTGTCCACCTCGGTGGGGCAGAAGGTCGGGCGGATTTCGAGGGCCGTTCGGCCCGCCGGCCGCTGGCCAGTGGCTGGACTGGGGGCGGCGGTTCCGGACAGCGTGGCGGAGTCGAAATCTGCCATGGGATGAGACACTCCTGGGGGAAAAGGGCACAAACCGAAGCCGACCCGGCACTCAAAAAGTATACTTCCGTATAGTTCCGCTACAAGCCACCATCGGCCCGGGCGCGGGGCCGCATGAGGAAATCAGCCCGGGAGAATGGCCTGACGACCGGAAAATCGAGAAGGCAGGTCCATCTGCGTGCTATCGCAACATGTTGTGGTGGTCGATCCGCTGACCACTGCCGGTAGGCCGGGGCGTGAATGTAGCGTGAGGGTCTGGTGAGTCAAGCCACTTTTTTTCCATGTGGCTGACGCCCCGGAAACTGCGATCCGGGGCCCGGTCGGGCCACCGCCGGCGCCGATGGCAGGAACCACCCCGGAGAGGGGAAGTGGCGTCCGCGACTCGCCGGGGCCCGGCGCGCCGGTGACAATGCCCGCACCGCCGGCCCTGGCTGGCGGCCGGCGCCGCGTTCGCGGCCCCCCTGCCCCTGACCACGAGGTTCCCATGACGCATCCTCTCGCGCCCCACCGCCCGCTCGACGGCATTCGAATCCTGATGTTCGTGGATGACGACTACGAGGATCTCGAACTGTGGTATCCGAAGCTCCGGGTCGAGGAGGCCGGAGGCCACGTCGTCGTCGCCGGCACGGTGACCGGCCGCACGTGGCGGGGCAAGCATGGCTATCCCTGCCCGAGCGACGCGCTCATCGCCGACATGGAGGCGGCCGACTTTCACGGGATCGTGATTCCCGGCGGCTGGATGCCAGACAAGCTCCGCCGCGACCACAAGGTGCTCGACCTCGTCCGCGAGTTCGCCGCCCGCGGCAAGCTCGTGGCGGCGATCTGCCACGGCGGCTGGATCCCGATCTCGGCCGGCGTCTACCGCGGGGTGCGCGTGACGGGCAGCCCGGGCATCAAGGACGACCTGATCAATGCCGGCGCGATCTGGGAAGACGCGCCGGTGGTGGTCGATCGGCACTTCGTGTGCAGCCGCAAACCGGCCGATCTCCCCGCCTTCATGGGGGCGATCGTGGAACTGCTCGCCGCTGTGGAGGTGGTGTAGACTCTGCATTCATGGGTCGAGGACGGTCGGTTCCGGACGAAGCTGTGCGCGGCCGCATCCGCGGCGTCGGCCTGCGGTGTACGCCGGCCCGGGTGGCGGTGCTGCACCATCTGGAGATCGCGACCGGCCCCCTGACTCACGCCGAGGTCTCCGAGGCGCTCCACCACCTCGGTTTCGACCGGGCCACGATCTACCGCAACCTCACCGAACTCACCGAAGCCGGCCTCGCCTCACGGGTCGAGTTGGGCGACCACGTGTGGCGGTTCGAGGCCAAGCGGGCCGGCGGAGGCCACAAGGTCGACGATCATCCCCACTTCGTCTGCACGACCTGCGGCGCGGTGTCGTGTCTCGACGACGTGCAGGTGGCCATCACCCGCCGCTCGGCCGCCGGGAAGCCGGCGAAGCGGCCGGCCGCCGACCGGATCAGTTCGGTGACGGAGATCCTGCTCAAGGGCCGTTGCGGCAAGTGCGACTAGCGGCAGGTCCGGCCGGCCCATCGATTCGTCGTCAGGAGTCTCGCGTGACCGACCACCTCGCCGGAGATCGCTTCACCCGACTCCGCACCGCCCTGCTTGCCGTCGCCAGCGTGCTCGGCGGTGACCCGCGCGACCTCGAGGCCGCTGAGCCGGCCCGCGCGGTCACGACGACCGTGCTGCCCGACCCCTTTGCGAACGTCGCCCCCAAGCCCCTCGACCGGCACGCCGTGATCGAGGCCGACCGGCCCGGGCGGACGCCGAGCGTGCTCTTGGGCGTGTACGACGTCGAGGCGGATCGGTTGTCGCTGACCTCGCACGGCCAGCCGGCTCATGGCCGTGTGGCCACCAACGGCGACGGCACCTTCACCTACACGCCGAACCCCGGCTTCACCGGCCGCGACGCCTTCACCTTCACGATCGCCGACGACCGCGGCGGCGAGGCGTCGGCCACGATGCAGCTCCGCGTCGTCGCGGCACGGGCGACGGGAGCGACGGTCGCCTTCGGCGGCCTGCGGGATCTTATGGCCGGTGGCGAACCGCTGCGGCTGGGCACCGGGACCGTGGTGCCCAGGTTGGCCGACCTCGATCGCGACGGCCGGATCGACCTGCTCGTCGCCGGCTCCGGCCGCGTCGTCTGGCAGCGTGGCGCCGGTCCCGCCGCGGCCTCGCCGTTCGCGGCCGCCCAGCCTGTCCTGGCCGATGGCGAGCCGCTCCCGCTCGGCCCGGGCCGCATCGGCCTGGCCTGGCACGACCTCGACGGCGACGGGCTCGGCGACCTCGTCGCCTGCGGCCAGGATCGCGCCATCCGCTGGTGCCGCAACCAGACCCGGCCCGGCGGGCCGCCCGCGTTCGCCGCGGCCCGGCCGATCGCCGCGGCCGACGGCGGCGAGTTTCGCGCGGCCGACATCCGCTTCGACGTGGGCGATCTCGACGGCGACGGCGTGCCCGATCTGGTCACCGGCGCCGGCGCGGGCCCCGTGCGGTTCGCCCGCGGCTCGCGGGGACGGGCCGGGGAGCTCGTGCTCGCGGCGGCCGAGCCGCTCCTGGCCGCCGACGGCAGCGCCATCGGCGGCGCCTACAACCTTAATGTCCGGCTGCTCGACTTCGACCTGGATGGCACGACCGACCTGGTGGAGTCGTACAACTGGGGCACGATCCAGGTGCGGCTCAATGCCGCGGCGCCGGAAACCGCCGGCCCCGCCGCCACGGCCCGACCCCAACGCCCTGCCCTGGGCCAGCCCGCCCAGTACACCGTGACCGGCCCGGGCGGAACGGCGGTCGACCTCCACGCCCTCTGCGACGGGCCGGTGATCGACCTGGCCGACCTCGACGGCGACGGCGTGCGGGATCTGGTGATGGGGGGCGAGCGGGGCGGCGTGGTGCGGCTGGCCACCGGCGAGACGGCCGCCGCGAGCCTCGACTTCGTGCGGTCGCTGCTCGCCGCCCACCCCGACGACCTCGGGCCCCACCTCGCCGCCGCCGCCAACAAGCCGATGGCCGACCGGCTCCGCGGATCGCTCGCCGCGCTGTTCGACACGATGGTCCACCTCGCCGGCCCGGCGGAGCGGCGGCGGCTGGTGGACGCCGTGCTGGACCTCATCGGGGACTACCCGCGGTATCTCCGGCGGCAGCCGCTCGACCTGGCCCGTGACCCCGGCATCCCCTCGCTCGCCGCGCAGCTCTGGCTCATGGTGCTCGCCGCGGAGGAGCACGATCCGGCCGTGCGGGCCCGACTGGCCGATGCCGCCGGCTTCACCGGTCCGCACCGGGCGCTCGTCGAGGAGTGCGGGCTGATCTTCATGGACAACGACCGCTCGCCCCGCGGGGCCGAGGCGATCCACCAGTGGGTCCGCCGGATCCCGCGGGAGATCTATCCGGGCACGGGCATCACCGCCAACGAGTGGCTCGGGGGCCGCGCGTTCCTCGTCCGCGGCCATCTCAAGAACATCTTCGCCGGTTCGCCCGAGCAGCGGGGGGAGTATGGCTTCGGAGCCGACGCCCGGCCGCTGATCGGCGACCGCGGCAGCGAGAACTGGTTCATGACGGTCGTGCACCACGAGGCCAGCCACGACCTCGACGCCTTCGTGCGCCGCAGCCCCGCGCTCACCCGCCGCTGGGGGCAGCTGCTCGTGGCGGCCGGCGGGCCCGAGATGCGGGCCGATCCGGCCACGGGCTGGCTCTCCCAGGAGCTGACGCGGGCCCGGTTCCGCGAGGCGGGCCTCTGGGACGGCCGCGACGACTCCTGGAAGCAGGCGTGGACCGCCTCTTGGCAGAAGCCGCCGGGCTCCGACTGGCGCGCCTTCGGCTTCATGCGGGGCGACATTCCCTTCTTCTACGATGCGCCCCAGGAGAGCCTGGCGACCCAGGGCAACCAGCACTGGAACTCCACCGAGGGCCGGCTCCAGGTGGCAGCCGACCGCTGGCTCCGCGGCTACCGGAGCAACCTCACGGAGGTGTTGTTCTTCATCGACCTCTGGTCGGCCGGCCTCGACAAGGGGCAGTTCGTCGAGACCGACGACGCTTCGAACCAGGTGATCCGCTTCGTGCGGTTCGGCCGCACGCCGGCCGGCCACATCGAGTCGATCGACCTCGGCGACCGCCGCTACGCCTTCGCCGTCGACGACGCCGGTGTCGTCACCGACATCCGCCACCTGCCCCCGCCCCCGTGAGCCCGCCCCGGCGCCGCCGGTGACCGCTGAGGCCTGCGTGGAGCGGCCTAGGCGTGCCGCGGCCGGATGAGCAGCACGACCACCACCGACACCAGCGCCAGCGCCGCGAAGGCCCCGAAGATCAGCGGCAGGGGCACCCCGCGGTCCTGGAGCAGCCCGAAGCCCCAGTCGCCCGCGCCCCCGAAGGAGATGCTCACGAGGTTCATGAGCCCATAGCCCGTCGCCCTGAGCTCCGGGCGGGCCACCTGCGAGAGGATCGGCATGTTGTTGCAGTCGAAGAAGCCCCAGCCGATGCCGAACACGACGAGCATCGTGACCGCGACCGTCACCGTGCCGGGATTCCCGAGCCCGAACAGGGCCGGCAGGAACAGGAGCATGCCCAGGGCGCTCGTGTAGATGCGGCCCCGATCGGTGCGTCGCATCCAGCGGTCGGCGACGACCCCGCCGAGCACCGCGCCCCCGATCGAGGCCACCTGCACCCAGAGCACCGCCATGGTGCCCGCCTCCCCCTGGGAGAGCCCGAACTGCTGCTTGAGGATCACCGGCATCCAGTCCTTGATCACCCAGCCGGCGATCGCCGGCAGCGTGAAGGAGAGGACGAGCAGGAGGAAGTCGCGGTTGCCCAACAGTTCCTTGAGCGCCGCGGCCGGGGTCGGGCCCGGCCCGCCGGCGCGGACCCGGGGCGGATCCCGCAGCAGGAAGAAGAGCGGCACCGCGTAGAGCACGCCCACGAGCCCCCCCGCCTCGAACGCAAAGCGCCAGCCGAAACTCGGCGCGTCGGCCACGTAGCCGGCGAAGCCGCCGAGGATCAGGCCGAGGTAGATCCCCGTCTGGTGGATGCCGACGGCCCGCGACCGCGTCGGCCCGGCGTGGAAGTCGGCGATCAGGGCGAGCGCGGCCGGGATGTAGAAGGCCTCGCTCACGCCCATCAGGGCCCGCGTGGCCACGAGCCCTTCGTAGGTGGTCACATGCCCCGTCGCCCAGGTGACGACCGACCAGGCGAACAGGCTCACCGCGATCACCAGCCGGCGGCTGAAGCGGTCGGCGATGTAGCCGCCCACGGGACTGAGCACCGCGTAGACCCACTTGAAGCAGGCCAGCACGAACCCCCATTGGGCGTCGGTCTCGATGCCGACGATGTCGGCCACCATCGACGTCTTCATCGTGGCGAGCATCTGCCGGTCGAGGTAGTTGAGCAGCGCCACCGGCACGAGCAGCGCCACCATCGCCCAGGCCGTGCGGGCGAGTCTCGCTGCGGTTGCGTCAGTCATGCCCCTGCTCCCCTCCGGGCTGGCCGGCGCGCTCCCGCACGTGCCACACCTCGCGCGTCCGCACCCGCGGGCGGAGTTCGCCGCTCGCCAGGACCACGCCCCCGTCGAAGGCCACCGCCGGCGTCGTCACGGGGCAGGCGGGGGTCGCGCCGGCGCTCGTCCAGCGATCGGCGACGGTGTCATAGGCCCAGGCCCGCTTGGGGAAGCCGGGGTGCCGCTTGGCGAACTCCGGATCGGCCGCGAGCTGCTCGAGGAGTTCACCGTCCGCCGCGGCGAGCACGACGAGCTGACTCCGGCCGAAGGCGGCGGCGGCGCCGGCCATGAGCGGTGCCGGCAGGTCGGCCCGCCGGCGCCAGGCGGTGGCCGGATCTTGGGCGAACCGCTCCGGGCTGAACTCGTGGCAATCGGCCAACGGCTCGACGCCGGCGAGATCCGTCGTGCCAGGTTGTTGGCGGCGGCCGCCGATCACGAACAAGCGGTCGGCGGCGGCGGCGACCATGGCGAAGGCCCGCGGGCCGCCGGGCAGCGGGGGCAGCGGCTCCCAGGCGAGGCCGGCGGCACCGAGCGCCGTCAGGTCGAGTCGCCAGAGGCGATCCGTGGCCGAGTCGAGACCCAGGCCCTCCTGCCCCGCGATCACGTACACCTGGCTGCCGACGACGGCCGCCCCGCCGGCGGTGCTCGGCGCGGGCAGCGGCGGCAGCGGCGAGCGCAAGAGCTTTTCTGCGTCGGAATCCCACGTGAGCATGAACGCGTCAGCGACCGCCTGCCTGCCGTCTTCGCCGCCCGCGCAGACGATGCCGGCGGGGGTCGAGGCGCTCGCTCCATAGGCCACGGGCTGTTCCAAGGCGAAGCCGGTTCGCCAGGCCAGGTTGTCGGTCGTGCCGGCCTCGCGTGTGAGCACCGAGGCAACCGCGTGGTACTGCTTGGGCACGTCCCACAGGTCGGCCGCATCGGCCGCCGCGAAGTTGGCCCCACCGGCCACCACGATCGCGCCCTCGTGCGCGCCGACGAATGGCCCGGCCATGCCGATCGGGTCCGGCAGCGGGGGCAACAGCCGCCATTCCAGCCGAGTCGTCGAACGTGAATCAGGATCGGCGCCGCCCGCAGGCCCTCCCGATGCCAACAGGGAAACCGCCACCAGCCCGACCCGAGGTCCGATCCGTCGCATCGTCATCCCCCGCGGTCGTCGCCGTTACGCCACCCCGGACCCCGGCCGGGCCCACTCGAAGAAGCCGAGCGCCTCGAGCGCCGCCCGCAGGGTCGCCTGGTCCCCCGGCGACACGTCCGGCAGCGGCGGTCGGCACCTGCCGCAGGGCGTGCCGAGCCAGCCGAGAATGACCTTCATCGCCGGATGGAACGGATGCCGGGCGATCGTCGCGATCATCTGCACGGCCCGGAGCTGGGCCGCGCGGGCCGCCTCGATGTCGCCCCTGGCGAAGGCGTCGATCACCCGCCGATAGAGCGGGGCGGCGATGTTGAAGGTGGAGCCCACCGCCCCGGCCGCCCCCACGGCGAGCGCGGGCAGGAGCAGCTCGTCGAAGCCATAGAGGACGTCGAACCGCCCGCCCTCGAGGGCGACGCACTCCTGGTATTCGTGGAGCGTGTTGGCCGTGTACTTGAGGCCGGCGAGGTTGGGGATGCGTCGGGCGGCCGCGGTCAGGAAGGTCGTCATCGGCACCGCCACGCCGGTCATGACCGGGATGTGGTAGTAGTAAAACGGCAGTCCGGGCGCGGCTGCGGCGATCTCGGCAGAGCACTCGACGAGCATCTCCACGCTCCCCGGCTTGAAGTAGCTCGGCGGCATCGCGGAGGTGGCGTCGGCCCCGACGGCGGC
>Ga0214921_10001838_pt1 | contig 35578 bp, 44 predicted proteins | sample LL1505_MetaG_FD_177992 | JGI IMG/M metagenome (GOLD analysis project Ga0214921, IMG submission 177992) | Freshwater microbial communities from Lake Lanier, Atlanta, Georgia, United States - LL-1505 | ecosystem: Environmental > Aquatic > Freshwater > Lake | place: USA: Georgia | collected... | reverse complement strand
GTTTCCCCCAGAGTTTCTCAAAAGTTTCCCCCAGAGTTTCTCATAAGAGTCTCAAAAGTTTCCGATGGACTTTCCCAAAAACTCTTGCAAGACTCTTGCACTCCTTCATCACCCCCCTTTTTCGCCTTTTTCCTAACCCTTGTGTAGTATGAGGAGAAACTCTTTTAGAAATTTCTTCCTCTCTTTCCTCTTTCTCTGTATAATCCTTCTCACATTTACGTTCAAAGTCTCAGATGGATTTGAAGATACATCTGGGACACTTGATATGGTTGTTGCAGTCTATGAAGAAGATCTCTCTTGGCTCAAGGATATCCCATCAGATTTCTACACACAAATGATTCTTTACAACAAAGGAAGCCCGAAAGACTTCAGTCTTCCGAAAACACGGATTGTTGATATCCCTAATTATGGAAGGGATGGCTATGCATATTTGTATCATGTTGTACACAATTACGAGAACCTTGCTGATATAACATTCTTCTTTCAAGGATCAACTATGTCGCACGAAGCAAAGAAATTATTCTTCAATGCTATAACGGAACATTTAAAAAACAAGAAACAATCTTGTATTCCTTGTATGAAGGGTTCTTATGATACAGAACATGCAATGCAATTGTCAGTAACATATCATCTCAATACAAATCCCGCAAATAGAACAAAAAATCCAGAGACATCTCTTACACCTGCTAGAGATAGGCCTCTTGGCTCTTGGTTTAACAAGAGATTTCCTGGGGAGACTATAGAATGCGTCTCATATCTTGGCATTCTTGCTGTTTCAAAAGAAGATATTCTAAAACGCCCTCGTTCGTTTTACGAAGGTCTACTCGACGAACTCTCTCTGGAAAACCCTGAAGTTGCTCATTATACAGAAAGAACTTGGATACATATCTTTTCTGTTTCAGAGAATTCTTGGACGTCTTAGAAACACTTCCACCACTTCTTCTTGGGTCGAGCATCCCATTCCTCTTTCATCAGTTCCTTGAATACTAAGAAATCCATATCAGAATCTGGTTCATACTGCTGTTTTGCTCCAGTGTCATCGATATAATCAAAATAATCATAATGGATCGAATTCTTTTCACCATACATGTAGCATTGTAATGTAATACAAGTCTCCTTGTTTGTCTTAGGGTTTATCAACATATGTGTCTGGTTCAATCCTGGAGTAATCCATGTGATATCTTCTTTCTTTAGTTCATCTGTGCGGAAAGGAAAAATCCCATCTTTTTCTTCACACAAATATGCATACAGATTCACTGAAATCTTTCCATGAAGAACACGGATGATTGCATTCGCTCCTGCGTGATTGTGAATAGGAGAATAATGACCGATAGGCCATATCTCCATGACATAAGGAATGCCTGGTGATTCTCCATTGTTCTGATTCAATGTAATTCGTAAATAGGTTTCCTCTATATTCGGAGAATCAGGATTAAACTCCTTCATTTTTTTCTGCAATGTTTCATAACACCACAGTCCAGGTGTTACAATACTCCTCTCAATTGCTTTTGTAAAGTCTGGAAAGTCTTTTGTATTCAAATGAAAGTTCTTGCCTGCAATACATCCAAACATATGCTTTCCTGCTTCATTCAACATAGAATGTGGAAGATATCTATTCTCTGCTATATGATTCATCGTTAGACTATGCATTTCTTTGATCAACATCGGTATTTTGTGAGTGACAGGGTCTCTAAGAAGTCTCCTAGGCTGCAATGTAACACTTTCTTCTGCAATATACAGAGTCGTTAGACTCTCTAAACACTTCTTATTCGTCTCCCAGACTTGTGGATCTCCCTTTGGAAAGGTGTAAGAGTAGATGCTTGTTTCCAATCGAGCTTCTCCAACACCTGCATACAATGTCTGATTTTGTGAATCTATACTGAACCAGTAGCTGACGCCTTTGTTTGGTATCAACCCTGATACATTGTTTGGATCTTGCAATGCATTTCCTTCTGGAAACTGATTCACTATCACAGATCCTCTTGCAAATTCTACAAGTATTCCATTGTTTTTCTCATCATCGTAGAATACAAATACACAGAGATCTGTCGTATTGCTGTTATCAAACAGAAATGTTCCTTGACCGTGCACTGGAAGAAAGACTTTTCCTGGAACTCTGCATGCTAGAGGGCTGGATCCTTGAAATACGACTGTCTTTTTGTAAGGTTCCATGGTTCTATCTGAATATAGAATTCCTATTTCGAATTTCTACGCGTTTTTCTTGCACGTCTTGATTTTCTATTCTTTCTTCTTGAAAAAGGTGTTCTCCTACTACTCAATGTGTTTTTTCGCATGGAAGCAATCCTTGCTATATACCCAGAAGGTGCACATTCAGGTGGTAGTTTTCTTACTTCATCTAGATATTGACGCGTCGATTCAATCTGGGTATCAAGTTCACTCAGTCGACTCTCTAGTGTATCTCGTAGTCCCAACAGTTGGAGCCCTTTGTTCGAGTTGTAGTCTTTTCCATTGATTTTGTTTTTGAGAGTCATTCCTTTCAACTTCAGATGCACACGTTCATCCATTAATTCTGAATAATATCGTCCCAGATTCTCAATCGTTTTGTTTTTATCAAGTTCAATCATTGCCAAGGCTTTGTCATGAGAATCCTTTGTAAAGAAAAAAGGGGGGAGGTCTGTGCTATATGACATTGACATTGCTTCTGCTTCTACAGGAGATGGGTATTTCTATTTGGTCTAAACAATTCGAAACATACTATAGTAGTTCCACCATGATTCCTCTTAAGAAATTTTTCAAACTTCTCCTTACTTGTGTCGCGTGTAGCGATTGTGGAAATACAATCCATGGATCCCCTGCAGGATATGCGGTCGGTCAGCCACTCTGTGGTCGGTGTGTAAAAGAACGACAGTAAAGATCTAAAGTAAAGATCTAAAGTCTTACATATTTGATATACAAATGAAAGAGTCTCTTTTCCATTTCTATATCATTTTCCATCAAATTCTCTTTGAAAAAAATACAAAGTCTTTTACAGAGGAAGAGAGAAATCGGATGCTTCGCTGGGTCTCTGTGAATGAAGCCATTCCTAAATCCTTTCCTCCCTGGATTCCTAAGGATCTCCAGATTACAGAGTCTGAACTCTTGGACTATTCTCCACTCTATCAAATGTCACACTTCTACCAAAATTCTTTCTTTTTCATTCTCCCAAAAAACAAGCATCTACTCAAAACTCCCTATGTAGGCTTTGGGCAATATGATATGAGTATCAGTGCAGACTCTTTTCGAACTATGGAACATATGTTAGAGGGTGAGGGGAAGGTGAAGCAAACTCTCTTTGTTGTCTATCCCTACGCATTTGAAGCCCTCTATGACCTCTTCGATAAATGTTTCTGGGAAGAAATTCTTGAGAAGTATAATACACTCTATTGTACAACACATTCCTTCGAACATCTTTCCCAACTTTCCCTCCCTCTCTTACATACTTTCGTGCTTCCCACACAGATCTTTCTAGAATGCATGGAATTCGTCGAGACATCTCTGCCTTTTCTCTTGAAGCGTTTGAACTGGAATACAAGACATCTTGCAGGGACGCTCGAACGTGTTCTTGCGATTGCAATCAATATCAAAGTCTTGGAAAGGAAACTTGTGAGAGTCTTGCAATTGAAAGGGATTGATCATATAGGTTCACAGCATACAGAAGACTTGCTGCGAAATATTTCTGTTGGAGCTTCTGTGTAAAACTACATCTGATCGATCGTCTCAAGAAGCTTCTTCCACTTGATGAGAGAACGACGCATCTCTCGTAGATCCCATACAGCTCCTGGATTGCTCTGACTATTATACAATCTCCAATCTGCTATTTTTACTTCTAATCGATCTATTTCTGCTTGAATCATTCTTTTTTGTCCTTCGTTTGATTTCTCGAGATCCATCTCCATTCTGCTTATAGAGTAAAATTGAGTTTAGACCTACTGTATAAAGATGTTCCACCTACAATTTTTAGAAACATGTTGCTATCCTACCTTGCCTTTCTTATGCTCGTTCCTATGACAAGAGCCTATGTCCCTTATTGGAGCGGTCTCTATCCAGGAGATCTTTCTTCCAACAACTGTGTCTGGTTCTATATTGCCCCTGGCACTGGATGTGCCTGGATGTGTAGCTATTGCCAAGATATGCTTGGAACAACAGAGTACTATTTTACAGACAATGTGTGCAGGTATGATGCGACATCGAGTGGATGTGTTGGAAGTCCTTTGATCGGTACACAATATACATGTTGTGCTTTATAGCCGATAGGCTCTGTAGCCGAAGCCTATGCCTATAAAAAATGAAAAGAGCAAGGGGCTTGTAAGAAAGTCCCCTACAAGAATGAATTCACCAAAACATTCTATGAGCATCTATACAGATATCCTTGATAAAGCAAAAAGCCTTCTTGAAATCTCTTCTACTCTTGGTGAAGAGTATGCCATATCCTTACGCCAAATCTCCTGCCAGATTCTAGCAGATCTCATTCGTATCTTGGGAAATACCGATACCTATCCCCCAACCTACTGTGTTGTTTCATCACCAGAACAAATCTCTACCTCGTTCCAATCAACTCTGAGCAGTATCGCAGAAGAAAATACAACTTCGAGTCATGTGTTAGAGGAGAAGATTCTTCCTGAAGAAAGTCTTTCTATCACTCCAATGAAATGCCATGTGAGATTCAATGATGCAAACAGTACAACTTCTACAGATATGTCCAAAACAAATAAGAAAAATTTCCAGAAATTCGTCAAATTCCTCAATCTTCCCAACGAGGCTTCCTTGTTCTATGGGACGATCGAGTTCAAACTCTGCACAACAGGACCCAAGCCCTTCCTCTCTTACACTCTTCCCAATGGATTTGTAGTAAAGGCAGAATCTCCTGGAGGAGTCATTGCAGCCTATGAGAAAGCTGTTCACAATCGTGATGTTACAGCGAATGGCTGGCACCGCCTCAAGATGCGTCTCAATGAAAGAGAACTTCACTCCATTGGCTGGACTGGCTGGGACAGTTATACATGGAATTCCAAGACAGCCAGCTTCCAAATGTGCACCCTTCTAAAGTAAGAGTAAAAGAATACATCAGATTACATGTCATCTTGTTTTGCGTTAACAAAACGAGGAAAGAGATGCAGAGGGTATGCAACTGTGTTAGAAGAAGGAGCGGATCCTGACGGTACACCTGTCATCACATACGATCTAACCTGTAACAGCCATAGAAGTTTTTTTGAAAAAAATCAAGACTATCTCTTAAATCTTCTCTTTGGACATACAAGAACTGGTCAATATGGTTCACAATATGCGGTATATCTCGAATTTTTTCCTGCAAAACGAGACTTTGTAGAATGTCTTTTGATGTATAAATGTCTCGTACCTACAAAAGAAATGATTGAAAAACTCTATGAAGATCCCTTTGGACGTCTTTCCTATTTTATCTACCTCGTCGCCAAACATGTCCCAGAGTTTTCAAAGTCTTGGAATCCAAAACTCTGGGAGAATACCATTCGAAACTTTTGGATCTATTATTATTCCGTTGGTCCTATTCAAATTTCTTTTTCTATGTTCTATCCTTTTTTCAGAGAAGATCCTCTCAATCATTTCCTAGATTGTATCTATATCCGTGGGCAGATTGAGAGCTTTACCACGAATGAGGAAGTCGATTTAGAGATCGAAGTGTTTGCAAGAAAGTATTGTATGTATACAGAATATTCTGATGCACTCATGTATAGTGCAAATTTAGAAGAAAAGATTGAGAAACTTCATGAAAGATTTCAAACACTTCAAAGCATTCCTATACGAACATTGATCAAACGCTGTAAGCTTCTTCCTATTTTATTGGAAGAAAGAAATATGCGATACATTGAAAATCGTAGAGCTGTTCATATCAAAGTGTATAAGAAAGAATTGATGGAACGAACATGGGAGTCTTCTCGTTTCATAGACTGGTGTCTCGATATAGAGGAAAAAGAAGAAGTTCTGCAACGGTGGGCATCATTACCGTTTTGCAAAACTTGAAATCTGTTCTAAGCAACTATAGCAAGTCCCCACCACCATGTCAGAGGTTGATACATCCTTCTCTAGCTATCTTGATACAAGCTATGGATCTCTTGGATCCTTAGATCTATCCTGTTGGGACGAGGAAGATACGTCCATCGTCGCTGTATGGCCTCAAGACAAGCAACGCTACTCAAAGCCTCCCACGAAATCCTTGATCAGGATGTATATGCCTCCTATCCAAAAACCAGCTCCTCTTTCCCAAATGCATCTAGATTCCTACAAAGACTTTATGGATTCTGTGGATAAGCAAACAGAAGAGTTAGAAAAGAAGGAAGAAAAGAGAGATCGCTTGGCGAAAGACTTAGAAAAGGTAGAAGAAGAGTTGAAGGAAATGCATCGTTGGAAAGATGCAACAAGTAAGAAACAATTGCAACGTAGACTTATAGAACAAATGGAACAATCTGAGAAAGATGTAAAAGATGCTAGGAAAACCTTAGATGCTCTGATAGATAGCGGAGAAACACTCGAAACGTTGATGTTCCTCCATAAAAAGAAACAAGATCTCTACGAAGAGAATCAAAACCTTCGATCTCATGCCTTCCTTCCACAAACGATGAAGTAAGTAAAAATTGATATTTCCACTTTCCAGCAAAAATTGAAATTTCCAGACCATACTTTTTTCAAGTCCCCCTATACAAATGGAAGAAACATCAAAGACATGTACTGGCTGTGTAGAAGAACACCTTAATCAATCCGCCCACATGGGACCAGGTGGATGTCTCTATGAAACAGATGATATGCTTTATAGCCTTTCAGATGATGATATAACACCATTCCCTACACTAGATATAACAGATACAAGCAGACCATTGTACTCCGAAGCAGCTCCTTGTACGGTATGCGTCTTTCAAGAAATTACGAGTGAACTCCCAGATTCTGTGTGCAGAGCTTTACCAGGTATAATGCGTTGTAACGACCATAGAACCCAATGTGCAATCTGTTTGAAACAAGTACGCCATGATGCTTTCTTAATGTGTACAGAATGCTGGGAGAAAGATGAGATAACACGTCTTTGCAGACCATCCAAAGTAAAAATAGAGACAATTGAAAATAGACTCTGTCTTTATACAACACGGAAGAGAACAGAAGAAGAATGCTGGGCATGTGGATGCATTTCTTGCAAACGCCGAACGAATGTATGGTGTGAACCGATACTCGATAAATCAGGAAAACTAGATATTAGTGGATGCATTAGAACAAACTAGAAAGATGTAAAACGCTATTCTTTTTTCTAGGGAAAGAATAGAATGAGCGTCCTCCCTCTTACACCTCACGCAACGCGGAACGGTATTACGTTGAAACACATGGCAGAACCCATCCAAGTATCTATGAAAGGCGGTAAGAGAAGCAACTACTCTGGTATGCCGTCGCACTCTATGCTCGATATAACTGCGTATCCTAAGTCTCAAACAGGTTCTTACCAATCTCAATTCAAACCGTTGAAAGGGGGTAAAAGGATGAAGACAAGGAAACATCGAAAACATCGTAGAGCATCTACGCGGAAGTATAGAAAAAGCTATGTAGGTGGCTTCTGGAGGTCCTAATGGAAAAAATTGATCCAATGGTTGCTTGTAAAAAAGAGAGGGGTCTCTCTTTTCTTTTTTATTTGCTTTGTTTCAACCTCACGAGACCTATAGCAGCCATCCTAAGGAGTATCTTCTCTTCTCTTTCTCTCTTTTTTCTCTTTTCTTGTTCCAATTGAACAATATACATAACGCGTAGCAAATGTCTTTCTAACAGATTGCCTGGCGTCTGTAGCATAGCAGGCTGTTGCAGTATTCCTGTTCTTAGATCAGATTTCATAGTGTGTAAAAGGGTGGGTGGGGTTTGTTTACCACCTGCACAAGCGGCAATTTTTTCTACGAGAAGTCGAAGAAGAATGCGTTAAATTCTCCGCTGTAAATAATATTTGCATCCGAGAATATTGTACGAAATTCATCGCATAGAGCTTGGACACTCGGTTTGTGATTACCAATAGCGATAGGACATTCTATGCGAATGTTTGGCGTAAGAGGAGTTTGGCGAGCCATCTTTACAAATTTGTTCTTCATATAATCTGCGACTCTCTTGATGTTGAAGTATTTTCCATTCGCGTCTATTCCTATTTTCTCACCATTGTAGATGAATACATCAGAGAATGGTGTGGACTGCATGTTTCTTTGTAAGAAGGGGGGGACTTATGTATGCCGTCGAGGGACTGTTGCAATTTTTGAGGCCGTCGTAAAAAAAGACAAGGTGTTGTCTTTGGTTTGTATTAGTATTCTGAATCTATAATCGTCACATTACAGAAGCGTGTCTTCTTGTTCAGAGTCATAGATAGCATGGCATTTGTTATAGCATCTTCTTCATCATCTCTCTCGATACGCTTCCTCGCTTCTTGGAAAATGGCTTCGTTTACCAGCTCAGAGTTCGATAGCTCAGACTTTGAGAGGAAAGCATTCTTGCGGATACCTGTTCCACGGTACCAGGCTTCTGCGTAGGATGCGAAACGGGCGTTGATCTCATCGATATGGTCCATACTTCTGGTTAGATGAGGCTCTCTGTACAGCCTCATACAATTTGATTTAGACAAGATATCTTGGCCGATGATGTCAAGAGAGGAAAGAATCTTATGTTTCGAGGATGGGTTGTCAAGGTTGTGGGCGTTAAGCGTAAGAATCCCTTGTATGGACGGGTGCCAAAGATAATTGTTTCTTTCAATACGTTCCATGGTTGTTTTCGTTTGGGACCTGTGTAAGAGGGGTGGTGTGGGGTTCAAGTTTTCCAAACGGCACGTTTTGGAAAACGCCAGGTTTCCTCTGAAAGTTCAAGTTTTACCGCAAAAAAGGTCCAGCGACCTCCTTTTATTCTTTATTCATCGTAATCTGAGTCATAATTCTCGTACTTCTTTGGGTTCTTCTCATACTTTTCAAAGTAACGTTCACCAGTGTAGTCATCCACATAATCAAGCGACTCTATCATATAGTGAAGATCAAGCTTCTCATCATACCAGAGCTTACGAATCACATCGATTGGATAGGGGGTCTCAAAGAATATATGACAGTCTGCAGTTGTGCATCTTAACAATGTATAATCAATACCAGCATCATCCATCGCAGCAATGGCGTTATTAACATCAACCATAGCCTCTGCAAGAGCTTTGTATCGATAGACGACTTCATAGCCACGTAGATTCATCTCGCGGTCCTGTCTTGACTTGAAACGGTAGACCGTTCCTTCTGGAACATGCATAGTATCAGGGCTCAGTAGTATAGAAGACATTTTTGTGGAGTGGGGGGGTGTATATAGTATGAAAGATGAATCATTTCAATTTTTAGACCTGTAAAAAAGAGGACAGATTCAATCTATCCTCTAGTTCTCCAGAAGGTCCAGCGACCTCCACTCTGCGTCTTCTTCGGCAGTCAAGATGAAGTCTATGTCTGCGTAGCTATCGTTCACCATCCTCCAGGCACCGTAGCCCATGTCATGCTTGTGTACTTGGACACCCTCTGCGGCCTTCACCATGAGGGTGGCACCGACCTTCAGGAGGTCTGTACAGGCGATCTTGGCCTTCTTGGAGCCGGCGTCTTTCAAGAAGCGGCTCGGCACCACGACCCTCAGGATGCCGCCGACGTGCCTAGGGTTCTTGTTGACGACCTCGTGCAGATTCTTCTCATGGCGGCTCGTCACAGACCCATGGTAGTACTCTGTGCCGTCTGAATGCCTCATCGTGGCCGTGATCCAGAACTGGCCGTCTTTGGCGACGCCTTCGATGCTCTTAATTCGCAGAGTTTCAAAGCAGGGAAGACCACCGTCTAGCCTCTGCTTCTTCACCTCTTCTGCTCTTCGTTTGTTCTCTTCTTTTGCCTGTTCTTTCTTCATGATAGGAGGCATTGTTGTATGGGGGGACTAGGTATGAAAGAGGGGCTCGAGAATCAATTTTTACTAGCGATTGAAGAGGGTGTTCTTCTTGTTCTTGTCTTCTTCCCACCGTCTTCGTCTTCGTCTTTGTCTTGTCTTGTCTTGTCTTCGTCTTCGTCTTGTCTTACGGAAAGAGGAAGACCAGGAGACCATTCAAGTTTTGTACAAGGTTGAATGGTCTTCCCCTCTTGTCTTCTTCCTACGGAAGAATAGGGGATCTTGTCTTCGACAAGAGACCGTCTTTGTCTTCGTCTTCCCCTTCTTGTCTTTGTCTTCCCCCTCTTCGTCTTCCCCCCCAAAAAATTGAAAGCCCTTTTTCCCAGTTCTGAAGAACTGATAAAAATTGATCACATTTCCACAGACTCTATCAAGTCCCCCCCAGATTTTACCAGTATGCCGTCTCTAAAACGAAAGATCTCAGGCCTCTCCCCAGAAGATCAGACCATTCTGATCAAGAGTAAAGAGGACCTCTACAACTACCTCCCCCACAAAGACGTCGTCTTCTCTTACAAGGCCCGCCCAGAGTGTGCTGCAGACTACATGACTGCACTAGCCGTCTTACATGAGCACAATATCGCCTACGTCCCAAAACAGACCACAGACGCTTCTCTCTACATCGAGACCAAATGCACCATAGAAGATCTTAGGAAGATATGGACAGATGCTAACAAAGACCTCCATTACATAGTGGAAACGCTCAATTACTCCGAAAACTTCAACGGCCGCCGATGGTACACACACTCCTCATAAACCCCTGCTCTTCTCTAACAAGGAGAGATAGGGTGTTTTTTGCTCGAAAAATTGAATATGCGGTCAGGGGACGTAGATGAGTCCCCTCAAGAATGCACCTCTTTCCTCTCACAACATCCCTCTCCAGATACTTCTTTGGTATCGAGGATACAAAGATAGGCGATTATGACCAGCCCTTCCCACAGAAGACAAAGAAACGCAAGAGTCGCTCCATTGCATTCAAAATAAAGAAAAAGAGAGCCTATAACAAGAAGTATCGTATGAACAAGAAGAGCCTACAGATCTCCACATAACCAGACAAAATAAAAAGTGAACACCCACTTTTTTGCTAGGCAAACGTCCCCCCCTTCCTCCACATAAGAAACCATGTTTACTCTCCCAAGAGTTATTAGCTCACGCCAGCAGAGACCAGCTGATATCAACGAGATCGTTGTATACCGCTACAAGGTTCGCAGCCCCTCTCACGTAGCCTTTTCTATGGCGAAAGACATCCTCTTACAAGCAGGCTATACCATGTATCAAGACTTTGTCCAAGAGGATAGTAAGCATGACTTTATAGCCAACTTCGAGACAGATGCTCGTATTCACCAAGCCCGCGAAACCTGGGCGATAGTCGATGCCACATTCTATTCCTTTCATTTAGATGTTCTCTTCATGGCAGAGACATTGAACTACGAACAGAATTTTACAGGCAAACGTTACTTCTACCAGCTATGGGCAGAGCTAGACCGCCCTGGGATGTTCTTATCAGACAGCGACTGTGAGGGTGAAGAAGAAGTAAAAGCACACATCGTCTGTTATGGGTGTGATAAGCCCTATCAGAACAGTTGGACGAACGATGGGTACTGCACTCCTTGCTGGAAAGAACGCGTAGAATACGAGACATGTGTAAAAATTTGAAATGCTCCTTTGCGGGTCGTGAAAAGTCCCCCCCACCAATGGAAGACCCCCATATCGTCAAACCAAGACTTCTTGGAATTGTTCCAAAACTCATGAAGCTTATAGAAGCACTAGAAGAAAAAAATAGAGACCTTGAACAGAGAATTGAAAAGCTTGAAAAAAGAGACCAAGAGAATACACAAACAATTGTTCTCCATAAAGGTCTGGATTTCTCGCTGAAAGAACATAGAAAGTAGGGCAAAAAATGAAACCCTTTTTTACGTGACTATCAAGTCCTCTATCAAGTCCAATGGTATTTCACGTGTATTCTACGAATATTCTAGAACCAACGCACAGCCCAGTGCCTAGCCCAGAACCAAAGCAAACCCTAGATATCATACGCAACTTCTACACCAGCCTCTATACTATAACGAACAGCTCTGGCTACAAAGTACCTGTTACCCATGACTGCTACACCTATAACACCATTGTACTCTGTTTGCTCTGTGTTACACTCGCTACAATTCTCTTCTATGGAATCATGAACGATGTCGTTCAGAAAGCCTTTCATTCACACATCGAAATACGAGGAGATGTAAAAGAGATTCAAGATCGAATGGATGATTTGGTGCATCGAATGAACAAAAATTTCGAAGATATGTATAAAGATCTCACGACCGTTGTAAACCTTCAAACGAGATTAGAGAATGAATTAGATCATATAAAAGATGCTATTCAACGTATATCTACCATAGAAAAATATTACTATGAAACATCTACGAAAGATTCTATGATTCATGGATCTTATACAAAAATGATAGAAGATATAAAAGAAGGAGAAATTTCCTTCTTAAAGAAAGATATTTACCAGAAACAACTTATGCCTGTCGCAATGCGACTTCGCGAACTAGAAAAATTTACTATGAAGCAGTGGCATCATCTCCATGCTATTGCAGAAACACATATGAAACGCGTTATGCATCCTCAAAATAAATAGTATCATCTACAAGAAAATCAGAAAGTCTCGTGTATAGTGTAAGAGAGTTGGAAATATTGTTGTTTTTTTCAAAGAGAAAACTCCTGTCTTCTTTTCGTGACATACAAATCGGTTGCATCTTCTTGTTCAAATAGTCATCCACGTGAGCAGCAAGCCTGGCATAGCTTCCACGAAGAGCAGGATACGTGTAAATGTCCTTTGCGTGGATAAATGTATCGAATTGGACACAAAGAATCTCTTGCTCGTCTGATGTAACCCATGCCATAACTTCTAAGAACGTTCCATAGAGTGTCTCAGGCCATACCCCAACACGACTAAATTCATTGAGTCCCACGTGGATAGGACAATTCCCAAGAAGAAAACATAGATCTTCTGTGGCACTATTGAATGCAAGATCTTCTACCATGCAATATCTGTAAGATGTGCCATTATCAATAGACATATTAGGAACTGTGTAATAGATACTCATAATGTATTCCTTTCCTGGAATAGGGGGGTCAGGGACAACCGATAGAGACTCGACATTGAACAACGTGTCCTTGCTACCACAGCTGATAAAGGATGCGTGGGATGCTTGGAAAAGCAGAGAGATAAGTGCAAGAAGGAACATGATTCTAACCTAGTTAGAGAAGATGCGGTTTAGACCGCAAACACCTACCTACAAAGAAGAAGGCCATCGTTCAAGAGTCATCTCTAAAGCATCATAGATGGAATCGCGATTCTTCGAACTTAGATCAGAAGTATTCAAAAGAATCGATGGGAGGCATGGAAACGAAATTTGAATAGCCTCAAAGGGTTCCTGGTCCATCAGTAAGAAGTGGAATGTATAGCGAATTGTCTGAAGCACTTCACGTGCTGTTGCGACTTTGTGCATCTTTATAGTTCCATCCATAGCATCGCCCATATCATGATAGGTAATTGAAAAATTTGAATCAGAATGGTGTTTCTGTACAATCAGAACATCATCCTTTGTAGTATCTGTAAAGCTTCGAATCATACGAATATTCAATTTTGCATGGACGCGTAGAGGAGCATCTACAAGATTCAACAACTCTTTTTCAATAGAACTAAGATGTTCCATGAGATACTGGCGAATTGTCTGACGTTTCAGAGGGCTTCCTGGAAACACAGGGAAACAAGAGTCCAGAGAGAGAAGATGCAACGCCCCCTTTATAAAATCAAACCTCTTGACTCCTTGAAACCAACCAAATCGAATTGTCTCATAGAGAAACCATTGAACTCCTTCCACTTCCTCCTTTGCATTCAAATACACCAAAAATTGGTCTAGATAAGGAGAATTTTCTATCTTAGGATCACACGCATGTTTCAAATTCGTAAGAACAGCTTCTACCGCATAAGGCTTTACCATCGTGTTCTGCCATTCCTCTAACAGCTGACGCCACTGAAACTGAATTCCACAAAAGGTTGATGACCACTCCATTGTCTCTACGTAGGTATCTCACTCTTCTTTAGTCCTTTTTGTTTTTTCGATTCTAAACACTGTTTATAAAATCCAGCGACATCTGACTCTTTCAAGAGTTTTGGATTGAAATTTGGTGGGATTGATACAAATTCTTTCTTTTTCAAATCTGTTTTATACATATAAGGACCATATTTCCCAATGGCAAACGTATATCCACCCAGATGAAACTGTTTGGAAGTCGTTTCTTTTCTCTCAGATAATTTTTGGATACATGATTCTATCGTATCTGAATCAGTGTAAGGAAGTTTGAGATCCTCCCACTGTACATACATCCCATAGGGGCCTTTTTTCAAAACGATCGGTTTCTCTTCAAAGGTTCCTAGAATACTTCCATTTCTATGGGATTCAAAGGAAGCCAGAGCTTGTTCTGGTGTAATCTCTTTTATTGTGTAAGAGGATGGGAAAGGGGCGAAGAGAGTTGCTTTCTTATCTGTCCCTTGTTCCTTCACAAGGAGAAATCCTTTCTTGCTTTGCACTGCTTTGATACCATTCCCAAAGTCTCGTACTTTTTCAGAAGACGATGGTTTCGACGAGGTGTCCATGAGACGTTTGTACTCTTTTTCATACGAATTCCACGTATCACGACACACTTGTTTCCATTCTTCTTCTCCTTTTGCGACGCGATCCAGACGCTTCTCCATCGTTGCAGTAAAGTCGTATGCAAAGATGTGCTCGACCTCTTTGATACAGAAGGTGAGAACAGAGTCGCCTAAAGATGTTGGGCAGAGTTTCTGCTTTTCTCCCCCCTGTTGCAGATCTTTTCCTTCTACCGTTGGAGGCCATTGAGAAGGAATAATGCGAAGCGTTGTTTGACGAATGGTTTGTGGAGGAGTATCTTTTGTTTCAATATACTGTTTCTCGAACAAGGTTTCTACAAGAGATGCAAAGGTAGAAGGTCTGCCGATTCCTTTGTGTTCTAATTCTCGAATCAGAGTTGCCTCGGTAAAGCGAGGAGGAGCTTTGGATCGTTTTGGGACTGCATTCAGCTGTTTCCATTGAAGCTTCGTACCTGGTGTAAGAGTGGTGACATGGGTCCAGAGTTTCTGCTGTGTTTCTTCTCCTTCTGTAACATCTTCATCATCCAAATTCGCAGAAGCCCCTAAACGTTTCCATCCATCAAAGAGTGTCTTCTTCCAATTGGAAGACCATCCAAACGCATCCTCGTCTGCATCGAGCGTATACTTTACAACACATCCTAGACCTTTCGCTGGAGCCATCACACTCTGAATCGATCGTTTCCAAATCAATGTATAAATATTCTGTTCTGCTTTCGTGTAAGTTGCAGGAAGCACTTGGGTCTCCATGTGGGTTGGACGAATACACTCGTGGGCTTCTTGACTTTCCACAGCTTTCCCTTGTTTCTTAGGCACATGGTTTGCCTTCGTATCAACTCTCACATACTCTTCTCCATACAATGTCTTGACAAGAGCTCGAGCTTCTGTCTCAGCCTCGTCACTCATGACAGCATGATCTGTTCTCATATATGTAATATGGCCATCTTCATATAATTTCTGGGCTATTTTCATCGTCGTTTTAGGGGAACTCTTGAAGAAAGCAGAGGCTTCCTGTTGCAGAGTGCTTGTAATGAGAGGTTTGGGGGGAGACAGAGACCAAGGACTCTGTTTCACAGAGTTCACAGTGACAGAGGAAGACTCGTGGACATTTTCTAAATACTGCATCGCAGATTCTTGATCTTCTAACGCATCGTCCATACTCGAAGAAAAGGTGTAAGAGGAGGATTGAAAGGTTCCTTGAAGACCCCAGGTCGTTTCAATCGTGTGGGAACGAATCTGAGATTCCCGATCTGATACAAGACGCAATGCAGGTGTTTGACAACGACCTGCAGAAAGACCTCGAGCAACATGTTTCCAGAGAAGAGGAGAAATCGTAAATCCAACCATCATATCAAGAACAGCTCGAGCTTGTTGGGCAAACACACGATTCATATCGAGTTTCCTTGGATTCTGGATTGCATGTTTCACCGCTTTCTCCGTGATTTCGTGGAACACTGATCTTGGACACGTCAATGGGTCTTTCTTTAGCAAACACGCAACACTGTACGCAATTGCTTCACCTTCTCTATCATCGTCCGCAGCTAGAAAGATGGTGGAAGCAGACCGTGCAGCTGTTTGAAGAGCACTTGTTGCTTTGGATTTCTCAGAAAGAAACCGAAATCTTGGTTCAAAATCTCGATCAAGTCCTATAGCATCTAGAGTCTCTTCGAGAGCACGAATATGTCCCATGGTTGCGAGAACTTGATAGTCGGGTCCAAGAAAAGAAGCAATTTTCTTACATTTGGCTGGGGATTCGACCACAACAAGATGTTTGACCATTGTGTTTCTGTAGGGACTTTCGGTTTATCAAAAGATTTGTAACAATTTTAATTGTTTGGATGTTTAGTAGTCGATCGAATGAAAGAAACAAGAAAGATTGGGAAAAAAGCGAAGAGAATGACGCGAAAAAAGCAAAAGAATCGACGGGGACAGTGCCCTTGTTCCCCAGATGTAGGAGATTGCCCGCGATGCAGTTAGAACACCGACCTAAGGTGTAAAAGAGGGATTTCTATAGCCTACTATGCAGCAACAAAAGAAGGAAAGGAAACATATTTCTCAACGATATCAAAATCCTTTTGATGTCCTTGGGTCAGAATCTGAAGAGGACGTGTGTGAAGAGGTATGTGAAGAGCAAAGGCAAGAGCAAGCTCCATCTGTAAGACTTTGGTCAAAGGATACAGAGGAGCCTTTAGCAAATCGGTTCGTGATGAAAGAATCCTCTATACAGTCTTTGTTCCAGAGCCCATTTCAGAAAGGAGGTGTAAAAGGGGGGCATCGAAATAAGAAACACCGCTTTTCCAAACCATGTTTTCAAAATGAAGATGAAGGATGGGTCAGCATCCATTGTCGACGAGAAGAGGAGGAACAACCTGTGGAACAAGCTGTTGAGCAATCTACGGAAGTAGAAACAAGTCCAACAGCACAGATGTGGGCAGAACGTGTCAAAGAGAGTCTTGAAAAGGCAGAAGAATTGCGACTCAAATCGAAAGACAGTTCCACGGAACGTATTGCAGAGATTCGAAACAGTTTGAGTCGTCTCAGTTTTTTCCGCAGACCGATGGTCTGTGAAACAGATCGTGTAGATCCAACAGCTTAGGATCTTCTTGTCTTCCTTTTACTTCTCCCACCTTTCTGTCGTGTAAGAGCTTTCTTGACTTTGTTCATGCTTCTTGTGACCACACCCTTTGTACGTGTAACAGGCTCTCCTTGATCTTTCTTTACCATATACATATCATTCTCCGTATATGGAGTTGTATCTATACATGTTTTGTAACATTCATTCAAGGATGCACAGCAATTTTCGGATCCTGCAGAGGAACTATCACATGTATTCATGCACTTCATTCGTACAAGAGTATTTTTCTTTTCTTTTGTATAATCACTCGCTGGATTCCAATTGGATCGTTTCGCTAAGAGTTTTTGTATATACAACGCTTGTGCCTTGAGTTCTATATTTTCTTTGCAAAAGTCTGTAAAGTCTTCCACCTTTGTATTTGTTTTTGTATTCGCTTTTGTTTGCACATTTGCATTTGTTTGCACATTTGCTTTTGCATTTGTTTGCACATTCGCATTTGCTTTCGCATTTGTTTGCACATTTGCTTTCGCATTCGCATTCGGTGGTCTCTCTGCCATCCCTTCTACTACTAATATCCAAAAAGTAACCCTGCTCTCCCACCATATACACGAAGAATTGTATATGTTTCCGCCCACACATAAATTGTATAGGCTGGAACATCTGTGGATCGTAAAGAGCCGCGATATGGTTTAAAATTCATAGAAATCTCTATCGAATGGATTTTATCAAGGTTTGCATGACCCATAGGATTTGTTATACCAGTTCTTTCATGCTGTGTTCCAAAGGGGATATGGTAGTAATATTTATGATGCCAAGGAGTTTTTATCTGTTCAAACGAAGGCAAAATGCTTCGAAAGAAGCAAGGAGAATCTGTAGAATACCGCACGAGTTTTCCTTCGTAGAGCAAGGATAAGCTTGTAATAGGTTCAGAATCAATCTCACTGTATGCAGGAATGAGGGGTTCAAAGAGTACAGATCCAAGTCCTTTTGCGTCAGGCCACCAAGGTGCAACGGGTCCTACACCACTGATATCTGCAACAAAGAGACCACTCAGATCTCGTGTTCCTAGAAATGGAGCATTCAACGCATCTGCATCTGTACGATGGACCATACAATAGAATTCTCTCGTAGGATTCGGGATACGAAGATTCAAACGAGCAGATGTTTGATGGTTTGTCAAAACAGGTGAGATGGCATAATGTTGTACAATAGGATAGGTCAAATCTCCTAGACGAATTCGATTTGCTTCTGGCTTATCCAAATACACATATTCTGCCAACAACGAACAATCTGGGATACGATTTGGAGTGGTAGGCATGGTACAATTTGGAACCTTTGACACTTTCACAGCAACATCCGGATTTCCATGCAATCCATACACATCTGTTCCATCGGGATCGAGATAGTAAAAAGGACATGCATCCATGGAAGGATATGTTAGAGAATCAATCCCATTTATATTCGACCCGGTTTCTGCCGCATACGTTTTCTTGTCAAGTTGTGAAAAAGATGCTGATGACACATATGTCGTTTGAAAAGGAGCTATAGTCACTTGTACCTGTACAGAGTCTGTACCTATCGCGTCAATGGGAAGAGCTGCAGCAGGATCCCCTCTCGCAAACCAAAACGGTAGAGGAGTTGCAACAGTTTGAGGAGTTGCCTCACATCCGTTCGACCGCGGTGAAAATCCTGTGTCATATCTTCCAAGAAGACGATTCACGACAGGAACTTTTTCAAGAGGTGTGTGAAATTCATCTAAGACTTCCATCAATCTTCCATCAAGAATATCAACAGAAGATCCCGCAATAAGAAGTTGTGTCTGTTGAATCAGTGCGTGACCGATCGAATTTGTCCAACCAAAGGTCGGACCTGCAAAAGACTTTCCATTTTGACTACACCAATCCCGAGCAGCTTTTTGAGCCGTCCAAATGTCTGGCATTGTTGAAACAAGATAGAGTCTTGTGATAAGATGTCCTCTTCGAGGAAGAGTTGCTTTTGCAACATTTCCAAACGCAACTGCGTTATCAAATTCAATTCTGTACCATTCTGTTGTAAATCTTCCCCCATGAAGAAATGCGGTTGTAAAAGGTTCAATACTTGGTTGGGCTGCTAGTAACCGTTCATCCTGGAGACCAGAATGAAGAAGTTTTAAAAGACCTGCCGAGGCCATCTGTGAATGAGAAGGAAAAAGCTCTAGACCTTCACCATAGACTTTCTAAATCTCTAGTAGTATGGCCAATTTCGTCGACGAAATCCTTTCAACATTCTTCGGATTTTTTACAAGTGTGTATGAATTCTTTTTTGGTTCGAAAGGTATTCTATCCTCTGTAGGGAGTTTCCTTGGAATTTCTGCAATCTTATCGTCTATCCTAGGGGTTGCAATGTGTCCGAAGTTTATTGGCTGGACCTATGTGCACATCACTGCGGCACTTCTGCTTCTTTTCCTAAGTACGGAAATCAAGATCTTTTCGTTCTCGAACAGCATGGGTGGAATCAACTTTGGTTCAAGTGCAGCTGGTTCAAGCATGGGTGCTGGTTCAAGCATGGGTGGTGGTTCAAGCATGGGTGGCGGTTCAAGCCTCGGAACCAAAGATGGATTTGCAGATATGGTCGAAGATATCGGCATTTCTCTCGCATCTGTTGCAGGGATTTCCTTGGATTCCCAAGGACCATCTCTTGGAGATCCTGAAGGTCCTTCTCTGCCTGGAGTCTCTTTGGGCGGTGGAAGTTCTCTAGGTGGAGTCTCTTTTGCTGGTCTCTCTCTTGGTGGACCAAACTCCACGATTGCCGTGAACAGTCTTGCTGGATTCCTTGCCACTGTGCAAAAACATTACATGAAGATTATTCAACATCTTCTCCTCACAATCTTACTTATTGTCTTAGCCTTTGTTGTCTTAACAATTGATCAAGGGTTTATGAAATATCTAGCCTTCCTTCTCCTCCTCATCTTTTCAGGTCAGAATTTGAGAGGATACGTTGAGATTTTCCGCAAGGAAGAAGTCCTCCGAGATATTCTTGTCACCTTCATTGGCACAGCCTTTGCAATGGCATGTGCTGGGTTCCATGACGTGAATAACACGATGGATATGTCTGGATATCTCCTCGCATCTCTCTCTGGGTTGTTCATCACTGCCTTCCTTCTCTTCCTTTCAGATCAACAACAGAACAAACAGCCTTTTACAAACGCTGATAAGATTGCATACGGGGTTATCACAACTGTGATTGCTCTTTACATGGCATTTGATACTAGGACATTGAAAGCTATGGCAAAGAACTGCACTGGAAAGCCTGATTATGTTGCAGGAGCACTGCAAACCTATTTTGACTTGTTCAAGGGAGGAAAAACAAATAGAGTTTAACTCTGGAACATACGATTCGCAATTCCATCTTGAAAACGTATCCATTCCAAATGTGTCACAAACACTTTCACTTCCCATTCTTGTTCAAGCGATCCTCCAGGAGGAAGCACTGTAAGAGTGAGACGTACAGATTGTAAACGAGAGGCATTTGCTGTTCCAGAAGGCTGATGTTCCCCTGGACGTCTCGCAAACGAATATCCATATACAAACGCTTTGTATGCGGCAATTCCACCTTTATGAACACTTGCGATGTGTTGACGAAACCATTGCTCTTCTGCTTGTATGAGTTCTGTGCCATTCAATTGAATTGTTGCAGATTGTAAAAGGGGACGATAAGGGTTGTAGGTTTCATCATGTTCTGCACTCATAACTGCAGAATAATTGGTCCATTCATTGTTATTGTGTGTAGCCTTTCTTCGTATGAACCATAGAATCTCTTCCATAGGATGATTCACTTCGAGTGGAAGTTGTACTTGAATACTATCTGATGTCTTTGTGACAGCATATTTCAAAGGTTCTTCAAAGAAAAATGTATTGCAACACCGTACTAAAATTTCAAAAGGAGACCGAAGAAGTTTGGTTCGAATCTTTCCATCCGTCTGTGCACCATAGGTCACAAGTTGTATATTCTTAAAGGTTGGTTCTGCAATGGACGTTTTCACAATTCGTCGAATCTGAACTCCTGATGTAGTATCAAACACAGGCACTTCTTGATTCAAAGGAATTTCACAAGGAGAACTTCTTCGACCTTTCAATCGTCTGACACATTCTTCAAAAGGACGGAGTTTCACATGAATTCTCACATTTCCCTCTCGTACCGCAAGAAGTGGAAAGGCTTCTTGGAGACGCACTCTTTGAAAGAAAAATGGGAGAGGAATGTACAATGTCCCATTCTGTGTAGGATATGGAAGACTCACCGGTGTAGAGAGAAGACTAGCATTAGGACGTCTCCCCAGACCATCCACAGAAAGACCATATTGATTGTTCAAATCTTGAAAGAGTAGACTTACAGTATTCAAGAAATCTCCATCGACAGTCTCTATAGTCTGATCGTTGATCTCAAACTCTGCTTTCTCTAAAAGAACAGTTCCTAGACTGTTTGCATAAAACCATGGATCTTCCAAATAGGTGCCATCTATCTTCTCATAGTCACACGTCTGTGCTTGGAATCGTAGAAGAGTCGCATCATCCATCCAATGCCCAAGATCGATTTGTAACATCGTACTGAAGAGAAGATCTCCACAATGTACGGAACCTATGTCAAAGGTGAAGCGTTGACCGAAAGCGGTAGGGCCGCGGAAAGGGAATTGCTGGACCGTTAAACTAAACGGTCGTATGCGTCGATCAGAATCTGGAACCCACCATGTTTCTTCTGCGGCAAGAGGAAACAGCTCTCCATCTTGGGCATCTCGTGGGGACAAATCCAACAAGGTCACGATATTGCCTTGAGGGCGTAGAAGACCTTCTTCCATCTACACACCACTTCTTGAATGTTTAGATGGAATTCGGAGGTGCATGGATGTTTGTTTCCTTTCTAGGAACATTGGTTGCATGGTTTGTCCTCGGGGAAGTGTTAGACTACCGTTTCTTACAACTCTAGGAATCAAAGTAAATTGTGATGCGTAACTAGATGGAAGAGCCTGTGCCTTTTTCTGGCCCTATGAATGTTGGAAACACTGGAAAGACCAAGAGAGACCGTTTGAAGAATATTCAAAGCCGTATTGCGTCTGGGGTCAGAAACACGAAGAATGAAAGAGAGCTGCGAGACAAACTTCGTCATTTTCAAAAGAAAATCGATGATCAAACCTTCAAGCCTTTCATGATTCCTCGTCGTACGGAAACGGAAGCTTTGCTCCAAGAATTGGAACGACTTCCTCCTGCAGAAAAAGCCAAGGTGAAACGAGCTATTCAGGAAGCACCTGTTAATGCTCCTGTCAATGCTCCTTCTGCTCCTGCTATGAATGCTCCTGTCAATGTTCCTGCTATGAATGTTCCTTCTGCAGAAGCAGAAGCTATAGAAAACAACAAATATCTTTTGAAGGCTGCGAGGAATTTTACTCTACCCGAATTCTACGACCCGTTCACAGGACGGAAATTTGGACCCGCAGAAAACCCAATGCCTCCCATTGAAAGTGCTTACACGATGTTAAAGAGTGTGCGTGCAAAGGCATTGCGTCGTGCAGCTACATTGAAACGAAAGGAGGCAAAGAACAAAAAAAACAACTCTGTGAATACAAGGAGATCAAGGAAGAACTAATTGAACGAAAAAAGCTCACCTCTCCCTTTTCCATCTGTCTGATACAAGGCCCATCCTTCCACCAACACATGAAGTTCTGTGTTTGGTGCTCCTGTCAAAGGGTCTATTGGAGAAAGTGCGAGATCCATGTAAAAGGTGGGTTTGTCTGCGGTACTGAAATTCACAGCTCCATCAGGTTGTCGATCTTCAAATCCCGCACGCTTTCTCACAGTATCTCCAAGAGTCCAGTTGATTGTATTCATTTCAATTCCAGGATCAATATCTTCTTTTGCATGGTTTGTGATATCTCTCCATATCAAAGAAGTTCTCGGTGCTTCTCGTGTTTGTCCTGCGACGAGAAATGTAAGAGTGTTGTAAAAAGGGCCTGAGGTATTTCCAACGCTGATCTTCCACAAGCGATTTGCATTCACATCTTTCAGACTTCGGAAATAGAAGAGAATTTTCCCAACTGGATGTCTTCCTTCCAAGCGTCTCGTGATATACGAAGCACCTCCTGCAACAACTCCTGCGTAGTCTTTTTGGTTTTGTGTATAGATCGATTCATAGATGCGACAGAACGGGAGTTTGAGAGGAGTTGTTTGAAGAGTACATTGAAGTTCATGACTTGTATAGACTTGCGTCGTTTCGAGTTGAAGGAGTATAGGTTGCATGTTTCGTTTCTCCAACGTTGTAAAAGGGATGGGTGTGCCTGTGCGACTGAGTTGTTGTTGAAAGTCAGAACGACCCCATGGATTCGGTTTTGTCACTACCAGTGGATCAGAACACTCGATAAGATCTTCCAATTTTCTCAGCTTTGCTCGAATACGAAACACGTGTTTCGTGACTGCACGGAGTGGAAACCCTGGTTCACTGTCTTGTTGAGAACCAAGGAAGGGAATTTCTAGACGAAGTTGCTGAGGAGCCGCATTACGACTGATAGAAACGACAGAACCATCATGCTCTCCTGTAAGAGAGGCTGTGACAAGTCCAGAGGCAAGCGTTCCTTGGATAGAAGAGAGAGCCCATAAGGCATCCCCACTGAATTCTTGGAGTAGGATTGTATCTTGATAGATTTCAATCTGTTCGAAGAGAAAGTATGCGATTCCTTTGGTATAGCCGTAGGAAACTCCGCTCAAATCTGTGATAAGAGAGGAAGAGACATTTGCCGCAATGGTCGGAGGAAGCCAGGAAGGAAGTTGGATGAGAATGGTCGGTTTTCGCAACATATCTCCCACAAGATCAATGTCAAACTCCACGGTTCGTCCAAATTCTGCAGCAGATTTAGGAGGAATTCTACGAATCTCAAAACTTGTAGGTGGTTGAGGCTTGTAGGAATTCTCAAAAATATATTTGCTGTTGAAAAAATCTTGGTAGAAGAATGCATCTTTGTTTCCACGGGCGACGAGCTCATAGAGAGACCCCTCGGCTGTGACAGAAGGAGCTGCCGCCATCTTTCTAAAGCGTTGGATCTTTGGTTTAGGCTTGTCCTTGTCGTTTTTCCTTTGACTAGGCTTGTCCTTGTCCTAAAAGAATGTAATCCCAAACAATCCTACAAATCCAAGAGAAGTGATACCATGAATCATACTTTCTGTGATATCCCCTTTTTTCAAAGAATACAATGTAACAGACACAGTGACTGCAAGAATTGTTAGAATAATTCCCATATCAGAAAGTTTTATGAGACGATCCACGTTATTGATTAAGATTGCAATAGCTGCGAATACAAAGATACAGAGAACAGCCCAGTAAGGTGAATTGTTTTCGTTCAATTGTGTAAAAAAGGATATGGCACTATCCTTTTGTTCTCCAAGACTGTATAGATAGCGTGTCATAGAAAGATAGACAACAAATGTTGTAACAACCATAAACACGATGGAAGAATATTTCACCCATTCTGCAGTCCCTGTTCCTAAGAATCTTTCTAAGAGATATCCCAAAGCATTTGATTCTTGAGACTCTTTGATGTTTGGAAGCCATGTAAGAATGGCTAAGGCAATTCCAAAGGTGAGACCTGCAGAAAGAAGATTGCTAATGTAAAAGGAGTGTGGAATATGTTTCTTGTCTTTCGTCTCCTCTGAGAATTTCATGAGAGCATCGAAGCCTGCGAGAATGAAAAAGAAATAGAGAGTCGATGTGAAAAAATCTTTGGGGGGACTTTTTTTCTTTGCTAAATCTGGAAAGGGTTGGGTGGCAACTCCTACACCTCCTAGAGCTGCCGCACCTGTAAGAAGAACAAGGAGAATTGTAGAAACTCCGTTAATAAGAGATTTGTTCATATCAATGCCTTGCAGAGAAACGAGTGCCATCCCTAGCAATATGAGAAGTGCTGTTCCAATCTGAAATCCCCAATCTTTCCCTGGGAACAAGAGCTGAGAACAGAAGACCAAGATCGTAGATATACTGACAATGTTAAAGAGGAGAATAGAGAATGTTCCTACCTTTTCTCCAACAGGTCCGAGAACTTCACGAATCATATCAGACTCTGCAGTGTTGTTTTGAAAGACTTCGAAGGTTTTGGAATAGGATCGCGATGCACCGAGGAGAAGAACTACAGAAATAAAAAAAGGAACTGGCCACCATGACCCAGCTTCTTGTGTCGCTTTTCCAATCAAATTGAATCCTCCTGATCCCATTGTTGATGCAACTCCAAACAGAATGAGATCAAAGAGAGTAAGACTTTTCGTTAGATGTGACTCCTCACCCATACTGTTTTATGAAGATGTTTGTTCTTCCTTCTTCTCATCTTCCATGCGATCGATGTATTCCTTCAACTCTGGAGTCGCTTTCAATTGAAATGTAGCGACCTCTTTTGCGAGAGAAGGAAGGCCTAGATAACCAATTCTTCCAAATCGGACAAACGGAATTTCTGTTTTGCTAGAAAGACCATCTGCGATCCAAATATCTAACACACGTTTTGTCTCAAGATACGAATCATTTGTCTGAGGAATCCCAAGATCCTTGAGTTTTCTCAGAATTGTAATAGCTTCTTTCACACGATCGGCTTTTGCTTTGAGTGGTGGCATCTGGTGTACTGGAGGAGGAAGGTTTAGGTACTGGATGGGGGAACCTTAGGCACTTGAAGGGGAAACCTTAGGTACTGGATGGGGGAACCTTAGGTAGTCGAAGGGGGAACCTTAAGCACTTGAAGGGAAGCCACAGATTGTAGAACATCCAATACAGTTTTTCATACCATTCAGCACGTTGTATCGTTGTTCGTAGGAATCAAAATTCCTAACGCAAGTTGTAAGAGTAGAGTAGCAACTTGTTGATGTGCACCCAGACTGTTTGGATTGAAGAGATTGGATAAAGGTTGCGTACTGGGCAGATTGCAAACGTTTCAATATTACATCACTTGCGTCCATTTCTGTGAAGGGTTAGAGAAATAGTTTTCTCTACAAAGAGATGTGTGGTATTCTTTTTCAACTCTATGGCTCGTATGCTGAGAAGCTTTCTACAGATGTGTTAGAGGAGGCGGTCAGTTTGTTGGAACAGCGTGGTCCAGAAGGGCATGCTTGCATCGATGTGAGCGGTGCAGTCTTTTACTTTACTCGCCTCGCCATCAATGGATTGAACGAAAACGGTATGCAGCCTTTTCAAAACGATAGATATGTGTGGATGTGCAATGGCGAAATTTACAACTCTCCACAGCTTCAAAAGAGACTTTCGTATACACCTATTTCTGGGTCAGACTGTGAAGTGTTAAGTACACTTCTCGATTCCTGTGATGGAGATTATGTAGCATTCGCGAGAGCATTGGATGGTGTCTTTGCACTTATCATCTATGACAAGAAGACGGAAGAAACAATTGTGATGCGGGATCCGTATGGTGTTCGCCCTCTGTATGCATCCTATGATATGGATATGGATGTGTCTATGCAAGGTGTAGAGCGGCCTATGCCTATGCACGGTGAAGACCGGCCTATGCACGGTATAGACCGGATAGGATGGATGTTTGCGAGTGAGAGAAAAGCATTAGAATATGCAGGATGCAATGCAATCATAGAGTTCCCCCCTGGAGAAATATGGACCTTTGACAAAGATGGATATCAAACGGATCGTGTGGTATATCATACAACTCCATGGATTGCATCCAACCAATCCTATCCAACACTCCTACCAGCGATTCGAGAGTCTTTGATCGCATCTGTTGAGAAACGTTTGTTCACAGAACGTCCTATTGCAGCTCTTTTGAGTGGAGGTGTAGATTCCTCTTTGATCTGTGCAATTCTCCAGAATGTGTTGAAAAAGGCTGGGAAACCTCCCTTGAAAACCTTCAGTATTGGAATGAAGGGTGGAACAGATCTAGTCTATGCTCGTCAAGTCGCAGAATGGATTGGATCTGATCACACCGAAATTCTAACAACAGCTGATGAGATGTTTTCTGTTATTCCAGAAGTCATTCGCGACATTGAATCGTATGATGTGACGACAATTCGAGCTTCCGTGGGGAATTGGATGGTTGCGAGAGAGATCGCGAAGCAGACCGATTGCAAGGTGGTGTTTAACGGAGATGGTTCAGATGAAGTCTGGGGATCATATTTGTATTTTTACAAAGCACCAAGTGACGAGGCATTTGAACGAGAGTCTGAGAGATTGTTAGAGTTGATCCACAGATACGATGTGCTTCGTTCGGATAGATGTATCAGTTCACACGGGTTGGAAGCAAGAACACCATTCTTAGACAAGCAATTCGTAGCATTAGCTCGATCTGTTCCCATTGGCTTTCGTAGACCTACAAAAGATCGTATGGAGAAACAGTGTTTGCGAGAGGCCTTTGATGAAACAGGACTTCTTCCAAAGGAAGTGTTGTGGAGGAAGAAGGAAGCATTTTCAGATGGAGTGAGTGCAACAGAAAAGTCATGGTACCAAGAAATTCAAGAGAGGATTGAGGACCAGCGTCTTGTACCACATGGATGGGAAGAGATTGCGAAAGAAATGGTTCCTCCACCAAAGACTCCTGAAGCCTTTTGGTACAGAACCATGTTTGAAGAGTTGTATCCTCACACCACAGATCCTTGGCCATATTGGATGCCAGCGTGGTCTCCTGAAACCACCGATCCAAGTGCTAGGACCTTAGTCTAAACCCTATGGAAAAGAGTATAGTACATGGGGAAGTCACATCTTGGATTCAAACTTCTGTGTACAAGTTGGATAGCATTTGATGTGTTTTGGAAACATTCTTTCATAGAAGAGTATCGGTTGTATAGAGTTACTAAAAATTGAATTCATTCTTTGACAGTTGAGGGGAGTCCCCACAAATGCCAACGAAATGTCTCGCACGATTGACGCGTTGGGAGAAAACCAATGAAGCAATTGGTACTTCCAACGCAAGAGCGTCTATCGCGTATATTTGTAAGAATAGTGTAAAAGATGGAGTGTTATGTGACGGTTGTCAAGAACGACCCATAGAAGGAAAATATCAAACAAGAATGTTTCACGGGCTCGTGACAGAACCTATTGCGAATCAGTCGCATATATATGGATCAAAGTGGTACTGGGAGAAGGTCGCAAAATCCGGAGATCCTGTGAAGGAATGGTTACACTTAGCGAAAGAAGCCCAAAAAGAAATAGAAACGTGTGTGGAAGAGATGGGATTGGTCCCGTGGAGGGTTCAAAGACCTGGGGAGAAAGTGTTAGAGGAGATGGTGAGGGCAAAGAAGAAAGAAGCTTCTGCTGCTGTTGCTGCGAGAGCAAAGAAACCAGTCGAAATCATTCCTACAGCACCGAAAGCAGGGACCTTGTATGGAGTCTTTCCAAAGATAGGAACTCTATACCAAGAGTCTGAGGAACCACCTATTGTTACAAAGATGTTTCGATGTAGCATGGAAAAACAAGAGATTGATGGAATGGTTCGATGGGTGTCTGAAAATGGGAGGGTCTATGAAGTGAATGCAGAAGGAAAACCAGGAGCGTTTGTTAGAACAACTTAGGATTTGCGTGCTTTTGCTTTACGAGACTTCCTATTTTTACGTCTGTTTTTACGTGAATTCTTACGATTTTTACGCGTGTTTCTCTTGGGATTGACTCCTAAGAAATTTTTTATTTCGTGGAGTGGACCACCATGTCTTGGATCTGATGTTTGAGGCCAGCCTATGATACGTTTCGTTTGTGTATTCCACACCTCATTGAGAATAGGTTCATTCACATGTATGAACACATGAGTGTCTGTATCTATATCCGCAAAGTTATCCAAATCCTCATCTTTTTCTTTAGGGAATTGTCTTTTAAATTCGAAATATTCTGCGTTCTTTCCTTCTACAGGCGTATGGGTATTGTCGAAAAACCCCTCTAGAAAGATAGGGGTAAGTCCATGTTCTCCAAAGTACATAAGACCGTGCTCATTATAATACTCTGGATCATACCGTAGTATTTCTTCAATAAGATAATACCGCTTGCCAGGTTTCATGGTACGAGGATCCACTTCTTTATATCTGTCATCCTCTAACACTTCGTCATAAAAGGTATAGTCTTCCAGATTTCTATTGTTATACATTCTACTTGTTTGTTCAGAAAAAATTGGATCTAAACAGAAGAATAGCATATAAAAAGAATGAAACTACCTCTTCCTGCTTTAAGAGAGGTCTTAGACGATTTGAACAAAGAGACATGTAACGATGATTGTGCTAGAGGGATGATCAAGGCTCTTGGGAAAGTCCTGATTTCTTTCTTTCTGTCTCAAGGAACAGGAGAACGAGAATGGATGAAGGACCTTCGCATCTTCTTCGAGACACTTGATACAGATACTGGAGACAGTTTGAATGACGCTGCAGATGCATTGAAGGCTGCAATTGATGACTATGAGATGGTATTCTGTATGCTGTTGTAAAAATTGAAACAGCCCTTTTTTCCATAGGGCAAGTCCCCTCCTAGCATTGAACCTAAAGTATTCTTTTACACTGTGTAAAAGATGGAGCAATTGTATGTTCTTCAATGCAAAAGCAATAAATACTATATTGGAAAAACAACTGATATAATGAGAAGATATCAAGAACATCAGTCTGGTAAAGGATCTTCTTGGACAACAAAATATCCACCTATAAGAATAGAATTATGCAGGCCTCTTCAAGGAGATCATGATGAGAATAATATAACGAAAGATTATATGAAGAAATATGGTATTGAACATGTAAGAGGTGGTATATATACACAAGTATATCTTCCATTAGATATTATTTCTGTATTACAAAAAGAGCTACAAGGAGTTACAGATCTTTGCTACAAATGTAATTTAGCAGGTCATGTTGCATCGAGTTGTAAAAAGAAAGAAGAGAAAAATATTACGAAAAAATCTATAGAAACGTGTTATAGATGTAAAAGAGAGGGTCATACTTTAAAGAATTGTTATACAACAAAAGATATAAATGGAATTGATATAAATGATACAGAAGAAATACAAATTATATATGAAAAAAAGTGTAAGAAAAAATATACTACTTCAAGTGATACATGCTATAGATGTGGAAGAGAAGGACACTATTCTGATGATTGTTATGCTTCAAGGCATGTGAAAGGATATGAATTATACTAAGTAAGAAGCTTGAAAAAACATGCCGTTTTGGAAAACTTGAACTCCCACCTTTTTCCATAGGTCAAGTCCCTTGCTTTTGCACGCAAAAAAGAAAGAATGCATAGCTGTTTTATAAACAAAGACTTTGAGACTTCTATGAAAGAACAAGTGGTTCAGAACATTTGTGCAGAAGTTGGAGAGATTGCTATAGATAACAACGACACAACACTTCTGTATCCTATAAATGAACAAGAAAGAAGTATTTTAGTAGATATCCTAGAAGAATTGAAAGAACTCTTTGGCCAATGTAGAATTGAACTGTGCCCTCTAAGAACATATATTCGAATTGATTGGTGAGAAGGAGTGTAAAAGGGATGGTAAAATGGCGTTTTGGAAAACTTGAACTTTCAGAGGAAAGTAGAGTGTTTTCCAAAACCGCAGGTTTTGGAAAACTTGAAACTCAGGCTTTTTTCATGGAACAAGTCCCCTCACTTTGTAAATAGAAAGAATAGAATGAGTGAACTAGAAATAACAAATTTAGAGATGCGTCTAGAAGAACTCATGAAAGAAATGCAAATGTATTCATCAACATCAAAAGTATCAGAACCCCATCCCACAAGCATTCCAAAACAAGAAATAAAGAAACAAAACTGGCTAGTCCGTGTAAGTGATGGACAACATTTTATCTCATCTTCCAAAATGAAAACATGGTCTTTAAAAAGTGGCACACCTGATGGAAAGTGTTTTCTGAGATATGCAAAAGAAGGAGATTTCCTTTGGTTTGTTAGAACTGGTTCAGAAGGCCAGATTATCGCTGTCGCAACGTTTGTTGATATGAAAGAAAGAGAAACTGGTCCGTTGTTTTCATTAACTCTAACAAATGAAGAACTCGGTTGGACAAAAACAGAAGGAAATTGGGACAGAGAAGTTCACTACAAAGAGCTATATGACCTCAGAGATTACAATCTATATTCCAAAATTAAGGGACAGAGTAGCTATAGAAGATACAATGAAAATTGTGCTATTGATCTTTCTACAGAATATATATATATCCAGAGATATTTAAAAACAGTGGAACAAATGTAAGAGGTGTGGAATTGTTTTTTATACTAGCACATTTATTTCAAACAAGAGAATAGAATGCCGTTGTGGGGATCTCGTTCTTCCAAAGTGCAACCAGTCTATCAACCAAAGCAGAAAACGTGGGTTGTGAGTTTCGTAGTCTATGCAAAAGGGAAGAACAATGGGGAACGACAAAACCGTTCTTTTTCCCACGCAGATGTGGAGAATGTCTCAGAACTTCTTCACTACATGCAAACAACGCTTGGAGCTGAACGAGGGATTTCTTCCATTGATATGGGTGCGTTTCCAAGAGTCTCCTTCAGTTTTACAACGAGTGATTACAATACACCGCAAGAATTGTTAAAGGAGGTGAGGAGGTTTGATATCATGGACATCGATGCAGAAGTTGTGAATGGGAGACGAGTGTTGCATCTGAATGCATCTACACTCTTAGAATTCGATCGATCGAGTGTGATGGTCCAAGAGATCTAGAGCTAAAGAATAGAGGCAGTGCTAAGTAGAATGCAGATCTTTGTGAAGACATTAACTGGTAAGACGATTACTCTTGATGTGGAACCATCCGATTCTATTGAAAATATAAAGACAAAGATCCAGGATAAGGAAGGAATTCCTCCTGATCAACAGCGTCTCATTTTCGCAGGAAAGCAGTTAGAGGATGGGAGGACTCTCTCAGATTACAACATTCAGAAGGAGTCGACTCTGCATCTCGTTCTTCGTTTGAGAGGTGGTGTGTGAAGAGTTGTGCGTTCAGAATACCTAAAGACGTTCTACGGATCTAGTGTGTAGGCGTACAGACGTATGTCTACACGCAGGTCTATTAGCTTTTCAGCGACATAGACCGCTTAGGTCTATTAGCTTTTCAGCGACATAGACCGCTTAGGTCTATTAGCTTTTCAGCGACATAGACCGCTTAGGTCTATTAGCTCAGTTGGTAGAGCGTGCGGCTGTTAACCGCAAAGTCGCTGGTTCGAACCCAGCATGGGCCGTTTTTTCCCCAATTGGAATGGATAGATTCGAATTGGGGAGATTGGACGAGCTGCATCCTACAGTGTAGACTCCAAGCAAACCACCATATATATGGCACCCCTTCAAGACTATTGAGTGGCTTCAATAGCTGATTGAACTCTTTCCTATGCTATTCCGACCAGATGAAACAGAGACCAGATGAAACAGAGACCAGAGAACCAGAGACCAGAGAACCAGGGACCCAGAGATCTGAGAAATCAGATATAGTATGTAATGTGTGTATGTTAGTATATATTCGGAATAGAATACGAGAGACTGCAAGAGGAAGTGAGTCCCTTCAAGGAATCCTTTTTTGGACACGGGGCATATATATGGAAGAATGGAACTTCTAGCCAAAGTATCATTCGATAAAACCGAAATAGGATTATAAATTCACGCATAAGAACGGCCGTTCACAGCTTTTTCTGAATCATGTTGATTGAGAAAAAGAGGTTTGAATTCTCTCAGAGAGATTAGATGGCTGCTGCTTCTGCTTCTGCTTCTAGCCGTATTGAACCAAGTAACGGGACCTTTCTTTATGAACATCCAAAACTTTTACAACTACAAACATTATGTGATATGAAACATGATTGGTTAGGTGGTCGTGTAGTTGATGCTGTAAAAGAAGACATTACAAAATTCTTGAAGGAGAAGTTAGGTAGTATAGGAGAAAAAGGGTTAACAGAAGAAGCTTTTGAAAAGTTTTTACTACAAAAGTTCCGAGACCACTTTGGTCTTCCTGAAGTAGCTCAAGAATACAGAAACCTTCCTCCAGTATTTTTAACAACAGAACCCCATCGAATCATTGTACGAAAGAATGAAACAAAAGAGGGTAAAACAGGATACCCCTTGTACGGGAATGGATTTCAAGTACCTCTTGGAAAATGGATTCGCAATGCATGTGGGGCAAACGTACATGTTGTCATTGATGCAGTTCCTGTTCGCAAAAGAAAAGAAGAAGGCAAATTTTCGACCGATTACATGCGAGAAATTCCTGTACAAGGTTCTTTGACAAATCTCACAGATCAAGCATCGTCAGGATTGGACAAAGAGCAAGTGATTCTGGACAAAGGGCAAGTGAATCGGGAGAATGGCTTGCATCCTCAACAAACCATTGACGGTGAGCATATTGATACACAAGCTGTTTCATTTTTCTCTGGATACAAACACATTAGTATATCGTATATCGATGAGAAAATTCGGGTACAAGTAGGAGATGTAACATTCAACTTTCCAAAACATATGCGAACATCCCCATCCCTCTATATTCTTTCTGTTGTACTCAAGCACAAACTTCTAAACGATTGGGATGCTTTTCAAAGACTTGCTAGAACAAAAGAACAAGGAATTGCAAAAGCAGAAAATGTTTCTAGTGCTCCAGTGAAAGATCTTGATTTTGAGATTGAAAAAGCTCTTCTAGAAGGATTTAATCCAGTAAAAAAAGAAGATTCTGTTGAACTCGCTCTCCATCTCAAACTTCTAGGAGATATGGGGCAGAATCGATACGCAGGAAGCATTGGAGGGATTGGATGTACAGTCGATCGTTTGTCTGCTCTTGGATTTCTGACACATGGTGCAAAAGGGGTGTGTCGTGCTGTGGGTATGAAAGACAACTCGTTCGCAGAATTTATGTTTCCTAAACCTCAACAGGATCTTTCGAATTTGAAACAGAAAACAATTTCGAACGCAATCAAGGTCGTGCGTGCAGTAGGAGAAAAAGCAAGAAATGTGGACGATATCTTTCAAGAATTTCATGAGTTTGTGTCAAAGGGTGCAGCAGGGGCTTCTGTTGCTGCAGAGGCAAAGCACATGCTTAGCAAACGCCCCAATTTTTCCTCTGCCAGGACCTTGCATCCTAGAGGATTTCAAAGAGTTCCGAATACATTGGATCTTGTGAAAGGAAATACCTATACCTTTGCTGTTGACGATGGAGAGGAAGAAGCAAACGATGTATTTGAAGGTGTGGAAGAAGCAGAAGCAGAAGAAACAGAGAACTATAGATTTACGAATAGAACATATGCAAAAGACAGTCTCTCAAACATACGACCTGTCATTTCTACCTATACCTATTTGTGGAACATCATGACTGGTCAGGGGCAGGAGCAACAGCAGGATCAGGAGCAACAGCAAGACCAAGGCCAAGGCCAAGACCAAGAAGGACAAACAGGTGGGTGGAGGAACAAGAAGACATGGAAACGAAAGGAAAGGAAGAGAAGATCTACAGAAAAGAATCGTCGTGTAAAAGGGGGTGGTCCTATGAATATGGAAGCAACAGAAGACCAAGCAATTGAAATATGTGAAATGCTCCTAAGCCTTCTATGTGCAAATCTTGTATCAACCCTTCGACGTTTGAAAGACCTTCCTGAAGTAGAAGAAACAACATACGAGAACTTTACATTTAAAACCTATGATGCATTGAAAGAGAAAGCATCCCCTCTTCTTGATGTATTGTATAGTCCATATATTGATGAAAACGGAAATGCATTTATTGAAGAAGGTCTTGAAGATAGCACAGGAGATGCTATAGACAACCAGTCTCTTCGTATTCCTTACAGATCCATTCTATCAACCTTGTTCACAACCTTATCAGAAAACAAAGACGACTGGAAGCATATTCCTTCCATTCTCACAGACTTTCTCTTTGTTCACAATTACTCAGAAGAACATCCTGTCTCTGTGTGTGTTTCACAGATTACGGATCAAACAATCTTCCAAACAGTTGTTCAAGAGTTGGACTCTTTCTGGAATGGTTCTGACCCATTTCTATGGGAAACACCTGCTGAAAACATAGAGGATTTCAAGGCTTATGTAACGTTTTTAGAAGGGCAAGAGCAAGAGCAACAGGAAGAAGAAAACGTTCTTATGGGAGATGGAACACCTCGGAGCTCTACAATGAACAAACAAAACGTTACTTCTCCAACACGACGCAAGGGTTTAGTTCAACATATCTTATCAACACCACCCCCAAGGGGAGCAGTTCCGATAGTACGAAGAATTTCCTTTTCAAGAAGAGACACAGAAAACAATACACTAGGAGGTTCTATGACACGAAAGAAGAGGAAACATCCGAAGAGGTCGAATCGCCGCAAATATAACAACAGAACTACGTACAAACGTAGGAAGTCGCAGTACTGAATCCTCTTCCTAAGTAGAAACATTCGGCAGAATGAATATTTTCTTGCCGACCGTCTTTTTTATCTCGGTTACCGTG